>Ga0182230_1000001_pt1 | contig 56204 bp, 79 predicted proteins | sample G6R1MG_28_FD_128384 | JGI IMG/M metagenome (GOLD analysis project Ga0182230, IMG submission 128384) | Miscanthus phyllosphere microbial communities from Michigan, USA - G6R1_NF_07NOV2016_LD1 MG | ecosystem: Host-associated > Plants > Phyllosphere > Phylloplane/Leaf | place: USA: Michigan...
AGCCACCACCGCGCCTCAGCCTGATCGAATGGTCTGACACCTATCGGCGCGTGTCGGGAAAGAACTCGGCCCAGCCCGGCCAATGGCGAACCGCCGTGCAGCCGGCGGCTATGGGACCCATGCTTGCGGTCACTAAGGCCGACACCTTTATCGTGACGGTGGTGGCCGCCACGCAGGTGCTCAAGTCCGAGCTCCTGATAAACACGGCGTTGTATTTTATCCACCTCGACCCGTCGCCGATCCTGTTCGTGCAGCCGTCGCAGAAGGCGGCCGAGAGCTTCTCGAAGGAGCGCTTCCAGCCGACGGTCGCGGAGACGCCGGTGCTGCGCGCGCTGATCAAGCCGCCAAAAGCCCGCGGCTCCGAGAACACGATCACCCACAAGGATTACCCGGGCGGCTCGCTCGACTTCGTCGGCTCCGAATCGCCGACCGATCTCGCGTCCCGCCCGAAGCGCGTTGTCCTATGCGACGAGATCAACAAGTACCCGCCGAGCGCGGGCAAGGAAGGCGATCCGCTCCTGCTCGCTGAGGAGCGCGCCTCGACCTACAAGGACGTGCGTCGGCACAAGTTCGTGCGGGTGTGCTCGCCGACCGTGAAGGACGCCTGCCGGATCACCGGCGAGTACGAGAAGAGCGACCGGCGCCAGTGCTTCGTCGCCTGCCCGCACTGCGAGCATGAGCAGACGCTGGCCTGGGCGCAGGTCCGGTGGGTGAAGGTCTTGGCCGACGGCTCGGAGACCTTCGACCCGCCGCCGAACGCCGAAGTCGTCTACCACAAGGCCGAAACGGCCGTGATCACCTGCCGCGAGTGCGGCGAGCCCTGGACCGAGACGGAACGGCGCGAGGCGTTGCGCGCGCTAGAACACCGGTCGGATTACGGCTGGCGGCAGACCGCGCGATTCACCTGCTGCGGCGAAGAGCAGACGCCCGAGACCTGGGATGATGAGGGCCGGTCGCGCTGCGGCCATTGCGGCGAGCGCTCAACCTTCGACGGGCATGCTGGCTTCCACGTCTCGAAGTTGCTGTCGGCCCGGCACCGCCTCGCCGACGTGGTGCGCGAGTTCGTAAACGCCCGGAAGGATCCCGAGGCGCTGCGCAAGTGGACGAACACCGGCCTCGCTGAGACCTGGGAGCACCAGGCCGGCGAGGGCATGGACGGCTCGCACCTCATCAACCGGGCCGAGCCCTACGGACCGGACGACCTGCCCGACGCGGTGCGCGTCATCACCGGCTTCTGCGACGTGCAGGGCGATCGCCTCGAGGTGCAACTCGTCGGGTGGGGGCAGGACGAAGAAGCCTGGCCCTTCCTCTACGAAGTGATCAGCCTCGACCCGGCCGAGCCGCAGGCCTGGCGCGAACTCGATGCGCTCCGGGCCCGGGTGTTCACGACCTCCGAGGGCCGGAAGATCCGCATCGCCGCGTTCGGTGTCGACGTCGGCGGCCTGAATCATGCGGCCCAGGCGGTCGCCTACTGCCGCCGCCGCCGTGGGCAGCGCGTGTTCGCGACGATTGGCCGGGGCGGGAAGTATCCGATCTGGCCGATGCGTTCGTCGCGCTCGAAGGCCAACGATAAGATCTGGTTGATGGGCGTGGATGCCGCGAAGGACGCGATCTACGCGCGTCTGAAGATTGAGCCGCTCGCTCATCCCGAGGACGGCTCGGCACCGAAGCCTCACCCAGGTCTCATCCACTTCCCGATGCACGACAGCTTCGGGCCCGATTACTTCGAGCAGCTGACCGCGGAGCGGCGCGAGGTGCGCCGCCGACTCGGCCAGCAGGTCGTCGTCTGGATCACCCCTAAGGGCAAGCGCAACGAGGCGCTCGACACCTTCGTCGGCTGCCTCGCGGTCCGGAAGGCGCTGCCGCAGCGGATCGAGCGCGGCCTGGAATACGGGGTCGGCGCGCCGGCCGATGAGTCCGCGGCCCGTCCGCGCCCCGCCTACGTCCCGCCCGCGCACGTGGTCGAAGCCGCCCGCGCCGAACCCGAACCGACACGACCCGAGCAACCGCAGACCCGCCGCCAGGCCCAAGCGCCACGGCGATCCGGCTGGCTGTCACCAAGGAGATGACCATGACCACGTCCAAGGCTGACTTCCAGGCGCTCGCCGACAAGGGCGCCGGCTCGCTGATCAAGGTGAGCGGCGTGTGGAGCTATCCCGGCGCGCAGGTGGATGTCTCCGGCACCAACTTGCGCCTGCCGCTGGAGTACGTCTCCGACGCCGACGTCCAGGAAGGTCTGCGCGACGGCACGCTGGTGGCCGCCGTGAACGATCCCTACGGCCACGTCAGCGCCGTGCGCATCGCTCAGGAAGGCATCACTGTCGTCCCGGCCGGCCTCACCGGCACCGCCGAGATGGGCACCGAGCTGCCGCCGAACTCCCGGCCCGAGCACGATGCCGGCCGCCTTCCGATCTCGCAGGTGCAGGCCGAGCGCCAGACCGTCGCGGGGCTCACCGGTGAGGGCTCCGAGATCCAGGGCCGTCAGCCGGCCGACGATCCGGCCCGCACCGATGGCCTGACCGGCTCGTTCGGCAAGGAGAAGACCCAGGACGCCGGCGCGCGCCGCGGCCGCTGACGCCCGAGCCCGAGAGCACGCGATGGCGCTCGACTCCGCCCAGACGCAGATCCTGACCGCGCGGCTCGCCTCGATCGAGGGAGCCATCGCGTCGGGCGTCACGCGCGCCTCGTATGAGGGCAAGTCGACCGAGTTCCGGTCGCTCGCCGAAATGCGCTCGGTGCGAGACGACCTGCGCCGGCAGCTCGGGCTGAGAAGCCCGGGACGGCGCACCGTCGCCGGCTTCCGCAGCGGGTTCTGACGCCGTGCCGTCGCCCAACTGGATCGACAAGGCACTCAGCTACGTGGCGCCCCAGCGCGCCGAGAAGCGGCTTGCCGCCCGGCAGCGCATCCAGCGGATGTCGACGGCCCGCAACCTCTACGACGCCGCCACGCTGGGCCGGCGCGCGAACGGCTGGCGCCGGATCTCGACCGACGCGAACTCCGAGAACCGCTACGCCCTGCGCCTGCTGCGCGACGCGGCGCGGGACATGGTGCGCAACAACGCCTTCGCGTTCCGGGCCAAGTCGACGATCAAGCACAACGTGGTCGGCGCCGGGATCCTACCGCAGGTCAAGGCGGCGCGCCCGGAGCGCAAGAAGCAGATCAACGACCTGCTGAAGCTCCACTTCGACACGACCGACATCGACGCGGACGGCCGGACCAACCTCTATGGTATCCAGGCCATGGTCATGGCCACCGTGGTCGAGGCCGGCGAGTGCCTGATCCGGAAGCGGGTGCGGCGCCCAACCGACGGGTACGCCCTGCCGTTTCAGCTGCAGGTCCTGGAGCCCGACTTCCTCGACACGAATTACGACGGGCCGCTCCCGAACGGGAACACCTGCATCCAAGGGATCGAGTTCGACCTCCGCGGCAAGCGGGTGGCGTACTACCTCTACGACCAGCACCCGGGCGCGGTGTTCGGCGGCGCGGTGAGCCTGCCGCGTGGGCGGCGCGTCTCGGCCGACTTCGTCGCCCACATCTACCGGGTCGACCGGCCCGGGCAGGTCCGAGGCGTGTCGTGGTTCGCCCCCGTCATGGTGCGGATGCGCGACTTCGCCGACTACACCGACGCGCAGCTGATGCGCCAGAAGATCGCCGCCTGCTTCGCGGCCTTCATCACCTCGGAGGAGGACTTCGACGCGGGCGGCGCGATCGGCGAGGACGGCAGCATCAGCGCCAACGACGGCGCCAGCCCGTACCCGGTCGAGAGCTTCGAGCCGGGCATGATCGAGCGGCTGCGGCCCGGGGAGACCGTGACGGCCTTCCAGCCGCCGACGACCGCGGACTTCCAGCCGTACTACTCGACCACGCTGCACGAGATCGCGGCCGGCCTGAACATCCCATTCGAGTCGCTGACCGTCGATCTGAGCGAGGTGAGCTTCATCAGCGGGCGCCTCGGCCGGATCGAGTTCCACACGTCGGTCGATGACTGGCGCTGGAACATGCTCATCCCGCAGATGATGGGGCCCCTCGCAGCGTGGACGCTGGAGGCGGCTTCTGTCGCGACGGGATCAAGCGAGCCGTTCACGCTCGGGTGGACCCCGCCCCGGTGGGAGATGCTGGACCCGGCGGCCGAGGTCGCGGCCTCGAGCGCCGCCATTCGTAACGGCCTGACCTGGCGCAGCGAGGAGCTGCGCAAGAACGGCATCGACCCCGACGACTGGCTCGCCGGAATGGTCGCCGACAACGCCCTGGCCGACGCGAACGGCATCGTCCTCGATTCGGATCCGCGGACCACCACCCTGCGCGGCGCCCAGCAGAAGTCCGACAACGCGAAGCTGCCGGATGCGCTCGCCCCCTGAACACGGACCACAGCATGACCAAGCCACGCAGGCCCGCGAAGGGCGCCGGCGCGCGCGCCGACATGCAGGGCACTCGCTCGCTCGTGATGAACGGCGAGCTGATGCTCTACGGCGTCGTCGACAGCTACATCGATGCTTACGACCCGGTCGGCGCCGTCGTGCGCTCGCTCGACGTCATGGGCTCGATCATCGAGCTCGCCGACCAGCCGCGGCTGAGCGTGCGCATCAACTCCCCGGGCGGCAACGTCATGGAGGGGCTGTCGATCTTCAACGCCCTGCGCAACGCGGGCAAGCCGATCGACATCCACATCGACGCCATGGCCGCCTCGATCGCCTCGGTGATCGCGATGGCCGGCGACACGATCACGATCGCCGACACCGGCACGATCATGATCCACAACCCCTGGGACGTGGCGGTCGGCGATGCCGACGACATGCGCCAGCGGGCCGACGAGATCGACCGTCTGAAGGCGATCGTCGTCGACATCTACGCCAAGCGCACCGGGCTCGACCCGGCCGAGATCGACGCGCTGATGACCGCCGAGACCTTCATGTCCGCAGACGACGCGGTCGAGCGCGGCTTCGCAGATTCGGTCGAGCAGGGCTTGGCCATCGCCGCGTGCGCGCGGCTGACCCGAGAGGATCTGGGGCGTCTCAATGCTCCGGTGTCGGCCCGCGCGGCGCGCGGCTCGACCGTCACGGCTGCCGCGCCCGCGGTTCAGCCCCAACCTGCGGCCCCCGCCGCGCCCCCTGAGGAGAAGCCCGCGATGGCTGAAAACACCCCCGCCGGCGGCTCCGCTGCTCCGGCCGTTCCCGCGCACACCCCGGCTCCCGCCCCGGCGCCGGCCGTCGATCAGGGCGCGTTGCGCCGTGAGGCGACCGAGGCCGAGCGCGGCCGCGTCACCGGCATCCTGGCCGCGGCGCGCTCCGCGAAGTTCGACCCGACCGACGCCTTCGTGACCGGGCTCATCCAGAACAGCATCGACCTGCAGGCGGCCCGCACCGCGATCCTCGACCGCTGGTCCGAGACCCAGAACGCCCGGCAGGACAACCCGCCCGGTGGTGAGCGTCCGTCCGGCATCGAAGTCCAGGCAGACGCGGTTGACCGCTGGGCCGAGGGCGCCGAGCGAGGCCTGATGATCCGCACCGGCCTCGCCCGGGCCGAGGACAAGGATCGCGGCAACGAGTTCGTCGGCCTCACCCTGGCCGAGCTCGCCCGCTCCTCGCTGACCGTCCGCAACATGAAGTCCGGCGGCGAGAACCGCATGGCCATGGTCGGCCGGGCCTTCACCGTCCGCAACAGCGGTCCGGGCTTCCACTCGACCTCGGACTTCCCGAGCATCCTCCAGAACGTCGCCTACCGCGCCGTGCTGAAGGGCTACCAGGAGGTCGACGAGACCTTCCCGCTCTGGACCGGCAAGGGCACGGCCTCGGATTTCCGCCCGATCTCCCGCGTCGACATGGGCTTGTTCCCGTCGCTCGGGAAGGTCGAGGAGGGCGCCGAGTACACCTACGCCACCATGGGCGACACCGGCACCGTGGTGCAGGTCGCGACCTACGGGCGCCTGTTCGCCATCACCCGCCAGGCCATCATCAACGACGACCTGCAGTTCTTCCAGCGGGTGCCGGAGCGGATGGGCCGCGCCGCCAAGCGCACGATCGGCAACCTCGTCTACGCGACGCTGAACGTGAACCCGGTCATGCAGGACGGCGTCGCCCTGTTCAACGCGGCGCACGGCAACCTCGCCACCAACTCGGCGCCCCCGAGCGTCGTTACCCTCGCGGCCGCCATGGCGGCGATGCAGGTACAGACCGACACCAGTGGCATCGGCACCGGCGGCGGCGTCATGCCGAAGTTCGTGCTCACCCCGCCGGCCCTGTGGATGCCGACCAAGGTCGCGATCACCTCGGCGAACTACCCGGGCGACCCCGCCTCGGTGGCCAACCCGATCCGGGACATGTTCACCCCGATCGCCGACAGCCGCCTGACCGGCTCGGCTTGGTACATGGCCGCGGATCCGAACCAGCAGGACACGATCGAGGTCACGTACCTCGACGGCGTCGAGGAGCCCTTCCTCGACCAGAAGGATGGCTGGACCGTCGACGGGACCGAGATGAAGGTCCGGATCGATGCGGGTGTGAAGGCCCTCCACTGGCGCGGTCTCTACCGCAACATCGGCGCCTGATCGCCGCGCGGACGGCCGTAACAGCCGGCCGCATCCTCACCCCACCCTGAACTCTCGGTCCGCGCGGGCGCGTCCCGCCGGCGCAGGAGCGCGTCATGAAGAACTTCATCATGGAGGGCGACACCCTCACCGTCCCGGCTCCGGCCGGCGGCGCCGTGAGCGGCTCTCCCGTCATCATTGGCCTCATGGTCGGCATCGCCACCACCACCCAGCCGCAGGGCGCGCCCGTCGCCGTAAAGACCCGCGGCGTGTTCGAGTTGCCGAAGGCGTCCACCGAGGCCTGGACCATCGGGCAGGCCATCTACTGGACCGGCACGGCGGCCACCTCCACGTCGGGCGGCACGCTGCTCGGCTACGCCTCAGAACCGGCGGCCAACCCCTCGGCCGTCGGTCGCGTCCGCCTGATCCCGCGCGCCGCCTGACGCCGTGATCGACTTCGCCGCCCTGACGCTCGCGCCGTGCATCGACATCTTCGCACGGCCGATCATCATCACCCCGCAGGCCTCACAGCCCGCGCGGCGTGAGGGCGGCGTCATCGTCCCGGCCGGCCAGCCCTTCGCCTCCCGGGGCGTCTGGGCGAGCCGGCCGATCGACGTGCCCACCGAGGACGGCATCATGTCGTCCCAAGCGCACACGCTCGGCATCCAGGCTAGCGACTTCACCGTTCAGCTAGCGCCCGGCGACCTGGTTGAGATCCCGGCCGCCGGCAGCCTGCCGCGCATCGGCATCTGCGAGATTGAGGACACCGATGACGACGGCCAGGGCGGCACGATGCTGTCCCTTAAGGTCGTCGGTCCGTGACCACCGCGGCCTTTGAGATTCGCGAGGCCATCATCGAGCGTCTCGCCGATGTGCCGGGCTACAAGACTCTGCCCCGTCGCGTGCCGCTGCCTCAGCAGCAGCCGAGCGACCTGCCGCAGCTGTCCGTGTTCATCATGGGCGAGCGGCTGACGCCCGAGGGCGATGCCGGCGCCTCCGCGCCCAGCTTCGTCGCCGAGATCACCATCGGCATCTCGGACATGCGAGGGTTCGCGACCCCGCTGGTTCTGGACGGCCAGAACGACACCGTGGTGGACATGATCGAGGAGCGGCTGCTCTGCGATCCGTCCTTCACCACCAAGGGGCCCGAGGCGCTGTTCGAAGCCGTGACCGGCATCACGCGCCGCCGGGTCTACCCGCAGGACGGCGAGACATACTTCGCCGAGCTCCGGCTCGAGATGACCTTCCGCGTCCGCGTCGACTTCCCGCCGTTCGTGCCGGACGCCTTCCTCGACATGGCCGTGACGCTGAAGCGCCCCGGCCATCCCGGTGCGCCCGAGCCCGATTTCATCATTCCCGTCCCTCAGGAGGAGACGCCATGAAGTTCCACGTGGAGCCCGTCTCCAAGAAGACCCAGGTGCCCCCGCATCCGATCGAGGGGCCGATGCCCGCCGAGGGCGGGGCCGACTGGATCGCCGATCAGTACACGCTGCGGCTCATCCTCGACGGCGTGATCCGCCGGACCGACGAGGATGATGCCGACGCCGCCGCGCAGGACACCGCCGCGCGCCGCCGCGCTGCCCCCGCCACCCCCGCGCCCGCCACGGGCAAGGCCCAGGAGGCCTGATCCATGCCCACGAACGGCGCCCTCTCCGATATCCCGGCGAACTGGAAGCAGCCGCTGTTCTGGCTGACCGTCGATGGCAGCCAGGCCGGCCTGTCGACCCAGCGCGAGCCCGTGCTGCAGATCGGGCAGATGCTCTCCCAGGGCGTCGCTGCCAAGAACGTCCCGATCGCCGTCGGCTCGCCCGAGAACGCGGCCGCGCTGTTCGGCTACGGCTCCATGCTGCACCGCATGGCCATCGTGCACTTCCGGATCGCTCCGTACCACGAGCTCTGGATGATGGCGCTGGCCGATCCGGCCGCGGGCGTCGCCGCCACCGGCGCGATCGCGGTTACGACGGCGCCGACCACGGCCGGCACCATCCCGTTCTACATCGCCGGGCAGAACGTCAACGTCCTGGCCAATGGCTCGGACACGGCCGGGCAGCTCGCGACCAAGATCGCGGCGGCCATCAACGCCATCGCGATGCTGCCGGTCTCGGCGGCGGTCGACGGCACCAACCCGGCAAAGGTCAACCTGACCTGCGACTGGAAGGGGCTGACCGGCAACGACATCCAGCTGCTCGATTGCTTCTACGGTTCGATCGGCGGCGAAACGCTGCCGGCCGGCCTCGTGCTCGCCTACACTGCGATGTCCGGGGGCACCGGCTCGCCCGACATGACGGCCGCAATCCCGGCGCTGGGCGACGACGAGTACGACTACGTCGCGCTGCCCTACACCGATTCCGTCACGCTCGCCCTCTGGGAGATCGAGTACGGCTTCACCCCATCCGGCCGCTGGGGCTGGGCCCGGCAGCTGTATGGCGGCATCTTTTCGGCGCGGCGCGACACCTACGCGAACCTGATGACGTTCGGGCCGACCCGGAACTCGCCGAACGTCTCGATCATGCCGGTCGAGCCGACTGCCCAGGCGCCGATCTGGGAGATCACGGCGGCCTACGCCGCGGCCGCCGCCGACGCGCTGCTCAACGCCCCGGCCCGTCCGCTTCACACCCTGGAGTTCACCGGCATCCTGCCGGCGCAGCGTCAGGGCCGATTCAACGGCAACCAGCGGCAGGCCCTGGCCACCGCCGGGCTCGCCATGCAGGGCGTCGCGCCGTCTGGCGACATGATGATCCTGCGCGAGCAGACGACCTACCAGGTCAACCAGTACGGCCAGTCCGACGACGCCTACGAGCTCGTCACCACGCTGTTCACCCTCGCCCGCCTGTTTCGGCGGATGAAGTCGTCGGTCACCTCGAAGTTCGGCCGGCACCAGCTGGCGAACGACGACACGGCCTTCGCGGACGGCCTGGCGATCGTCACGCCCTCAATCGTCAAGTCCGAGCTGTTGTCGGAGTACAACTCGGCGGTCTTCGACGGGCTCGCCGAGGACTTCGAGAACTTCAAGAACAACCTCTCGGTGACCCGGGATCAGAATATCCCGACCCGCCTCAACGTCGTCTACCCGCCGGACATCGCCAATGGCCTGCGCACGTTAGCCGTCCTGGCTCAGTTCCGCCTGCAGTTCGGCCGCGCCTGACGCGCGGGCTCTCACCGGGCCCTCGCGGCCGATCTCACATTCGGAGGCCTAGATCATGGGCAAGCGCATCGCCGGCACGGCGTACATCACGGCGGACGGCGTGCAGCTGGCGCTCCGCGGCAATCTGAGCGTCAGCATCTCGGCCTACGAGCGCACCGGCATCGCCGGCCTCGATCGCGTGCACGGATACGAGGAGCGGCCGCGCGTGCCGTTCATCGAGTGCGATGTCTCGCTGGGGAACGACACCACCATTGCGCAGCTGTCGGCGATCACCGATGCGACGGTGGTGGCGAAGCTGGCGAACGGCCGGACCTACACGCTCTTCGACGCATGGACCAAGGATGCCTTCGAGCTCAATGCCGAGCAGGGCATGACCCGGGTCCGGTTCGAAGGCCTGCGCGGGACTGAATTCTGATGGACGGCTTTACCGACGCACCGCAGCCTCAGACCGCCACGCAGCCGGCCGCCGCGCCGGCCCAGGCGCCCGCCAGCGGCAACGCCTGGACCATGAAGATCACGCTTGCTGAGCCGATCGAGATCACGGATGCCGGTGGGCAGATCCTCCACAAGATCGAGGAACTGACCTTCCGCAAGCCCACCGCAATGGACATGATCGAGGTCGGCGGTAACCCCGTCTTTATGAACGTCTACTCCGACGATCCGTCGAGCACGATCCGATTCGATGGCAAGCAGATGAGCGCGATGATCGCGCGCTTGTCCGCGACGCCTCCACCGTTCATCGCCAAGATGTCGCCAGCGGATTGGACCTACTGCGCCTGGCACCTGTCCGGTTTTTTTCTTCCGGCGCAGGCGAGGAGCTGATCGTCGCCTGCCTGCGCCTCGCGATGATCTATCGGTGCGACCCTGCCAGCATGCTGTGCCGATCGCCCGAGTACATCGCGGCCCTCAACCGGCACACCCCCGACGTGCTCGAAGAGATGATCGAGGCCAAGCTCTATGGCGGATGAAGCCCTGCGCATGCAGGCGGAGGTCCAGGACAAATTCTCTGGTCCGCTCAAAGCCCTCCGCGCACAGCTCCTCGACGTCACCCGGACCGGGGCCAATCACAGCGAGACGCTGGCGAAGGGCTTCAAGGGCGTCGAAGGCGCCATGCAGTCGACGGCGCGCACCGCATCGAGCCTGATCAACCCGGCCTTCGCCGCGCTCGGCGTGACAGGCCTCACCGCCGGCGCGGCCGTGGCCGGGATCTCGGCCGCGCTGAACAAGCTCACCGGCAACCTGTCCGGCCTCGGGCAGCTCAGCCGCGAGACCGGCGTGGCGGCCAAGACGCTGCAGGAGTTCGGTGCGGTCGCGGGCCGGTTCGGGATCGAGCAGGATGCCGTCGCCAACGGCGCCCGGAACTTCGCCGCGCAGATGCGGCTGTTCTCGCGCAGCACCGGTGAGGCGTTCCAGTGGGTCGTCCGGCAGGGCACGGACGCGGCCGGCCGCAAGGCCTTTCAGGATTTCGCCACCGACCTCCAGCGCACCACCGACGAGGGTGAGAAGCTCAAGAAGGCGCTCGCCTTCATGGAGACGATCCGCAACCCGGTGGAGCGGGGCATCTTCGCTCAGCAGTTCTTCGGCAACCAGGATCTCGGGCGCCTCGCGGACGGCCACCTCGGCAAGGTCGTCGACCTGTTCAAGAAGGCCCGGGAAAAAATCGGGGTGTTCAACCCCGACGACATCCTCAACGCTGACAAGTTCGACCGCTCGATCTCGGACCTGAAGGGGTCCATGTCCCGGTTCGGCCTGCTGATCGCGCGCGAATTGCTCGGACCGGCAACCCAGTTCACGACCTGGATCAACGAGCTTGTCTCCGACCAGCGCGGCGACCTGCTGAAGGGCCTCCGCGAGGGCCTGGAGGGCGTCAAGAAAGAGCTCGGCGAGATCAACTTCAAGCAGGCCGGCGACGATGCCGTTGCCTTCCTGAAGGAGAGCACCGCGCTCGCAGGCTCCATGGCCCGGGCGTTCCACGAAGTCGCCGAGGCCATCCATGCGATCCGCGACGGCAATCCCGTCGCGGCGGCGCGCGGGCTCGACGGCGCCTCGGGACCTCTGGCCCGCAAGTTCGCGCCCCGAGTCGGCGATGACGAGATCGCGGCCCAGGAGGAAGTTGATCGGCTGCGCAAGCTGAAGGATCTGGCCAACGAAGCGCAGGGCCACTTCATCGGTCGCACGCAGCAGCGCCTGGGACTGATCGGAACGCCCGAGCAGGTCGGCAAGAACCTTGAAGACGCCGAGGCTCGCCTGAAGGCACTACAGGGCCGCACGCCGGAGCAACGGCAGAAGGACTTCGAATCGTCGGACAAGCTGCGGCGCTCTATCGACAGCCTGACCGACGAGATGAAGGCCAGCCGCGGCGGTGCCACCGTCCAGAAGCAGTCCATGGATACGCAGGGCGGCTTGTTCGGAGGCGCCACGATCCAGTCGGCGGCGTTTGGCGGCGGCGCCTTCCGGCGGCCGGGTGGGCTTGGAGGCGGGGGCTACGGCGGCGGCGCGAACCTGCCGGGCGGCGGATCTGGCCCTGGCTATGGCGGCGAGCAGGGGCCAGCTGGCGGCGGTCTTGGTCGACGCTTCGGTGGTGGTGGGCGTTTTAATCCCCTTGGCGGCGGGTCGGTGACGCAAATACCCGGTGCTCCTCCAGGAAGTCCGGGTAGTGCTGCGACTGCGGTTCAACCGCCGCCGGGAGGATATCCGGGCATCTCTGCCCGCGACATGAAAAACGTTAACCCCGAGATGGCGGAGTATATTCGTCAATCGGCCATTGCGAACGGTATTGACCCAAACGTCGCGCTGCGTATCGCAAATAGCGAAGGACTTAGGGGCTCTATCCCCGGCGTGAGGAACACGCCTGGTGATAAGGGGACCAGCTTCGGCCCGTTCCAACTACACTACGGATCCAACATCCCGGGGCTTACTCTTAAAGGACTTGGGGATCGGTACACCCGCGAAACGGGCCATCATGCGAGCGACCCTAAATACTGGAAAGAGCAAATCGATTTTGCTTTACGCACTGCCCGCAAAGAGGGTTGGGGCGCTTGGCACGGCCGGATTGGTGCACGCATTGGTCTGCGAGATGGCATCGGCACTGTACGACCGGTTCCAATCCCGGAACAGCGCACCCCTACCGCGACTCGCGGCGATGGCGGCGACGCTAATTTTCTCCCTAATGGCGCCCCACGTGTCCTGAAGCCTAGCAGCATGAAGGATGCCCCGGGTCTCACGATGGACGAGGCAGACCGGCAGCGCGGGAGTCTGAAAAGCGGTTTCGTCCGACGCGCTGAGATGCTGGCCGATCCGAACGACGAGCGCCGCCAGGGTGAGAAGCCGTTCTACTCCGAGGAGGATGATCGACGGGCTGCGCGAGATCTCGGCATCGCCCTGCGAGCTACTCGGGCCAAGCAGGAGGCCCAGCGAGAGCAAATGCGCCTAGACGGCGCTCGAGTTGGCGCCGCGGCCGCGCAGGCCGGTGTGGTCGGACCGAATGTGAACGGCAGTGTGACGACGGTCATTGAGAAAGCGGGCCCCGAGGCGCGGGCGAAGACCAGCGTGAACGGTAACCTCTTCCAGGAGGTCCGGACCCAGAACGGGTCACAGATGCGGAAGGCGGATTAATCACGCTCCGCAATTTGGAATTTTAGGAAGCGGCGCACGGCGGCTGACCTTATCAATCAAACTGTCAACCGCCTCACCGATCGTCCGCCGTGGCTTGCCGCGGCACTCAGCTTTAATGTAGTCGCCAATATTACAAGCGCTACCTAGCTGCTCAGTCACCGGGCCGCGCTCCATTATGTAATTGATTGCCGGGTCGATAACCTCGGCATACCGTTGGGTGCCATAGATCTTGGGCAGCACCGCGCATGTGTAGGCGGACACCTCGGCATAGGACGGTCCTGTGTCCTGAGCGGTCGCGCCGCCAGCAGCAACGACGAAGGCGAAGGTGGCGAGAATCCTGCGCATTAGTTTACTGCTTTCTGATGCTGGCGAGCCCACGTTTGAAAATCAGTTTCATTAGCCCATGTATGCGGCGTATCATTGACGCGTGAGACGACAGCGCCATTTGAAAAAACATAATATAGGTAACCAGCATAAGTACCCTGATTGATTACGCTTCCGGTGCCATGGTTCCCAACGCGGGTAGCAATTTCTAGCGCCGCGGGGGCAGTGTTCTTAAAGGGCGTCTCAGATATTTGGCCGTCAGCCCAAGTTCGGAATGCGTACATGCTCGGAAAGGCTTCTGTTCCAGACGGGGTATGCGCCGTCACGCTATGGTCGGAGCAGACCACATAGCGGACACCCTTGTAGCTCTCAGTTGGTGTAGCGGGGGCTGTGAGCTGTGGGGTCGTGGTTGAAGCGCCAATGCGGCTCGCCACGAAATCAACAGCCTCCCATTCGGCCCAGAAGCGGCGCCTCTCGCCATTAACATTGGCTTCGTAGACCATGCGGTTTGAGAACGCTGGTTTGAAACGCCGAATGTGAGAGCGGCAACGGGCGTTAAATTCGGGGTCCCCAGATGCGCCCTGCCGAGCAGAAATCGTCTGCAGTAGGGCCTTGTGCTGGCGATCCTGCTTCGCCCCATTGGCCGACCACATGCCGATGAACAGCGCGATGAACCACAGAACGACGCCCGGCAGGACCAGGAAGGGCAGAGCAAAGGCTGCGCAGACACAAAGTAGGCCAACCCCTATGGCCGCTGCGATCCGGCCCTGGGAGAGCGGTAGCAGCGCTGGCAGGAAAGCCAGCACGAACATCACAACGGCAGCACCGGTCATCGCGCGTCCTTATAGCGAAGCTGCAATCTACCTATGGTTAGGTGCGAGTCGAGAGCATGGCTGATAGCCCCTGGCGCGACCGCCTCCGCCCGGCCTCCTTCCGTGGAGCCGTGTTCTACGTCGAGGTCGGCGCCCGGTCCGGCGGCCGGCGTATCGCGCCGCACGAGTTCCCAAAGCGCGACACGCCGTACCCGGAAGATATGGGCCGGAAGGGACGCTCGTTCGCCGTCACGGCCTACTGCGTCGGCCCGGACTACCAGGACCAGCGCGATGACCTGATCTTCGAACTGGAGACCGAGGGCGTCGGCACGCTGGTCCACCCAACCTACGGCGAGTTCGAGGTCAAGAACGGCGTCTTCAACCTCGTCGAGCGCCGCGAGCGCGGCGGCTACTGCGAGATCGAGATCCCGTTCTTCGAGGCGGGCGAGGACGCGGCCTTCACGGTCTCCGACGCGACCCAGAACCAGGTGCAGATGAGCGCTGACGGGGCTGAGCAGGCGGTTGCCGCCGGCGGCGATCAGGGACTGTACGCGCTGCGAGATCCCAATCGACCGCTGACCGGAGGGGGCGCCTAGATGAGCCTGCGGCGCGACAAGCCGACCCTCGACCTGATCGGCGCTGTCCTCGACGCCATCCTGGCGTTCAGCGGCGCCGAGAACCTGGCGGCGGCCGGTGCCGATCTCGACGCGGCCGTCGGGGATCTGCGCGCGGATGCCCAAGGCCTACTCCGGCAGGCCGCTCTATTCACCCCGCTGGCCCGATGCTTCAGCCTCGCCCAGCAGACCGGCATGACGGTCGACACGATGGAGCGGCTGCGCGCGACGATCGCGGGGCTGTCTACCGCGGACGCCCGGGCGGCCCTGGTCCAATCCCGCAGCCAGATGTTCTGCTGCATCCAGGAAGCCCGGATCACCGCGGCGACCACCTACACCAGCCGCAACGAGGTGGACCGGGTGCTCGGTCTCGTGGCGGCGGCCTTCGATTTGTCTCAGAGCGCGGCGGCAGATGCCGGCGACGCCGCCGGCTACCGCGCCTTGGTGGGGCTCCGCGCCGCCATGGTGCGGGACCTGACGGATCGATCCCGGCCGCTGCCGAAACTCGTGACCTACACCTTCGGGCGCATACGCTCGTCGCTCACCCTGGCGCAGCGCCTCTATGGCGATGCCGGCCGGGCCGACGAGATCATCGCCGAAAACGAGATCGTGCATCCTCTGTTCGCCCCGCGCGCCGGGCGCGCGCTGTCGGCCTGAGGATCCGCGATGCCGAAACCGACAGAGGTCGCTGAGATCGCGGTCAACGGGCAGCGGTACTCGAATTTCGAGACTGTGAGCGTGTCCCGGTCCGGCGTTGATCCCTTCCCGAAATTCGCCTTCACCGCCGCCTCGCCGATCGAGAGCGCGCCGAACTGGGCGGGCATGAAGCTCGGGATCGGCGACGAATGCGAGGTGATCCTCGGCGGCCGGCAGGCGATCTCGAAGGGGCGAATCACCGGCCGGCAGCCGGCCTACGACGCGCAGCAGCATGGCCTGCAGATCATCGGCACGACCAACTCGGCGACCGTGGTCCGGGCGACGGTCGACCACAACAAGGGCGAGTACAAGGGCTACACCCTGTCGCAGATCGCGAACGCCGCGCTGAAGCCCTACGGGACCAAGTTCTCGACCAAGGGCGACACGGCCGGCATGGACAAGCCCTTCGAGAAGGTTGCGGTCCAGTTCGGCGAGACGGTGTTCGCGTTCATCGAGCGCCTCTGCCGGATGCGGAACGCCTACATCCTCTGCGACAAGAATGGGGACCTCGTCGGCTACCGGCTCGACAACGCGGCGAAGACGATTGCGGACCTCCAAGAGGGCCGGAACATCCTCGCGGCCTCGGCCAACTTCAATTACGAGGGCGCGCTCAGCGAGATCCAGACGCAGGGCCAGCGGCCCGGCAACGATCAGCGCTTCGGCGACGCGGCGCGCGACCAGTCCGCGACCGTGAAGAACTCATCGGTCAAGCAGCATGTGCCCTTGGTGTTCGCGGCCGAGATGCCGGGCGACCAGGCCGAGATGCGCATGCGGGCGCAGCACGAGAACGGCTACAACCTCGCAGATCAGCTCACGGTGCAGATCACCGTGCAGGGCTGGTTCCGAGACGAGAACAGTCTCTGGCTCGAGCACGTCGGCGACCCAGTCTCCGTCTACTCGCCCATGCTGTTCACGAACGACCGGCTCAACCTCGCCATTCAGGCGGTGAACTCGACTCAGGGACCGGCCGGTACGCTCTCGCAGCTCACCCTAGTCCTGCCTGGCGCCTACAACGGCGGCGATCAGGTGCAGACCGGCGGCACACCACCCGGCCTCTACGGTGCTGCATGAACCGCACAACGACGCGCACGTCCGGCGATCGCGTGGTGGCGAGCCTCTCCCGGGGCATCATCACCACGATCAACGACAGCCCCTTTATGCAGGAGCTTGGCGTTCGGATCCGCGACCAGCAGGATCTCACCGACGTCGAGCACTGGCATTCAGCGGGCGTCACCCACTATCCGATGCCTCCGGATGCGAAAGGCGCGGCCGAGATCATCCTCGCTACGCTGACCGGCAACACCTCACACCCGATCGCGCTGCCCGGCGCCGACCGCCGGTTCCGCCCGAACGGGATGAAGCCCGGCGACACGGCAGTGGCCGACGCCAACAAGCAGACGATCCATCTCGGCCCGGTCAGTGTGGTCCTGGACAGCCCCAAGCGCTTCGACCTGCGGGTGACCGCAGACCAGGGCGCGGGGCAGGCCAAGAACCAGGGCGCCAACCTCACCGCCGAGAAGAAACCCTCGACCACGATCACCGGCAAGGCGGCCGGCACGCTGGCCACGACATCGACGGACGCGACCACCGTCACCGGCAAATCAGTCGGTGTGACCGCCGGGACAAAGCCCGAGACCGCCGGCAATCACGAGCTCAATCAGCAGCTCAAGGGTGTCGTCGCGCAGCTGACGCAACTGAAGGATTCGCACCACGCGCTGTTCGACGTAGTCTCGAAGCTGCGGATGAACGTCGAGAGCGTCGTGCCGGCGCTCGTACCGATCAACGCGACCGCGCAGGTCACGGCGGCGCTCAGCGGCTCGCCTACGGGCCTCGATGTCATGAAGGCGCTCGCGTCGGGCCAGTTGCAGGGCTACTTTCAGAACGCGATCAAGACGGCGCTGCAGGACTTCCTCAACCCGGCCCGCATGCTCGCCGCGGCCAGTGTCATGTCGGGTGGCGTAGAGGGCCTGATCGCGCAGGCCCAAGCGCAGATCGCCGACCTGATCGCTCAGAACCCTGTGGCGGCGCAAGTAGACGGCCTGCTCTCTCGGATCGAGGCGCTCGGCGACGCTCCGCTGGCCCCGGACATCGCATGCGCCGCGGCGGCGGTCCTCCAGGCGCAGGTCGACTACCTGGCCCGGCAGAACCCGGTCGTGGCGCAGGTGCGGCAGCTGCGTGGCGCGCTTCAGGCGCTGATCAACGGGGCCGGGCCCGGTCTCGGCTTCCTCGCCCCGCAGCAGCGGCTCGTTCAGGGCCTCACCCGGTCGATGCTGTTCAGCCAGAGCTGAGGACGTTCGTGATCGACGCCGGCAACATCCATTCCCGCCGTGCGGTGACGCGCGAGTGGCTTCTGACCCCCGTGGATCAGCGCGACCCGTCCCTCGACTTGGTCGATTGCGTCGTGGTTGCTCTGGGCACGGATCGGCTGGCTCGAGCCGACGACGCTCTGCCGGTCCAGGGCGACACCGACCGCCGGGGTTGGTGGGGCGATCTGGACGCCGCCGGTATTCGCGACGGCTGGCCGATCGGCTCACGTCTGTGGCTGCTCCAGCGGGTGACGATCACCGGCGCCGAGGCGCGCCAGGGCAGCACGGTCGCCCGGGCGGAGGACTACACCCGGGAGTGCCTCCAGCCCTTCGTGCAGAAGGGCGTGGCGTCCCGGCTCAGCGTGGTCGGCGAGCGGCTCAAGGTCGAGGGCATCGACGTGAAGGCGACCCTCTTCCGGGGAGACCTGCCGGCGATCGAGCTGCGATACGCGACCCTGTGGAACGGGATCAGAGCATGACGCAGAGCACGCCTCGCAACCGTACCTTCGGGTGGGTGTTGCGCGTCATCCTTTCGAGCCTAGCGCTCGAACTGACCTACCGTCTCGCGCCCTCGGACGCCGGGCAGTTCCGCGCCGCAATCCTCGAGGCCGAAGTTGCCATGCGTCGCGACTCCAATCTGCCTGAGCGTCAGGCGGCCTGAAGCATGCCGCTCGCGATTCCCACGCTCGCCGAGACCCGGGTGCTCAGCCGCGACGCCGTCATCGAGGCGCTGCGCGTCGGCGCGCTGCCCGGCAACTGCCCGGCCGGCATCCTCGCTGACGACAACGGCGCGCTCGCCTTCTTGGTCCTGCAGTACATCGCGCGGCAGGCGCAGGAGTACCTGCCGGATCAGGCCGGCGAGCAGATGCTCCAGCGCTGGGCCGACATCTTCCTGCCGGGCGGGCGGAAGGCCGCAACCTACGCCGTGTTGACCGCGACCCTCTCCGGGCCGGCCGGTACGGTGGTGCCGCAGGGGACACAGTTCTCGCTCGGGAACATCCTGTTTCAGTCCACCGCCGACGCCACGCTCGGCGGCTCGGCCGTGGCTACCTCGCTCACCGTGCGTGCGCTCACCGCTGGCATCGTCGGCAACCTCGATACCGGGACCAGCCTCTCGCTCATCATCGCGATAGCGGGGGGCACCGCCGCGGCGACAGTGACCGGCATCGCGAGCTATGGCGTCGACATCGAGAGCGTCGACAGCCTCCGCGACCGGGTGCTGTTCCGGATCCGCAAGCCGCCGATGGGCGGCGACGCAGACGACTATGTGGCCTGGGCGCGCGAGGTTCCGGGCGTGACCCGGGCTTGGGCTGCGCCCCACGAGGTGGCGCTCGGCACCGTCACTATCCGATTCATGATGGACGATCTTCGCGCCGCGCTCGGGGGCTATCCGATCCAGTCCGACTGCGATGCCGTGGCGGCCCACATCGCCACCGTCCGGCCGGTCACCGTCTCGGACATTTACGTGGTCGCCCCGGTCCCGCAGCCGGTGAATCTCGCAATCAGCAACCTGTCCCCGGACACGCCGTCCACTCGGGCGGCGGTCCTGTCGAGCTTGTCGGCGACGATCAAGCAGCGAGCCGCGCCGGCTCGGGCTGTCAACGGCCGGTTGGTGCCGGCGCAGACGATCTACGCGGCCTGGCAGTCAGAGGCGATCTCAGCGGCCGAAGGTGTCGACTACTTCGACCTGTCGGCCACCGACGCCGTGATGTTGAACGGAGGCCGCATGGCGACGCTCGGTTCGGTGACATTCGGTGCCTGATCAGTTCGTCCGGCGCTCGGCCGACGATTATGCAGAGGGGCTTTCCGACCTGCACCCGGTCGGACCGGCCTGGCCGCGCACCGAAGCGCCCGGGCCCGACGACGTCACGCCCCGCGGCGACGATGAGGCTCTATCGGATTTGACCCGCGGCCTCGCGAAGGTCTGGGGCGATAAGGTCGATGCCCGCGCGGCCGACCTGCTCTTCATCGAGACGGATCCGCGGCAGACCTACGAACTGCTGCTGGACTGGGAACATGCGTTCGGCCTACCGGATCCGTGCAGCACCGAGGCGCCGAACCTCGCCCTCCGGCGCGAGGCACTGATCCGCAAGCTGACGATGGTCGGCCGCCAGGACCGGCAGTTCTTCGTCGATCTGGCGACGAGCCTTGGGTACCAAATCCGCCTCTACGAGTACCGGCCGGTCGTTTGCGGTGAAACCCGCTGTGGCGACACGCGGCCGACAGGGCACCTCGCTTACACCTACGCGCGATGCGGTGTCGCTCGATGCGGCGTCGACCCCATCCTGAAAATCGACCTCAGCGGCGGCGATGACTGGGTCTGGCGCCTCGGCGCCCCGAACATCCGGTTCATCTGGCGCATCTCGATCCTCAACACCGCTCTGCGTTGGCAGCGCGGCGGCGTCGCCGAGTGCGGCGTCGATCATCACTGCGAGTTCGGCCTCGCTACCGACCTTGAGTGCGTGATCCGGCGACTGGCGCCCGCGCACACCCAGGTCCTTTTCGATTACTCACAGGTGGCGATCGGCAATGGATAGGCTCCCTCCGTTCGACAAGATTGGCGCACAGCCGGTCCCGGATTTTCAGAACGCCGACCCGGCGAGCTCCAATCCAGGCTCGATCGTCAACGCTCTAATTTTCAACCAACTGCAGCGCGAGGGCGTCAACCTCGAACTGCTGGCGGGCCTGACACCAGATAGCGCTAACCTCTTCCAGTGGACGCAGGCCGTCTCGCGCGGGGGTATCTGGGTCGATGAACTGACTGGGACCGGTGATCTCGCGGTGGCCTCCTTGGATGCCGTCCTACCGGCGCTCCTGCGAGGCATGCGCATCGGCGCCGTCGCCACGGCCGCCAACACGGTCACGAACCCGAAGCTGCGGGTGATGAACCTCGGTTCGACCGGCGCCTCTACAGATTTCCCGATCCTTAATGAGGACGGATCGGCGCTGTCGGTTGGGTACATCAAGGCAGGCCGCCGCTACCGGTTCGAGGCCGATGGCGCGGGCAACGTGATGATCACCGGGGGGCTCGGTGCGAGTGACGTGAAGGCGATCGCCGTTGCCGCCCAGCCTCGCAATGAGATCGCTTTCGCTTCGACGCAGAACTGGACGGTGCCAGCCGGTATCACCCAGGTCTTCGTCGAAGAGTGGGCCGGCGGCGGCGGCGGCGGCGGCTCCTCGGGCGCACAGGGCATCGGTACCGGGGGGGGCGGCGGCGAGTACCGTCGTGGTCGGTTCGACGTGACCCCGGGTCAAGTCATCGGCGTCACGGTTGGTCCGGGCGGCGCGGGCGGCAATGGGGGCGTCGGCGGGAACGGCGGCACGACCTCGTTTGGGGCCTTGATGTCGGCCATGGGCGGCGCAGGCGGCGGGTTCGGTAATAATGTGGCTTCCGGACAGGTAACCCCTGGCGGTTCCGGCGGGGCTGGAGGCTCAATCAGCTTCCCAGGCGTCGGCGGTGGCTTCGGTCAGAACGGCACTGCCAACGGCATCGCGACCTACGCCTCGGGCATTGGCGGATCTTCCCCGCTCGGCGGGGCCTCGCCCGCGATCAACGTCAACTCTGCCGGCGGCCCCGGGCTTTCGCCGGGGGGCGGCGGCAACGGCGGCTGTATCGGCAACGTCGGCGGCAACGGTGCCAACGGCCTCATCATCGTGCGTTTCTGAGGACTGCCATGACCCGCTACTGCTTGATCCGCGATGGCAAGGTCTTCGAGGTCTTCGAGGCCGAGCCGGCATTGCACCCGTCCCTGGCCCTGGTCCCCACCGACGACGAAGGCGTCACCGCGGGCTGGTCCTACGACGGAGAGACGTTCGCTCCGCCATCGCCGAAGCCTCTGCCTGCTCCGCCGGTGCCCGAGGCCATCTCGGATCGGCAATTCTTTCAGCAGCTCGCAGTCGATGGCGACATCAGCCAGGACGATGCACTGGCCGCTGTGCAGACCGGGACGCTTCCGAAGAAGCTGTCCAACGCTATCGGCGAACTGCCCGCCTCGCAGCAGTTCTCCGCCAAGATGCTGGTGTGCGGCGCGACTGAGTTCCATCGCTCGAACCCGATGGTGCCAGTCCTTGGCCAGGCACTGGGCAAAGACGCGGTGGCGCTCGATGCGCTGTGGTCGGCGGCTTCGGCTCTCTGAGGGTTTCGTGACCCAGATCCTCAACCTGCCGCTCCTGTCGTTCGCGGTCACCATCGCGAACAACGAGGACTGGACCGATTCCTGGGCGTATCTCGACGCCTCCGGCAATCCGATCTCGCTGGCCGGTCTGACGCTCACGATGATGCTGCGCACACGCGCCATCGATCCGACGGCGCAGATCATCGCATCAAGCATCTCCGGCGCCGTCAACGGCATGCCGCAGAACGGGTCGGTCTCGTCGGGAGGCGTCGGTCTGAACGTGGTGGCGCTCGCGATCCCGAAGGCGACCGTCGCGCGGCTCGCCCCCGGGGACTACGTGTTCGAGGTGCAGGCGTCTGGTGACAGCCTGACCCGAACCATCGCCGCCGGCCCCGTCACGATCCAGCCGGGAGTCGTGCGATGATCACCAGCGATATCATCGTCGTCCGCCCGGCCGCGCAAAACGTTGCGCCCGGCGTCGCGCTGCCCGCCGGACCGCAGGGAGTCCCGGGCAAGGACGGCGCTCCCGGCTCTCCCGGAGCCTCTGGGCTCCCCGGCACACCAGGTGCCCCGGGGCCGACCACTATCGCGGGGCTCACCGACGCCTCGGACCAGTTCAAGGCCCTCAACGTCCCCGGAGCTGCAGATCAGCGAAAGGCAATGGGGGCGGCTGCGGCGAACGACGCGTTCCTCACCGGTCAGACACAGACGAAGGATCATGCGGTCGACGCGAAGCAATCGTTCAGCCTGACACCGACCGCTCAGCCCGCGCCTTTCGCTGCGTCGCGAACCCTTACCGGCTCGATTGGTGGCGGCGGTCTGAGCGCGGCGGAAGTCATCGACATCGTCATGAACTCCGGGGGGACGGAGACCGGGTACAATCGCGCGAAGCTGTCCTCCTACCGAGGCGCTTCAGCGACCGCGGGAGCGGGCGACATCGGCGTCGACAACCAGTGCCTGACCGAGCAGTCCGGGCACAATGGCCACTGCCTGGTTGACGAGTTCAATCTGAACACGGTCGACACCTACCCGGCCCCCGACGCAGCCGGCGCCGGACCGATCAAGGCCTTCAATTATTACGCGGGCATCGGCGGGAAGGTTCAGGCCATCTGGCTCGTGAACCTCAATGGCGGCACGCTCAACCCGTATCGCGGCATGGGGATCTACGGGGGAGCACTCCGGGGGCCCGTAATCGAGGCTCAGGGCGCGTCCCACTTTGCTTATCTCGGCGGGACCTATACCTGCGGGATCGATACCCGGACGGCGACGATCACGACCCCCACCTACTTTCTGCGCCAAGGGCAGGTGATCGCATGGGCGACCGCTGCCAATGTGCAGGGGCCGTCGATCCTCACCAACGCGGGTGACACGCTGATCCTGACGGCCGCCAGCGGCATCGCCGTCGCGAACACGATCTCCGGCACCGATGGGACGCAGAACCTCGGGCTGTCGAACATCCCGTTCAACAACCTGTACATCAAGAACAACCCGATCGTCGGCTCGGACGCCAAGCTCAAGACTGCGCCGCAACCCCTGCCGGCCGCGCTCCTGGCCGCCCTGCGCGAGATCGATGTCGTCTGGTTTCAGTACCTCACGGCCGTCGCCGAGAAGGGCGAGGATGCGGCTCGCCAGCACGTCGGCGTCATCGCTCAGCAGGTTGTGGCCGCGTGCGAGAAGCACGACGTTGATGCGTTCCGGTGGGGCTTTATCGGCAAGGATGCCGACATGGCGCCGGTCACGAAGGTCCGGAAGGTTGAGCGCGGCATCACCGACACCATCACGGAGACGGTGGTCGAGGAGACCGAAGTCGACGGGCGGTTCGTTCAGCAGCGCGTCGAACGGACTCGCGAAGACCCCCGCATGGTCCCCGTTCCGGTGGTCGATGCGGACGGCAAGCCGGTGATGGTCCGATCCCTGAAGGACCCGCTCCACCCAGAGGTGGGCAAGGGCGACGAATTGGTCCCAGATGTGCGCTGGCGCCAAGCCACCGAGACGGTGGACGAAAGCTACGTCGTCGATGAGCCGACCGGAACCTTCACGCTCAGCGTCCGCTACGAGCAGTTGGCGATGGCGATGATCGCCGCCCTGCGCGCGGCCTGACGCTTCTCCACCCTCCACTCTCTCAACCTGCTCGCCGGGAGCCTTCCGCATGCCTGCTGGCTCCGGCCAAACCGCCGTGATCGACACCGCCGACTGGCGCCTCATCGCGCCGATGAAGTGCCCGCTGAACCTGTCGGGCTCGCGGCTGACGGCGACGATGACCTGCGCGTTCGGCGGGCCGGCCGCAGCCGAGATCGACAGCCGGGACGGTTCGATCTCCTGGGTTGCCGATCCGATCACCGGGCTCAGCACCGCGGTGATCATCATCGTGCCGAAGGCGGCCCGGGGCGACTGGCGGGCGATCGGGGCGAGCGGGCAGGCCGCGGCGGTCACGGTGGCGTTCGACATCCATCGTACCCTCGCCGGATCGCCCGCGGATGAATGGCTGGGCCGCTCGTCGGTCCTAGTGCTGCCAGCGTCCGATTCCGAGCTCGTCTTAGCCAGTTTCAGCACGCAGCCGATCCTAATCAACAAGCAGCCAGCAGGCAGCATCCTGCTGCCAGCGCTTCAGACCGGGCCGCAGGGGCCGATCGGACCGCCCGGGCCCGCAGCAGGTGGCGCTGGCAGCGCCCAGGTCTTCGCCCAGGCCACGCCCGCCGCGACCTGGGTCATTCCGCACGGCTTCGCCCGGCGACCGCTAGTTACCGTCTACGACGCATCCGGGGCCGAACTACTCGCCGATGTCGTGGCCGACGCGATCGCCGCCACCGTCACCTTTGCCCAACCCACCGCCGGCTCGGCTGTGCTCGCCTGAGGACTGAACCATGACGAAGAAGGTCACGAACGGCCTCGACCTCCAGGGCCAGCGGATCCAGACCGTTGGCTCACCATCAGCGGGCACCGACGCGGCGAACCGCGACTACGTCGACAACGTCGCCCGGGGGCTTTCCTGGAAGCAACCAGTCCGGGTTGCCTCAACCGGCAACATCTCGCTCTCGTCCCCGGGCACCACGCTCGACGGCGTGACGCTGGCGATCAACGACCGGATTCTGCTGAAGAATCAGACCGCGGGCGCCGAGAACGGCCTCTACGTCTGGTCCGGCGGAACCAGCGCGCTCGTGCGCGCCACCGACGCCGACACCGGCACCGAGCTGCAGGCCGGCACCTCCGTCACCGTCACTGAGGGCACGACCAACGGCGACAAGGTCTTCATGATCGTGTCGGATGGCGCGGTCACGATCGGAACCACCGCCACGACGTGGTCGCAACTCGGCGGTGGCGGTCAGACCTACACCGGCGGCAATGGCATCAGCGTTTCCGGTGCGGTCATCTCCGGCGTCGTTAAGCCCTCGGGCGGTGTCTTGCTCGACAGCACCGGCTTCTCGCTCGACACCTCGATCGTCGCCCGGAAGATCTCCGGCAACGTCGGCAACGGCACGCTCACCTCGATCGACGTCGCCCACAACCTCGGCGTCGGCAACGACCTAGTCGTCTCGCTCAAGATCGCCAGCACCGGTGAGGAGGTGATCCCCGACTACGTCGTGAAGGACGCCAACACGATCACGCTGCTGTTCCCGACCGCTCCAGCGGCGGGCTTCTACCGCGCGACCGTGATCGGCTGAGCCCATGTCGCGGAAAGCTGTGGGCGGTATCGACAACCAAGGGCAGCGCCTGCGCGGCGTGGCGACGCCTACCGCGACCGACGATGGCGTCCCGCGATCGTTCATCCGCTACGACATCGGGTTCGCCTGCACCGGCAAGCCGGCGGCGGGTGAAGTGATCGGCGTCTTCCTCGCGCCGGTGGCCTTCACTCTGCCTGCCAACCTCGCTGGCAGCATCGCCCGCGCCCTGACTCCCGCAGCCGCCAGCGCCGCCTGGACACTGACCCAGATTCCGACCGGCTCGACCACAGAGACGACGATCGCCACGCTGACCTTTGCAGCGAATGGAACGCTGGCGACTTTCTCGAGCCAGGCGGCGATCAGCGTCGGGGCGGGTGACATCCTCCGCCTCAAGGCACCCGCGAGCCAGGACGGCACGCTCGTCGACATCACCTTCACCTTCGTGGGCGTGCGCTAGCGTGGCCCGAATCTTCAACGCCGCAACGGGGCTGCGTCCAACCGGCTGGGCGATCAGCCGCGCCTCGGTCGGCACATACATCGACAGCACGGGCGTGCTCCGCACCGCGGCGGTGAACACCGAGCGGGTCGATTACACCTATAACGGCACCCTGCTCGGGCTTGCCGTCGAGGCGGCCCGGACCACCATTATCCCGTCGCGTTACAGCAACCCGCTGTATGGAACGGTTGCGGCCTCCCTGACGCAGGGCCAGGCGGATCCGGCCGGCGGCACGCTCGCCGCCCTATTCACGCCTCAGAACAACACGGGCGCCCGCGCCGGCATCACCAACGGCGTGAACGCCACTGGTGGCCTGGTCTATCGCCTGTTCATGCGGGTGAAGGCGAAGGACGCGGCCGACATCGGCAAGCGCTTCAGCCTCTACTTCTATAACAGCGCCTTTGCCGGGACGATCAGCTTCACACTGACCGCGAACTGGCAGACCGTCTCAACGACGCTGAATTACAGCAGCGGCACGATCTACCCCAACATGCCGGGGTCCGAGGTCGGGACCAACGATCTCGCCAACATGTACGTGTTCGGCGGCGAGCTTAAGGCCGGTGCCGACGCACTCGACAGCTACATTGACACAGGCACCAACGCGACCGGCAGCCGTGCCGCTGACGCTTACTCGTTCACGCTGGCAAGCGGCGCTTCAGCGCTCACCTATACCTTCGACGACGGCTCCACCCAAGCCATCTCGGGGCTGACCGGCGGCTCGACCTACACCATCCCGACGAGCCTCAACCGCTCGCGGGTGATGTACATCGACGACAACGCGGGCGCGATCATTGCCCGCCGCCGCCCGCTGATCCTGATGGCGTCCTGAGAGCGAGGCCCGGATGATCTGTCCGCGATGCGCCGGGCTCGGGCCGGCGATGCTCGCGCCGTTCCAGGGGCCGCCGGGCCCGCGGGGGCTTCAGGGTGAGCCCGCAATCGCCCGCGGCTTCGGGGCCGTCGATTACAGCGACCTTGACGCGGTGACACTCGACGCGAACGGCGACGTCATCAGCGGCACCTCGATCACGATGGCGGCCAACGCCTGGACGCGGGTGGTGCGCCGGGCCGCGGCCTCGCCGAGCAACGCCAACTTGCCGAGTGGGCCCTGGGCTGGGTTCGAGTTTTGGGACGGTGCCCTATTGCGCGCCCGGGCCGCCGGCGACGGCTACCTCTTCAAATTTGCTTTCAGGGTTCGCCCCTACCAGCGCGATGGCGCGATCCGGTTCGCCGTGCGCCCGGCCGGGGACCCGGCCTTCGACTTCGGGCCGGACGCCACGACGCTGACTGTCGATGCCAGCGATGTGGAGTTCGGCAGCCGGACCTTCTTCGAGCAGGTCCGACCGCGGTTCGCGACGGCGGGCGCCGAGATCCACGTCTTCAGCACCACGGGCGGCGAGCTGCTGGAGTTCAGCCCGGAGGTCGCGCCGTTCTTCAGCAAGTCGTGAGGCCCACGATGAAGCGTGTCGGCTTCGATCCGCGCTGCGGCGCCCTGACGATCATGGGGGGCGAGTCGTACTTCCCCGGGGCGCTGATGGCCGAGGCCGACGGCGATGGCATGATCCGTCTGCAATCGTGCGCAGGTCGGGTCGAGCTATACGTGCCGTGGCCTGAGATCGCGAACCTCGCGGGCGAGACCTTCGCGAGCGAGAACGATGCGCTCGCCTATCTGGCTGTCGAGTGCGCGAAGCAGCCAGCCCGCGCCCCGGGCCCGCGCGGCCCTGGGATTTTCTCCGGCACCGGCGATCCGGATGCCGCCTTCGGTCTAACCGGTGATCTCTACCTCGACGCGCTCACCGGCGACATCTTCATCAAGGAGAGCTGACATGGCGTGGTCGAAGCTGAGCAACCTCAAGGGCCCAAAAGGCGATCAGGGGCCGCGCGGTGTGTCGTGGTTCACCGGCACGGGGGCCCCGGGCACGGTCGCCAACTCGCAGGCCGGCGACCTCTACCTCGATCTGTCGACCGGTGACGTCTACGTCCTCTCCTAAGGTTCGACGATGGCCTGGTCTAAGATCGGCAACCTGAAGGGGCCGGGCGCGCTCGTCGTTCTCGGCACGGTCACGATCAGCCAGACCGCGACCCTGGCCATCGCTGCCGGTATTCGGACGATCAGCGTCAACGTGCCGGGCCTGGCCGCCGGCGAGAACGTGATCCTGCAGCCGACCTCAGCGCTGCCGGCGGGCTACCTTCTCGGCCTGCCCGTGGCCCGCGCCGGCATTCTAGACGTGCCGGTGTTCGCCCCGGCCATGGTCATCAACGCCTCGTACTCGATCCCGGCGCGCGTGCTCGCCGTTCGGCCGTGACGCCGGCCGCCTGACCCGTCCACCACCGGAGCCGACCATGACGCGCTTCCTCGCGGCGCTGGCGCTTGCCTGCGCGCTCTCCAGCCATGCCTGGGCTGATCCCACCTGCGACGACCAATTCCTCGGCGGCCAGAGGCCTGCACTCGCGGCGCCGGCCTCGGCCGATGTCGAGCTGTGCTCGGCCGATTTCGCCACCCTGTGGAGGCCGGCGACTCGGGACCCGGTCTACTCGGCCGAGCACCTGACGCCCGAGAACCTGACCAAGGCGGACCGCACGGCGCGTCTCGACGCTTTCCACGCCGACGCGCGGCTGCCACACGGCATCCGAGCCGAGATGTCGGACTATGCCGGGAGCGCCTTCGACCGCGGCCACCTCGCGCCGGCGCACGACATGCCGACGCCCGCGTCCATGCGCGAGAGCTTCGTGCTGTCGAACATGGCTCCCCAGGCGCCGGAGGCCAACCGGGGCGAGTGGGCCAAGGTGGAGGAATTCACCCGCCGCCTGGTGATCCTCGGCAAGGGCGCGTTCGTCGTCACCGCCCTGCAGTTCGACGCCCGGCCGAAGCTCTTGAGCGAGCGTGTGGCGATCCCGGCCGCGTACCTGAAGGCAGTCTACGTCGAGCCCAACCCGTTCGCGCCCGCCGGCCAGGTCGGTGCCTATGCGCTCGCCAACACGGCCGGTGCCCGGCCCGAGGTCATCACCCTCGACGAGATGCAGCGCCGGACCGGGCTCGACCCGTTCCCGAGTCTGTCGCTGGCCGATCACGCCCGGGCCGACCTGCCGCCCGTGGCAGCGAAGTGAGGGACTGACCCATGGCCGCCACTCTCGACCGCGCGGCGTTCTTCGCGCACGTCCGCAAGCCGCTCTTCGGCGATCGCCTCTCGGCCGACCAGGTCGCGGGCATGGATGCAATCCTCGACGCCTGCCCAGCCGCGCTGCCGACCGACCCGCTGGCCTACGGATTCGCCACAACGTTCCGAGAGGCGGGCCCCACCATGCAGCCGATCCGGGAGATCGGCCGCGGCAAGGGGCGGTCCTACGGGCGCCCAGTGGGGCCACACAAGCAGGTCTACTACGGGCGCGGCCTCGTGCAGCTGACCTGGCTCGCGAACTACGTGAAGGTCACCGAAAAGCTGCGAAAGCTCGGGCTGTTGAAACCAGGCGAAGATCTAGCAGCCAATCCAGACCTGGCGATGCGCCCGGACCTGGCTGCCGCGATCCTGTTCCACGGCATGATCGAAGGCTGGTTCACCGGGAAGAAGCTCTCGGACTACTTCGGGCACGGCAAGAGCAACCCGCGCGGGGCCCGGGCCATCATCAACGGCACCGACCACGCCGCGCTGATCGCTGGCTACTTCACGCACTTCAGAGCCGCGCTGATCGTCGCCAAGCACGGCGCGGCGGTCGAGCCAACGGCAGCGCCCGTACAGCCAGCAGCGGCCGACCCGAGCCCCCAGAAGGCGGCCCCGCCCCCCGCTGCTCACAAGCCCGTTGCCGTGAAGAAGCGCGCGGCGCCTGTCCACCACATCATCCACCGCGGGAGGCACTGATGACCAAGGACCGGCGCACGCCGATCAAGCCGCCCGCTGTTCGCCCCGGCATGGAGCATCACGGCGAGATGAAGCCGGTCCGGTACCAGCCGCGACCGTCGCTCACTTTCCGGTTCGGTGCTTGGCTCTACGAGAAGCTGAAGGGCCGGGGCTGACCATGAAGTGGTTCCTCGCCGCCCTGTTCGTCCTCGGCGTCAGCCTGATCGCCTGGGGCTCTGCCATCACCAACGGGCCCGGCTCGGCCGACGAGCGCGTAGCTGGTGCTTTCCCGGTCCTGATCGGGGTGGGCTTCCTCGTGACCGATTTCATCATCGCCCTCGCCTGGCTGCTGATCCGCGTCTGACCGAATGACCCTCGCGCGCCCAGGCAGGTCGCCGCGCGCTCCGTCAAATCTACCGCGCCGGCGGCTCCCGGCATCCAGAGGCTCCCCCATGTCCTTCCTGTCCTCCATGCTCTCCTTCCTCGTGAAGGAGGCGCCGCACGCGGCCGAAGATCTGCAGACCCTGAACACCATGACGAAGAGCATCCGCGACGTGCTCACCAAGCTGCCGAGCAACGCCCGCGAGGTCCAGGCCGCGCTGACCGCGCTCGAGACCGTCGCCCAGCAGGGTTTTCAGGCCATCGCCGCACACAGCTCCACGGTCGCCGCGCCGGGCAAGTCGGCGACCACAACGGCCAAGAAGTAGCGCCCACCCGCGCCCTGAGCGCCGGCAGGTAGTCCGGCGCGCCACTCATCCCCGGAGATACCCGTGAACCGCATCATCCTGGTGGCGCTCGCGCTCGCCCTCTTCGCTGCTCCGGCCCTCGCCGCGGAGGCCGTCGGCACGGTCGGGCCCGGCACCGCCGTCGTCTTTTGGTGGGGGCCCTGGCTCCTCGCCCTGTCCAACGCCTTCGCCGAGGCCATCGTCCCGGTGATCACGGCGGCTGTCATCGGCTACCTCGCCAAGAACTACCCGGTGCTGAAGGCCTTCGTGACGGACAGGTTCGTCAACGAGCAGGTCCAGAAGGCGGTCGACTACGCCTTGAACGCCGAGGCCGACGCGATCCGGGGCGGCTTCGTCAAGGTGGAGGTCGGACCGGGCGTCCTCGGAACCGCGGTCGCCCGCATGGCTGAGAACGCCGACTTCAACCTGCTCGGCAAGAAGGCGATGCAGTGGGCCGGCGGCCCGGAGGCGGTGGCCAAGAAGGCGTTCCGGATGATGCATTTCGAGCAGGGCGTCTCTGCCGAGAACGTGCTGATCCCGGTGCTCCAGAAGATCGCGGACGGGACTCTTCTGCCGGAGAAGGCCGCGAGCCTGAAGGTCGTCCCGACCCCGGCCACCAAGGTCGTGCCGAAGGTGCCGGCGGCGCCGCTGCACAAGGCGCCAGCCGCGCCCGCAAAGCATCCGACAGCCCGCTGATCCGGATGCCATCCCGCGCACTCGCCCGGTGGTTGCTCGTCCTCACCCTGACAGCGGCGGGCTGCCTCGCGGCGTTCGGAGCCTGGGCGCAGGCGGCCGAGGCGACGCAGGCGGCCGTTAAGGCCGGCGACTGGTACCTGACGCAGGGCGTTCTCGGTGTCACGTGCTTGGTGCTCCTACTCACGGTCGGCTTCTTGTTTTGGAAACTCGACCGCCTCAGCACCTCGATCATGCGTGAGGTGATCACCGCCCTCCAGGCGAACACGGCTGCGACGGCGGCCGGCAACGTCACGATCACCGCGCTCAAGACGACCCTCGAGGCCACCGACGACGGCGTCGAGAAGCTGTCGCATCAGACGGAACTCGCAGCCCAGGCGGCCGCCTCTAGGGGCGTCGAGATCCTGGAAAATCAGAAAGAGATCAAGCGACGCCTGGAGGGCCGGCCCTCATGACGTGGAAGTCCCTGATGGCCCTGATCATTCCGGCGGCCCTCCGGAAGGACGCCCACGCCGAATTTACACGGGCCATCGCTGCCAGCGTGCACGCGAGCAAGAGCCGGCGAAAGGCGCTCGTTCAGGTCACGATGGCCGCCGACACCCGCGCATCCTCGATGGAAGCCACGATCCATCGCATCGAAGGCCGATCGGGAGATCGCCTGACAGACCGTCCGCAGGTTGGCGAAGCCGCCTACAGGGTCGCCGAGGCGACGCGCGAGTTCCTGAGAAAGCAGCGATGAAGGTCGTCATGGAGATTGCCCGCAGCCGCACGCTGTGGGTCGGGCTTTTGCTGATGGTCGGGTATTGGGTCATCGTTCCCTGGGTACCGATCAAGCCGCAGAACGAGTTCCTTCGCATTGGACGGACGGTCGCGGCGATCGCGGTCTCGATCGCGTTCCTGCCGGGGATCGTAAAGGCCCTGCGCACGCCTTGGCCGACTTACAGTGGCCAGCTGATCCTCGGAATCGTGCTGTCGTGGATCGGCGTCTCGGGCTCGGCTGGTTGGGTACTCATCTGGTCCATGGCAGGTCAGCCGCAGTGGATGCTGGACTCAAACGTCAACGGCTTTTTTCTATGGATGCAGATCTTGGGAGCTGCGCTGCACCTCACAGCAAAGCACAGCGTCGAGGACGACATCCCGCGGCCAAACTGGATCCGTCTCGGCATCGCAGTAGCCTTCCTGGTGCTGATCGGAATCGGATTCATGGCGAGCGCGCCCGACATGCACAGCTTGGCGGCTGCGCTGAAGCCTTGGTTCGCCGAAAATCCAGATCTGCCCGACTGATGCAGCACATGTGCTCGTTCGACCACGGGATGGCCACGCTATGGTTCTCGCTGGGGGCCGGGTGCGGGCTTCTAGCAGCATACTTCGCGCTGCGTCCGCCATCGGACTGACCGGGAACGAAAGCCCTGTCTGCGGGTCTATCTCCCGTCCCTCAATGAACCACCTTCAGCCCCGCCGGCACCGCCGCGCGGGGTTTTCCTGTTTTAATCCTCCAAGTCTCTGAGCTTCCACCATGCGTAACTTTGCAAAAGCCCAACAAGAAATCCGGTAAACATAAGAGCGTAGCCGTCTCTAATGGTGTAATTAAAATAAGTATGGGGGTAAAATACCCCCGTCGTTGCTGGTCCGATAGCAGAAACAGCTAATATTCCCAACGAAAGAGCATTAATAAATGCCGCCTTTAATTTCTTAACCTCATTCCTAGCTGATTTAGTCTTAGGCTTAAATCTTCTGAGATCAAATATAGACGTTATAGCAAAAAAAATCACTGAAACACAAACGAAAAGAATTTCCATAATATTTGGATTATTGAATTGACCAACTAAATAACTAGTTATCATCTATCCCTCCCGCACCTCACTCGGCCCGAGCTCCACGATCACTGCCCGCCCGGCCGAGGTCAGAAACCAAGCCAGCTGCCTTCGTCCGGGCCCGTGAGCCCGCCGGGCCTCGACCAGGCCCATCTGCGTCAGCATCGGCATGTAGCTCGGATAGGCTCGGTACCGCAGCCCCTGCGGGTTGGCGGCGCAGGCCCGGAGCGCCAGGAGCGCGCGTCCGCGGATTGGAGCGTGAGGTTCGGTCGGCATCCGGTCAGCGGCCCTCGACGAGCCAGAGCAGCAGGCCGGCGACCGCCATCAGAGCGACGAAGGCCGCGGCGCCGCTGGCATCACGCAGGCTGATCACACCCCCGTCCCGGACCGTCGTGGCGACCCTCGCGACCAGATAGCCGCCGGCAGCGCCCGACAGGATGACGGCCGCGATGAGGATCCAGCCGGTGAGGGTTTGGGGCATCGAGCAGAGTAGTTTCTGTCGGGATAACTGTCGGGTCAGCTATTCCAAACTCTGCTAAGTCTTGGTCGGAGTGGCAGGATTTGAACCTGCGACCCCCACGTCCCGAACGTCGGGGTGTTGCTTCAGCGCGTAGTGCGGCGGGCGATTTCCAGAACGTTTGTCCGCGTTTGTTCACGCTCGTTTCTGTCGTTCCTGTCTGGTTTCAGTCGGTCTTGCCGGGACCGCCCGCCGGCCTTGGCCGCAGCCTCGCGCTGGTAGTCCGGGTGATGGTGCCAGTAGTGCCGCTCGATCGTCTCGACCGTGGTGGCATAGAAGCCGGCCGCGTCCTCCTTCGTCATGCCGTTGTGCATGCCCCAGGTGATCGCGGTGTGCTTCAGGATATGGGGCGTCACGTCGCTGCCGAGGCCCGCATCTCCGACGGCTCGCCGGAACGCCTTGTCGACGTCCATGACCGGTGCGCCGTTCCACTCGACAACGTGATTCCGGCATAGGCCCTGACGGCGCCAGCGGCGCAGGTGAGCCAGCAGGCGATCGGGAAGACGGACCGGCAGCTTGCGCTTGTTCGTCTCGCGCTCGCCGGCGGGTCGCCGGTAGAAGACGCCGGTGTCGAGGTTGATCCAGCCCCTCCCCTCGGTCGGCTCGAACGAGGCCGCGCAGATAGCGCCGGCCCGGGTGCCGGTATAAAGCGCGACCAAGATGAAGCGCGCGACGTGGCGGCGCGATCGGCGGCCCGTGGCGTGCCCCTTCTGCACCTCGCGGTATCGGTAGGCGGCGTGAATCAGTCGGGCGGCCTCAGCGCGGGTCAGCCAGCGCTCGCGGGCGACGCCCTTCTCCGGCAACACGACGCGCACGATCTCGCGGTGCAGACCCTCGCGCAGGTGGTGCTCGATCGCGGATCGGAGATCTTCGAGCTGTCGCCGGGTCCCACCCTTGGCGACGTAGGCACGGCAGGATTCGCCTGTGACCTGGGCCAGCGTCTTCGATCCCCAGAACCGCTGCAGCGCCGCGGCACGCTGCGCGACCTCCTTCGGCCTCGCCTGCCGGGCGGCGCAGTCGGTCAGGTAGATGTTGATGACGTCGGCGACCGAGATGGCAGCGAGTGGACGGTGGCCCTCGCGCGGCGGCTCATGCTTCTCGGCGAGGTAGCGGGCGAGGGCTTGCTCGGCTTCCGGAGGAGCTCGTCGATCGTCCTCGACAAGGACGCCTGTGCTGCGCTTGGTGCGACCGTCTCGGACGACCCAGACGGATCGCTCGATGAGTTCTCCTGTGTTCGGATCGCGCCGCTCGGCCTGAGCATAGAGACGGGCGCCCTTCGAAGGCCGCGACATGCTTCTCTCATCCGTTCGATCTGCCGAAGGGTGGTGTACTCCTTACCCGCCGTGAACTCGGTTACCAGGCGCCCGGCATCGCGCTCCTTCCGGAGACCGCTCGCCGTCATGCCGCCGCCGGGATAGGCCAGCTCTGCGGCTACGTCGAGCCGGAGCGGCGTGTCGTTGGTGACCTGATCCCGCTCAGGCAAGCGGACGGACCTACCCATTGTCGCCCGCCCCCTTGATCTTCGTGGAGCGGGGCTGAAGGGCGGGCGGAACAGGCAAGGCGTCAAGAGGAAGCCAAAAGAGGGGCGCCCACTCATTGTCGTCTTCTTCGACCTCGTAGAACCCTTCCTGCCAATCCTCGGGGCTCCCGCCCTCTTCCGCAATGATAGCCTCAACAGACAGCCATTTGACCTGTCGTATGCCGCTGTCAAACAAATAGGCCCATATCGGCGTGCCGTCTCTGGGTGCCGTCTCGATCGGCCTCCACCCCATCGCCTCGCCCCCGTCGCCGGTAGCCGAGCGCAGAGAGGCGACTAGAGCGGCTCTGGCGCGTTTTTGATCTTCGTTCGCTTCGTGCTCGTCGCCGGTAGATCCGAGCAAGTAAGCCGTCGCGGCGCTCTCGCTCGTCCTGATCAGTTCATCAATCAGTGCCTCAATCTCCGCCAGTTCCCCTGGCGCGCGGGGAGGGTTAGCTGGCATTGGATCCTCGCTTGGTCGGGAAGGCGCCATCGACGATGTTGCTGTGGCGCAGGGGCCGGGCGACGTAGTCCCCGCGCTGGCGGCGATTGCGTCCCAGCGTTGGGTAGCCGCAATCCCGGGCCACGTAGTCAGCGACCCGCGAAGCCTCGGTGTAGCCCCACTCGTCATCGCCGTAGCCGCAGCATACGACTTCATGCGTGCTGACGCCGGTGAGGACGATCACCGCGGCGACCGGCTCAATCTCGATCTCGTCGCGATCAACGAAGTCGGCCAGTTCGCGCAGATAGGCGGCAAGCTGGGCTCGCTTGGTGTACGAGCGTGCAGCGGCGGTCGGAAACGAGACGGCCTCAGCCATGGTGGTCGTCTCCCTTTGCGGGCGATGGTCGTGGATCGGAGAGGGCGGAAGCCTTCGCATGGCCCTCAGCGTAGCCATCGTCCCAGCCGGTTTTGTAGGCCTCGTCGCGATGCTGCTGGACGTCGATTGCCAGGGCGGGATGCAGGGCGCCTCGCTCTAGCTCGACCCCCCGTTGCTCGGCTGCATCGGCACGCGCCCGTTGCTCGTTCATCTGGCGCAAAGCGGACTGGCGAGCTTCGTGCAGGCGCGTGACCCGCTCCTCTGCCTCGCGCAGTTCGGAGGCGAGCTGGTCTCGCTCGGCGCGGAGGGTGGCGAGCGGGCCGGCGATGAGGGCGTCGGCTTGCGTCCAGATCTCGTGCCGGGCGTCGGCAGCCCTTCCATCTGGGATGTCCGCCGCGATCTTGCCGGCCTGCTCCCAAGTCGCATCCGGCAACGATCCATAGCGTGCGGTCCACAGGAAGCGCGCGATCTCCTCCCGCAGGGCCTCTTCCTGATCGGCAGGAACGGGGGCGGTCATGCGGCTTCTCCGGACATGCAGGCGCAGCGCGTGACCTCGGCTGCTTCCTCTGCCGTCAGGACGCGGTCGCGCAGTTGGGTCAGGGTGAGCGGGCGCTTAATGGTTTTGGTGTCACCGGGTTGTTTGCGCCGATCTGTCATCATCGACACGTCGCCTAATACGGCACGCAACTCCTGCTCCCGGCGCTCGGCATAGGCATAGCGCTCAGGAAAGGTCCCCAGCATCAGCTTCCAGTGGACTTGGCCGCCCTTGCAGCAGTGGCCGCCGCAGTTCGAATGCGAGAAGGCCCAGACGCTGAGCCGCTGTTGCCAAAGCCCGGCGCCGTCGACGATTGGCCGGATCAGCCACGGCATCACTGGGTGGTCGATCAGTGGCGCTTCGAACCGCCAGCCAGCGTCGGCCATCTGCGCGCGGAGGCCGCGAGTACTCAGGCGTTCCGAGCCCTCGAACCGCGCCCGCTCAGTGTCGTCAATCCCAACGATAACGATCGTCTCGGCCGGATCGCAGTTCTCGCGCAACCACCGGTCGCCGAGGTTTCGCTTCAGGATCTTGCTGCAAGGGTCGGCACGGCTGTTTCCTAGAAACCGCTCATGCTCGTAGACATCGAACGGATCGCGCCCATCAGCGATCCAGTGGAAGTCCGGCATCAGATCGCGCACACGAGCGGCCAGCGTCAGGACATAAGCCTTGTAGAGCGGGCGATCTTCCCAAGCTGGGAAGTCGGCGATCTTAGGTAGAAAGCCCGGCGGCAGCGTGATGCCGAAGAGGTGAGCCGCCCCAGCGATCAGGAAGCGGTAGGTATCCTGGTCCTCGATCAGCGTGTCAGTGAACAGGACCTCAAACCGCTCGGGCGCGTGCCGATCGATGTAGGTGCGGGCCGCGAGCCATGAGCCCTCACCGCCGGATAGCTTTGCGATGATACGGGTCACGACCGCACCTCCCCGGCCTGATCCTGGCTCGCATGGATGGTGGCTAGAGCGTCGGACAGCTTCACGGCCGACATGTGCCAGGGCTCGACTGCCGCTTCCGCTTCGGCATCCTCGCGGGTGTAGTGGCCGGCCTCATTTGGGCTCACCGTGTAGCCGCATCGGTTCGGTCGGTAGAAGTAGCCGCCCTTCCGGATCAGATACGGATCCTCCAGCAGCGCCTTTGCCTCCCCTGCAGGATCGGGTTGGCTTCGCGGAGTGCATCCACGATGACCAGCGCCGGCAGCTTCCAGAGCATCGTCGAGATCCGCCGGCGCTGGCAGACGCCGCCAAGCAATCGGCTGATCCTCAATCTGGCCGTCCGCATATTCGCCATCGCTTTCGCCGGCCCACCACCAGGATCCGTCATGGGCCTCAGAATTGAAATAAGCCTCGCCGACGATGGCTATCTTGTCTGGGCCGCTTAAGATGACCGTCAGCAGAACTGGGGTGCGGTCCTTCGGTGCCGCCTCCATGTCAAAGCACCAATTGTCGACGGCGCCCGTCCCCTCATCGGCCGATCCCGTTCCTGCTGGGAGAGATGCGGGGACGGAACTCTGGCGAACTAGCCTGCCATACTCACCGTCGAGAGTCTCAAACTGCTGGCGATGGTAATGCGCGATCTCTTGCGCATCCCTAAGTTGGTCGCGCAGAGCTTCAATCTCGGTCTCGCGCGCGGAAGCTTCGACGAGCTTATTTTCACGGAAATCATTGACCAAACGGCAGACGAACTCGGCAACCCGCCTTGTACAAGAGGCTATGCTACCGGCGTCATCGCCATCGTCATGCGTGACAATGCCGTCGCATGCGATTTCGCTCGGGCCGCCATCTTCGTCATGCGCCTCATGTTCGTCTGGATACCAAGTTCCTTTCGGGGCAGCCGCACTAAGCCGTTCCAGTTCCCGCAGATCCACCCGCTCTGCGGTGAGTGGAGGGGACGAGGATCCTTGCTGGGCGGCGAGAGGCCCGAGCCCACGCAGGTAGCCTTCTAGTTCGTCGTTAAACACCTCGGCTGCGCCCACAGAAATCAGCCGTTCCTCGCGGGTTCCGCCTTTGCTGAGCACGATCCGAACGTAGGAGCCGGATGGGTCAGGCTCGTTCTTCCCGTTGACCGGGCCGGAAACACTGATGTCGCGGAGCGACGATGATCCTTGCTGGGCGGGAGGGGGCGGAGCGGCGGCGATCATCGCTTCGTAGACCGAGCCGAGACCGCCCCATCCGCCCGTCTCAGCAGCTTCATAGGCATCGTGGGCGGCGTAGGCTGCGTCGAGCATCGCCTTGGTAGCCTGCTTAGGCAGCAGCACGAAGCCATCCGCTCCCCCGGCGGCACCTGCGCGGGCCATGTCCCGGGCCTCGGCGAAGGCGTTGGCCTGCCCCTCCCAAAAACACACCCTATTAATGGGCTTGGCAGTTCTAGCCTGCTTCACAGCCTCCTCGCGCTTGGCCTCGAAGCGTGCGGCCAGGTCCGTGGTGGGGTTCGTCATCGGGCGGCTCCTGGCTTATCGGCGAAGAGGTCGGTGGTCCGGCCGCAGCGGGCGATACGGGCGCGCGCAGCGGCATCGCGGAAGCCGGTGCATGCAGGCTGGCCGTCCGCGCCGTACTGCCACTCGACCGGGTAGCCAGGCTCGCCGATCCCGTGCGCCATGGAGGCGACGAAGATCGTGCAGCCTTGGCCCGCGAAGCCATGGCGGCGGGAGCACGCCGAGCACCAAGCCTCAGCGAAGATCTCGCCTTCCGTACCGTTACTTGGGCGGTAGGGATGGCCGGCGCTGGACTTCAGACGCTCGGCCATGTCGTCCGGATAGATGCGCCGTTCCATCATCGGGCGGCTCCCGTGGTGAGGGCTAGGATCTCCGCTTCAGCGATCTCGACCGCCTCTTCCCGGTCAGCGTCGCAGTGAAAGAGCAGGCCCGGCGTTGCGTTTTCCCAGCGCTGAACGATCCGCTCAGCGGCGGCCTTGATCCGATCACGGGCGCTGAGAGCCTTCTCCCCCTCGCCAGCCCCGGACGCTGCGTGTGTCGTGGTGGTGCTGGACTCGGCCATGGGGCTACTCTGCTGCAAAGAGGGGCATCGGGACGGCCTTGGCCGCCGGGCGCACGCGGGCATCGGCCTCGCGGTAGTTCGCGGCGACGAGCGCCTGCGCCATGTCGGGGCACACGGAATTCCCGCACATGCGCCCCTGCTGCTCGAGGGTGAGCGGGACGATCGAGCCGTCCTCGAGCATGCCGCGATCGATCACGTAGTCCGACCGGAATCCCTGCGCGTTGAAGCGCTCGCGCGGCGTCAGCATCCGCATGCCGATGTCGACGATCACGTGGGGCTCGCCGTCGACCATCACCGTGACGACGCCGAATCCGTCCTTGGCCCGGACGGTGTGCAGCGGCTCGGTGGCCGACTGGGCGAAGGCCCCGGTCCCGTACCACTTCGTCAGGAAGGCATAGACGGCGCCCGCGTGGTTGCCGCCGGCGGTGAACGTCGGCGCCGGGCTATCCGCGGCCGCGCTCCGGCCGTCGGCCCCGTGCATGTTGATGAGGTGCGCCGCGACGACGTTCTGGTGCCCGCCGGCGGCCGTGATGGTCGAGATCGGCTCCCGGGCATCGGCCCCGGCCTTAACCGCCCCGCCGCGCTCGGTGTTGTGCTGCGCCAGGAATGCGGCGACGACCTTCGTCTTGCCCTGGCCGTGCGGCATGACGGTTGGCGCTGGCTCATCCACGGCAGCCCCAACCGACATGCCGAAGTCGCGGGCGAGATGCGCCGCCACCACGCTGACCTTGTCGCGACCGGACAGGGTGTGCGTCGGTTGCTCCGCCTGCTGCCCTACCGATTTGCCGTAGTGCTTCTGCAGGTGGACCGCTGCGAGGCTCCCCTCGTTGCCGGTCGGCACAATGACGGGCGCCGGCTCCTCGACGGACCGGGCGCGCGGATCCTGGCCGGGCCGCTCGCCGTAGCGTGGTACGAGGCAGGCGCCGACCAGACTGAGGCCGGCCCCCTGTGCCGTGATGGTGTGCGCGGGCTCGTCGACCGCAGTGTGCGGTTTGTCGGCGCTTCGCATCGTCATCAGGTGCGGGCACACGACCCCGAGCGGCGCCGCGCCGCCGCCGTGCGTCTCGCTGGCATGCGAGGTCACGGTGGCAAGCGGGCGATCGATCTCGTGGCCGGTGGCGCCGCGGTTGAACTTGGTCACGAAGGGCGCGACGATCGCGTTCTGGTCCTTCGGGCTGGCCGTGATCGTGTGCAGCGGGCCGCCCGCATCCCGATTGCCGCCGCCCTGCTGACCATAGGTGACGAAGGGCTGCACCAGTGCGTCGCCGCTGTAGTGCGTCGCCGTCGGCATCGGCTCGTCGAGGCCGCGATCGCGCCGGCCACGGCTGTCGCCATGGTTCACCCGCACCAGGAACGGCTTCGCGGCCTTCACCACGTAGCGCATCGTTCCCTTGGCGATCCGAGCCATCGTCGCCTCGGCGAGCGGGCGGTTCGCGCGGATACCGTGCTTCGCCTTGATCTCGGCTGAGGTCTCGAAGATCGACGGGCACGGCAGCGACCAGTCGATGATCTCGGCTGCCGTTCGCCAGGGCTTGAGCCGGCCGGACCGCACGCCCTCGCTGTCCGGCGCGCCATGCGTCGGCTCCGGCCAGACGATCAGCTTCCCGTCCCGGCGCGCGACCAGGAACAGCCGCTTCCGGATTGTAGGCGCGCCATAGTCGCAAGCCCGCAGCTCGCGCCATTCGACGACGTAGCCCATGGCCTCCAGGGCGGCGACGAACTGCTTGAACGTGGCGCCACGCTGGACCGGGCACGGCCGGCCGTCATCGAGCAGCGGGCCCCAATCGGCGAACTCCTCGACATTCTCCAGGAACACGACCCGCGGCCGCTGGCGCTTCGGCAGGCTCTTGATCCAGCGCACGCCGACCCAGGCCAGGCCGCGGATCGCCTTCTCACGCGGCTTACCGCCCTTCGCCTTGCTGAAGTGCTTGCAGTCCGGGCTCATCCATAGAAGCCCGACATCACGGCCGGCACACAGACCGACCGCATCGACGTTCCAGACGTCCTCCTCGATGTGGTGCGTGCCCGGATGGTTGATCCGGTGCATCGCGAGCGCCAGGCCGTCGTGGTTCAGCGCATAGTCCGGGTCCCGGCCGAGCGCGGCGCGGATGCCCTCGGACGCGCCGCCGCCGCCCGCGAAGCTGTCGATGATCAGAGGCGCGCTCATGCCGCCACCTCGTCACCGCTCGCCGGCGCACTGCACGCATCCGCCAGCGCATCCTCCGCCCGCACGTCGCCGTGCAGCACCACCGCCAGGCCGATCAGGCAGACGAGGGACACGGCGCCGATTCCGGTCATGAACCCGAGCCAGAACATCATCGCGCCACCTCTTCGCTGACGCGGCCGCCGACGGCCCGGATCGCCTTGTCGAGCGTGTCGAAGGCGATCTCGGTGGGTATGGCGACCATGCCGCCGTGACGGGTCATGTCGCTGTGCAGGTCGCGCGCGGCGGCCCGGGCGGCGATAAGCAGTTGCTCGTCGGCAGGCTTGTGACCCGCCTCTGCGATCTCGATCTCGCGCTGCGCCGTCCGAAGCGCCTCCAAGGTCTCGTCGACGACGAGCCCGCCGGCGGCCATGTCGACCTTGAAGAACCGGTTGAGGCGGTGTGCCGCCGTGAGCAGGGTCTCGGCGCTCATCGCTGATCTCCTCGATCATCTTCAGCTGCCAGCCCGCGCACAGCCGGCAGGGTGACCGGTCCGCGCCGGTTCTTGGCGACGCCGAGCAGCTGCCGCGTGTGGCCGGCATACGGGTCGCGCTTCGGCGGCGGCGCGGTGGGGCGTGCCTTCGAACGGAGGACCATCATCACGCGGCCGCTCGCTCGGAATCCCACTGCGCCCGGTCGGCCGCCACGATGGCGTCGAACCGCGCGCAGCTCTCCGGCGACATGCGCCAGCCGCGGCCCCAGATCGTCTCGATGGTGATCTGCGCTTGGGCGTGCTGGAGCTTTCGCCGAAGCTTGCAGATCCAGACGTCGATGATTTTCTGGCAGGGCACTTCGTCCCACATGCCGTAGAGCGTCAGCATTGCGCGCTCATGGTGCAGGACGTTCGGCCCGACCGCGCGGATGGCTCGGATCAGGCACTCTTCCGTCCTGCTGAGCCGCCACGCGCGCGGCAGGATCACCGTCGGGGCGAGCGCCTCCTCAAGCTGGCGCACGTGCTCGCGCAGGGTGTCCCGCTCCTCCAGAAGGGCGATGACCTGCTCGCGGGTGAGGTAGTGATCGCGGTCGGCCATTAGGCAGCCTCCTCGTTGGCCGGGGTGAAGCCGGGGAAGTCGTCGGTGCCGGCCTGGGCGTCGGCAGCCTCAGCCGCCGCGACGAGCTCATCGAAGATCTCATCGAGCGCGGTCCGGGCACGGTCCGGCAGCGCGGCCCGCCACTGGTCGAGCGCGAAGGACCCCTCGGCCGCGCGGGCCCGGGCATCGGCGAACAGATCGGCCTTCGTCCGCTTCGGAGCCTTGGCGCCGCCGCGGGCCCAGGCCGCGAGCTGCTGACCGCAGGCCTCGTCGATCGCCTGGCGCTCCGGGAAGAACGGCCGGTGCTGCTCCTGGAGCTTGTGCGGCAGGTCGAAGCGCGGGATCCCGGGCGAGTCCGGCGAGAGTGTGAAGCTCGCCGTCATCTCGTACATGAACCGCTTCTCGCAGATCGGCATCCAGCCGAGCGGGCGGACCTGGGTGCGGCCGCCCTCGCGGACGATCTCGATCTTCTCGTCGGCGCGCAGGCAGAAGATCAGCGTGGCGCGGCACTGGAGCAGCGCGTTCATCATCCGCTTGTGCGCGAGCTTCGGCTCCTTCCAGTTGCCCGGGGCCTTCGTGCCGGCCTCTGCCAGCGCGTCGGCCCAGTCGATGATCCCGCCCTCGCCGTCATATTCGTGGCTGAAGCTGTCGAGGATCACGACCTCGGCACCAGTGTCCTCCGCGGCGGCGATCGCCTCGACGAACCGGGCCGGCTTGAACGGCGGCCGCATGTCGGCGTGCAGGAACCGGTGCTGCTCGGCGTAGTGCAGGCCGCGCCGGGCCTCGGTATCGACGAACGCGATCTTGCCCGATGGCGAGATGCCCTCGGCGAGCCGCAGCGCGGACTTGGTCTTGCCTGAACCGGAAGCGCCGGCCAGGGCGATCAAGAGCGAGACCTGCTCGCGGACGGCGGGTGCGAAGGTGAAGCTCACGCGGCGCTCTCCATGTCGAGGGGGCGGAACGGGCTCTGAGCGACGTCGTAGGACACGCCCTCGAGCCGCGGGTCGGTCTGCTCGCGCTCGGCCCAGCGGCTGGCAGCCCATTCTGGGAAGCCGAAGCGGACGATCTGCGCCGGGTAGCCCGGCCACTCGCCGGTGGCCCGACAGCGGTTCCAGAGGTGGATCGCGGCCGTGACCTTCCGAGCGCCGATCTCCATGCCGGTGCCGTCCGTCTCAGCGACGCACACGCCGTTCGGCTCGTCGGCTTCGGCGAAGATCCAGCGGAAGCGGATGCGCCCGGCCAGATGCGGCAGCAGGATCGACAGCACGCGCACGTAGAGCGCTGCCTGAACCTCCATGCCCATCTGCTCGACGCGCCGGCCGAGGCCCTGCGGTGCCGCCGGCAGGCTGGACGTCTTCACGTCCCAGATGATCGCGTGCGTCGGGTGGATCTCGACGCGATCCATCATGATCCGCAGCCAGGCCCCGGATCGGTCCTGAGCGACGGCGACCACCTCGGCCGGTGCCGTCGCGAAGCCCTCGCACCCGGGAATCAGCGGCAGCCGCGCCAACACGCGGTCAGCGATCCTCTCAGCCGTCACCAGGTCGGGCATCAGGATCGGGCAGCGGCCGTCCCGATAGGCGTCAGCGCGCGCGGTCTTGGCGTCGACCTTCTTGTAGTCATCGAAGTCGATCGGCACGACCTCGGCGCCCTGCCCGAGGATCAGCTTGTGCGCGACGGTGCCGATCTCCATCGGCCGCGTCGGATCTCTCTCGTCGGCCCGCTCGGCTCGCAGGCGCGGGTGAGCGAGTGCCGCGTGCTCCGGGCTTTGCTCGAGCAGGATCTTCGCGACCGACGAGGACAGCGACGGCTCGGGCGCGCAGTCGGCGTGGTAGACGTCTGCGCTCATCCGGTAGAGCCCGGGGCCGCGGACGAAGCCGGCGAGGTGCGGGGCGATCTTCATCATCGCCTCCGAATCGGGGCCATGAACGCCGGCCGATACCGCTCGCATTCGAGCGAGCGCCCGAGCCGCTCCGCTTCCCGCGTGACCATCTCCAGGTGTTGGCGGATGGCCGCGAAGTCGGCCTTGCGCGCCGGCAGATCGCCGAAGCGAATCCCAGTGCCCTCGAAGGCCTTCAGGATCGCCATCGCCAGATCCTCGGACCGACGCGGCGTCGTGGCGGGCACGTAGCCCTGATCGTAGAGGCGCAGCGCGACGTCGCGCGGCGTGATCACGTCGGCGGCTTCGGCCGGCCGCGGGCTGGGGCTGGCCATGGCGGCCTCCGTGGTAAGAGGGAAGACGGCGCGGGTCATCACGACCTCGGCCTCGGTGAAGGGCGGGAAGGTCACCGACGCTTCTCCGGCTGAAGGTCGGCGAGGACGGCCGCGCGCTCGACAGCGTCGGTGGCCAGCCGGTGCACGTGAAATTCGGTGACGGTCTTCGGCTGGCCATCGACGAAGGCACGCGCCGCGGTCAGGTCGGCGCAGCACTCGACGCGGACGCGCTTGGCGATGCCGTCATCGTTCCCGACCCCGTCGCGGCGGACGGCGATGACCACCGCCTCGACGAGCTCTTCCGCGTCGACAGCGGAGGCTTGATGAATGCCGACGACGTAGCGGCGGCCGGACGTGCCCCGCCAAGCCGAGAGAGCCAGAGCGGGCGTGCCGCGCAGGCCGGCCATGGTGCGGAGCCGCTCCTCGCGCGGCAGGGTCTGAGCGGCCGACATCACGCGGCCTCCGTCTTGGCGCCGCACGGCTCGGTGAAGTCGGCGTCCTCGCCGCCGAGCACCTCGGCACCGCAGGTGAATCGCCAGGCGCCCCAACCGGTGTTGAAGCCCGGCGAGCGGCAGGCGGGGCATTCCACCTGGCGCAGGTCGAGATAGTCGCCGAAGCCCGCGCCCTGCTGTGACGCGACGCAGACGGCCAGCAGCGCGATGCGCCGATCGCCTGCGAGGTTGGTGCAGCTGTCGCCATCGACAGCGAAGCGGAAGATGCGCTCGGCGGCCATGGCTATGCGGCCTCCCGCAGTTGCTCGGCCTCAAACTCGGCCTGGCCAGCAGCCTCAGCGGCGTCCGCGTCGAGCCGGTCGTGGGCGAACCCGTAGGCGTCGGCCTCGCTCGCGAAGCCGCTCTCGATCAGGGCGCCGTCGAGCCAGACCGCGTAGCCGCGGCGGAGCTCGGTGACGGCATAGGGGGCGATGTCGAAAAGGGGGCGCATCAGCGATCCCCCTCGTCAAAAGCCTCAGGCGAAATCGCTTGGGCTCGCGCCCAAACATCAGCGCATCGCTCGTGGCCCAAAAGTTCGTAGGCGGCCTTGACGAAGGCCCCGCGCTTGGCGTCGACCTTTAGGCTGTTCGCCGCCATGTGATTGGCGTGCGACCGGTTCTTCTCCACCACCCGGAGCTGCCCGATGCGCTCCTGAACCCGAGGCCGCTGCAGCTTGCGGACCTTCAGCGCGCGGGCGGCGCGCTTCCGCCATTCTGGGTCGCCCTGGAAATCCGCGAGCTGCGCTTCGATCGACAAAATGGAGGAGTCGATCTCGTCCAAGACGCTGCGGCCCTCTTCAGCCGTCGCGATCTCTGAAATCTCAACCGCGTCTCCGGACTGAAGGATCACGGTCGTAAGGCCTGGCGCACGAGCCGGGGTCTCAGCCTGCCCGAGATCAATCAGGCGACGAGGAAACGTCCGCACGGTCAGCGAGGGGCGGATCAGGGCGGCCATCAGCGCACCACCCGAACGATGGCGCCGAGCCGGCAGCCGGCTTCGTGGCCGATCCGCTTGGGGCCGCCGCAGCGTGGGCAGCCCGGCTCGGCGGCGCCGGCCTCGCAGCGGATCTGCGCCGACCACTCCAGGGCGACGACCTCAGCGCGGCCGCGGGCGACCTCGTGGTTGAGCACGGCCTGGAAGAACTTGCGCTCGACGGCGCGGGCTGCGGCGCCGGCCATCAGCGTGCGCCCTGCGAGACGCGGCGGGCGACCAGGATGTGATCGACGAGGCTACCACCGCCCCAGATGAAAGCGCCGACGCAGGCGATGCCGGCGGTCGCGTAGCCGACCATCTGCGTGGCCGAGGCGGTCGAGGTGGCGAGGTAGAGATCCAGGGCGTTGAGCATCGGGGGCTCCATCGGCTCGGTGAGCGGCGATGTCCGTCAGTACCAATATATTGGTGTTCGCGTCAACCAACAGATTGGTTCTCGCCTCCAAAAAAAAGCCCAGCGACGCTGAAGCGTACTAGGCGGAAAAGGTGCAGCGCTGTGGACGAGTGTGGAGAACTATCGCCTTGAGATCACTCCAGCCACCCGCCCTATGATGCGCACTGAACCATCCAGAATCAGCTCGATCGGCCGATAACTTGTGTTTCTAGAGCTGCATACGATGCGAGGCGGCTCATGCCCCCTTAGCAGTTCGACCTGTTTAATGATGACGCCATCACCATCGTTCACAGCGAAGATGCCACCTTGGCGCGGATCGGTGTCACGACGATCTATAATCACGCGATCGCCCGACGAGAGTCCTTTGGCCGTTCCATCATCCATAGAGTCGCCGCGTACCTGCAGGATCTCCGAAGCTTCAAAACTCAGCCCCAATTCGCGCTCGACATACGCAGCAGGTAAACGCCACTGCTCTTTCTGCTTGTCGCTCGGTATTCCCTCATGGTTCCATTCCTCATCGGATCGACCGCCGCCGTACGATGCACCGGCACGCAGATCGAGCTCCGGTATCGACGGCCAATCATAAAGCGTTGGATCAATGTGCCTAGTTGATGATTGTTCTCTTTGAGTTTTTGATACACGCTCTTTATGTGCATCCGGCCTTTGGTGGAATTTCTTCGGACCGCCCTCTGGTGTTTCGCCCTTTAACCATTCAACGGTTACGCCGCAAACTTTGGCAATTTCATAGATCTTTGTCGGCTTCTTAGAATTGCCGGCTTCTATAGCTTGAATGCTCGACTGTCCGGCCATGCTGACTCGCTCCGCAAGTTCGCCTTGCGTCAGTCCAGCCGCCTCGCGTGCAAATTGCAATCGGGAGCCAAGGGTATCCATGCACCGCCGGTAGCGTCCATCTGACCAACTGTCCCCACTGATTTTTTGGTTTTCTGGCTTGTGGAAACCAAGGTATTGGTCTACTTGGTCAGGCATGACGACGCCGAACCATGCCGCGTTGGCGCGGGCCATTGAGATCTCTGGAACTCAAGCTGCCCTTGCTCAGGCAATCGGCAAGCGGCAGTCGCATGTTGAGTATTGGCTTAATAAGAGCAAGCACGGTGTGCCTGCCGAATTGGTAGCCGCAGTGGAAGCCGCTACTGGTGTTCCGCGCCATGAACTGCGTCCTGATCTATTCTTCGCGCCTCATTCCGAAAAGGCCGCTTAATGCCGGCCTGGCTCGCCCTCCTCATCCAGATCTGGGCGCTCTGCTCCGCGGCCGTCCTCGTCAGCTGCGTCCTGCGCCTGCGCCCGGTCACCGTCGCGATCATGATGCCGCCTGTCGCCGGGCTCTTCCTGTTCGTGCGGGCGCTGGTCTGATGGCGCCCGCCACATCATCGCGCTTCGGCGCGTCCGACCTCGACCGGGACGTCCGCAGGACCGTCTCGGGCGGAACCCGTTCGCCGGGCATGGGCCGAGAAAGCCCCGGCATCCTTTCGCGCGCTCTGCGTGCTCCGTCGCCCCGTCAGGGGCAGCCCCTCTTGGGCGTTTCCTCCCTGACTTGCCGGAGCCTTCGGGCCCCGGCCCTTTCTGCCGCACCTCTGCCGTCTGCCCGCCAAGACGTCGGCCGGGGTGCTCGTCGTGTGCCTGCGTATCGCCTGCTCCGTCGAGGAGCCTGCTGATGTCGGCTGCAACCTCCATGTCCCTGGGCGCCACGGCCGCTCCTCCGATGCACACAGCATCGGGGAAGAGCATGCGAACGTCTGAGTCGGCCGTGCGAAAGATTGGGGTGCTCGAACCCCAGGTGTTCGGAGCTCGCATCGCCGGGTTCCTGCGGTCCATCCACCCCATGAAGACCGCGGCCAACGTCGAGGCCGAAACCCGGATCTCGTCGCGCACGGTGTCGAAGTGGCTGGAGGGCGCCTCGTCGCCGGCCGGCAACGCCTACCACCGCCTGATCGAGGTCTACGGGCCCGAGCTGTTCGTGTTCGTGAACCCGGACGCCTCGCCTGCTTCGCTCCGCGAGGCCGCCCTCATGTGCCGGCAGGCGCGCCTTGAGCGTCAGGTCGAAGAGAAGCAGCGCGAGATCGCCGCGCTGAGGGCCGGCCGATGAAGATCGAAGCCGCCATCCTTCGCGCCATCGCGCACCTGCTGCAGCACCTCGCAGACGGCATGTTCTGGTTCGGCAGCACCGTGGTCGATGGCGCGGCCGCCGTGCTCCGCGTCTCGCGCTCGTGCCTCGACCGGGCCCGCGAATGGGATCCGCGCCTCTGGGACCGCGATCACGATCCGCGCAGCGACACCCGGGAGCGCCGTCCGTGACGCTCCTCGCCCTCCGCTTCCCCGGCTGAAAGGCCCGCCCACGCGGGGCGCTCCCGCGCGACCTGGAGGCCCGCGATGGCCGAGAAGCTAGCATCCAAGACCGACAAGCAAACCGGCGTGAACGCGACGGTGCTGCGCAGCCTCGTGAACGTCTGCAACGGCCACAAGCACGAGATGGACGAGTCCCGGGGCGAACTCGGCGCCGCGGTGAAGAAGGCCGAGGAGGTCCACGGCGTGCACCGCCGCGCCTTTAAGCTCTGCCTGTCCCTGGATCGGATGGAGGAAGCGGCCCGCGGCGATTTCCTACGGGCCTTCGACGACTACCGGACGAAGCTCGATCTGAACCCGCCGGCCGATTTGTTCGCCGAGGGTGAGGGCGACGAGGAGCAGCGCCGGGCGGCACAGGCTGGCAAGGCCGCGGCCGATGACAGCGTGGCGGAGAAGAACGCCAAGGCGCTGAAGGCCGGCATCAAGCAGCTCGACGCGGTGCACTGAGCCATGGCGCTGCCGAAGATCCTCGCCCTCGACCTGGCAACGAAGTGCGGCTGGGCCGTCGGCTCGCCCGACGGTGAGCCGCGCTACGGCACGAAGGTCCTGCCTTCGACCGGCGAGGACATCGGCCGCTTCGCCGCCGCCTACAACGAATGGCTCCTCGACATGATCACGCTGGAGAGCCCGGCGCTGATCGTGTTCGAGGCGCCGATCCTCGCCGGCCAGACCACCCTCACCACGGCGCGCAAGCTCGGTGGTCTGGCCTGGCACACCGAGTTCGTGTGCAACCTGCGCCAGGTGCGCTGCGCCGAGCACCACCTGCAGAGCGTCAAGAAGTTCTTCGCTGGCAGCGGCCGCGCCGACAAGGCCGCGATGATCGAGGCCGCCCGCCGCCATGGCTGGGCACCGAAGGACGACAACGCGGCCGACGCCCTCGGGCTCTGGTGCTGCGCTGTGCACGAGAAGGCGCCGCAGCATGGCAAGCGGTTCGCCCTCGGTGCCCTCGGGAGCCGGGCGGCATGACCTGGCCCTTCGGCACGCTGCAGCCCTTCGGCTTCGACATGCTCATGGTCGATCCGCCGTGGGCCTTCGCGCTCCGCTCCGAGAAGGGCGAGGCGAAGAGCCCGCAGGCGCAGTACGCCTGCATGCCGCTCGACGCGATCAAGGCCTTGCCGGTCGCGCAGCTGGCACGCGGCGACGCCTTCCTCTGGCTCTGGGCCACCAACCCGATGCTGCCCCAGGCGCTCGAGGTGATGGCTGCCTGGGGCTTTACGTTCTCGACCTCCGGCGCGTGGGTGAAGACGACTTCCGGCGGCAAGCTCGCGTTCGGCACCGGCTACGTGCTGCGCAGCGCCTCCGAGCCCTTCCTGATCGGCAAGTTCGGCCGGCCGCGCGCCGGGCGCGCCGTGCGCAGCGTGATCATGGCGCCGGTGCGCGAGCACAGCCGCAAGCCCGACGAGGCCTACGCCGCGGCCGAGGCCCTGCTGCCGGGCGCGCTGCGCCGCGCCGATCTGTTCTCGCGCGAGGCTCGGGCTGGCTGGACCGCCTGGGGGCATGAGGCGGGCAAGTTCGACGCCCCCGCCATGGCGGCGGAGTAGCACCATGGCCCGCGATCCAGCCGCCGTCCTCCCGTTCCGCCAGCCCGAGGGCCAGGCCGTCCCGCCGCATAACATCGAGGCCGAGCGCGCGCTGCTCGGCATCCTGATGATGAAGCCGGACCAGATCCCGGCCGTCACGCAGATCCTGCGCCCGGAGCACTTCTACTTCGCGGACCACCAGGAGGTGTTCGGGATCATCGAGGCGCTCGCCGCCGCCGGCAGCACGTCGACTCCGATCACCGTGAAGGGCTACCTGCCGCGGCCGATGATCGGCGACCGCCCGGCGATCGCTTACCTGACCGGCTGCACCGACGAGTACTTCACCTCCGATGCGCCCGGGTACGCCCAGGTGGTGCGCGATCTCGCATCACGCCGCTCGCTTCTTGAGATCGCCGACGAGCTCGCGGAGAAGGCCCGGACCTCGATTCCCGGCACGCTGGCGCAGGGCATCATCGACGAGACCGAGCAGGCGCTGCTCGACGTCCGCGCCGTGGTCCCGCAGGCGCACCTCGCCGGCCAGACCACCGAGCAGGGCACGGCCTGGATGTTGGAGCGCATCTCCGGGCTGCGGTCCGGCTTGCTGCAGGTGACCTCGATCAGCACAGGCATCCCCGATCTGGACCGAGCCACCAACGGCGGCTTCCAGCGGGGGCAGCTCTACCTGCTGTCGGCTCGCCCCGGCATGGGCAAGACGGTCGCCCTGACCTCGCTCTCGCGCCTCGCGGCCCGGGACGCCGGCGTGCTCGTCTACCAGTGCGAGGTGACCCGCGATCAGCAGTGGGCCCGCTACCTCGCCGACCTCTCCTACGTCCACAACCGGCCGCTGACGTTCGGCAAGATCATGGCCGGCGTCGACCTCGACGACGAGGACGTCTGGCGCCTGGAGGATGCCGCCAAGCGCCTCGACCAGCTGCACCTCAAGCTCGAATGTGAGCCTTCGGTTAGCGTCGCGCAGATCACCTTCGGGGTGAAGCAGGAGAAGCGCCGGCTCGCGAAGCTGGGCGTGCGCCTCGGCGTCGTGTTCATCGACTACCTGAAATACATCAAGGCGTCGGACCGCTACCAGGGCAACCGCGTCCTGGAGATCGGCGAGATCTCCGGCTCGCTGAAGCAGCTCGCGAAGGCCGAGGACGTCTGCATCGTCCTGCTGACCCAGCTGAACCGTCAGGTCGAGGCCGAGGGCCGCGCTGATCGCCGCCCGGGCCTCGCCGACCTCCGGGACTCGGGTGAGCTGGAGCAGGACGCCGATACGGTGATCTTTCTCTACCGCGAGGCCTACTACCTCGAGAAGAAGTTCAAGGCGACCGGCGACGCCGAGATCGGCGCCCGCCTGTTCGAGCGCCAGAACAGCCTCGAGATGATCCTCGGCAAGAACCGCTCCGGCCCGGCGACGACCCTCAATCTCTGGGTCGACGTGGCCTCCTCCAAGATCGCACCAACCACACAGGGGCTTGCCTGATGGCCCGTATTCGCTCGATCAAACCCGAATTCTGGACCTCGGAACAGGTCATGGAGTGTTCGACGAACGCTCGACTGCTGTTCATCGGACTCTGGAATTTCTGCGACGACGCCGGCCGCATGGTCGCCTCCGACAAGCGGATCAAGGCGAGCGTCTTCCCGTCCGACGACTTCACGGCCGAAACCGTTCGGCGAATGCTCGTCGAATTGTCGTCGAATGATCTGATACGGCTCTATGTCGTTGATGACAAAGAGTTCTTGCAGGTCACGGGCTGGCACCACCAGAAGATTGACCGGCCCCAGAAGTCGAAAATCCCCGATCCGCCTGATCCCAATTCGCCGAACGGTCGTCGAACGATCGCCGTAGGAAGGGAAGGGAATGGAGTGGAGAGGAAAGGAGATAATCCCGGCGGCGGCGGCTCACCCCCGCGCGAGCCCGTGCGCGAGGCCCCGACCCGCCACCAGTCCGCGGCAGACCCGGCGGAAGCGGGCGCTGCGCCGCCCACTGATCGAGAAATCTACGACCGGATCGAGCGACGGTGCCGGGCGCTGCTGCCCCACGACTGGGTGAACGACGCCTACGCCGGGCCGATCGTGAAGCTCGTGGCCGATGGCGCCGACTTGGAGCGGGAGGTCGCCCCCGCCGTGCTCGACATCGTCGTCGGCAGGCGATCCCCGATTCGGACATGGGCGCTGCTGGCCAACGCGGTGGCCGAACGGGTCGCAGCACAGCGCAAGATTCGGGTCGCCGACGGCCTGTCGGCGATGCCAGCAGCGCCAGTGGCCGAGGAGGACAAGATCGATCTCGGATCGCCCTACGGCGCCTACCCTGAGGCGACGCTGCGGGCCCTGGTCGAGAAGCACCGCGAGATGGGCGGATGGGTCGAGCACCTGTTCGGGCCGCCACCGGGCCGGCCTGGCTGCAAGATCCCGCCCCGCCTGCTGCTCGAGGCCGCGTGATGGGCCGCCTCGCAACCCGCCCCGCCCCGAAGTCCGGCGCCGCGCTCCGTTACGAGCAGCAGCGCCGGGAAGCGACCGAAGCGCTGCGGGCTCAGGCCGCGCAGCACGTCCAGGTGACCGCCCCGCCGCGGCCGGCTCATCCTGTCGGCGCCTGGCCGATCGCCGACCTGCGCGAGGGCCAGTGCCGATTCGCCTGCACCGGCTTCCACGCCCGGCCCGAGCAGCACCGGTTCTGCGGCGAGCCCGTGGCCTGGAAGGGGGGCAAGCCGACCAGCTGGTGCCGGGAGCACCTGCCGGTGATCAGCGGCGCGCCGGGGCGGCATGCCGGTGGGGCGAGCGTGGCGGACGTCGAGGCTCAGCAAGCGGCGAAGGGAGCGTAGCGTGGTCGGACGCCGGATGACCCAGAGGCAGCGCCTCAAGCAGAAGCTGGAGCGGGAACGGGCCCACAAGGCGTTCATGCGTCGCGGTGAGATCCTGCACGACGAGCGGACCGAGCGCGACGCCGCGGACGCCGACAAGGCAGCGGGCGACGGGCCGACTGAGAGCCCGCGGGAGCGGCACCAGCGGGAGCAGCGGGAGCGTGAGGCCGAGCGCATCGCCGCCCGCCGCGCCGAGCACGCGCTGCCCGAGGGCAAGCAGTGGGCGATGGTCGAGGCCTGCGCCGGGCATGCCGCCGAGTTGTGCGAGCGGTTGCGGAAGGCCGGCATCCCGTTCTTCCGGCCGCGGGACGACATCGAGCAGCGGCTCGCCACGGGGCAGGTGCGGAAGATCCGGGTTGCCCTGTTCGATCGGACCGTGTTCGTCGGGGTCGATCACCGGGACGATCTGGAGCGCCTCGCTGCCTGCTACCCGTGGCTGATGGAGCGGCGGGTCTACGGCGCGATGCCGTTCCTGCGGACCGACCGAGAGTGGGCCTGGACCGTCGAGCGCATCGAGCGGCGCGAGTCTGGCGCTGACATCGTTCCGGTCACGGTGCCGGATGCTGAGATGCGCAAGTTCGCCGAGGAGCTGATCGGCGCCGCGCCCATTCTCGACGACCTTGACCGGATCGAGATCGGCGAGACCGTGAAGGTCGTCGATGGCGCCTTCGCTGACTTCGACGGCGTGGTGGAAGAAACCGATACGGCCCGAAACCGCTACAAGGTCGCGGTCAGCATCTTCGGCCGGGCCACGCCAATCGAGTTGGAGCGACAGCAGTTCGAGCGAGCGTGATCCACAGCGTGCGGTTGACTCACCGAATTCGTTCTGAATCTATGCGCTCTGCATCGCACGCGGTGCCGGTCTCTGCTCGTACTCCCCGCCGCGGTGGGTTGAGAACAGATGAGACGAGGGGGCTTCGAGCCACCCTCAGTGCCACTGCTATGGCTTCAGCTCCGAGCCTGCCCATGCCCGTCCAGTTCGACATGAGCGGGTTCGAGCGGGCAGCGTCCAGCATCGGAGCGCTTCAGGATCAGATCCCGTTCGCCCTGAGCCAGTCGCTGAACGATGGCCTGTTCGCCGCCCGCGACCACCTCATCGCCCACACGTGGCCGGCCCACGTCACGGTCCGAGACAGCAACTTCATCCGCAACGCCCTGAGGGTCGAGCGCGCCAGCAAGGGCAAGCTCGCGGGCGCCGTGACCAACGAGGGCACGCGCGCCGGCAACCGGGCGCACCTGAAGCTGCACGAGACCGGCGGCACCAAGCGGCCGAGCAAGTCGAAGATCGCCATCCCCGACCGCAAGGTGCTGGCTCGCCGCTCCGGCCATGGCGTCCCGAAGAGCTTGCGTCCGGGCACCGCGCCCAACACCTTCCGCAAGGGCGACGTGATCTACCAGGTCACGGGCGGGAAGAAGAACCGGAAGCTGAAGCTCCTCTACACGCTGAAGGCCAGCCCGCCGATCAAGGGCGTTGTGCCGTTCCACGCAGACTTCGACATGGTGATGCGGCGCGAGGTGGCGCGGGCGTTTCCGGGTCGGATCAGGGCCGCGATGGCTTCGAGGAAGCGATAGGTCTCTGGGAAGCCCCAGGACCGGCGCCGCCTTTCGGTCGCAGGGTACGAGGCAGGCAGGCTCCACGGCCCTCCTGGGGCCCCTCCGCCCACCCCAGGCCCCAGAAAATCCCTGGGTCCTTCTGAGGGGGGTAGGCCCCGGAGGTAACGCGCGAGGCTGGGGCCTTCCGCAGCGATGAAAATGCCATAGGGGCTTCCGCCGCCATGTCGACGATCGCGCAGACGGCGCTGCATCTGGATCTGAGCGAGCGCCGCTTCCGCGAACTGGTCGACGAAGGCGTGATTCCGCGAGCCGCGCGCGGCGAATACGACCTCGACGCGACGCGGACGATCTACATACGCCACCTTCGCGAGCAGGCGGCTGGGCGCAACAAGCCCGGCACCCTCGACCCCGGCCAGGAGCGAGCGCTGAAAGATCGAGCTCAGCGCGAGTTGGCCGAGTTCAGCCTCGCCGTAGAGCGCGGCGAGATGGTCCGCATCGAGGAAATCGGCGGGCAGATGGAGCAGGCCTTCGGCGTCGTGCGCACGCGGCTCCTTGCGCTGCCCGGCAAGTTCGGTGGCGACCTCTCCCCGGAGCAGGTCGCACGGATCGAGGCAGAGGTCCGCGACGCCCTGGAAGAGTTGCATGCCCGAGGTGCCGAGCCTGAGCGGAGCTGATCGCCTACAAGCGCGGATTGCCCGCGCGTTTCTGGTCTTCAAGCCACCACCGCGCCTCAGCCTGATCGAATGGTCTGACACCTATCGGCGCGTGTCGGGAAAGAACTCGGCCCAGCCCGGCCAATGGCGAACCGCCGTGCAGCCGGCGGCTATGGGACCCATGC
>Ga0182230_1000002_pt1 | contig 46260 bp, 69 predicted proteins | sample G6R1MG_28_FD_128384 | JGI IMG/M metagenome (GOLD analysis project Ga0182230, IMG submission 128384) | Miscanthus phyllosphere microbial communities from Michigan, USA - G6R1_NF_07NOV2016_LD1 MG | ecosystem: Host-associated > Plants > Phyllosphere > Phylloplane/Leaf | place: USA: Michigan...
CCCAGACCCAACCGCCGGCAGTCGACGAGGCCACCGGTTTCGCACTGCAAGGCGGCTATCCGCTGAACGCCCGCCTCCGCGCCGAGGCGCTGGCAGACGCCGGCAAGACGACCGACCCGGAAGGGCTGGTCGCCGACGACCTGATCGCTTCGACCGGCGAGCGACTGGTCGCCGAGCGCGCCGACGCGGCGAAGGCGGAAGCGGACGCTACCCCGTCCATGGACTGGACGAAGGAGCGGCTGCTCGACGAGGCCGCGACCCGTCAAATCCCGATCGAGGGCAACGCCACCAAGGCGCAAATCCTCGACGCCATCAACGCGGGTCCGCCCGCCAGCACGGAGGCGTAACAGATGTCCGGCGCAATCAAGAACTGGAACAAGAAGCTGATCCTGCTCAAGGCGGAGACGACCGAGGGCACAGATGCCGCGCCCGGTGTCGCCGCCGATGCGCTGTTGGTCCGCAACTTCACGCCGACGTTCATGAACGCGGACCAGAAGGTCCGGACGCTTGAAAAGGCGTTCTTCGGCGCGGACCCGGTGGCGCTCGCCAGCTTCCGGCGCGGCGCATCGTTCGACATGGACTGGATCGGCGCGGGCACCGCCACCGGCATCCCGCCCTGGATGAAGGTTCTGGCGTTCTGCGGCTTTGGCGCGCCGGTCGTGGGCGCGTCCAGCGTGTCCATTTCGCCGGCGACCGACAGCATCGCGGCCGGCACCTTCTACACGTACATCGACGATCTGCTGTTGAAGGCGATCGGCACGCGCGGCGGCGTCGGCTTCACGTTCCAAGACGACGAAATCCCGGTGTTCTCGATCAACATGCTGGGCCGCCCGCCGGCCTCGCTCGCTGATCAGGCGACGCCGCCGGCACTGGTGCCGACCGGCTATCAAACGCCGCTGATCGCCTCGACGGAAGTCTCGACGTTCACCATGGGCGGCTATGCCTTCCCGCTGCGGTCGTGGACGATGAGCGACAACGCGCAGCTCGCGCTACGCTCGCTGATCAACCCGCAGGACCGTATCAACTACGGCGGCCGGTCGTGGAGCGGAACGCTGGTGGTTCGCGTGCCCGACATCACGATCGCCAACGCCAATCCCTTCGCCACGATCCGCAACGGCGCGACGCTGGCGGCATCTGCCGTTCACGGCACCACGGCCGGCAACATCGTGCAGGTGGATTGCCCCCGCCTCCAGATCACGGGCGACGTGGCGCTGTCCAACGAGGACGGCGAGACGATGGCGACAATCCCCGTGACGGCGCTCCCGAATGTCGGTAACGACGAGGTGATCTTCACCACGAAATGACGGAGCGAAACCCATGTCGTTCGACCTTCTCGACAAGCCGCTTATTTACATTCCGGTCAAGTGGCCGGGCTTGAAGGCGGACGACAATGGGGACGCGGTGGCAGTCGAGCATACCGTCGACGTGCAGATCGAATTGCTCGACGTGGACCCGCTGAACGAATGGCTTGTCGCCAGCGACAAGATCGCGGCCGATGCCGATACGGCCGCCCGCCGCATCCATGATCGCGAGACGTTCAAGACGGTGGCCAAGAACTGGCGCGGCGTCTCCTCCAACGGCAAGAACGTGCCGTTCACCGACGACAATATCGATCGCATGTTGCAGGTGCCGAACTTCGCCAGTGGCTTCGGCGTGGCCTATCGCAATGCCTGGAGCGGACAGGCGGAACTGCGGGAGGGAAACTCCGCAGGCTCGCCCGCCAATGGGCCGGCGGTCGAGCCTTCCGACGCGACGCCGAAGGACGCGACCAGCAAGAGCAACCCGCCGCAGAACTGACCGAGTGGGAACAGGAGTGCGCGCGGTTCAACGTCGATCCGCGCGCCTTCGGTGAAACCGGCGACGACCCCGACAGCATTCCGGTATGGCCCGACATGCGCGACGCCTTCGCCCTGCTCTGTGACGCGGAATGGGTATGGCTGTCGGGCATGGCGGGCTTCATCCGTGCCGGGATCAGCCGCCCCGGCCTAGAGGCATCGGCCCGGCTGCTGGGCATCAAGCCGAAGAAGCTGCGCGCCGCTTTCCCTGACGTGCGGATCATGGAAGCGGCTGCAATGGAATATTGGGCGCGGAAGCGGTAGGAGGGGCCACCAGATAGGGGTTCCGCATGGCCTTCGACCTTTCCGCCCGCATCACCGCCGACGCTTCCGGTATGGTCAAGGGGGCGTCCGAAGGAGAAGCGGCGCTCCTCAAGCTGGAGGCGGCAGAGAAGCGTCTAGCCGCCGCCGCAACCAGCCTCGACATCGCGCATACCAAGCAGGCGGAAGCGGTTGGCAAGAGCGCCGAGGCGCAGCTACGCGCAACCGCCGGCCTCGCATCAGCCGAAGCGCGGTTCGCCAGCGCTAAGGCGACGCTCGCCGGGTTCAGCAAGGCCAGCAACGATGTCACGGCCTCCGCCAACCGCCAGCAATACGCGATCCGCAACGTCGGGCAGCAGTTCGGCGACTTCGGGTTGCAGGTGGCCGGCGGGACATCGATCGCGCGGGCGTTCGGGCAACAAGCCGGGCAGCTTGGCTTCGCGCTATCCGAGATGGGCGGCCGACTGGGCAAGGTCGGCGCGTTCCTGACTGGCCCGTGGGGCATCGCGCTTACGGTCGGCGCGGCGGTGCTGGCCCCATTCGTCGAGAACCTGTTTAAGGCTGGCGAGGCCGCGAAGGAAGTCGAACTCGGCTCGAATGGACTGGCGGCGGCGCAGGGTGCGCTTGGGCAAATCTTCGACCTGACGACGGGCAAGATCAAGTCGCAGAACGCCGAACTTGTCGCATCGGCGGAACTGCTGCGGGTGAACGCGCGCCTCGCCGGCATCAACCTGCGCACCCAAGCGGCACAGGCGCAGTTGAATGCCGACAAGACGTTCGACGCGGCGGGCAGGCAGTCCGTCACCGATCGCCTGACCGCCGCCGGGCAAGGCGCGGCTGCTGGTTCGCTGGCGGGGCGCGCTCGGGCTGGCGGCGTGGGTGCGTTTCTCGGCGGAGCGTTCGGCGCGGCGCAGGGGTTGGTCAGCGGCACAGAGCGCGGCGGGACCAACGCGAAGAACATTGGCCGCGTCGTGCAGGGCATCAAGTCGGGCACGATCAAGCCGGAAGATGCCATTGCGGCGGCGGAACGGCTCGACTTTTCCGGCACCGGCGTCGACCGGCAATCCTTCCTTGAGGGCGTGCGCGATTTCGCCAGCGCGCCGGCCTTGCGCGAGATTGCCGCGCTCGCCGATAAGTCGTTGCGGGAAGGCGAACTCGCCAGCGGCCTGCGCCAGACAGGCCGGACGAAGAAGCCGCCAAAGCCGAAATCGACTGCCGCGCGTGACGAGTTCGGCCGAGATGCCGCCGATCGCCTCGCGTCCATTCGTGAGCAGTTCGACACCACCCCGCCGGTCATCGCCAACGTCAACAAGCAGTTGCGCCAGCTCGACGACCTGATCGACGACCTCGGCCGCCGCAAGCCGCCCAACTTTCAGCAGTTGATCGACGACGCGAACACACTGAAACCGCTGATCGAGAACAACCTGACCAAGCCGTTCCGCGACTATCTCAAGGCACAGGACGAACAGCTTGCGGTGCAGCGCCTGACCAGCGCCGGCCGGATCGACGAGGCCAACGCCCTCCGTGTCGTGCAGCAGCTACAGGCACAGATGGGGCCGCTGACCGATCAGCAGAAGGACAGCGTGCTTGCGACGGTGCAGGCCATGCGCGCGCAACAGCGCGAGTTGGACGTGCTGCGCGAGAAGAACGCCAAGTATCTGGAGGCTCTTGGCGGCATCAAGGGCGTGGTGGAGGATGCCACACAGGCGTTCGTGCGCGGCGACCTGGGGCAACTTCTCAAGTCGCCCGGCAAGCTGCTCGACGCGTTCCAGACGCTGCAAGGCCGCAAACTGTTCGACAGCATCTTCGGCGACGTGTTCCGCGAGCTTGAGGATCAGGTGAACGGTACGAGCGTCGTGAAGGACGCTTCGGAACGGATGGCCGATGCGGTCAAGGTCGCCGCCGACCAGACGCGCGCAACGGGGGAGGCAGTCGCCAACTTCAAGCCGCCGGTAGACGACGCCACGGCCGCGCTCGGCGGGTTCACGGCGGCGCTGAACGGCGCGGCGTCGGCTGTCACTGGCGGCGGGGCGGCGGGCGGCGGCTCACTGGCAAGCTTGTTGGCGGGCTATCGCGGCCCTACCGGCCCATCGGCGCAAAGCGGGATTGATCCTGGCACCGGCGATATCGTCGTAATGGGCCGGCGCAGCAGCGGCAGTAGCGGGATCGCAGGAAGCCCAATTTTCGAGCGTGCGCTTACAGGCATCGGAACGAAGATAGCCGGAGTATTTGCCAATCCCGAAACCGCCAAAAAGATAGGCGCAGCATTCGGGCAATATAGTGGCAAGGCGCTTGCCGGCGCTGCCGAAGGGGCGGCAATTAGCGGTGTGGCGCGCTCGCTAGGCGTGAAATTGAACGGCGCTGGGTCATCGGCGGGCGGCGCGCTTGGCGGTATCCTGGGCAGCATCAAGGGCGTAACCTCGGCTCTAGGGCCGTTCGGTGCGGCGCTAACACCTGTCCTGTCCGTCGTCGGCGGACTGGTGGGCAACCTGTTCACAAAAGTAAAGACCGGCTCGGCAACGTTGGGCAACGTCGGCGGCGCGTCCGCGATCACCGGCACAGGCGGCAACAGCGCGGCGTTGCGCGCATCGTCGAGCGGCCTTGCCGGCGGCATCGCATCCAATCTCGACAGCATCGTGTCGGCGCTTGGCGGCTCCCTCGGCAACTTCTCCGTGTCGATAGGCGAGCGCAAGGGGCGGTTCGTGGTCGACCGTGCCGGGCAGGGCCGCGTCAAGACTAGCGGCACGGGCGGCGTGGTGGACAGCTACACCACAGCCGAGGAGGCGCAGGCGGTAGCCTTGCGCGACGCCATCCTCGACGGCGCGGTGCAAGGCATCTCCGCCGCGATGCAATCCGCGATCCGCCAGAACAGCGACGTGAACAAGGCGGTGAACGAGGCGCTAGGCGTCAAGGCACTGGAAAGCCGGTTGAAGGGCTTGAACGGCACCTTGGCGGGCATCTTCGATACGGAGGCGAACAGCGCCAAGGAGCGGCTGCGGCTGGCAAAGGCGTATGGCCTCGACGTGGCAGCGGTGGAGCGCGACAATGTAGAGACGCGGACGAAGCTGATCGAGGATACGCTCAAGTCGCGCATCGGCGGCCTGTCGTCGTTTCTCGACGCGCTCAAGTTCGGCGACCTCGCGGAAGGCTCGCCGGTCGAGCGGCTGGCGGCGCTGTCGCGGCAGATCGCAACCGTGCAGGCCGACGCGGAGGCGGGCAAAGATGGCGCGGCCGACCAGCTAGCCAACCTGCTGGCGCAAAAAGTGGCGCTGTCGCGTGACAGCTTCGGCACGGCGGGCGGGCAGTATTCAGGCGACCGGGCCGGCGCGCAGACTGCGGCAGAGCGCGTTATCGAAATGGAACGGCAGCGGGTCAACGAAGCGGCCGGCGTGACCACGGCGGCGCAGGCGGCGACCACGGCGGCAGTGAATGAGACGAACGACCTGATCGCGATCCAGAACGCGAAGATCGACACGTTGATTAACGCCGTCACCAGCCTCGGCGGCTTCTCGGGCGCTACACCGAATTACGGCTCCGTGCTACGGACGGCCTCAAGCCAATAGGAGGCAGCGCCTTGACCACCGTCGTTCTTGTCCAAGCGAAACCCCGCATCGCCGCGACAGGAGCGACGGTGGACGTGCGGGTGGCAGGGGGCGGATCGCGCGCCTACGATCAACTCGGCTTCGGTGACTGGCGAGGCGGTGTGGCGACGGTGCCGCGCATGTCCGCCGCGATCGGCTTTGACGCTGGCGGCTTCACCAGCCGCACGCTCCCCTCGACTGCCAGCCTGCGCATCTTCCCCAGCGACAAGGCATATGCGTCGTATCTCGGCGGGCTGGTGTGGGACAAGGCGGCTATCACCGTTCGCATGGGCGATGACGAGACGGCCACAACGTATCCTGTTGTGCTGGCGGGCACCGTATCCTCGGCGGTGTCGGAAGGCGGCGCGATCACGCTGACCGTTTCCGACCTGTCCGTGTCGCTCGATACACCGATCGCTTCCAAGACGTTCGCCGGCACGGGTGATCTGGAAGGCGGCGACGATGCCACAGGCCGCGTCAAGCGCGTCGCATTCGGCCGCGTGTTCAACGTCGAAGGCTTCTTGCTCGACAAGGCGAACAGCATCTATGAGTTCGGCGATCCGACCACGCCGAACGCCGTTACGACGATAGACGCCGTGCGCGACAAGGGCCTTGCGGGGCCGCTGACCTCCGTCCCGTGGCAAGGATCGGCGGCGGCAACGCTGACCGCTCTACGCAACGCCACCGCACCGCAGGGGGGCGCAGTCGTCGCACCGTCGATCGCGTGCGTGAAGTGGTGGACGACGCCCGTGGGGCCGCTGACGGCCGACCTGACCGGCAGCTACGCCAACAACCTGTCGCCGGCCGACCTTGCCGCCCTGATCGCCGGCAAATATGCAACGGGCATCACCGTCGCGAACTTGCCGACTGCTACCGGCTGGGCAAACTATGCATCTGGCATCCTCGTATCCGACAGCAACGAAACCGCCGCGCAGGCGATCGACCGGCTGTTGAACCCGCTGCTGATGGCCTGGACAGTGGACGGTGCCGGTGCACTCACTTTCCGCCGCTTCAACTTCGACACGCCCGCCGCCACTCTGACCGCCGACACCATCAAGCGCGAGGTGATGTTCCCGCCGCTGCGCACCCGGCGCGTCGGCTTCCAACGGAACAACCGCATCCATTCGCCGTCCGAAATCAGCGCCGCGATCCTCGCAACCGATGTACTGTTCCCTGACGGCACGACCGGCGCGGACCTCAAGATCACGGTCGGCAACATTCTGTCCACGATTGACGCCATCGTCAGCGACGGCATTCTGTCACGCGGAGAGAAGCCGCCCGAAATCATCCGCTGGCAGCAGTCGCATGACCAGTTGAACGCGCTCAATCAGAAATACGTCACGCTCGGGTCGCCGTCCGACCTGACTGCGACGCGCGACAGCGCCAACGCGGCCGTATCCGCGCTCGACACATATCTCGGCGGCCTCTCGCCGGCATGGAACGACACGACCGTCGACACGCCGATCGACGGGCCAACCTATCGCCAGAAATGGCGAGATGCGCTTTCGGCGCTGGAAGGGTTCACGGCGGCTATCACGGGCCGAAAGGGCGACACGGGCGCAACCGGGGACAAGGGAGCAACGGGGGATAAGGGCAACCCTGGGGACAAAGGCGATAAGGGCGATACAGGCGGGCCCGGCCCGCAAGGCCCACCTCCCTTTGGCTTCGTGCAGGACGCTAATCCTGGCCCCGGTCAGTTCGATCGTCAGACATGGTATCGGCCCACGTCGAAGGAGTATTATTACTGGCTCAACGGCATTTGGAATAAGGTCGGCGGCGACCTCTTTTCGCAGAACCTGATCACCAGTAGCGCGCAGATCGCGGACGCCATCATCATCAACGCCAAGATCGGCAACCTCGAAGTTGATACGATCAAGGTCAAGAACAATGCGATCACCGGCACGGTCGGCCAGACCAACGGCAGCACGACGTTCTCGACGCAATCTGTGCAGTTCGCATCGGTAGGCATCACCCTCTATGGCGGCGGCATGGTGCGCGTGGACGTAGGCGGCATCGTCACCCTTGGCTCTCTCGCGCCGGCCGGCACGCAGGCCCTGTTGACGGTCGCGGCAGGCCAGACGGTGCTTGCGAGCGGCGTCAAGGTGTCGGGCCAGCGAGGAAGCCCGATCGGGTTCAGCTTTCTAGTCGCGCGGCAAGACCTCGGCGCAGGCCCACTTACCTTCACCGCCAGCATCGGCGCGAACAACGGCTATGGCAGCGGCGACCCTCACCTGATTGAATACGGGACCATCTTCGTGTCGGAGTTTAAAAAGTAATGCCCCGCTATGCGCAGCTCGACGCGAGCAACATCCTCGTCAGCTATGTGGACGTGTCCGATCAGCGCGACCTTGCGCTGAACACGCCGCCGGGCGGAAGCACGGTGCTATCGAACACCAATTTCACGCCCGGCACGATGCAATACAACCGCGCGACCGGCACGTTCACGGCAATGGCACAGGCGGTCGCGACAGCCGCGCAGGTGCTGCAACAAATGCTGGACGTGATCGACGACGAGCGAACGATGCTGATGCGCCCGCTGCTCACCACCGGGCAGGAGATTAAATACGAGTACGCCAACAAGGCGCGCGAGGTGCGGGACTACCGCAGCATGTCGGCAACGCTGGTAGCATCAATCCTGTCGTCGCTGACCAGCCCTGAGACGCGGCAGCGGTTTGCGTGGTCACTTGCAGAAGTCGATGAAACCGGCGACACCTTGCCAGTCGTCATCACCCGATGGGAAGACGCGATGAAGCGGACGGCGCTGACACAGAAGATCGCAGCCCGCGCGCAGAAGCTCAAACGGACAATGCGAGCCGCCACGACCCCCGCCGCGCAAAAGGCTATCTTCGACGCGCGCACATGGCCCACGTCCTGACCATTGCCGTGCCGCGCCGAATGCGCGATTAAGGTGCATCGTCAACCGCCCGAGGAACCGACATGGCAACGGTCGATCCTGCCTTCGCATCATGGCTGAAATCCGATGCGCGATATGTCAGCGCGACCGTCGCCGGGGCGGACGGCAAGTGGTCGGCGGTGGCCGGCGACAGCGACGTGATTACGTCGCTCGCGACGCAGGCAGACGCGAGAACCGTGGCGACTGCCCAAGCGAACGCGCTGCAAGGCCCGCTAGTGCGCGATGTCGTGACGGTGCCTGGGCTGCTCGGCGGGCTGGTCGGGCAGTGCGTGCGAATAAATGGCGATCGGCTCGGTTACGAGGGCGGTGGCAATGTGTTCGTCGTTGGCGCATCGGAAAGCGATGGGCCGCAGGTGACGACGCTTACCGTGTTGAAGGCGCTATAATGGGTCGGGGCATCTGCATAGTCGAGTCAACGGCAGCTAAGACTGTTTTGGGGCGGCAGGAGTTGGCGCGGGCGTTAACGCCGAACCCCAAAGAGGCGGCAACAACCGATCAAACCGGCAGCATCGCCTTGGATTTTGGGGCACCCGTTACCTTCGACACAGCATATATGGGCTACCATACCGCCACAGCCGGCCAACAATGGTCTGTCGTTACGACTGACGCGGCCGGTGCGAATACGGGCGTGCTGATGCCGGCACAAATTATAGCTGCCCCTGGCTACGGCCCACCCTATCACGGGTTTTCCCAAGGCGCGCCGCTTACGTCTCGCTATTGGCGGATCGACACGAACAACGGCCCTAGCAGCATTCCGTTTCAGATCGGCGTGCTTGCCCTCGGCCTATCATTTCAGACCGAATACGGCGAGGAGCGCGGCGGCGGCGGCCTGATTGAGGACACCGGCAGCGTCGAGCGGCTGTTCGGCGGCGGGTTCGGCATTGACGAGGGTGTGGCGACGACCGGCTATCAATGGTCGTTTGGCGACCTGCAAAATGCGGAACGACGACAGCTATTTCAGATCGTGAAGCGACTCCGAACCACCCGGTCTTTTTTGATGGTGGAGGAGCCGTCTCAGACTGAGGGCCTTAATGAGCGCATTCACTGGGGTATGCTCCGGGGCCTAGAGGTGTACGAGCGCATCAATCCGCGCGACACAAAGTGGTCGTTCAAGATGCACGATTGGGCCTAGCGGAAACCGGTGATATAGCTGCGCCTCCACCAATGGAGGAACCTATGTCCGACACCCCGACCAACCCGAAGGCCGACCCGGAGCCGCAGAACAGCGGCGGCAACACCCCCGGTTCGCCCCCGCCGCCCCCGCCGCCCTCGGGCAAGTAAGGGCCGCCGATGTTGCAGTCGTTCGCCTCCGTCTTGACCGGCAACCAATGGCTGACGGCCTCCATGGTCGCCGCAATAGGCGTTGCCCTATGGAAGCGCGATGCGTGGATAGGGGCGACGACTGCAATATTGGTCGTGAATTGGCTCCTCGCGACCGTCGTTACGCTGGCGACCTTCGATCCCCAGCACCCTTGGGCACCGCGCCCTTGGGCGTGGTATGGCGCGATCGACTATCTCGCAGCCTTCTTCCTGATCGGCTTGGCAACCCCAAAACTGCCGCAAGCCCTGATCGGGCTAATCTATGCAATGATGATTATTCTCCATGTCGCGTATTGGAAGGCGGGTACAACAGAGTGGGCTACGTACCAGTACGACAAGCACCTGACATGGGCGGCGACTGCTCAGTTCCTAGTCGTGATAGGCTGGGGGCTGCATGGAGTATATCGCCGCCGTCGCGGGGCTGTTCGCGGCGCACCAACTGATCCGGCTGGCGCTGCCAGTTCTTACCGAAAGGGCGCGTAGGCTATGGACACGTTGAACGTTGTTAGGTTCATTTCGGTGGTAGGTTGGCTGTATCTTGGATGGCGGGTATCACGTCCCGCATTCCGCGCCTTCACCCTAGCTGCGCGTCGCGATGACCCATGGTTCGCAATCGTGCTTGGCTTCGGCGCGGTGTTCCTGATCTTCGCCAGCCGCTTCTATTTCCTCGACCTCCCGCCGCTCGACGGCGCATCGCGCGATTGGCTGATCATCGGCTATCTGCTGACGATCGCGCTCCAATTGGTGGTGCTGCGCTTCGCCGCTTGGGGGCGCACCGATGCCTCCTAGTCTCGTCAAGCCCGCCGTTGATGCCGCTGTCGAGGCGGGCAAGTTGCAGACCGCAGACGGCGGCCGGATTTCCGCCGGCATCTGGGTCTTGGTCGTGCTGGCGTCCATCGCTGTCGGCGCGATCGTGCGCGCATTGCCCACGTTCACCCGCTGGAAAGAGATCGGCGTCGGGCAGCGCAATGCAGATTTCGACCGGCTCTACGAGCGCGTCACCGAGCTTGAGGAGAAGGTCGACAAGGCCGACGAACGCGCGCGGCTGGCGGACGAGCGCGCGCGCATTGCCGAACAGGCTTCCAACGAAATGCAGCGGCGCGCCGCCGATCACGTCCACCAGAACGACATGCGCCTGATGTCGGCGGTATCGGCATATCAGCTTGTCGTTGGCGAGCTGATCGCGCGCGACCCGGAAAACAAGGTCTTGAAACAGGCGCAGGCCTTGATGGCGACCGCCGTCACGGGCGACTTTGGCGTCGGCGACGGTATTCGCAAGCTGTCGATGATGCCCGGCGTTGGCGAGCATGGCACAGGAGCAGCAGAATGACCGATTGGCGACCCATGCAGAAGCGCCTTGGCGTGGCCGCAGACGGCCTACCGGGGCGAGGCACCTTCACCGCACTGTTCAAGGCGATGGGCGCGACCGCAGCGCGCGCTGCGTCCCTCGCGCTCGGCGCAAACGTCCACTTCCGCACCTACGGCATCATCGACAACCCGCTGCGCCTCGCGCACTTCATGGGCCAGACCGCGCACGAAAGCGCCGGTTTCGTCTACATGGAGGAGCTGGGCGGGGACGCCTATTTCAAGCGCATGTACGACATGGAGGGCGACCGCCCATTGGTCGCCAAGCGCCTCGGCAACGTCGTCGCCGGTGACGGCATCCGCTACCATGGGCGCGGGCCGATCCAACTCACCGGCCGCGCCAATTACCGCGAATACGGGCAGGCGCTCGGCCTCGATTTCGAGGAGAACCCGCAACTGGTCGCCATGCCCGCGATCGGCATTCTGGTGGCCGCGAAATATTGGGCGGATCGTGGTATCAACGCGCTCGCGGACGCCGACGATCTGGAGGTGATCACGCGGAAAATAAATGGGGGAGTCAACGGACTATCTGACCGTCAGGCTCGCACCGCCAAAGCGAAAGGACTGATCCTGCCATGACCGAACCCACCCCGATCGTCGTCAACGCCAGCGCCGCGCCGGCCATCGCTGGCACCCTCGCGCGCGACGTGCTAGTCATTGCCGCCGCGCTGCCGATCCTGATCAAGCTGATTGGCGCGCATGACCTCACCGCAATCCTGCAATGGCTCCAGTCGTCGGACGGCGCGACGTTCCTCGCTATCGCCCTGCCGATATTGGCGAGCGGCTGGCGGGCGCTGCTGTCGCTTCGTGCCAAGCAGACGACGGCGCAGATCGCCGATCATGTCGACGACAGCATTGCCGTCGTGGTGGGAGGCAAGGGCGCATGAGCCTGCACATCAAACTCCCCATCGGCATCATCGCCCGGTTCGCTCTCAAGCGCATCGTCCTGCCCGCGCTCGGCAAGGCAGCGGCGAAGGAAAAAATAACCCCAGCGTCCGCGAAGGAGGCGCTGGGGGAGGCACTGGAGGCGGAAGCCTTGCGGCAGATCGTCAAGCGCGCCGGCTGACCCGTGGCGGGCGCGGCGGCCGGTTCTTGATCGCCGCCGCGCGCCGCTTCCGATACTGGCGGATCGCTGGGCTGTTGCGCCGCTCCTCCGCCATTACTTCCAGCCGATCACAGGCGTCGAGGATGCGGTCGACTGCCGGCCCGTGAACCGCCTCCGCCGCGTTGATCCGGCGATGCATACGAGACAGCGCCAGCTTTCGCCGTAGATAGCCGATCATTCCTTCGGTCCCTCGATAGGCCGCGCCGCATCCGACAGGATTTTCGATCCGTTCAGATATATGCGAACGCCGTTGAATATCTGCTTGGCGAGCATGGACCGGGCGACGGCATCGTTCACCGTAATCTTGCCAGCACGCAGGGCTTCAAGGTCGCCGATCAGGCCGGAGATGACGCCGGGCAATCCGAGCTGATCGGATACGGGGGCGGTTTCATAGTCGCGGGGCGTAGACATGAGGGTGTCTCCATTGTTTGTGGCCGGCTTCGGTGCGGAGGGCTTCGGCTATCGCGAGGCCCCGCACCACTTCGCGGCGGTCGCGGAATGATCCGGCTGTCGGCTTGCCGATGCCTTCGGAAAACTGACGCTCGCAGCATCGGCACAGCGGCGGGATTATGGCGTCGGGGCGACGAGGGCTATTCCACCGCATCTCGACCGGATAGCGGCAGATGGCGCAGGTGAAATTGTCCGTCACGCCCCCACCTCCTTCCTGAACACCTCGACCCGAACGATCATCTGATAGCCCTGCTGCTCGCTCCACCTGCGGCGGGCCGCGTCGAGGCGGGCATCCACCTCGCGCAACTCCGCCACCAGCCGGTCGCGGCGCTGGAATAGCGCCGCTAGGGTTTGGTCGGTCATGTCGTCACTCGCCGGCATCCCGTGCCCTCCATTGCCGCGTTCCATTCCTCGTCTGTCAGCCTGGGGCGCGGATCGCGATAGATCGGCTTATGCGCCCGGCACATGCCACCGGGCAGAGTGATCGTCGCTTGCCGCAGGGGCTGCTCGCTAAGGCACTTGGGGCATTTCACCCCAAGGCGTTCGCGCTCCATCCGACGCATGTCCCGCATGTCGCGGTACAATTCGCCCATATCGCCCATTACGCTTCCCCCCGCACCCGGCTCTTAGCCGCATCGATAGCCCGCTCGACCTCGGCGACGATCGGATCAGGCGTGGCCGCTTTGTGGCTGGCGAACTCCGCCTCGATCCCGATGATGTCGCCGAACACCTCCGCGCGCTGGAGCCGCAGGATCAGGCCGTCTGCCATGCCGCGCGCCGGGTGATCGTCGAACGTGTCGTCGTGCTGGTCGCCGTGGTCGGTTTCGGCGCGGCCTTCCTCCTGCACCGGCTCGGCCGCTTGCTCGATCAACGCGGCTGCGGTGATTTTCTGCGGCTGTGACTTGAGTTGCCCCCCGTCCATGGGCGCATAGTCGCGCACTTCCTCCGCCGACTTCATGCCGCGCAGCACGTCGGAAAACGCGTCACGGAGGGCGAAGGCTCGCGCACGCATCTGCCGCATACGCGCCGGATACTGCGACCACGGCCCGGCCTTGCCCGCCAGCCCAGCTTTCTTCGCATCATCCACAGAGAACGTGCGGACGATCGGGGTGGGGCGGCCGACGCGCACGACGCGACAGGTCGCGGTCGTGCCGTCGTCGCTTTCCTCAATGTCCTGTAGCTTGCCGGACGCCTCGACCAGCCCGAGCATTCCGTCCCCCCAAACGGCGGGGTTGTTGCCGATCACCGCGATCGACTGGAGCGCCGCGAACGGCGTCAGGCCAAGTTCGGCACCGGCGAGGATGCCGACCATCACCTTGTTCTGATCGGTGCCGTATGCCTTCGGGCACATGCCGGACGCCGCCAGCGCACCAGCGAGTCGCCACGCTTCGTCGAGGCTCTGCGGCACGAATGCCGCCAACTGGTTGCCGCTGGTGACGGGGGCCTTCACTACAGCCTTGGTCTCGGGGTTCGTTGCCATAATCAATTCTCCTCTTTCAGTTCGCGACGTTCGGTTTCGGGTTGCGCGCCTCTGTCGCGTAGCTCGCAATCGATAAGGTATCTTGCCGCTGCCGCCCTATCCCGCGACAGCATTCCGGCTTGCGCCCACAAAGCCCTTAGGCTGCGGATGTGCCAGTTCCTCATGCGGGCGGCATGTTGCTTTTCCGATGGCCGGCGGTTTGGATCATGCGGCATCGGCGTCGTCCGCTGCATCTTCGGCACCATCGCCCTGCCCGCCGTCGTCAATAATCTTCCGCAGATAGCCGGGGATGCCGCACATATCGGGGTTCGGGGTATAGCTCGGCCACTCGCCAGCCTTCACACAATCGGCGAACACGCGAAGGCCGATCCGATTGAGGAACTGGCCCCGCACAATATCCTCCTCGGGCAGCTGCCAAAGCGCGGTCGCGATGAAGTCGCCCGGCTTCCAGCCCGCGCCCGGCTTCTCGACCACCGGATGAAAATATGCCTCAGGTCGGCGACCGAACACCCGCTCGTACCCTTCCAGTTCGAACGCGGCCGACTGCGCATAGCCATACTTGCCGATCGACGACGAGAAGCCGTCATAGCTGGCGTCCGTGTCCGTCTTGACGTTCATCCCGAAGCGGCGCGTCTCCATCATCCAGTCAGGCCGGGCACGGCACCACACGCCGGTCGCTTCGTCACGCCATGCGAGCGTCACTTCCGGCTCACCCTTGGCGATCAGCGCCGCGATCATCTTGTCGGCGCGCATGGCTGCGACCATGGCGTCGATCCGCGCCACCTCGTCCACGTTGACGACGCACTTGCCGGCTGCGATCGCAGCGTCTGCCTCGGCAATATCGACCGCCATCTTGACCTTGGCGGCACGCGAGAAGCCTTCCGGCAGGCGGTGCCAGTTCGCCGCCCATTCCTCTGGCAGCAACAGCGCATCGTGGAAGCCCTGACCCAGCCGCAGCGCGTCAGTCTGTTCGGTCGGCCGGCGGTTCGGGTTCAGGCTCGACGTTTCGTAGAAGTGGCGCGGCGTCATGCCCTTCGACCGCTTGGCCTTGCCGCCGGACAGCTTTTTCAAGCCGGTGGAGGAGATGGACGGGCCGTCGCAGATTTCTTCTCCGTGGTAGCGCGAGATGGGTACGCCGATGTACGCGCCCGGCTCCGTGATCAGCCCGCCGTCCCAGACCTTGAAGCCTGGGGGGATGGGCCGTTCGCGCTTCTCGCCGGACAGGTTGAAGTCATCGAAAAACTCGCTGTCTGCGACCGTGGCGGTGTCGTCGAATGGGTTGGTCATCGTTCCGCCCTCAAAACTGAATAGTCACGGCGGGCACAAGGTTCGCCTTAATCGCCATCACGATCGCCTTGGCCTGATCCTCCGTGACCCCACAGGTCATTATAGCCTCTTTCGCCGCGCTCATGACCTTGCTGACGTGCGCGCGATTGGCGGCGCGCGCGGCATCCTCACGGGCGGCCCGCTCCCGTTGCTCGTTGGCTTCGGCTTCGCGCGCCTTTTCAGCTTGCCGCTCCATCGCCGCCTGTACATTGGCAAGCGTCGCATCTCGGATCGTGCGGACCTCGCCTTGCATGTCCCCGAGGCTATCGTCGATCGCGATCTTATCGGTCAGCTCGCGGATCAAGATGCCATAGGGGTATGCCTGCCCCCCGATCATGCCAAGGCCGACCTGTTTGATATGCTCAATGATCTGACGAGCATAGACGCGCTTGCTTTCGGCTTCGCGCGCAACCCGATCAGCTTCATCGCGCACACGCTGCTCGGCTTCCCGTTCCGCTTTTGCGATGCGCTCGGCTTCCGCTGCCTCCGCCTGCCGCTGGCGTTCGTTCTCGCGCTCGATCGCAGCAAGGCGCTCCTCCTCCGCGCGCCGGGCCGCTTCCTCGGCTTCGCGTGCAGCTTCGGCTTCTGCCTCGCGCGCGGCGCGCTCCTCGGCTTCCTGCCGCAGCCGCGCGAGTTCCGCCTTGTCGGCTTCCTCCTGTCGCAGCCGGTTGCGCGCGGCAACCAGCGCCTGCACCGTGGCCGCCTTGACCGCGACGGCCTCCGCCTCCTCGTCGGCTGTCCAGCCTTCGCCGATCACGATCCCATGGATGCGCCGCCCGCGCTCCTCGACCGACGCCGCCGTGTCGTCGAGCGTGACGGTAGCCGCCTGCCGCATATCGTCGATCACCGCCCGGTTACGCGCCACGCGCGCTGCCTCGGCCTCCTCCCACTCCGTCACCGGCCGGCGCACCTCGGCCGCCAGTTCCGCCAGCTTTTCTTCGATCGGCTTGCGCGCGGCGTTCACCGTCGCCGTCTGCTGACGCCACGCTTCGGTCAGGCCCTTCGCCGCCGCCGTGATGGCCGTCTTGGTCGTCGTCACGCGCCGGGCGAGCGCGATCACCGCCTTGCGCCCCTTGTCCGTCGTCACGTCGGGGACGTGCTTGTCCGTCTCGGCCTTCATGCGAGCGTAGAAGGCGTCGAACGCCTCGCCGTCGAGCAGCACGACACGCGCCTGATCGTCGACAGTCGGGGCCGAAATGTTCGGGGTTTCGATCAGTGCCAGCATCGGCAGATCGTCGGGTTTAGATGCCATCGGTTTGCGCTCCTATGGGGTTGCATGTGTTGCGAAACCCTCTTATGACCATATCACGTTAGTTGCAACACCATAACGCGGAGATTTCACAATGCCCTTAAAAACGCCGAGCGACACGGCCGCAGAGAACCGCGCGAAGCTGGCCGATTATAAGATGAGGCTGTACCGCGCTTGCTCCAGTCTGGCCGGGCTGTCGCGGCATTCGGGCATCTCGGAGCCGACGATCTGGCGCGCGATCAAGACCGGCAAGGCGATGCCGGCGACCATCGTTGCGCTGGAGAAGGCGATGGGGGAAATTGAGGCGCAGGCGGTGGCGGCGTGACGTACCAGCGCAAGGAGGTGATTGGGGCGGCTACGCTGTATTTGGGGGATGCGCGCGAAATTTTGCCCGCGTTAGGGCCGGTGGATCACATTATTACTGATCCGCCTTACAGCGCCCGAACTCACGCTGGGCATGATGCCGGGCAAGGGAAAGACGGTGCTGACAGAAAAGCGCTTGGCTATCTCGCGCTTAGTGAAGCCGATGCGGAGGCATTGGGCTTCGACTTTTCCCAAGCATCCGATGGCTGGATTGTCTGGATGACGGATTACACACTGGCACCAATTATCGAGCGTTCAATGCGAGCAAACGGACGTTATGTTTTTGCGCCAGTACCTTATCACCATCCCGGTCGAAGCGTCCGGCTCACGGGTGATGGGCCTTGCTCATGGACCGACTGGCTGATGGTTTCTCGCACAACTGCTCAAAGCAAGTGGGGAACTTTGCCGGGTGGATATGTGGCGGGGCCGGGGTGGCGGGATCGTGACAGAATGGGCGGCAAGCCCATCCGTCTTATGCAGATGGTAGTGAACGATTATTCGCGCGTTGGCGAGCTAGTGTGTGACCCATTTATGGGCGCAGGAACAACAGGTGTCGCGTGCCATACCGAACAGCGCCGGTTCGTTGGCATTGAGATTGACGAAACCATTTTTGACGCCGCCTGCCGCCGCATTGAACAGGCGCAGCGTCAGGGCAACCTTTTCTAAGATCGCAACGGGGCGGGCGTCATCGCCCCACAGGAGACACAGAATGAGCGAACAAGACCCCTTTGCGCTGCTCGGCACGCAACTGAACGAGGACGCGAAGGCTGACCGCAAGGCGGCGGCGAAGAAGGGCAAGCCCGACCGCACGGAGGAGGCCGTCGCCGAACAGGCGCGCGTCGAGGCGGAGCGGCCGGCGACCAATGTCCCGGTCGACACGGACGAGCAGACGGTGTTCAACCGGCGGATCGAGCGGCTGAACACGATCGTCGAGGAGGCGCGCTTCGAAGCCGGCAACGCGTTCGGCATCCTGCGCGACACGATCCTCGACCTGTTCAAGCACCGGCCGTCGCAATGGCAGGGCATGGACAATCAGGCGCAGCGCGACACGATCCGCGCGATCGAGGAGGCGTCCAAGGACATCATCGGCAAGCTGGTGCTGGTGATCGCGCAGGAGGATTGCCCGACGATCCACGCGACGATGCTGGACAAGCTGGCGGTCAATGGCGAGGCGCTGGAGGCCAAGCTCAAAATCGATCACGTCAACGCCGGGGTGCTGCTCGACGTGTACAAGATGGCCGGGCAGCGAGTCGTCGTAGTGTCGGCCGATGATCGCCGGTTTATGGGCGCGCGCACCACGCCGCAGACGGACCCCGATCAGCCCGATTTGCCGATTGGCGGAGATATGCCAACCGCGAAGATCGACAATTTGCAGGCTGGCGAGATCAAGCAACATCCTGTCGCCATGACGATCGACGACGAAGCGCTTGCCGATGGCGACGACACCCCCAGCGGCGTCGATCTGGCGATCCAGGCGGCGAGTGCAGACCCGGCGCTGACGCATGGCGTGTTCGACGAGATGACCACCGAATGGCTGGCGATCATCAAGGAGCCGCCGAGCGAGGAAGATGACGTGTGGACGCCGGACGCGTCGCAGGCGAAGCGCATGACCGAAGCGGAGGCGCGTCGCATCGCCGAGACGGTCGGCGAGAATATCATCGCCGCGCCGCTCGACGCTGGCTGATAGGCTACCGGACCCCGCGTGCGATGCGGGGCGAGGATAGCCAATCAGGAGCGGACGCATGTTTATCACCATCCCCGGCATTCCGGTCGCCAAGGGGCGGCCTCGCATCGGAACAGTCGGGGGAAAGGCGCGCGCGTTCACGCCGGCTAAGACGGTCGCATACGAGGGCTTGGTCGCCCTGGCGGGGCAGGAGGCTATGGCCGGCACCCCGCCCTTAACCGGGCCGATCCGCCTCACCGTCGTCGCCTATTTCCCGATCGCTGCGAGCTGGTCGAAGCGGAAGAAGGCGGAGGCCAAATGGCACACCAGCCGGCCCGATGGGGACAACATTCTCAAGGCCATAGGTGACGCGCTCAACGCGGTTTGCTGGGCTGACGACAGCCAGATCGTCGATGCGCGGGTGCGGAAGCTGTACGGGGAGATACCGCGCGTCGAGGTGCGGATTGAGGCGCTGTGACAGGCTGTTGATTTTAGGTTCTATAGGCATTAAGGAGTAAGCATGAACCACGTAATCGAGCGAGACATAGCGCCGCCTCCGCCGCTCCAGCGGTATCCATTTTCGGACATGAAGATCGGCGATAGCTTCCTGACCCGACAGCCGCGCAACCGGGTAGCCGCCGCCGCGTCCGATTATGGCAAGCGGCACAGCAAGCAGTTCAGCGTCCGCCGAGACGGTGAGCAATTGCGCGTGTGGCGGATCGGCTGACATGGCATCGGGCGGGTTCTATCTGATGCATCGCGGGTGGCAGGACCATCCCGTGTTTCGCGGAGAGGCGTTTTCACGCCGGGACGCATTCGTCTGGATGATCGAGGAGGCAGCATTTCGGGAGCGTCGCGTGGTCACGCCCAAGGGCGAAATCACGCTGCAACGCGGGCAGTTTTCCCACTCGCTTCGCTACATGGCGCGGGCTTGGAAGTGGGAAGAACCAAGGGTGCGTCGGTTTCTGACTTCGTTACAGAACGCGGAAATTATCGACGCTACAGCCGACGCAGGGCAGACCGTCATAAACCTACGGAATTACGCCAAATATCAGGCCATTCAGGACGAGGCCGACGCACCAACCGACGCGCCAGCGACGCAGCAGCGACGCACCACCGACGCAAAGAAGAAAGAATTAGAAACAAGGGAAACCATTAATAGTGATGTACCTGACGGTACATCACACCGCGCTAAGCGCGCGGCGCGGTTGCCCGCCGACTGGAAGCCCGCAAGGCCCTATCCGCCGAACGTCGCCGCCATGGTCGACGCATGGCCTCCAGGCCGGGAGGATCGGGAGATCGATGGGTTCGTCGATTACTGGACATCCCGATCGCGAGACGCCGCACGGCTCGATTGGGACAAGGCTTGGCACAACCGGATACGCGATCAGCACGACCGGGTTATGAGGGACGGACGGAATGGAACAGCTCGGAACGGTAATGGCCCGCCTCGCAGATCAAACGACGGGTTCCTTAACGCGCTCGAAGACGCGGCCGGTTGGAACCCCCACCACCATTGAGGAATGCCGAGAGCTGCGGGAATGGGCGGAAACGACCAGCGACACCCGCCCCCAGCCGGCGACGGTTGAGGAAATCCGGCGGCACCTGACGTTCGTTGCCTCGACCCTGCCGAGCAAGACCGTCAGCGATGAAGGCGGGCGGAAGCGGTTTGCGGTCTACGTGTCGCTGCTCGCGCAATACAGCGAGCCGGCTATCGCCCACATGGCACGGCTGGCCTGTGCGCGGTTGCGGTGGTTTCCAGTGCCGGCGGAGTGCCTAGAACTGATCGCCGAGTACCGGCCGCCTTCGGACGATCGGGCGTCGATCCTGCGGCTGTGCGACGATACGGCGCAAGACTTGTTCGAACGATGGCTCGTGAACATCGGCGAAGGCCAGCCGATCGGCGACGTGCCGGACCGTTGGCTGCGGATTGCGGTGGAGCGCGGCACGCTGCGGCGGCTGGAGAATGATCGGTACGTCACGCGGGCGCTGTATCATGGGCCTATTCGGGTGCTGTCTCGCTCTTGAAGTGCGACACTACATGATATAGTCGTAAGAGGGTTGTGAAGGGGTTGAACGGTTGAAGCGCAAGGTTTCCGTCCTGATCGAACGCTTGGGCGCGGATGACGCGGCCCGCGTGTCGGCGGTCCATGGCGGAACCCTGATGCACGTCCCGGCGGAGACGGCGCGGGCGCAGCGGTTGACCCGGCAGTTCGGGGAGCGGTTGGCGGCGCGGCTGGTGATGCACTTCGGCGGGGAGCGGATTTACGTTCCGATGCTGCGACCGGCGCACGGACGGCGACCGAGGCGCGCGGTGGTAGAGCGGACGGCGCTGGTGGAGCGTATGACCAAGGCCGGGCACTCGGCCGCCGGCATTGCTCGTAGCCTCGGCTGTTCCACGAACACGGTTAGGTCGATCCGGCGCAAAGCCCGCGCGTCGGATGCAGGATCAAGATCGAATGGAGGCGTGATATGCCCCAAAAATGGATTTTAAGGGGTGCTACAGCGGTTTTGGGGGTGCGGGCGGTGTCCGTTTACCTCCGGGGGTGCTGAAAACGGCTTAGACGGCTTTCTAGAGGAGCGAGAAAATGAGCGAGAACATCGAATGGGGCCCCGCCATCGCCGTGGATGGCAAGCGGCCGGGGTGGTTGGAGAAATCCGATATGTTTTTGGCGAAGGGGCTGAAATCTTGGTACGGCTCGCCTTGGGGCGGTGACCACCTGCAATTGCCGCACTGGGAGCCTGTCTCACATATCCGCCTCCCCGCCGACCACCCGCATTACCGTCAGCCTGCACCGATCGACTGGAGCGGCGAGCTTGAGGCGGTCCATGAGGATGGGCGGGTGGTGGCTGTACGGCTCTCGGAACGTGATCAGCCGGATCGTGATGGCGATTACTGTTTGAGTGAGTTTCTGGAGCCGAGAAAAAGCCAAGGCATGTATTTCAAGGCTGATGGGTCACAGTCTTATGACAGTGGCGGCGGCCGCCTTTGGCGCATCCGCAACGTCACCCCCCAGCCCACCCCCCAGGCAGACACCAAGCCTGATGTGACGGCGCGGATGGAGGCGCTGGTGCGAAAGGTCGACCACCGATACCATCATGGTGTCGCAGACTATCAAGCGATTGGTCGTGAAGCCCACGAATGGATGCGTGAAGCTGCCGCCATCGTCGCCCTGCTGCCCGAGCCGGTGGATCCGTTGGAGGAAGCGAAGACGGTGCTGGACGTGTTTCTGGCGGCCTACCAAGCCATGCCGGACACCACGCTGGTAGAACGTGGCCCTGACGACGACCTGCTGACCTACGGGCACCTGCGCACCATCCTGCGCGCCCTTACCGGGGAGGCCGGGAAGTGAGCCTGTTTCATCGCCACCAGTGGACCGACTGGCAGACCAAGCAGGCCTTCATCGGCGAGTATATCTTTGGCGGCGGGCAAGCAATGGTCGTCATCCAGCAGCGCCAGTGCCGCAAGTGCCACAAGATCGAACTGAACAGGCAGGTAGGATGACCCACCCCCAGACACAGGATGACGAGGCGCTGGTCGAGGTGATGGCGGAAGCTATGGCCATTCATCACGTCGCATCGTGGAGCAGCTTGGCAGATCCTTTCGGCTGTGATCCAGGCACCTACGATCCGCTCGAAAAGCCTTGGTGGCGAGAGTCCGCCCGAGCCGCCCTCACCGCTCTCCGCAATCATGAAGGGAGGAAGGGATGACGACCGATGACGCCCTCGCAGGCTGGAACCGCATCCCCATCCCCTTCCACACCGTCACCGAAACGCTACGCCGACACGGCGCACCCGACACGCTCGGACAGCCTGTCAACGCGGTCGGCTGGTTCGATCCGGACCGAGGCATGATGCGGATGCTGGTCGCGGATTATGACGATGGGCAGTGCGCGGTTCTACTCAAGGGGCAGTGGCGCATGACGGTGAGTGACCGGACCAACGCGTCGTGAAAGTCACGCGGCGGTCGCCCTATCGCGATTGCCGCGATGGCGTGTGGTCGCAATGGGGGCCTAACCGCCTATGGCCGCGCAGATCAGCCGAGCGGCTTCAAGAGGACGGCTGGTGGCGCATGACAGCAAGCTATCGGGAGACATGGATATGACTACGGCACCGGCTTTCAATGATGCGGCCCTTGTCGCCGCTGTCCGCCGCATTCTCGACGACAACCCGCAAACGGAAGCGCAGGCGTTGCGCGAGCAAGTTGCGACCCTGACATGCCAGCTCGCCGACGCGCTCCAGCAACGCGATGCGGCTGCGGAGAACGCCCGGCGGGAAGCGAAGCGGTCGGACATGCTCGGCGAACGGATCGCAGGCGCGCGACTTGCGCTCCAATCAAGCATGGCACCGGCCTGCGTGATCGACTTTCTCGACGTGGCGATCGACGAGCATACGCCCAAGCCGAGGGTGGCCGTGGTGATGTCGCCACGGTTCTATACCGCCGCGCAACGCGATGAAGCGATCCAGACGTTCTACACGCGGGGTATCGACGGCACCTACAGCTGGGACACGCCCATGTCGGAAATCATCGACGCCATTGTCAGCGATATTGGGTTCGAACTGCGCGGATAACCCCTTGCGCAACCCTATCACACCAGCTAAGTAAAGGGCCACGGAAGGGAAGCGCAAACCCTCCGTGGCCCTGACACGATCGCGAGCGAAAGGACGATCATGCAAGACAACGATATAGACGGTTCCGGGAAAGCGGCAAGCGCGGTCGTGACCGCCCCTCAGACTGTGGCCGATGTGCAGCATACGCCGGCGCCTTGGACGGTCCAGCCTGATCCACGCGATAATGGCGAATGGGAAGTCGTCCAGTGGGACGCTACGAAACCCACACTTGATGAGCCGTGGTACATCGCGGCGTGCTTCGACAATGCCAATCGCGGCACCGCAGAAGCCAATGCCCGCCTGATCGCTGCCGCACCGATGCTGCTGGAGGCGCTGGACGCCTTGCTGCCGAGTCCGCTCTGCGGAGAGTCTTGGGGCCTGCCCGATGACGAGACGGTCCAGATCGCAACTACCTTCGGCAAACTACGCGCCGCCCGCGCCGCCCTTCGCGTAGCCGCCACCTCCGCCCGTCAGGGAGAGACGAGGTGAGCGCGGAGCGGCTGGACCGTATCAAGGTGGTGTCCGAGCGACTGCTTGCGGCAATGCGAGTTGCGGCTCGCCGTGAAGGCTGGGCGTTGGCTGTTCATGGCAGCATGACGCGCGACCTAGACCTAGTAGCAGTGCCATGGACTGATACGGCAAGCTACGAGCCTGCCTTCGTGGAGGCGATGCGAGCAGCCGTGGCGGCTGAGTTGGGCGGCGTCGCTGTCGTCGGTGCCGGTGATGATGGCCGGACCAGCGGGTTTAAGGTCAAGCCCAACGGCCGCCGCTCTTGGACCCTGCACAGCACCAGTGAGCAACTTGTCGAGGATGAGCATGGCGCACATCCATATGTCGACCTTTGCGTCATGGACTTCCGCCTGTCTGCCGTAGGTCATGCGTTCAGCGACGGCGTGTACGCTGCTTGCAGCGCGCTAGAGAACACCGACCGCATGGCGGATGACTTGGTGGCATCGGCTTGGCCTGCTTACGCCGATCAATACGCAGCGCTCCTGCCTTCGCCTCTTCCCGCACCCCCAGGCACCACCCGCGCACCGGCTGATCTGCGGTCGGCGCTGGAGCCATTCGCGCGCGAGGCTGATGCTCAAGAACGCGTGACCAGCTTTAGCAGCGGTGATTGCGTCATTCCGCGCACCACCATCACCATCGGGCAGCTTCGCCGCGCTCGCGCCGTATACACCGCCCTCGCCCCGACCAAGGAGCCCGCAGCATGACCAACACGACCACCGATGCCGCAGAGGCGCGGGCGCTGCTCACGCGTACAATGCTGATCTATTGTGTTATCGGCGACACCCACGGCGAGACAGCCGGCGACCAATGGCTTGTCGGCACCTTCCCGACAGCCGAGGAGGCAAGTGCAGCCGCCGCAGCCGAGCGAGAAGCGAAGCCGGGGTGCGATGCGACGATCTACCTTGGATCGATTGTCGTAGAGCCTTCGCAGCCTGTCTTTCTCGCCACCGCCGAAGCCGCGAGCGGGGCGGGGGAGCGGGAAGGTCGTTTCTGGCTGATCGTTCGCGCACCAGGCAAGGTGCCGGAGCGCAAAGGGCCATGGCCGCACCGGGAGGCCGCACATCGCCTCCGCGAGTTCATCGCCGCTCGACCTCGCGCATTCATCGACGTGCTCACGATCGACCATGATGGGACGCCGGAAGTCGAGCATGGCCCGGAGGTGCTGCAATACACAGACGGCCGGTCCATGTCGGTCGGGCGCAAGCATAATCAGCGCGTCCGCGACGCCGCTGAGGAAGCCCTCGCCTCCCTCCCGCCCGCGACTGACCCCGCGATCCCGGATGGCTGGAAGCTGGTGCCGATTGAGCCTACGGACGAAATGCTGGAGGCTGCCGCTAAGGCAGCATCGCGCAACGATATGCCGTCTCGGGTAGATGACGTTGTGCCGTATGAAGAATGCGACAGCCTGTTTCGCGCTGAATGGCGCGCAGAAGTCGAGGCAGCTTACCTCGCCGCCCTCGCAGCCGCCCCGACCATCCCAGCTACGGGGGAGGCGGTGCCGGAGGGCATGAAGCCGTGGCATGGTGGGGATGCCGCTCCGAATGACTTGGACCTTAGCGGCAGAGTGCTTCGCGAGGATGGTCAGACGGAAGCGGGACGAGATGTGACTATTCAGCAGTGGAAGCGCCCTGTGTCCCGCTGCAAGTGGAACATCATCGCCTACACCCCGAAGGCCACCATCCCAGCTACCGGCCATGCAGCGACCGAGGGGGAGGGGGCGTGATGCGCGGCTGGGGGGACTTCGGCTGGATCGACCGCTCGCTCGCGAATGAAGCTTTGGTTACATGGCAGCATCGCATGGGGCCACTCAACCGGCCGATCTATGCCAAACCGTATGATTTTGGCTTGTTCATCGCGGGCAAAGTAGCCGCTGTCATCACCGCCGATACGCTGATCCGCCCGACGTGTGGCTTCGGGCGCGCTGATGCCTTCGAGCTGTCTAGGCTATGTGCGTCTGATCGCGCGCTGTCCCGCGTCGCCCTCCGCCTCTGGCGGGAGGTAGCGATGCCGGAGATCGTGGAGGCGTGGGCGTCGCCTTGGGCCATCAGCTACCAGAACGCGCTGATGCACCGTGGCGATCTCTATCGCTTCGATGGATGGCAGCGTGTCGGCTGGTCGACAGGCGGTGCCGATCCCCGCGCAGCTGCGGGCACCGTCAGCGCCAAGAAGCGGGTAATCTGGGGATGGCATGCCGATCACGGCACTCGCATCGCCCGGCGACAAAGCGACGAAGCCGAGCAAGAGGATGCGTCTTGGCCTGCTTGGACCGGAGCGCGTGCCGCATGACCCCGCCAGACCCCCAGCAGGTAGCCGAGATCGCGGGGCGCGGAGAGGACGGTGGCACGTTCGCTTGTCCGATCTGTGGGCAGGAGACGCCGCACGGCCACAGCCAAGTCGTGATCGACGCATACCAGCGGAAACGGGCATGGCCCCGGCCGTCTGAGTTCTCATCGCGGCTGCACGCGCAGTTCCAAGCCAAGATATGGCGCGAGTACGCAAGTAGCGAGCGGCATCAACGGCTCTGGGGCGTAGACCGCGCCTACTGCCTGAGCCGCGCTCGCAATGCCCTTCAATGGCTCACCCGCAACCGCAACTTCATCCAAGGAAATTCCCATGACTGATCTGATGGAGCTGGCCTCGCGCGTGGAGGCGGGGGAGCTGAAGGATGGCGATTTGGTGCGGGTGAAGATCATCCCAAGTTGGACAGCGGATACGATGCGTCTCGCCAAGAGCGAGCGAGTTGGCCGCATAGACAGGCTGTTCACGCCCACTGGCGGCAGCCCGGTCGCCCGCGTTATCTTCCCAAAAGAAGGAAGGTACAAAGAGCGGATCGAATATTTCAAACCTTCTGACCTTACCCGCGCCCACCAAGGAACCGCCCATGTCGACTGACACTGAAAAGCTCGCCGAGGCGATGCTGATCATTCGTGGCCTGCTCGCGACTGGTGACCATGAGTTCCCCAACTGCGACCCGTGGCTGGAGCGGGCTGACAAGCTGCTTGGCGAGACGGTCTTCCGCGACGCCTTCCATTGCGGAAACGCCCCGGAGGTTCCCCATGTCGAACAGTGAGATGGTGCAGCCGACGCAGGGGGCGGAGTGAAACCCTCCCCCACCGCGCGCCGCATCCTCGCCGATGCGATAGAAGCGCAAGGCCCCGCCTGGGCAAACACCGCCTCGTCCGTGCGCGCCGGCTCCTACAGCAACGTTTGGCTTGAGGCCGCCCTACATGGTATCGAGACAGCCTTGCGAACAGGATATGACGATGCCGAACCCGACCCTCTATGATCCGAAATATTGCGACGAGATTGTCGCCTTCATGCAGAAAGGCTACTCGATCGGGGCGTTCGCCGGCAGCATCCTTGTCCACCGTGCGACGCTGTATCGGTGGCGGGAGGATCACCCCGATTTCGACGAGGCCATGAAAATCGGGCAGGCCGCGCGAACCTACAAGCTGGAAGTGGACTTGCTCTCCGCGCAGAGCCCGGCCGTCGTGCGTTCCCGAGCTTACGCACTCAAGAACGCGGACCCGATCGAGTGGCGCGACAAGCGCGAGATTGAGCATAGCGCCCCCGGCGGCGCGGCGCTTCCCGGCATTGCCGTCACGTTTGTAAAGGCTGGCGATGCTGCCGAAGATTGACGCGAAGTTGCCGGCATGGGCGGAGGCGCTTTGGCACCCCCGCCGATACAAGTTCATCAAGGGCGGTCGAGGCAGCGCGAAAAGCCGCTCTGTCGCGACCGCCTTGGTCATTCAGGCGGCGCAGGAAACGCACCGCATCCTGTGCGCGCGCGAGGTGCAACGGAGCATCCGCGACTCGTCGAAACGCATGATCGACGACGAGATTGATCGTCTCGGCCTGCGCGGCATGTACGACAGCACCGACAACGAAATTCGCAACACCGTTACCGGGTCGTTGTTCATGTTCGGCGGATTGCGCAACGGCGCGGCGTCAGTTCGGTCTATGGAGGGTATCACCCGCTTTTGGGCGGACGAGGCGCAGGCGGTCAGTCAAGCGTCAATCGACACGGTGACGCCGACGATCCGAACGCCTGGATCGGAAATCTGGCTGACATGGAACCCGCTGGAGGCCGACGATCCAGTGGATGCCATGTCGCGCGAGATGGAGGGCGATCCGTTCTGCCTGCACCTGACCGTCAATTACGATCAGAACCCATGGTTTCCGACCGAACTGCGGCAGGACATGGAGCGCGACAAGCGCCGCGACCCCGACAAGCACGCGCACATATGGCTTGGGCAATATCAGCAGAACAGCGAAGCGCGTGTGTTTCGCAATTGGTCGGTGGTTGATTTCGAGACGCCAGCCGACGCCATCTTCCGGTTCGGGGCGGACTGGGGCTTCGCCGTCGATCCGACTGTGCTGGTGCGATGCTTCATGGGCCGATGGGTGCGCGGCGAGGCGGTGGCCGATCCAGATGGCGATGTGCTGTTCGTTGATTTCGAGGCGTATCAAATCGGCTGCACGATCGACAACACGCCGGCTCTGTTCGGCGGCACGGATGCGTCGGACCCGGTGCGATGGCCCAACCCGCTGCTGTATCGGGGCATCCCTGGCGCGACGACATGGCCGATCGTAGCAGACGGCGCACGCCCCGAACTGATCGCGTATATGAAGGCGCGGGGCTTCCGCATCGAGCCGGCCATCAAGGGGGCTGGATCGGTCGAAGATGGCGTCGACTTCCTCAAGTCGTATGACGTGGCGATACACCCGCGCTGTATCCATGCTGCGGCCGAGATGCGGACGTACAGCTACAAGGTGGACGAGAAGACGAAGAAGGTCCTGCCGATCCTCGCCGACAAGGACAACCACGTCATCGACGCGCTGCGCTACGGCTTGGAGGCGGTGCGCAAGAGCGGGTCAGGCGGGTTCAGTCATGCCAGCATCGGCCGCCGCGAAACGCTCGGCGTGGTGGAGCGTGACAGAGAACCCGACACGCGCGATAATGGCGGCGCGGGCTTCGGCTCTATCGGCTCAACATCGCAGGGGTTCGCGTTCTGATGGCTTCTCCCGACCAGTATCGCACCGGCCGCCGCAACAGCGCGCGCGGACTGGAGTTCGCAGCAAGGAACGTGGTCAGCTTCCCGGTGCCGACGAAGGCCGGCTCGCCGTCTGACGACGATGCAACCCCGACGCTCGCGCAGATGCAGTCGCGGCCGGATGCGCTGTCGTTCCTGCCGTCCTACTGGATGGACGCGCTGGCGCAGAACGACGACCCGATGTTGCTCAAGGGCGCGGAGGGGTTGAAGCTGTACGAGCAGCTTCTATCCGACGATACCGTGTTCTCGACGCTGCAACAGCGCCGGCTTGCGATCACGTCGCGGGATTGGGAGGTTGCGCCCGGCGACAAGGATGATCCGCGCTCCGTGCTGGCGGCCGAGCAATTCCGCGACATGCTTAAGCAGGTGGGGTTCGACCGCATCACCGGCCTGCTGCATTACGCGGTGTTCTTCGGCTATGCGGTGGCGGAAGCGATCTGGACGACCAAGGATCACGACGGCCGCCCGATCGTGTGGCTTGATGACGTAGTGATCCCTGACCGCCGCTGGTTCGGCTTCACGCTCAAGGGCGAATTGCGGATGGTGTCGCGCATCGGCGGCGGGCTGTCGGGCGAAGCGCTGCTGCCAAACAAGTTTCTGACCGTCCGCACCGGCGGCACGCATGACTTCGCCTTCTATGGCCTGGGGCTGGGGCATTGGCTCTATTGGCCCGTGTTCTTCAAGCGCGCTGGCCTCAAGTTCTGGTCGCTGTTCCTTGAGAAGCTGGGGCAACCGACCGTGGCGATCGAGTTCACGGAGGCGGAGAAGGGCGACCAGAAGCGCAAGGCCGAATTGCTACAGGCGGCGGTCGCGGTCGGCCGGGATAGCGCCGTTCTGCTGCCCGAGGGCACGATCAAGAACGAGCGCATCAAGATCATGGAGGCGACCCGCAGCGGATCGAGCGCCGCGTCGTATGACGAGATGGTCAAGTGGGCTGAGGAGGCCACCATGCGCGTCGTGCTGGGGCAGGCCGGCACCACCAAGGGCGTGTCGTCGGGCCTGAACAACAATCAGGCGACCGAACACGCCAGCGTCAAGGCGGAAATCGTCAAGGCCGACAGCGATCTGATTTCCGAGGCGATCAACCGGACCTTCGCGCGATGGGTCACGCTCTGGAACCATGGACCCGACGTGGCTCCGCCGACCGTCTACCGCGTGCTTGACGACGCGGAGGACATGTCCACGGTCGCCGAGCGCGACGTGAAGCTGAACAGCATCGGCATCAAGCGGACCGAGGAAAGCGTCGGGGAGGTGTACGGCGACGGCTACGAGGTGGATCGCGTCTCGACGGAGGAACAGGCAAAGCGGGATGCGGCGCTTGTGGCGGCGAAGGCGGGGCAGCAGCCGGACGCTAGCGGTCGGCAGATCGCCGAGTTTGCGGCGCAGGGCGGCAGTTCGTTCGCCCCGCTCTACGTCTCGCGCAAGCTGCTCAACCCTGGCCCGCTGCTCGCCTGGGCGAAAAAGCAGGGCCTGACGCCGACCGTCCCTGCCGATGATCTGCACGTCACCGTCCTCTATTCGAAAACGGCGGTCGATTGGTTCGGCATGGCCGGCGAGGGTTGGGATTGGGCGGCGCTGGAAGTGGCCGAAGGTGGCCCCCGCTTCGTCGAGCGGTTCGGTGATGCGATCGTGCTACGCTTCACCGACCCGTCGCTGCGCTATCGGCACGAAGGCATGATCGAGCGCGGCGCGTCGTCGGACTTCCCCGATTACAAGCCGCACGTCACGATCAGCTACGACGTACCGGCCGATTTCGATCTGTCCAAGGTCGAGCCGTTTACGGGCACGCTCAAGTTCGGCCCTGAAATATTCGAGGCGATCAGGGACAGCGGGAGCGACGAGTTCCACGCCTTCTCCGCCGAGGATCAAGACGCGATCGACCGCCTGATCGAAGCGTCAGCCGGCGACGCCTCCCCGCTGTTCGAAGCAATCGGCAATGCGATGCGCGGCAACATGCAGGGCGTGACCACCATCGAAGGCGCGCGGATCGCGTTGCTGGAGGCGGTCGAACGGTTCGATCCGTCCGCGCTGGCGAAGGCGCTGGCGCTGCCCCTGCTGGCAGAGCGCGGAGCGGCCGCGATCGGGCTGGAAGATCGGGTTGACGGCTGACCCCAGCCGGCGCATACCATCGTCAACACCTCCCCGGTGTTCCTCGCGGAAGGCCCCGTCGTTCCACCATGGCGGGGCCTTTTGCTTGCCTATCGCATTCCGGCAAGGCATCGTCCCCGCGTCGCACCCCGCGACAGGAGACAGACCGATGCGCCTCCCCTTTGCGCTCCTCATTCTCGCCGTTTCGATGGTCGCTGCCTGCGACGACAAGCGGCCCCAGCCCGCGCCGACGCCGACGCACTCCCCGCCCAATCAGGACGATTGCACACCTCGTCCCGGCGAAAACCGAACTTGCTGACTTGACCGGGGACGCCGCCCCTCATAGTTACGGCGCAACTGGCCGCCCTGTCGTGATCGGTGATGCGATGGCAGGGCGGCAAGTACCAATGCGGCGGCGTGGATGGACACGCAGTCAGTAACAAAGGCGGCGGGCGTATGACCCAACTGGCCCGCCTAGTCGGTATCAAGCCCGACCCGCGATACGGCCCCACTGGCGACGGTGGGGCCGTTGCTGTATCTGGGGCCATGCCCACGCGCTCCCCCGCCACGCTCTACCCGCTGCAACTGGCGGCCCCCGACATCCTCGAATGGCTGCTCGCCAAGGAACCGCGCGCGATCGGCATGTTCGACGAAATCGGCAGCGACGAATATGCGCGCGCCTTCACCGCCGCGCAGACCGCCGGGACCGACATCGCCGACGACCTGTATTATGCCATGGTCGATGTGGTTGAGCGCAGCGGGAGCGAGCAGGACTTCGCGAAGCTGGTCATGCCGATCCTGCGCGAAAAGGGGTGGCTGGGCGGCGACGAGGGCAAGATCGGCAACCGGGTGCGGCTGATCTACGACACGAACTTACGGCTGGCGCGCGCGGCGGGGCGGTGGAACCACGTCCAGGCGAGCGAGGGCATGTTCCCGTACCTGCGCGCGTTCACGGTCGGCGATAGCCGCGTGCGGCACCCCCCGAAGAGCGAGGAGGATCACCGCGCCTGGGACGGCATCGTGTTGCCGGTCAGCCATCCGTTCTGGCGCACCTACTGGCCGCCGCTTGGGTTCCGGTGCTTCCTACCCGGCACTCGGATCGAGGGGGCGGTAAAAGCAGGCATCCGGCGCTGGCATTCGGGTAAGGCCGTCGAAGTGGTCATGGCGTCGGGTAGCCGGCTGTCCGTTACCCCGGATCACCCGATACTGACCCGGCGTGGCTGGGTCATTGCGGAGCATGTTCGCGTGGGCGATCACGCATTGCGCCATCGCGGCGTAGTCACCGGGGATGGTGCGGTATTCGGTGGCAATGACAATTCGCCACCCTGCGCTGATCATCTTTTCGAGGCGCTCTCGCTTCATGCTCTTGGCATGGGCGAACCCCTTGCGTTCAAGTTCAACGACCAATCGGCAGTCGGGCAGGGCGAAATCGACATTGTGTTCGCCGACCCGAAATTGGCGCAGGAATGCGCTGCCAAGGTGTGCGGCGAGAACGTCCTCGTAGGGGCTGCACTTGGAGCCGACGACGCCCTCGGTCGCCTTGGCACGGTTCAGGACGGCGTTCGGGAAACGTATGCCGGTCACGCGGGACAGGCGCGCCACCTCGGACTTGCTGACCCCGATTTCAGCGGCGACGCCGGCCATCGATCGATCCCCAGCGGCGGCAGCGATGCGGAACCGCGCTTCAACATCGGCGTCACGGTCACGGCTGACCTGCCACGCCCGCCGGCATTGCCGCTCCACGCCACCCGGCGTCTGTTTGATGGCCTGCCACTTGATCTTTTCCGCCTCGCTACGACCACGCAGGACGATGCCTTGTTCGCTGAATTGGCGGCTAATCACTGTGCGACTGACGCCGGCCTGTTCGGCGAGTTGCTTGACGCTTACTCCGGCGCGGTATTGCTCGACGAGGTCGTCGAGGTTCGGCAGTTCGATTTTACGGGTCATGTGTACGACTTTCAGACGGAGGAGGGCATTGTATCCGCAGATGGTGTTATCGTCCACAACTGCCGGTGCAGCGTCGGGCAGATGTCGCGCTCGCAGCTCGCCCGCTACCGCGACGGCATCACGTCGGAAGATGAACTCGCGTGGCGGATCGAGCGGCTTGGCCCGCCCGTGTTCGCCCCGCCGGCCGCGCCGATCGGGCAGCAACTGGCGGCGATGGTCGAGGAGACGAACCGGCCGACTGGATCGGACGGCACGCCGCAGCCCCGCCTTCCCGGCTTGCCCCCGGTCAACCCGATCCAGACCGAGCGCGCCGGCCGCGACATATGGGATGCGGTGATCAGTGGCAGGACGCTGGACGAGATCAGCCGTAACGTCCGCCAAGTCGTGCGCAGATAGGGCCATTGCGGCGCGGCCCGAAAAAGGCGAAAAGGCCGCAACGGAGGAACCGCGATGGCCCTTGCCCCTAAAGCCCGGTCTTTTACATTGTACGAAGCCGGCAGGGATGGGTCGGTTTTCGGCGATATTACGATCCCGCCGCTTCCCGACATTTTCACCGTGTACAATACGCTTGCCGGATCGACAAAACTGTCGGCGGTCGTAGCTGGTGAGCCGGCGATCTACGCTGCGCTGTATCCGCGGCTGTCTGCGGTCAAGGCGCGGAGAGAGGCTGTCCGCAACCGCCGCTTGGCGCTGATCCCGCGCATTACCGTGCTGGAGGGCGGAACCGCCACCACGCCTGTCATTCCCCCCGCGACCACGGACCCCGCATATGGCCCGGCCGATCAGGTCGTACAGAACGCCACCCGCTTCTCGGATTTCCTCGACACCTCGACCAGCCTGACCACCACAGAGCAGGCGGCGCTTGATGCAACAGCCGCGCGGATCGTGGCGCTCAACAGCATTCCCGCCAACGCCCTCACCTATCAAGGCCAAGTCCTGACCTATCAGGGCCAGCCACTCACCTATGGAGCCGCAGCATGACTGACCTGACCAGCACCATCATCGCGGCCGTGGGCGGTGATCCGACTGCGCGCACGGCTGGGCAAACCAACGCAACGGCAATTGCCCAGGCCATGGCTCTAATCCAGACGCTTCAGGCGGCGGTTCGCACGGTTGGCTTCACGGCCGCGACCTATTCGGTGAACGAAGGCGCGAGCGGCACCACGACGTTGCTGGAAGCGACGATGACGCGGACCGGCGACCTGTCCGCGCCTCTTGTTGTTACGACCAAGTTCGTGGCCGGCACGCTGGAAGCAGCCGACTACGCGAGTGGCAGTATGCCGGGTGACCTGAATTTCACCTTCGCCGCCGGCTCCCCAACGGCAAAGGCCGGCGACTTGATCAAGGGCGACGATATTGTCGAGCCGACCGAGACGCTGACCCGCTATCTTGTGCCACCTCCCGGCTACTCGTTCGGCGCGATCACCAGTTACACCGGCAACGTCCTCAACGACGACAGCGCCACGAAGGTCAGCATCAACGGCACCCCGCCCACCACTGGCACGGTCGGCACCGCCTATTCCTTCACGCCGACCACGGCGAACGGGAGCGGGACCAAGACCTTCGCCCTGTCTGGCGGCCCGCTGCTTACCGGCCTTGCGTTCAGCACCTCTACGGGCTCGATCAGCGGCACCCCCACGGTGGCCGGATCAATGCCGAACCTTGTCGTCACCGTCACGGATAGCACGGGCAGCGCCTCGACCACGGCAACCACCGTGACGATCGCAGCGGCGACGGCAACACCTGTGACCTATGGTCCAACGGTTTCGGCTGACTCTGGCTGGCAGGATTTGGTCGGAACGAACTTCTACTATCGCCTCGCACCTGCTGCTTCCGGCGATACCGGCTCCCTGGATACCGGCGCAGAACTCTATTTCTTCTGCGATACAAACGATGGTTCGCCGACATACGGCTTCAAGATGGTGAACGTTGGCGGAAGCCGATACCCGCAATTGTTTTACCGCGACGCCGGAACTTGGAAACTGCCCCAGACGTCAGACGCGACCCATGATTGGGGACGCGCGCTTCTCAAGGAAGATGTCATCGAGGGCAAGATGAACAACGGAGCTTTGGAGCTCTACATTAACGGCAGTCTGAGCAAGACCTTCCGTGCATCGTACATCGCATCTGTATTCCCGAACGGGTTCGGACGATTTGCGCGCTACCTGAAAACGGGCGGTACGTACACGCAGAAGGTCACGCTTTCTGGCGGTGGTCAGGTCTGAGGGCGGAGCAAGCCATGACACTCAATCCGAACGCCACGCTGGCGGCGACCCAGGCCTCTTGGCTTTCGCTCATAATCGCGGAGGAGCAGGCGCTTGACGCGATGGAACTCGAAATAGCCGAACAGGAGGCGGCTGTCTCGGCATTGGAAAACGCTGTCCCCACTCCTGGGACTGGCCTGCAAGCGCCCATCCCCAATCCCGTTACTGCGCGCACGATCGGGCCTGCCCCGATCAGCGATACCGGCTGGCAGGACATGGGGGGCGTTGATCATACCATCACTTTTGGGCCGGCCGACCCAACGGCGACGGGGGCGTTCAGCGAGAATGGTGAGTTCTATCTCGGCTGCGATACCAGCGACGGCAACCCGACTATTGGCGTTAAGTTTACCGGCATCGGTAGCGGTCAATACCCTAAGGCCTTCTACCGCAAAGACGGTGCCTGGGTATCATTCCAGTTTAACCGCGGCGATGGGAACTATGGCCGCTCACTCGTGCTGGAAGATCGCGTCTTGTACGGCATCGACAAGGGCGGAAAGACGTTCAGCGTTCGCTTCAACGGTGCGCTCCAGGTCAACTCGCAAGGCGCGACATCGACGATTACCGAGTCGTTCTTTGCGCCGGCCTTCCCGAACGGCCCAGGCCGGTATGCGCGCTATGTCCGCACGTCGGGAACGGGCCAGCAGGCTATCACGCTGGCCGGGGGTGTGGTGGAGCCGATCACGTTGCGCAAGGCAACGCTCGACGGCGACGGCCATGCTATTTTCGAGTTCGGATATACGGGAGAGGGCCCCGGGTATCTGTCGCGCCGCTATGACACGTCCAACAACCCGACCAGTGATTACGCCCCGGCAATCCTAGTGGCTAATCCGGCAAAAGGAGATGCCACATATCGATCTGCGCAAGGGCGTGCGCCGTTGGCCGGATCTGCGGTTTACGAGCTGATCGAGGCGCAGGATGCAACGACGCCTAAGCCGGGCGCCAAGCCGATCCGCGTCACGTTGGTCTATCCGCAGCCGCTCCAGATCGGGCAAAACCTTGCGCTTGGGGACGCTCTGCCGGCGCAGGTCAATCTTGCAAGCATGTATGGGGCGCTTGTCATCGGCGCGATCCAAGATGCAAACAATGGTTACAAGGGAATTGAACGCGGCTCTGCGTTGATGGACAGCCGGGGCGCAATCACCAATGCTCCTGCTGGCACATCGTTTTTGCAAGCAATCAGCGGCCCGGATTTCGCATTTAGTGGCCAGATGCATGAAATGTCGTGGACGGAGCCCGGTAACAACACCAGCACCAGCAAATGGTCGCACCGCGTATATGGCGAGCGATCCGGAGCCGACACAATCCGGTTCGGTACTCTGTCCGCAATCTCGTTTGCAAATGGTCGCTTCTATCGCCGCTTCACCTATTTCCAGACCTCGCGGACTGACGGTATTTTCGATTGCGGTCGGGTGCAGTGGTATGGCGAAGGCAATGTCGACGACATTCGTGTTGCCGAGGTAGGCGCTGACTTCAGCGTCCTGGGCGGGTGGCGGCCGACCTATATTGAGGCAGTCCTGCGCGATCTACCCGGCTTTCTACGTACCATGGATGTGCAGAACGCCAACACTAATAAGAACGACACGGGCGACTTCTCTACCCGCGTGCAGCCGACCGAGAACCCGTATGGCCGCACCAATTTGCGCGGAATGCCGTTCGAGAAGATCATCGCTCTCAACATTCTCACCGGCCGCCCAATCTACGCTATCATTCAGCCAAATTGGTCAGAGTCGATGGTCAAGGGTTTCGTGCGTGGGTTTTTTACGGGCGAGGGTATGCAAGGCGGCATCAAAGCCCGCGATGACGCAACGCTTTACCTTGATGTGACCGGAAACGAGCCCTTCAACACGGCTGCTTCTATCCAGTGGGTCTATTATTATTTGGTAGGAATTGGGCAGGCGGCGGGCGTCAGCAACCAGAACAACGCACGCTTGTATGGTCAGGTGCAAATCTCTAATCAAAACAAGCAACGTATTAACGAAGCCGCATCCGAGTTCCGCTCCCGTATTGTGACCATCGATTGCGGCTCCCCGAGCAATCACCCCTACGAATGGGGCGTGATGACCGGCTATGGGCTCGTAAAGCCTGATGCATGGACAAGCAGCATCTATTGGGGCGTAGGAGTCAAGGGAACGAGTATCGGGAACAACACACCGGCGGAAGTCGCGGCTAGTTGGGATGGTGACGTTGATAGACAGGTTGACGCCTATTTCCTTAATGCCGAAACCTATAAGAAGGCCGGTGTGCGCCGTATTTGCTACGAAATAGGCTCTGACAACTTCTTTGCCGGCTCGGCGATGAACCGTGACCAGCGGGTCGCTTGGGCTGCGAGCCCGCAATATGCGTATTCGTTCGAACGCATGTGGACCCGGTTCAGATCGGAAGGCGGTGACGGTGCTGGTCTGTATTTCGATATTGGCGACACGGCCGAATGGGCGCACAAGTCACCGGTGCCGGGCACTTTGAACCCGAAATGGGACATCGTTAAGAAGGTTCAGGCTGCGGCTGACGCGGCTCGATAGGAGGATCGAATGCCCATTCCGTCAACCGCCCTCGACTTGGGCACGATCGAGCCGGTCGACCTACTCGACTTCTATGTCGCCATCTCGCAGGGGCAGGCGGAGGGCGACATTCTCCAGCCTGGGGAGGATGTCGCCAGTTACACGCTCGCCCTGCCACTGGAAGCGTCGGCCGCCGGCCTGACGATCGTCGAGAAGGAGACGGAGAACGGCAAGTACGCGACCCGGCTTGCCGATCGCACGCTTGCCTTTTGGCTCAACGTCAACCCGTCGCAGCAGAAGTCGACGGCGTTCGACGGTCAGGGCGTGACGCTCCCGATCGAGCTGACCATCACCACCACCAACACGCCTCCGCGCATCAAGCAACGGACGCTGAAAATCCGGGTGACGAACAAATGATCGAGGGCACCGTCGAGAATGGCCGCCGCGTGCAGGCCGACTTTTCCTTCTACAGCGGCCTGATGTCGATCGAGCAGCAGGGCGACACGTTGGCGGGGGCGTATGTCGGCACCGCGCCGTCCCGCGCCAAGCTGCCGGCAGATGGCACGATCGACGGCGAAGCCGTGCGGATCACCACCGCCGTGCGCTCGCCGCTGGTCCGCGCCATGACGCTGGTCACGCTAGAACGCGTCGCCGCCGACTGACCCCGGCGACGCGCTCGGCCTCCGCCGGTGTGAGGAGGCGGCCCGCGCCGGCTGGGGGCGTCCAGCGCGGCGCATAGGCCGCCAGCCCGCCGGGCGCGCGGCATTCGGTGCAATCGAGCCGGGCGACATCGGCGCACACCTCCTCGCGAAAGCCGCAGCGACAGGCGAGCGTCGTGATCACCGGATCAACGCCCGCAACCGCCGCGCCCCGGCCTCTGTCAGCCGTTCCGACAGAACCAGCATCGCCGACTCCTCCCGCTCGCATATGCTGCGCCCGGCCGCTTCCTGCAACGCCTCCCGCACCTGCTGCCCGATGGTCTTAGCCATCACCGGAACGCCAGACCGAAGGCAACGCAGACGGCGTACACGGCAACGCCGAGCGTCATCCACGCGCCGATGATGCCGGCGCACAGCCACCAGTTGAAGTTGATCACCCGAGGCGCATCCACGGGTTCACGGCTACGATAATCGCTCATTGCACATGCTCCTGAAAGTAGACGATGCACGACAGCTTGAGCCGGTCGGCGCTGGGGCCGTTGTAGCTCGCGACGATATCCGCAGCCGCGCCGTCGCCGCGCGTCAGGGTGTAGCGATATGCGATCGAGCAGACGTTGACCGTGGCGTTCGGCATCCATGACGTGTCGCCGGTCGCAATCGCCTGGGACGCCATGGCCTGATAGCGGGCAACCGCCGCGTGCAGGTCGGTCATCTCGGGCTGCGCGGTCATTGCGAGCAGGAACGCAAGCATTTCAGTTACTCCTATTGCGGCGCGCGGTATGCTGCCGGATCGTGTAAACGCGTTCGCCAGCGTCTTGGCGGGCGTAGGCCCGTGCCTCCGCGTCGGTGGCGAAGGGCATGTTGCCCCAATCACCTTCTCGCGACAGGTTGACGCCCTTGCTGTTTGGGAAAACGGTGATGACGTAGCGGATCATTTCAGCACCTCGGCAGCGATGGCCTTGCCCTCTTCGCTCAGCCGATAGATCACCGCGTCGTCGCCGCGCTTCCCATAGGGGCGGATGTTGGCGAGGCCTGCGCCGTAGAGCCGCAACAACCCGATATGCTCGGTCCTGACCAGCAGTGTGCCGCAGTCACGCAGCGCGCGCAGGGCGGCAAGTGCGTCTTCGTGCTGCCTGACGCTCAATGCGGACGTGCATTCCTGGCAGATAGTCCTTTGCGTCGGCTTCAAGCCGAGTGAGCGCGTCAGCATATGGCCGCAGGTCAGCTTGAGATGCTCACGGCTCCCGCCGGGAACGCGCCGAACCTCGCGCGTCACCACGTCGCGCCACACGATGCACCGCGCGCTCACAGCCGCACCTTCCGCCGCCAGACCGGCACGCCGAGCAGATACCAGACCGCGCCGCGATGCGTGTCGCCCCACATGTTGCCCCACCGATGGCGGCGCTTGCTGATCAGAGCCATTGCATCCCACTCCTCGGATCGCGGCGAACGTGCGCCGCATGGGCCGCGCGGAACTCCGCTTGCTTGCGTTCGAGCCGGCGCACCTCGTCATAACGGGCGACGTGCGCGACGGGTTCGCTGGTGAAATAGGCGCGTTCTGCGGCAGTCATCGACGGTTCTTTCGTGCTTTGCGTGCGGCCTTGCTGGCCTTGCGGCGGCGGGCAATTTCAGTCGGCTTGCGGCGTCGCTCTCCAGGCATATCTGCCGCTATTTCGATCCGTGCTGGTTCGACAAAATAGCCGCCATCCAAATCCATCATGCGATACGGCTTCGACACCAGCCTTTGTCCCATTGGCCGCCATGTCTCGTTGGCGGACACATCGACGATCGCGCCACCATCAAGAGTTATGCATAGGCCGTTGTCGCTCGCGAACTGTGAAAGCTGCTGACGTTCTGCGGCGGTCATGCCTTCACCTTACCGCCAGTGTTGAGCGGGTGCCGCGCGATCCGGCCGCGCGCGTCGTGGACGTAGGCGCGGGAGAGTTCTTCCTCCAGTTCCTTTATAGTGCTGTTGCGACCGCTGATGATCGCGGCGTCAATCACCGCGCGCGTCTCACTGCCACGGCGCAACTTCGCGACCAAAGCCAAAGCCTCGTCACGCTCGCGCACTACGGCGTCGTATGTTTTCCGGGTAACGAACATGGGCGCTTCTCCATGGGCTGATGCCATCCTCGCGGCCGATCGCACCGGCCGTCTGGGGGCGTCAGTCTTTCGGCTGAGGGGGAGGGGCCAGCCGAGACGCTTCCGTGACGGGAAGGCCGGACTCCGTTGGGACGTAAATCAGGCGCGCGTTGGTGTCTTGCAGTGCCTGAATTTGCAGATAGCGGAGGTAGCCGTCCGGCCCACCAAGCGAGTTCTGCAAGATGTGGTTGGCCTTCGCCGCACCAGCCGCGCGCAATACCTCCGCCTCGGCCAATGCAACGGCGCTTTCCTTTTTGGCGCGTGCTTCGAGGATCGCAACTTGCCGGCTGGACTGCGCCTCCGCCAGCTTGGCGCTGCCGCTCATTTTCTGCGAATAGACGTTGTACTGCGGACAGCCGTAGAGGCCGCCGCACAGAAGAAGCACCGCCAGCACCGCGATCAACGCGCCGCAGCCTAGCTTTTGAGTGTCCGTATCCATGGGGTTCCTTTCGCGTAACCCGCTCTACATACACCCTATCACGACCATTGCAAGCCCCTTTCACAACAATGTCGCAATCACCTCCAATAATGTACCCTTTCCGCCCTATCGCGCGCGGGGTAAATCCTGCGGCCATGATCGAGACCGAGATTGAGGTATTCCGCTGCGGCACGCCGGCCGCCCGTGGCATCACCGCCGAGCAGTTGGCGGAGGTGGCGACGTATGAGTGCGCCGATAAGCCGGTGCCCCTGTGCTTCGGCCATCCGACCAGCGACACCCCGGCGGCGGGCGGCATCGGCGGCTTTCGCGCGGAGGGCAATCGCCTGTTCGCCAAGGTGGCGACGCTGACCGACAAGGCGATCGAGGGCATCAAGTCGGGCGAATGGCTAGACCGCAGCATGGCGTTCTTTCACCCCGACCACGAAGCGAACCCGCGTCCTGGCAAGTGGTCGCCGCGTCACGTCGGCTTGCTCGGCGGTGCCGCGCCCGGCATCCCCGGTATGGCATCGCTGCAAAGCGAGTTGGGGTCGCGGCTGGCATACACTGCCGATGGCGGCCTTGTCGCGGAGGGTGCGCCGGCCGACGCAATCGTGTACGCCACCGAGCAGCCGACCACGACCCACACGGTTTTCGAAGCAAAGGAGCAACCGACCATGGCCGACAAGACGCCCGAAGAACTCGCGTTCGATGCCCGCGTAGCCGACCTCGCCGATCGCGAGCAGCGCGCCGCAGCCCGCATCCGCACGCAGTTCGAAGCCGGCAACAATGCCGCGATCGACAATCTGGTGCGCGAGGGCAAGGTGCTGCCCGCCGAGGCCGCCGACCTCAAGACCGCGTTCAACGCGCTCGACCCGGAAGCCGACGAGTTGACCTTCGGCGCGGGCGACAAGACCAGCAAGGCGACCGCCGCGTCGAAGCTGCTGACGTTCATCGCCGGCCTCGACAAGCGCGTGCCGCTCGGCGACCGCACCGCCCCGACCGGAGACGCGGGCGATGGCGAGAAGCCGAAGTTCACTGATCCGGCCGCGTTCAATGCCGCCGCCAAGGCGCTCGCCGCCGAGAAGGGCATGACCTTCGACGCCGCCGCCGCCGAACTCGCCGGCTGACCCCTACCACCCCACCGCAGACCAACAGGAGATAGGCCATGGGCCGCACCACGAACGGGCTGATCAAGAGCCGCAACGCCACCGGGACGGTCCCGGCCTATACCCTCATCACCGAAGGCGCGGCCGATGGCGTCGGCGCAATCGCGGTCGACGCGACCAAGCCGATCATCGGCGTGTCGTCGGAAATCGACGTGATCGCGGGCGAGCGCATCTCCGTCCAGATGGTCGGCAACGTCGCGGAGGTTCGCTATGGCGGCACCGTGGCGCGCGGCGACAAGCTGACGGCCGACGCGCAGGGCCGCGCCATCACGACCACCACCACCGGCGCGCATTACGTCGGCTTCGCGGAGGTTTCCGGCGTGACCGGCGACATCGGCACCGTCAACGTCGCCCCCGGCGTTCTCTGAACCTCTCGGCACAAGGATAGACCGCAATGGCCCGCGCCAATTTCCCCCTCGTCTCCGTTCCGCTCTCGGGCGTGGCGATCGATTACGCCGACATCAACCGGGCGCAGCGCGGCTATATTGCCGATCGCGTCGCCCCGCGCCGCCGCGTACCGAGTCAGCTTTTCCGCTGGTACTCGGGCAAGATCGAGGAAGCGTTCACCATCTATGACACGCAGATCGATCGCCTAGGTCAGGCGAACGAGATGACGCAGGGTTGGACCTTCCAGACGGACAGCACTCGCGATTATGCAATTCGCTCTGTCGTCCCCTACCGCGATCAGCGTGAAGCGGAGGCTCAGGGCCTGCCCTTCGACCTTCGCGCCAGTGCGGCTCGCGCAGCCGTCGACGAGATGCAGAGGAACCGCGAGCTGCGCGTCGCAACGCTCACCATGTCGGCCAGCACTTACCTTGCCGGCTACACTCGCGACATTGCGCAGGGCTGGTCGAATTTCGACACCAGTGATCCGGTTCGCGACGTGCGCGACGCACAGTCCAAGATGCTGATCCGTCCGAACGTGGCCGTCACCTCGCGACGCGTCGCCGACATTCTGGAACGGCACCCGAAGGTCGCGGCGGCGCTGGGCGGCTCGCTCCAGTCGGGTCAGTACAACGACCTCCAGCGCGTCGCGCGCCTGTTCAACCTGCGCGAGATCATCGTCGGCGACACGCTGTACCAGACCAGCAAGCGCGGGCAGGCGCTGACCACCGGTCAAATCTGGTCGGACAGCTTCGCCATGCATTATCGGGACGCCGTTGCCGCCGATGGCGTGACTTCGCTCGACTCGGGTGAGGGTGCGCGCTCGCCGGCTTTCCTGACGACGTTCCAGTGGAACGATTACATGGTCAGCGAAACCGAATACGACCCCGGCGACATGGGGCTGTATGGCGGCGTCAAGGTGCTGGCGGGCGAAAGCGTGCTGGAGCGCAGCGTCGCCCCGTACGCGGGCTATCTGTTCCAGAACGTGGTCGCACCGGCCGCGTGATCTTACCGGACGGCGGGGGCAACCCCGCCGCGAGGATAAGACCACAGGAGCCGCTACGATGACCGACTATGCACAATTCGATGGCGAGGATGTCGCCGGCAAGCGGTACGCCCTCGGCGAAGCGATCGACGACGGCGTGCATCCGCAGGTGCTGCGCGTGCTGCGCGATCAGGGCCGTATCGCCGAGACGCCGCCGACCACCTTCCCCGTGCCGCTGTCGGGTTCCGACAAGGACGTGGCCGACATGACCCGTTCGGAACTGGAGGCCGCCGCGCTCGCCGCTTTCCATTCGCAGGTGCGCGATATGAGCGACGATGCATTGCGCGAAGGCGTGACCCGGCACCGCGAGCGCGTCGGGGCCGGCAGCGAGACGGACGACAGCGACGACAGCGGCAGCGGCGACACCACCCTGCCCGACGAACGCGCGCTCGGCCGCATGAACACAGCCGACCTGACCGCGCAGGCGGAGAAGGAAGGCGTCAATCTCGACGGTGCCGACACCAACGCGGCGCGCGTGCAAGCCATCTTGGCGGCCCGCAACCCCGCCTGATCGGCGCGCATATCGCATTGCGGCGGCACCTGGGCTATGGCTCGGGTGCCGTTTTCGTTTGGAGCCGCCGCCATGCCGTATATCGACGTTCCTGATTACGTCCGCCGCTTCGGCGCACGCGAGACGATCGACCTGACCAATGAGGCGGCGCGCACGCCGGGGCAGACGGCGCAATACGACGAGGGCAAGATCGACGAGGCGCTGGAGGATCAGTCCCAGACCGTCGACGCCTATATCGGCACCCGCTACACGACGCCGCTTGAGAACGCCCCGCCAATCGTGCGCGGCTGGGTCGCGGCGCTTGCACGGGAGCAACTGGCGACGAACACCGGGCGCGTGTCCGAAGCGATCCGGCTGGCGGCCGACCGCGCGCGCGCCGACCTTCGCGACCTGTCCAACCGCAAGCTGAACCTGCCCATCCCCGAAGGCGACGAAGCGCCGGCCCCGATCGACGGAGGCGCACCCGTGATCCTCGGTGACCGCATTTCGCCGACCTTCACCAACGACGTGCTGAATGATTTCACGTCAGCGTTCACCGGTGGCAGCTGCCTACCCAACTGGAGGCGCTGACGTGGCGGGCTTCGCCACCCGCATCGACTTCGAGGGCAGCGGCCTGTCGCGTCCGCTGGCGGCGCTGCGCAATATGCGCACGCTCGGCGGCAACATCCGGCCGTTCATGGAGGACGCTAAGAAAGTCCTGCTCGATAGCACCGTCGAGCGGTTCCGCACCGGGCGCGGTCCTGATGGCATCCCGTGGGCGCAGACTAAGCGGCAGGTGCGGCAGGCGGTCGGCCCCGCCGGCCCGAACAAGGCCCGCATCCTCGTCGACACGGGCGACCTCCTATCCAGCATTCGCGCGCAGGTGGGGCCGGATTACGTCGAGGTGGGATCGGACGGCCTCAAGAACCCGGTCAAGGCGCTCGCCAATCAGTTCGGATCGCATCGGCAGACAGTCGTCGTTCGCCATGAGCGCACCGTCACCCGCGCGTTCGGCGCACCGCTGCGCCGGCCCGTCACGTCCACCGTGCGAGGTCATGGCCGCATCACCAACCTGCCCGCTCGCCCGTTCATCGGCATCGACAAGGCCGACGAGGCGAACATCGAAAGCGCCTGGGAGCGCCGCCTGATCGCCACCTTTGCAGAGGATCGCTCCAATGGCTGACCCGCTCGACTTCGGCGTTGACCTGTCCACCGTCGTCGCGCGCGTGGAGGCGCTGTCCTATTTCGTGACGGTGGCCGATATCACAGCCGCGACCGAAGCGCTGGACGCAGAAATCCCCGCCAGCGCGCCCGCCGCGTTCGTCGCCATATCGGATGAACGAGCCAGATCAAAGAACGACTATATTGGGGGACACACGCAAGAGGTGGATTGCGATCTGACGATACTGTTCGTCGAAAGTAGCGCCCGTTTTGCGCGCGACACGAAAGACGTGGTGGACACCGCCAAACGTGCGCTGATCCGCCAGTTCATCGGCTGGCAACCGGACGGCGCGGGCAAGCCGCTGGACTATGTGCGCTTCCGTGTCGTCCAGATCGGCGGTGGCTTCGTGTGGGCCGAGGTGGTGTTCACCACCCGCTATGTGGTCAGCACCCTGGCATAATGTACCCTTTCGCCCGTGGGGGGCGGGACGTATCACCGCGACGACTTCACAGGAGCCGAAGCGATGGCAGATGACACCCCCCAGACCCAACCGCCGGCAGTCGACGAGGCCACCGGCTTCGCGCTGCAAGGCGGTTATCCGCTGAACGCCCGCCTCCGCGCCGAGGCGCTGGCAGACGCCGGCAAGACGACCGATCCGGAAGGGCTGGTCGACGACGGCCTGATCGCTTCGACCGGCGAGCGACTGATCGCCGAGCGCGCCGACGCGGCGAAGGTGGAAGCGGACGCCACCCCGTCCATGGACTGGACGAAGGAACGGCTGCTCGACGAGGCCGCGACCCGTCAAATCCCGATCGATGGCAACGCCACCAAGGCGCAAATCCTCGACGCCATCAACGCGGGTCCGCCCGCCACCACGGAGGCGTAAAAGATGCCCGGCGCAATCAAGAAC
>Ga0182230_1000003_pt1 | contig 39065 bp, 55 predicted proteins | sample G6R1MG_28_FD_128384 | JGI IMG/M metagenome (GOLD analysis project Ga0182230, IMG submission 128384) | Miscanthus phyllosphere microbial communities from Michigan, USA - G6R1_NF_07NOV2016_LD1 MG | ecosystem: Host-associated > Plants > Phyllosphere > Phylloplane/Leaf | place: USA: Michigan...
CCCTAAAATTAGAGACAACAAAGTTTGCTCCGAATGGCCGAGCATTTGTCTTGCCGGCGCGAGACATGCCAAACACGCCAACCGTTGCTTGGTTGTTAGTGTCGTTAAGCGTTAGACCCATGAGGCCGGCGTGGAAGAAATTCGTCGGGTTGCCGTTAGCGAAAGACGCTTCAGCGGATGGCGGCACGAGAACATAGCCCGTAACGGCCGACGTAGAGCCATAATCGCCCCCGCCAGGCCATGCCATGCGATCCGCATACCCGGATCCCGGCGCCCCATTCGTCGGAGACGTTGCCAGACCCACGCCCACGAACTCGCGATCAAAAATCGCCGTGTGGTTCGCCCAAATCGGGTTGGGGTTCGCGGAAATCTTGATCGCATCGAACAGCGGAGCCACGCCGAGAGCCGTTCGGCCCTGAGCGTCAGTTCCCGTGATGACGGAACGGCCGGTGGCGGTGCTGTCCGAGATCTGGGACGCCGTGACCGTCGAGGGCGCACCGCCACCGCCGCCGGAATTCGAGAACCGAGGGTCATCGTAGGCCGCCACGCCGCCCGACACGCCGACATCTTTGGTCGCAGCGGTTCCGAGACCGAGGGCAACACGAGCAGCGTCAGGCAGGCCAGTTAGAATGGCGCGTCCCGACACGGAGCTATCGAGAATAGAGGCGGCGTAAATCTTCGGCGCAAGATTGTTGAAACGCGGATCATCAAAAAGTGCGACGCCGCCGGAAACCCCAGCGCCAAGCTGAGCCGCGAACCCGAGGCCCAAGTTTCCACGAGCGATAGCTGGGCTCGGCAGATCGGAAAGGTTGTTCGCGCGCTTCAGGGCGGTGAGGCCGAGCGGATCATCCGGACGCACGCCCGTAATGCCCTCAACCACGTCGTAAATCGGCCCTTCGATCAAGTCGCCGATCGTACCGACCCGCGTCCGACCATCCTGCCAAACTGCGATCTGGTCGGCCGTCGTGACGCCCTTCGAGGCCGGGATCTGATCAATTCTACGGCTAGTCAAAGCGTCACCTCGATTTGCAGGCCGTCGCAATCCTCAATGGCAAGGCCAATTTCGGTTGCGAGCACGAGCTTACGGTTACACGAGCACGCGCCCGGCGTACAGCACCCGCAGGATCGCCAGAACGGCCCGCTGGCGTCATCCACGGGCTCGCACCGGGTTTGGTAGTCGTAGAATAGGGCGCGGCTGTAGGTGTCGCTCATGTGACCTGAACCCACTTATCGGTAGCATCCCAGATGAATTCCTGAGACCCGCCCGTTATGATCGAAACCGGCGTTCCAAGGTTTACATTTAGCACGTTCAAGGCGCCGAGGATCGTCCCCAGCGTGTTGCGCTGCTTGATCCGGAATGAGGCGCCGGGGAATGCCAACGTGTCGGACAGCGTAATGGTGCGCGTCGTGCCCAGAGCCACGTTGCCGTCCAGCAGCAGCACGGACGGGCTCTTGAGGGCCTGAAGCGTCATATTCGCCGAGACCGTCTGCTTGGCGGCGAACACCGGCCGCACTGGCTTCCAATACGACAGAGCGCCCGTCTGAGCCGCAAGCACGAGATCTGTCGTCGCCCCGAATAGGTCGGTGACGCGGGCGTATTTGCCCATGTTGGCCGCCGGATCGGGGAGGGTGTCAACGGTGTAGCTGGCCGGCAGGATGGTTGGGATGCCGGGCATGGTCGCCACGATCTGGCGAACGTCGTCCTCGAAAGAGAGTGGTCCGCCGGATAGGGGCATCGTGTGTCCTCAGATTGAGCCGGCGCGGGTTGCGTGCGTCATGGCTGGGGGTCCTAGTAGGGGGCTCGGATGGCGAGGTAGATGTAGGCGTCGCCCCCATTACCGACGTTGGCGACTGTAAATCCCGTGGACGTAGATGACCCCAAGTCCGCGCTGAACTCAGCATTTGCGCTGTTGGCAACTAGCCCTTTATCGGCGCCTGCGCCCCAACCTCGCGCGGTGTCTATAATGTACCATGCGTCCGCACTGTTGGTGCGTTTCATCAGGACGTATTGCGTCGGCCATCCGGCGGTAACAGTCGCCTGCCCATTGGCATCAAGAGTAAAGCTCCCACACTGCACAATCCCGTCTGCGCTCGGATCGTGGGCGAAAAGGTACGCAACGTAGGTGTTACCAGCTTCGTTAGTTAAACTACCGGGATTGTTAATAGTAAAATCGGTAGCTGTTGGCGCAGCAGAGTTAAAAACACCAGATGCAACGGCGGCGGCTGTTGTGTTTAATGCAAAACGCATAGTGTTGCCGGTTCCTATGTGATAAGCCGGCCATTCTACAGCTTGAGTTCTGCTTTTGATTACAATCAGTCCTGGAGGAACACCAAGACCGTGTGGAATTTTTCTGGCGCTCGTGCTGTCACCCGTCCATGTAACGATGTCGAAGAACTTGGCGGCGCGTTTCCAGGCCCAAAGGACGTTGCTGTTACCACTATTGTTGATGGCGGCGGAACTGATGACGCCAACGCCCGTGTCCTGAGAGGACATGGCGTTCGCCCCGAAATTCGACTCGGCCCCGGTCGTGTCGGTGAATAGGACGTTCGTACCCCGCTGGGTGTCAGCCAGGGTATTCGACCCCGCGTTGTTCCTCTGCTTGTGCCACATGAGATCAGGCTTGAAGCCGGTCGGGATAGTCCGATCGGTGGCGTTACCCGTCCACAAACTCGTCGCGAACACGTCCTGCGGCTTCAGGATCGCGCCCCCGCCGCCAGGGATCAGCCCGGCACCAAGCGACCGGCGGACGTTGAACCGGAACCCCATGGCGCTAGCTCGCCAGATACGAATACGGGACAGACGCCGTGCCGGACGCGACCGAAATCAGGCCCGTGCACAGCGTGTCGGCTTCCGTGACGTACAGTTGGCCGGCCGGCACCGCGATCATGCGCTTCGTCGTCGGTGTCGTCGTGACCGCTGTCGTCGTGTCCGCGCCCACGTTCACTCGCAGGACGATCGTTGCCGTGCCGAGGTTCTGAAACTCGAACTTCTTTCGGTTCGCGTCGGCCGCGGCGACCTGTGTGGCCGTGCCCGCCGTGGCGCTCGTCGTGCCGCCACCTTCAGCGATCGTAGCCCGCTGCGTGACCGTCGTGGGAATGGCGGACTGGTCCGAGGCCAGAACGACGGGCGCGGATCCGGCGGACGTCTTCTGCCCGAGCGTGCCCTGTCGCAGCGCCAACTGTGCATCCGTAAGTGGCCCCGAGACCGCAACCGGCACGCCACCATTGATGCCCTGGACGGCCTGTGCGGCAGTTCCGTTCGTGCCGGCCGCCGTGACCGAACCCGTAGACCCCGACCCGCCACCACCGCCACCGCCAGCCGCGACAGGCTGTCCCGTAGCGGGGTCGATCACGACAACGCGATCATACCCATTTCCGATCGCATCAACCGCCATCTGCGTTCGCCTCGACAAGCGCCTTCAGCCGAGCCCAAGCCACAGCGATACGCGCCTGCTTGTCCGGTTCGCTGTCATCCATAGCGCAGGCGGCTTCGAACGCCAAGGTGCGGCCTGTGAGATGCAGACGGCGGCGCGGGTCGGGCTCGCGGGTTAGCTGGGCGCGGGCGGTGTCGATTAGGGTCATACCCACCCGCGCCGGATCGCCCACAGCACCCACTCGTCGTAAGGGTTCGGATAGCCGCTACCGATGCCCATCTTGCCGAACGCGGTCGCCTCGCGATGCACGATGATCGTGTCGATAATCCACCGAACATGCCGGATGCCCCACAGCCGCGCCACGGGCCAAGACGGCTCCGGAAGCGTCCAGCCCTCGGCGTCGCGTGCTAACTCCCACTGTCGGTCGCTCTCTCGCATCGTCATCCCCACGGGTTGTCATCCTCAGGCGCAGGCGCGCCCCATAGACCGCCCTCCATACCAGACGGATCGCTCGGCACCGGCCCTTGCATGGCCTGCTCTACAGGCCCTTCGGGCGCGATCTGCGGCACGGCGGACATGTGAGCGTCCACCATCGTCTTGACCGCCTGCGCCGTCTCCTTGCCCTCCGTGGCGCCGATCTTCGACGTCTCGGCTTGAACCTTGCCGACCGTGGCGCCGGCCTGCGCCGCCTGGGCCTGGATACGGACCGTCTCGGCCTGCGTCTTGGTCACGTCGGCCGTCGCCTGCGCCAGTTCGAGTTCCGCGGCCTTGGCGACGAGCGGGTTTTGCTCCTGCGCCTTGGCGAGCTTGCCCATAATCTCCTTTTTCACAGAAGCCGGCAGGGACGAAAGCGAGATGATTACGTCGGGCGGGATCTGCTGCCCGTTTTGCGCCAGCGCCAACAGCGTATCGAACGCATCGGCCATCGCGTTCACGTTGTCCGGACCCTCGTCAATCAAGATATCCACGTCGAGCGCGCCGAGAGCATTCACAAGCTGCTGCTGGCCCATCGGACCGGCCTCGACGCCGTTCACTTGGACGAACTGGCTCAACCCGTCGCTGTCCGTGACCCTGATCCAGCGTTCCGAAGTCCAGAACTGCTGGACCGCGTTCCAAATCGCGCGATACACACGGATTTTCCAGCCACGATAACGTAGCAGAAACGGGCCAAGTTCTGCGATGCCGGCCTGCTGGAGAAGCTGGATAGCACGGCCGGACTGGTTTTTTCCGCCCTCACCGACGAGCGAGGGGTTAGGGCCGAAGTTGTCGATTTCCTGTTTCGCGTCAGTAAGAAACGCCATATTGCCCTGGAAATCGACTTGACCCTGTTCCACCTCGTATTTCGCGTTCGCATCGTTGATCTCGATAAAGCCATCGGGGCGGGCCTCCTCACGGCGGGCGATTTCCACGTCATCCACGGCGCCACGGGACGCGCGGATCTTCCGGCTGTTCAGCGCGTGAAGCGCCTTCGACCGGCGGTGGTTGATCTCGTCCTGCGGGCTCTTGAGATCGCGCACAAACCCATACCGATCGTCGTCCTGGTCGATCATGTTCGAGTACATGATCAGGCGACACGCAGATTTGCCCTTGTTGTCGAGGAACGGCGAGCGGCCGCGCTCAAGCTCGATATCGCCCGTGAAAAAGCAGTACGACCAGCCGCCAGCCTCGCGGTACCAGTGCTCTACGACGCGGACGGTGCGCTCGCGGACGTTGACCCATCGCATTTGGCGGTCCGCCTGCGTTGGGCCGTCGTCGAGGCCACCGTTGGTTGCGACGCCATCCCTAACAGCTGCTGCGCTGTCGGGCCATAGCTCAGCAACGAGACCGTAATCCATCCATTTGTGTATACCCATGTACGTGGCATCTGAAAAATCAGCCCGCATGGATCGTGGGTCATAGAAAAACTCCCTCGGATCCACCCGGCTGATCGTGATGTCCGGGTCGCCCTGGTCGCCGGCCTCAACGATGATCTCCAGTCCGCCAATCGCCGACGTGGCGCCATCTTCGGCGCAGTCGGGAGAGATCGACTTCCAATCGTTCTGGTCCAGCGCGTAGTTCAACACCGCCGTGGCGAGTTCGGCGCCGTCCTCGTGCTTCGGCGTGCGCGCGAAACCCTTGGGGTCCTGGCGCAGGCGTTCCAGCAAGCCGACGACCGCGTTGATCTTCCGGCTGACCCGGTTGAACGTGACGACCGGCTGACCGCGCGACCGGAGCTTGCGGATCTCGCGCTCGGTCCACTGCGACCCGTGACGGTAGCGGCGGCTTTCCTGCGCCTCCTCGATCTCTGCCGATTTGGACCCGAGATAATCCGAGTACTGGCGGCGCAGATGTTCCAGGCCGTGCCGGTTCAGCCCGTCCTCAGTCCGCCCGCCCGCACCGCGCGTCTGTCGCGCGATGGAGCCGGACGTTTCCGACATGTACCGCTCGTTAGGCGGCATGCGAGTGTGCATATCCTCGGGCGCAATCCGAGTGGGTCCACTTGTCATGCCGTCCAGCCGCGCGAGAGTGTGGTCATTCCGCGATGTTTACCGCAGGGCCGGCAGAAAGGCTATGAGCCGGGTACGGGGTCAATTCGAAGACCTCTACGTCGTTTCGGTCGTAAATGTCGGTCATCGCTGCGAGGTACGCCAGAGCGTCGGCCTTGCTCGAAAAGCAATACCTCTCGCGCTCATTCCACCCCACATCTCCCGGCGCGCCATAGCCCTCATATCCGCAGCTAGAGACCAGAACCCAAACGTTTTCCATTTCGTTTCTCCCTCTGCCCCTCGCCGGGCGTTAGTCATAGGGACTGTGTACCGCAGGCAGCGGTTCGGGGATAGGTGGCGTCACGAAACCGCGTTTTTCCTGATATCGTTCGATCACGCCACGCAGCGGCGGGTGCTCAGGGTCATGGCCAGAGCACAAAACCCTGTGGCGCTGATCCAAATACCAGCGCGAAACGTCAGCGCGACCGAGGCACGCCTGCCTGTCTGCGGTTCGGCGCAATCTTTCGCTTAACTTCACGCCGCCTCTCCCATCGCTCATATCCCGGCGCCGGCTGACCCGTCGCCAGCCGCGCCATGATTTCTTCGGGCTCCATCGCTGCGGCGGCGGGCAAGGCCGGCAGGATTAGGAGGGTTGCCAGTGCGAGGGCGCGGATCACCGGATGCGGCCGGTCAGATAATCGCGTCCAGCCTGCGTAGGCACATAATAGTCCCGCTGCCACGTGGCGTATCCGAGTAAAACAAGCCTTTCCATGCTGGCCTTGCGGTACCAATAACGGTCATTTCGATCAGCATATTCGACGCACTCTGCCAAGGCGTCACGCATACGCTTCGTCATCTCAATCACGGCCATCGTCAATCCCCCATCATCCCATCACCATAAGCACGTTCACCCGCGACCGCATAGCCCGTTTCGTCGCCCTTGTCAGGCTTGCGTGGCGGGGCTGCGGCGAGGGCCTTATCCAAAAGCTGTCCGATGAGGCCGCATGCGTCACAAATGTCGTCGTGCACGCCCACGGGAAACCTCAATAGCTCTGCTTCGAAATCTCCACGCCACCGGACGTCCCTCGGTATCCGCAAACCGCGAGACGCAATCATGGCCCGGAAACTCTGTGCACGGGTGGCCTTGTCGCCCCGCGTCGGGAACTGCTCCCTCACGCAGTACGCCTTCCTCTCTTTCGCCGCACGCGTCAGGAACGGACCCACACCGCTCTTGATCTGGCCCAACTCCTCTGCCCACCCCAGCGGTCGCCATTTCTTCACCAGATCGCACCATGCGTCCACCCATACGTCCGACGACGCTTGTTGGCGCCAAAGATCGACCAGCCACGGGTTGTCGTCGGCGTCGAGCCCGACAACCGCGTGCACTGTGTAATCGCCGCCCTCGCTCGTCACGGCGTAGTCTGACCCGCCGTAGAACCGGAACGCGCCCGCAGCCTCACGGGCGTTGGCGGGGCTGCTAGTGACCGGGATCAGCCATTCGGCTCGGAAGAAGTCTCCGGTGTCTGGGGTCGGCTCTTGCTGGTAGAGGGCCGACCATGAACGCGTATCCAGCACAGCGTGCCGTTCACGAAGGCGGGCACCATAGCGATACGATGGATCGTCGTCCCAGAGATACTGGCCCGGTAAGCGGCCCAACGGATCTCTGCCGCCAGCGAGTGCGGGTATGGAAAGAACGTCCCATCCATCTCGATTGTCCTCCGAATAGATGCCGTCGCGCTCAAGCAAGCGGCCGGATAGATCATCCTCATGCCATCGCGTGTTAATCAAGATCTGGCGAGCATTCGGGATTAGCCGGTTTTCGAAGTCGTCCTCGTACCAGCCCCAGATGCGGTCACGGACCAACTTACTGTCAGCGTCCTGCCTAGACCGGATTGGATCGTCAACGAGCCCGAGTTTGGCGCGGAACCCTGCAATACCGACTCCCACACCGGCCGCAAGATACTCTCTATCTCCTGTAGTCGCCCATAATTCGACAGCAGTTCCAGATAGCCCATATCCAAGCGTCTGTCCGTGGTCTTGGGCGAGCCCCCGGACTTTCTTTGAGAACCTTTGGGCAAGCTGGGCATTGTGCGCTCCTGCGATGATGTTGCCGCCCTGAGGATGCGCGAGAAACCACGCCGGGAACAGTTGCGAGCCGTATCGAGATTTTGCGGCACCTGGCGGGGCGAACACCATGAGCTTGCGGATCGTGCCGTCAGCCACCGCCTGAAGGTGCTCGATGATGACCCGGTGATGCCGCTGCGGTTGCTCGCTGTCAGGCTGTGCGCGCTCGCACCACGCCAGAAACGAGCGCCGGGCCAGCCGACGCTTGAGGAGGATCTGTGCGGCTTCTTGGGGGGTCACGCGGCCTCGATTGTGGCGAGAAGCTTGTCGGCGCGCTCGCGAGCCGTCGTCAGCGGGCCGGTGACACGCACTAGCATTCGCAACTCGCTGACCATCTCCACCAGCGCATCGTGGTTGTTCACGGCGCGGACGATGAGGCGCGCCTGTTGGTGCCACAGGTCGATAAGATCGACATCATCCGGGTATTCGACAATCAGCGCCGCGTCATTGCAATCGCGGATATTAATTCCGTCCATCAGATCCAGCGACCACGGCAGATCCAAATTATCTCGGCTCATCTCGTCGTCTCCCGTTTCGATGTCCTCTTGTCCCACGCCGCTTGACTGGTGTCAACAGCTAATCGTCGTCGGTTAGAAAGGAAAGGGCCGGCAGGGTGATGGGGTGTTTAGCTCGCCGCCGCTCTGATGCCTTCTTGCTGACCCGTCGTCGCTCATCCGGGTCGGCGAAGCGCGCGGCTGCAACGTGCGCCATATGACCCTTTCCCTTGAAAGCCCCACGCTTACGAAACACGGGACGGAAACTACCTAGTCTCGCCATCATTTTCTCCCACCGGCAAAGCAACCTCGATCAACTCAGCATCGCTCACAAGATCAGCAGACCGCGCGTCCTTCATGCGGTGCTGCACTTGCGCAAGCTTAGGCGCGAAATACGGGGCGGCCATGTTCGCGGCCTGCAGGCGCATATCCGGCTCGGGATAGATCGTGTGTTCCGTCACCTCGCCTGTGATCGGGTTCACAGTGCGATGGATCTGCGGTTCGCCACGCGCGAACGAGAGCAGGATTTCGTGCGGCAACAGGCCGGACGTAGCCGCGCGATCCAAGAACTCAGCCGAACGCCGATTAATGGTGCCGCGCGGTCGTCCTACTGGTTTGCCCGTATTCTGGCGCGGCATCACTTATGCTCAGGGATGATACAAATTACGACCTGATATAACGCTCACCCCGCGAAAACGTAAATCACCAATCCCAGAACCGCCGGCCACAGAATGAACGCGGACACAGCGACCCATGCGGCGAGGCGGAGACGGGTCATTTGCCGAAAGAGCCCGCTGCGATGGTGGCGGCGAGGAGGCGGAGGCCGGCGGAGCGCGCGCGGAAGCCGCAGTCCTGTTTCTGGATCTCGTCATGCAGGGCAGCCCGGTCGAATGCAGACGACGAGCGGGCCACCTCAAGGATCACGCCCGCCAACATCGCGGGATCGCCCAGCAGCCGCGTCGCGAGCGCGTCGGGCGTCTCGGGCGCCTGGATGGGCGGAACGGGTGCTGGAGGGCGCAGTGAGAGAACGTGGGCGTCCCCATGCGTGGTGGTCATGTAGCCGGCAGAGTGAAGGGCGTCCTCGATCAGGTTGAGGGCCGTCGTCTTGCCCGACCCCTGAGGCCCATGGATCTCCACCATAAGCCCGGGCTTTTTAGCCAAATCACCCATGATGGACGCCTGCATCTCGCTCATCGTCATAACTCCCGTCGCGGTCATTCGCGACTTGTGTCTACCGCACGTCGAACAGTGCGTCAAGGCCGTTTGTGTGTCACCACCTCGGTCACACTAACGACCCCAAGAGGTAAAGAGCCCTCTTATATACTACTATCTATATATATAAATAATAGTTTTCTTATGGGGTATTTTACACGTAGGGTGGTTAGTATGACGGGCCCGTGATAATGAAAAATGCCATTGACTCGCTCCTTATGATCCGGTATCACCGAGTGGTGAAACAGGTGGCGACCCATGGTGATGATGACCCAAAACAGCGTCGAGGCCCTTCTGAACAGCGGCCCAGACCCGGCGAGCAAAGAGTACGCGAACGCATGGGCCACGGTGGACGCCCGGCTCGGCAGAACGACCAATCAAGAGAAGCGTGACGCGTGGTTGGCCCTACAGGCTCGTATGGCGGGTCTGGGCGCCCCGTTGCGTCGTGAGCCGGTCACGCAAGCCGAGGCCCTTCTTCGTGCCGGCAAGGCCGCGGAAAGCCGTGCGCTGGGGCGGTCACGCGCTACGATCCTGCGGCGGATCGATGAGGCCCGGTACAAGCGCGCCCTCGTGACCGACCAGAAGCCGTGGCTTTTCGAGGCCGCCCTGCAGATGGTTGAGGACGGTATCGTGTGCCTGCACCAGTTCGGTGAAGATTTCGCCGAGCGCGGGCCGGACGCCGTCGAGGGGCGCCGTAAAATCCGGCGGCTGATCTTGTCGCCTCCGGACCCGGAGCACAGCCGGGAATGCCCCTGGAAAAGCAGAAGAAGGCAGGCAGAAGATGAGGCACGGATATGAGGTCGTTCGATGAGCGCGTGGAGACCCACAAGACGGAGATCCGCCAGCGCGGATTAGCGTTCCTTCTTCCGCGCAGCCCGGAAATGGCGGCATGGATGGAAGCCGCCCTGCAGATGGTTGAGGACGGCGAAGGGCACGTCCAGAAGGCGAAGGGATCGGGGCCAAGGCGGTGGAATTTTCATCCGAGCCCTGGCGAGAGCGGTGACGGGTTCGATTGGATCAGCAGGCGGAACGGGGGTTCGGATGAGTGAGATGCGCGAGTATTGGGTGAACGTGTACGCGGGTGGAGACATGGGCGCCGCGTTCCCAGACAGGAAAGATGCCGAGTGGTTTATTCGAAAGGGCGGCTTCCCAGTCGTTTACCGCATCCACGTCCGCCTCAAGCCCGAGGGCGCCCCGAAGCGGTATGCGAGCGAGCGTGAGCGACAGTTATGGGAGGGCTTGCCCGAGATCATGCGCCGCACGGCGGATGGTAAGGTGGCGCTGCTATGACCCGCCTCGGAGAAACCGCCGTCGTGTCCGGTCTCGTCGGCTCGAACGACTGCCTGAACCACCTGCGCGCCAACCCAACGCGGTTCATCTTGAAAACGCACACGCGGCGCGGCGTCGTGTACGCGTATTCCGACACGCTGCGCCCGATCGCCACTGAGGTGGTCGAGCGTTTGATCGCAAAGGGCCGACTGGTGCCGCGAGAGGCATCGGGCCAGGGATTTGAATTGGCGGAGTATGCGAGATGACCGAAGATCAGGCGAAGCAGCGGTGGTGCCCATACGTTCGACTGGTCACGTCGATTGATCTGCCATACGGCGGATCGTCAGCCATATCGAGCGCAAATAGAGCGCAGAACGATAAGCCGGTCGGCTGGTGCATCGGATCGGACTGCATGGCATGGCGTTGGCAGCGGAGCGAGGCGCTAGACGCCAGCCGCGGCTACTGCGGTCTCGCGGGACGCCCCGAATGACCGCCGAGAACCCGGACGCTATCGACGCCAAGAAGTGGCTCGCTCGGCTGCGGAAACGCCTCGCGATCCCTGCCGGCCCGCGCGCCTACACGGTGATGGATTTCAAGCTCGCATGGGTCCTGCGCGAGCAGTTATCGAAAGAAGAACTTCTGGCCGTACTTGATACCGCCACGAATAAGCGGTTCGACAATAGAAAAGGGATTGACAAATTCCTTGAGATGATGGCTAATTACATCGATGGAATGGGAGATTGACGATGACGGAATTAACCGAATGCGATGTGAGCCTGCGAGAGGCGTCTACGGACGATGTGCGAAAGGCATTTGAGCAGAGCTATCGCAGTCGTCACGACCCATGGAGCCTGAAGGGGGGCGAGTTCCATCTTTCAGAGACGGGGTCTGGATATCGGGCGATACACATGCAAGTCGAATTTAATTCGTTCGCGCGTGGGTATCGCGCCGCCCTCGCCCGCCCGCAACCCGAGGCCAAAGGGCCGGTCGCGGCGGGGGTGCGGGAGGCGGTAGGGAAACTGATGCAGAGGGCGTCTGAGCTACGTGCGAAGGCGAAGTCTTACGAGGCATCATTCAGCTACACGCCCGCCGATGCCGCGAACAACAAAGCCGCCGCTTTTGAGGAGGCCATTGCGATCCTGAGCGCCTCCACCACGCCCCCGGCAGAAGCCAAAACGCCGGATGCCGGGGTGGGGACCACGCCCCAGGAGGCAATCGACAATATTCCCGAAGATGCTCGAATGATGAATGTCTTGTTCGGCGGGACGCTGGTCGTAAAGAAATGCCCAGCCCAACCCGCCCCGGCGGGTGAAGACGAGACGGGGGTGCGGGAGGCGGGTCTGCCCATCAGCATGGCACCTCGTGATGGGACGCCGATCATCGGGTTTGGCGCGCCTTCGACAAGGCATCCTGAGGACCGCGAGTGGCGGGAGACGCGATGGACGCTCTACGGGGAAGGATCGCCCGCACGAGCTGCCTTCGTCGCCGGAAATGGGCTGGAGGGCTATTGGAGCTGGTCTGAGCCGCAGAATGGCTGGGGCAGTTCGTGGGAGCCTACGCGCTTTGTCCCGCTTCCTAGCGCCCGCGCCCCCCAACCGCCCAAGGCCGAGACGCCGGCAGGGGTGGGGGACAATCGCGCATACGACATCGGGGAGGCGCTGAGGGTCTGGTCTCTTATCGAGGTCGAGGTTGAAGAACTCGTTCGCGAAAAGCACGGCGCAGAGTCTGAAACCTATTGGATGCTGCGCGAGGTCTTTATGCGTATCCGCAGGAGCCATACCGCCCTCTCCACCGCTCCAGCGGCACGGCCAGGAGACGGGGTGGACTGCCCTCATTGCGGAATGGCGGGCGATCTCGTGAAGGCGAACAACTGCGGCCATCCGGGCGATGGATGCCCTCTCCATGACGCCGCACCGGCCGCTGACGGAGGGCAGGCGTGATGGCCTACTGGGACACTCCCGGCCGCTCGGATGAGTGGTACACCCCGCCCCAGGTATTCGCGGCGCTCGGTTGCCGGTTCGATCTCGACGTGACGCCGGCCCGCCATGGGTCCGCCCATGTGCCGGCCGACCGGCTCCTTGCTGGCGACGGGCTTACTCAGCCCTGGCACGGCTTCGTCTGGATGAACCCACCGTTCGGTGGCCGGAACGGGATCGAGCCTTGGCTTGCCCGCTTCTTCGATCACGGCAACGGCGTGGCGCTCGCCCCGGATCGGACCTCGGCGCCGTGGTTCTGGTCCGCGTGGGATCGAGCCGACCGCATCCTGTTCACGCGCAAGATCAGGTTCCTGCGGCCGGACGGATCGGAAGGCGTGTCGCCGTCGAACGGGACTGCCCTGTTCGCGGCCGGGCCGAAGGGGATCGACGCCCTGCGTGAGGCCGCCAACAACGGCTTCGGCATCCTCGTGGCTCCCGAGAAGTGGAGGGCCGCATGACCGCCCCCGAAGACCAGAACGGCCTGCGCGAGGCGCTGGCGAGGGCAGTAGAAGCCGGCGCGAGCAACGGACGCACAACCACGGAGATCGTAGACGACCTGTTCGTCGCCGGCCCCCTCGCCTCGCTCATCGCCGAGCGGGATGCGGCGGTGGCAGGGCTCGCCCAGGCTACCGCCAACATCGAGAAACTGAGCGCCGCGATCCACGACGCTGCGCCCGTTCTTGAGGTCCGCGACCGCGCCGCCGAAGCCGAGATCACCCGCCTCAAGGAGGGGATGGAGGCGGCCGTAGGGGCGCTGACGAACGTGCGTAGCCTCATCAGCGAGGCCGCCATGACCGGCTTCAATCACGCTGACGGCGATTGGCCCGAGCGGCTTTTCTACAGCCAGCAACGGACCTCGCATGTCCTCCGAACCCTCTCCCCGAAGGAGCAACCCCATGACTGAGACACAGAGCGCGCCGAGATTGCGGGAGCTTTCCGACGCGGCGACCGCAGGGCCGTGGTTCGCCGACGCCGAGAAGTCGGACGGGTCCTATGGCTCGGGCGAGGATACCAGCGAGGGTTACGACACCGCCGTCATCATGACCGAAGCGGAGACCCGCTACGGCAAGCCCGGCGTCCTGTTCGAGAGCCACAACAGCACGGTCGGCATGATCCATGAGGAGAGTGACGACGAGTGGTTCCGCGCATGGGATGCGGTGTCGGCGGCCAACGCCGCCTTCATCGTCGCCCTGGTCAACGCTTTCCGCGCCGGCCGCCTCATCGATCCCACCACCCTAACCGAGGCTGTCGCCGCCGCACGGGCAGAAGGCGTCCGCGAGGGGCTGGAGCGGGCTCTGGAGGCTGCAAAGGGTGTGCGCAAGGACTATCGGCCCGTGCTGTCCAAGTCCCGCTATCAGGCGCACGAGATCCAGCAATTCTTCGGCGGCGGGTGCGGCCTCGTCGCTGAAGATATTCAGGCGCTTCTTGACGCCGACCTGTCGACCACCCCCGGAGGCCGGACCGATGGTTAAGGGCACGGGACCAATCATGACCGAACAGCGCCGTGATCTCTTGGTCGCGGTGGCAGCATGCGGGGAAAAAGGCATACGCTCTGACGAATTGTCGCGTTCGCTGAAGGCCGAAAACGTATTCAAGCGCGCGAGATCGGCCGAGAAGGTCGGGCTTCTGTTGAGTATCCCGGACGGCGGCCAAAAGAGGTGGCGGCGATGGTTTATCACCCCTGCCGGAAGCCGCGCTCTTGGGCCACAAGTCGTACCGCATGACGAAGGAGAGGAGCTAATAAACGCCAGGAAAGTAATCAAACAATTAAATGATGAAGTTTGTAGATTAAACGATATTTTAAGAAATGGTGTAACGGGAGCGCCGGAATGGTGGAACCTGACCCCGGCAGAAACACGCTTGATATCGGCTATTGCCAGCGTATATCCGCGCGTTATTTCTGTCGATGGTATTTTGTCTAGGGCTTGGCCGGATAGCTATCCCGATAATAAGGTGATCGCTGTTCACATCTGCAAGATACGTAAGAAAATTAAACCATGGGATGTTTCTATTATTAATCATTATGGGGCCGGATTTTCGATCTGCGAAAAAGGTGCCCGAATGATGCGCAGGGCTTGTTGACACCAGTCATTCGATGCCGTACCACAGAAACACGGGCGACGAGGCCCGCAGGGAGATGGCGAGATGATCGAGTTTCTGATAATCGCAGGCCCCGCTCTGCTAGTCGGCGCCGCACACGCGGTCGTGTGGACCTTCTGGCCGGAGGCGGCCCGATGACCCGCGATATGCCTCAAGTCGGGATCCTGTATCGCCACGCCAGCGGTCGAGGTTTCGTGACGATGCACGCCGGTCTGAACGGTCAGGTTTCCGCTCGGATCATGGCCGATATGTTCGATGTCGGGTTCACGACCGGGTGGATGCCGGTGGCGAGTTTTTGGGAGATGGTCGATGGTTGATGAGTGGATACCAGCGGCGAAAAGTAAGTTTGGCAACCCTGCTGACGACAGAAAAAATCGTGAATTTGTCAAGGAATGGCAAGAAGCCAAGCGCGGCACGCGAAGAACTATTGCTGAGAAATACGGATTTAGCAGCTATGATGTTGCTAAAGTAATATATTATAATCTTGTGCGTCACGGCAAGACGTCCGGTCGAACGCGACGCCTCGACACCGGACCTGACGCCGACTAAACACGCGTTCGGGAGACGCGCGGGGGATTAATGCCAGACGACTTCGACCTAGATGCGCTTCGGCGTGATAACCCCCTGTCCGCGTACCTCCCGACGAGAGGCGTGGACCTGCAGAAGAGCGGGCGCGAATGGCGCGCCTGTTGCCCGCTGCATTCCGAGAAATCGCCGTCCTTCACGGTGTACACAGGTCGCAAGGGGCACCAGCTTTTTCGGTGCTTCGGCTGCGATGCGAACGGCGACGTCATCGAATTTGTCTCGCGTTTCGATGGCGTCCCGTTCGCTGAAGCCTGCCAGATCCTCGGCGGCACGCGCTTGCCACCCGAGGCCCGGCCCGAGCGCGCTCCGCTACCGGCCGCCGCGGATCCTTACGTCGACTGGCGCGCGATCCTGCCGCCCGATACCGCGCCGGAGATAAGACCCGGCGAGCGCACGCCGCCGCTGTTCAATCCAAAGTCGGAAGACAAGCCCGTTACGTCGTACCGCCCGACGCTCGTGCATCCGTATCGTACGGCCGCCGGCAAGCTGTATGCCTATGTCCTGCGCGTGGACATCGACGGCAAAAAGCTGACGCCGTGCATCGCGTGGTGTCGAAACGCCAAGACCGGGCAGGAGGGGTGGTGCCATTACACGCTTCAGGCGCCGCGGCGACTGTATGGCCTCGACGCGCTGACGTCTCGGCCCGATGCGCCTGTGATCGTGGTCGAAGGCGAGAAGTGTGCCGATGCGCTCGCCGCGGAGATGACGGATCACGTCGTCGTCACATGGAGCGGCGGCGGCAAGGCTGCAGGCAAAACGGATTGGTCACCCCTTGCCGGCCGCAACGTCACCATCTGGCCCGACGCCGACGAGGAAGGCGCCGCTACGGTCTCAGGATGGAGCACGACGGGCGGAGAGGCCCGGCCGGGCCTTATCGACCTGATACCCGCTCAAGCCCGCGTGGCGCGCCCAGACGGCGCGGAGCGCCCCAAGGGGTGGGACTGCGCCGACGCCATCGCCGAGGGCTGGACTGGCGAGGACTGCGCCCGGTGGCTGGACGCGCAGTGCACGACTGTCGAGATGCGCCCCCGCGAGCAGGCGAGGCCCGAAGCGGGTATTCCCGTAACGGAACAAGACCAACGGGTTACGCCCCGCCCTCGCGCGATCCCGCACACTAACGTCATCGCGCTCGGCGGTGGAAACGTCGAGGGCACGCCATACGATTGGCGCGCGGATCTTGAATTTGACAAGCAGGGTCGTCCGGACCCGAAGCGCGCCCGGAACCACTTTCTATTCCTCACCTACCATCCGAAATTCGCGGGTGTGTTCTGTAAAAACACATTTACCGGCATGGTCTCGGTGCGCCGCCGGCCGCCTTGGGACAAGACGGACGGGCCGTGGGTCGCGCGGCCGCTGGCGGATAACGACGTTACGCGGTGCGCGCTCGCCCTAGACCACTATGACACGTCGTTCATGACGGTATCGCCAACGGCCATCGGCGGGCTGATTATGGCGGCGTCCGAGGAGCACCAGTTCAACCCGGTCGCGGACTATCTGCGCGGCCTCGTGTGGGACGGCAAAGAGCGCCTTCGGTACTGGTTGACGGACTATTTCGGCGCCGAGCCGATCACCTATCACCACACGGTCGGAATGCGGTGGATGATCGCAGCCGCGGCCCGCGCGCTCACGGAAGGATCCGCCGTCGAGAAGGTGGATACGATGCTGATCCTGGAAGGGCCGCAGGGGTTCTACAAATCAACGGCCTTGGAGGTGCTGGCGACCATCGGCGGCGAGCGCATGTATACGGACAGCATCGACAGCTACACCGGCAAAGATGCCGCCATGCAAACCAACGGGTGCCTCATTGTCGAGGTGGGCGAGATGGCCGGCATGGGGCCAAAAAACGTGGACAACATCAAAAAGTGGCTGTCCTCGAAGGTCGATCGCTACCGGCCGCCATACGGGAAAAACGTGGTCGAGGTGCCGCGTCGGTTCGTCGTCGCTGGCACGCACAATCCGAGCGGACCGGGGTACCTGCACGACGCGACAGGTGCCCGCCGGTTCTGGCCCATCCAGTGCGGCAAGCCGTGCGATTTGGTGGCCCTGGAGCGCGACCGAGACCAGTTATGGGCCGAGGCCGTCCACCTGTTCCAGGCGGGCGAGCAGTGGTGGCTGAAGGCCGACGAAGTGGCCGACGCGACCTATCAGCAGTCGCTTCGATACCACGATGACCCGTGGTCCGGCAGGATCGATGCCAGGATCGGCCAGAACGGGTGTTATGAGATCACGCTGCAAGACCTGTTCGAGGCCATAGCGATGCCGCTCCACCGGGCGGGCGCCGAGGACAAGCGGCGGATATCCGACCACATGAAAACGCGGCGGTGGACGATCGTTCGCGACGAAAGGGGGGAGAGATGGGTACGACCGCGCGCGTAGGTCTGGTAGACCAGATCGCCGCCGTAGAAACGGCCATAGCCGCTATCGGCGGCATTCTGTCCGAACGCGATTTCTATATCCGATACCCTCACATGATCGACTTCGAGATCGATAATCTGCGAGCCGTAGCGCGTACGCTCGCGTGGTTTCTGGCCCACGAACAGACAATCCGCGACGCAATATCTAGCGCACGCGCGCTTGACGCAGCACAATAGGTGCCGTAAATACACGGCTGCGGCTCGTCACCGCTCATCCTCCCGTACCCCTCGCCCGCCGCGCTCGTCACGCGGCGGGCTTCTTCGTTTTAGCGGCCGTGCTGGTCGGCAAAGCGGGCCGAAAGGATCTTGTCCCAACGCTTTAGCCCTAAATTGCTCTTGGACTGATTACACTCGAAGCAGCAAAGAACGATATTTTCGCGAGAATTTGCGCCACCGGAAGACTTTGGCTTTATATGGTCTCTAGTAGCCTGCTTTTTGCTTCCGAGTTTTTCAGACATTCTGTCGGCGCAATAATGACACCGCCCGCCTTGCTGGTCCCACCTAAGTTTAAAAACAGAACGCTTCTGTGAATTATTCCAACTCATGGCAAAAGCGCCATGGCCTCGTCGGCGGAATAGACGATCCCGGCAATTCCGCCCGATAGCGAGACGGCCTCAACAAATGCTTTCTGAGCCGCCGTAGCTCGAACTCCGGGCGTTTTTACCTCAAGCGCCACGAACAGTCCGCGGGCCGTCCAGCCGATTACATCGCTTGATCCGACGCACAACCCAGCAATCAGCGGCCGCGCCTCCTGAACCACCATGCTACCCGGCGCGCGGCCCGCCTTCGCTTTACCGACCCATCCGCTCCCCACGTTCTGGCGAAACAGCCGGTGCCCTCGCTCGCTCGCTCGCAGCAGGATTTCGTTTATCAGATCGCGCTCTTGTTTCATTTCGCCATTGCCCTCCGAATTTCCCACAACTGTTCGCGCTTTTCCTGACTTTTACGGCGGCAGTATTCTATGTGCCTTGCTCTTTGCTCAGGCCCTCTAGGCTTGCGCTTTAGAGCCCGACCGCGCGCCTGAACGCGCCACAGCGACGTGCTCATGATCTCTGCGATACGGCCTTCGGATATGCCGTCGCGCAACATGTAATCGATCATTTCGGTTTCTATCCGCGCCCGTGTGCGATCGCCCTCTCGTCCATTCTCCGCATCGCCGCCGCCTCTCGTATAGTCCATAGCTTCCGTGCCCATGCCTCTGGTTTCGCATACCCGCGCTCACGGCCGACGTCGGCCAATTCATCAACCGATCGGCAGGCGTGCTCTTGCTTCTGCCGGCGACGCTTCATTTCGACAGGATCCACTTCGACAAGCTCGCCCTCGCCAACCGACACGGCGCGAGGGATCGCCTCGGCAATGGGCTTGACGGCACCGCATTCCGGGCACGCCTTCAGGACGGCTCGGTACGTCGCGAAGCACGACTTGCACACCGTCACCGCCACTTCGGCTTTTTGGTCGCCCTTCTTGCGCCCCTCAAGCGTCCACACCCGGTCGTCGTCGGGCAGTCCGTGCGCCTCGATATTCCCGGCATGGTCGAGGATGATTGCCGCGTCGGGCTTCTTGCGCAGCGCCCGGCCTACCTGTTGCAGATATAGGGCGAGCGACTTCGTGGGGCGCAGGAGGCCGACGCATTCAAGCGTCACGTCCCGGCCGGCTTGAGCGGCCAAATCCCACCCCTCAGACACGAGGGCGGCATTCGTGATCACGTCGATTTGACCATCTGCCATCGCACGAGCGGCGGCCTTGCGCTCATGCGATGGCGTCGTGCCGTCGAGGTGGACCGCGGACACACCAGCCGCCCGGAACGCCTCGGCAACGTGCTTCGAATGCGCGATGGACACGCAAAAATAGATCGCCTTCTTGCCAGCCGCGAGCCGCAGATAGTGACCCACGATGTCGCCCGTTAGGGTCGGCTTGTCCATCTCGGCCTCAAGCTGATCAGTGGCATAATCGCCACCCCGTGAGCCGATATCGTCCAGGGCCGGCGCAGTCGGCGCGAACGCCCGATACCGGGACAGAAACCCCTCACCCATGAGCCACGCGACGGACGGGCCGAGCGCGATGGCGCCGTACGGTGGGTTCAGCGGCTTGCCGTCCAGACGCTCCGGAGTAGCCGTGAGCCCAACGACCTTGGCGCCGACGAGCAAGGCCCACTCGATGACCCTAGCCCATCCGCCGGCGGCCGAATGCGCGGCCTCGTCCACGAACACCACAGTCGGGAAACAGCCGGCAGGAATGCGTGCCAGCCGGTTTTTCAGCGTGTCGATCGAACAAACTTGGCACATCTGGTACGGGTTGAACGGCTTGCCCGCCACAATGAGCCCGTGCGTGATCCCGACGCTCGCGAAGGTGAGGCTCGTCTGCTCCACGAGATAGTCGCGTGACGCGATGAACCAGGGCCGGCCGCCTTTCGCGAGGGCGCCGCGCGCCATGCTCGCCGCGATCTGCGTCTTGCCGCCGCCTGTCGGGAGGCACACGATCACGGCGGCGCTTGACCGGAGGGCCGACCGCGTCGAGGCGACGAGATCGTTCTGATAGGGGCGCAGTTCGATCATGCGCGCTCGCGCCCGACCAGCGCCGCACGCACCGCGCGAATATCCACTCCGGCCCGAGCCGCCCCGTCGAGGATCGCGCCATGCCGATCCGCCGGCACCGCCCCATCCGGCCAGCGGTATACGGTCATCGTCTCAATCCCCACGGCCCGGCAGAACGCCCGCAAGCCGCCGAACGGCTCAACCAGTGCCGCATGGCGCACGGGACGCGCGACGCCCGGACGGTTCGCTCTACGCCACCGCTGGCGACACGGCTCGCACATGCCTCGGCATGTCGCTTCTCGCCCGCAACCGGGCGTGCTGCACTCAATCATTCAACACCTCCGCATTCGTGATAAATCCGTGTTGACACCGCGTCAACGGCTGATAAAACGGACTACGGTACGACGAACGGGAGACGACTAATGACGACGCGAGAAATTCTAGCTGAAATCGACATGGCTGGATTGCATGTGGTGGTTATCCGCGTGATGGAGGCCGGTAACGCGTGGGCTTGGGGCGCGGTGATTTCACCGGCGGGTTCGGCAGGGCAGTTCGCGCAGTACACCGGCCCATCGTTTGACGCCGCCCTGCTGTCCGCCTGGAACGCGCATACCGCACGGGTGGCGGCGTGACCATCCGCTATCGCCCCGACCTAATCCAAGGCTCAGACGAGTGGCTCGCGGCCCGCTGCGGTATGCTCACCGCGTCGGAAATGAAACTGATCCTCACGCCGACGCTCAAGGTGGCGAAAAACGATAAGGAGCGCGCCCACCTGTATGAGCTTCTGGCGCAGCGCATCACGCGCTACGTCGAGCCGCATTACGTGAGCGACGATATGTTGCGCGGGCAGGATGACGAGGCCACGGCTCTCGACATTTACGCCGAGCATTACGCCCCGATCCACGACATGGGGTTTATCACTAACGACAAATGGGGGTTCCAGATCGGTTATTCCCCGGATGCCCTCGTGGGCGACGTTGGGCTTGTCGAGGTCAAGAGCCGCCGGCAGAAGTTTCAGATCGAGACGTTCCTGATCCACGTCACGGACGGCACCATCCCGCCGGAATATATGCTGCAAATCCAAACGGGGCTCATGGTGTCGGAGCGCAAATGGTGCGATCTGGTGTCTTATTCTGCCGGCCTTCCGATGGCGGTTATCAGGGCGTATCCTGACGAAGTGGTGCAGCAAGCGATTGCCGACGCAGCCGGTTTTTTCGAATTGCGGATAACTGAAGCTCATGGCCGGTATCGCGCCGCCGTCGAAACCTCGAACGCCATCCCCACCGAACGCGTCGCACGGGAGATCATCGTCTAATGGATATGGTAGCGCACGTTGCGCCGAAAAGCAACCAGCTTAACGCTGACGATCTGATCTCGGCCCCGCGCACGATCAAGATCACGAAAGTATCCGGCACTGGCAACGCGGATCAGCCCGTGGCGGTCTATTTCGAGGGCGACAATTCCAAGCCCTACCTCCCGTGCAAGTCGATGCGGCGCGTCATGATCGCCATATGGGGCGCCGATGCCGCGCAGTACGTCGGCCGCCGGCTGACGATTTACTGCGACCCCGAAGTTGCGTTCGGCGGCATGAAGGTCGGCGGCATTCGGATCAGCCACGCGTCGCACATCGAGCGCCGCGTCACGATGGCCCTGACCGTCACGAAAGCCAAGCGCGCGCCGTTCGTGGTCGAGCCGCTTGCCGCCGAGAAGCCCGCCGGGCCGAGCGCACGGGACCGGCTGTATGCTGCCGCGCGCGAGGCGGCCGGCAAGGGCGGTGATGCGCTGCACGCGTTTATCGCCAGCATTGAGGATAAGGCCGCAGCCGCCCTCAAGCCCATCATGGCCGAGCTTAACGCCACGGCATCCCAGGTTCCCGCGCACGACCCCGACACGGGCGTGCTGACGGGCGACGAACCCGACGCGGCAGATGCCGAGCGGGACCATCCCACCGACGATGAAGAGAGGATTTAGAGATGGCGGATAGCGAGGGTGTGGTTAAATTTACAGAGCCGGTTGTCGCGGCTTTTCAATTTGCCGGGCACGAAGGCGCGCAGGCTTTCGTGGAAGGCCCGCGCCCAAAAGAAGGCGACGCTGTAGAGCTTGTCTGCACATACAGCGACGACAACGAAATGCGCTTCAACATTCGCATCAAAAAGGAAACGGAATAATGGCACGCCAGCACGGTTATATCGCAATGATCCCGGTCTTCATCCCGGTCGAGAAGAACAACCTTGCCAATCAGGTCGCCGCCGGTCGGGCGTTGTCCGAGGTGGTCCACACGCGTGATCTGAGCGCGATCATGGCCCTGCCCGGCATCCGGTTTCATCCGCCGCGGCCCGGAAAGGACATCATCACTCGCTACACCAGCGTCCCCGTTGAAGGCGAGGCCGAGCAGGCGGCGCTTCCGGGCGTCGAGGTTGATGCGTCGTCCGAGAGCGACGAGGCTTACGCCAGCGAGAACGCCGAGGCCACCGAAGCGCCGCCTGCTTCGGACGAAGACGACGCCGTTACCACCAAGGGGCGCCGCCGTTCGGCCTAGTTCCGCATCGAGCCCAGCGCCTTAACCACGCTGTCGCCTATCATCTCAAGTCGCCCGCTGATCGTATCGAGGCGGGCGACCACTCGATCCATATCCTTGGACGTGCGCTCCTCAAGCGTATTCAGTTCGTTCTTGGTCGCATACGTGGCCGCCACGGACCCACGGAACTCGGCGTTTCGGGTTTCCATCATGGTCAAGCTCGCGTTTACGGCCACCTGATAGGCGTCGCGCTCGTTCCTGCTGGCCTCTTTGGAAGCGTCTCGCACGGCCACAAGTTCCTTGAAGTCCTTCCGAAGGTCCTTCACCGCGTCCTGAACATTCTCAAAATCGCGGTTCTTGCCGCCGATCCGCCACAGCCATCCGCCGAAGCCGATGAACGCGCCGACGAGCGCGATGATGGTTACTGGCGATATCTGCGGTTGCCACGACAGCCAGTCACTTGCCGCCGCGTCTTGTGCTCTGGCCTGCGCTTCAATGTAAACGGGGTAGAAAATCTCCGCACCAGGAAACCCCATTATGCTCGCGCCTGCTTAACCAAGATCCAAGCGCGCAGGAGCGCGCTCACACCCTTCCATAGGATGACGAGGCCGGCGCCGACAAGAAACCACGTCTTGTGTTCCACGACGAACCCGACGACGCTCGCGGCCACGGCAAAAGCAGACTGCACTTGACCGGAAACGTCGTTAAATTTTGCAACGCCGCCCTGCACCTGATCCATCAGGCCAGACCCGCTAGCACCACCAAGGCCGAGCAAGCCCGTGCCAGCCGTCACGAGCCACGCGGGCGGCTTGAATAGCTCGGGAGCGTGCTGGGCCGCCGCGACAACCGAGATATTCGCCCGTTCAGCCGAAACGCGCGCGTGAGGCCACGACGGCAGGCCGGCAAGGAATTGCGCGTCGATCCCGCCGTCGCCTAGTCCGTTATCCTTGCGGATCTGCGCGACCGCCGATTGCGTCTTGCTGCCGTCGAGACCGTCCAACAGGCCGGAATTGTAATAGCCTCGCTCCTTGAGAGCCGCTTGCACGTCCCATAAATCGGCCGAGCCGGATGGATGCAGGCCAGGGCGAGCCTTGGCGGACGGTGACGACGGTGCGAACCATCTGGACAGCCATGAGGCGCCGACAGTCCCGGCGGGTACGGTTGGGGTCCGAACGGAAGCGATGGGCGTAGGCCAGGCCCTGAGCGAGCCCAAGACGCGCTCCACAGCCTCGGGGCTGACCAGCGCGTGGTTCTGGCCATCGCCGGCATAGTAGGACTGCCCGCGCCGCTTGCCGTTGATCGCCGACAGGACCGGGAACGAGGCCCATTCCATTGCGAGGCGGTTGCCGAACTCGGTCGCCGTGATGGCGCCGGACATGAAGGACGAATATCCGCGCCGGACAAGAAGGGTCAGGCCCAAATCGTCCTGAACGTTCGGCGTCATGCGGTCAGACCCTCGGGCCCGGCCTTGGTCCACGAGCCCCTTAAGCGTGGCCGTCATGAACTGATAGCGCCCGCAGGCCGACGAGCCGAACTCTCGCGTCCGGCGCGGCCCGTCTGCGATCACCTGATCAATCGTCATCGACGTAATCGGGCGCGGCATCCGGCTCATACGGTTGCCGTACACGGTGTCGTAACCGCGCGGCGCCTCGTATGACGCGATGAAGTCCAGCAGGGTTTTCGCGGCGGCGGGGACGGTCATGGCGTCACTCGGGCTTGGCGGGTGGAGTGCCGGGCGGAATGGCGTCGGCCAGCTTGTTGAACCGATCCCACATGCCGGCCTCGTCATCGGCCGATGGGTCGGCTTGCTCCGAGATCAGCTTCACCCGATGCACGATCTCGCCAATTTCATCCGCGTCCATCCGCGCGCCAGCCGCAATCATGAGACGCGCCAATTCCTCGCCACCAATCGAATACCGCATCATCATCCCTCACAACTTGATATATGTCGTTACCACCATGAGCGGCGGAACGATAGGCAGGGCCGTGCCGGATCCAACGCTCGCCGACGTCGCTGTGGCGCCGTGCCCGTGGTTTCCCACTGTCACATTGAACGGATGCGTGTGTGGCGCGCCGACGCGAGACGTGGGGAACGATGTCGTGAAGTTCTGGTTCGGGTCCAGGTAGAAAATTGAGGTCGGGCCGCCGACCGTGATGTTGATCCCCTGCGCCGCGACAGCATGAACGTGGTTCGTGTCGGTCCCGCCGCCGGTGTTTCCGTCAAACGAGAACCCGCCCCCGCCTTGGATCGAAACCGTTGTATCGTGGCTGTGCGCCGGCAGGTTCTCAACAGCGACCGTGGCCGACAGTCCGCCCGCGAACGACCCGAGGCGTGTGGCCGAGCCGCCGGAATTCCACGAGACACCCGGAAACGCGCCCGATACAGTCGCGCCCATGCCGTCCAGCGCCATGAGCACCCGGCCGCGCAGATCCGGCAGGGACAGGGCCTTGCCCGCGTCGAAATCGGCTTGAGCCGTCTGCCCGCGCCCGCCGGCCACCACGAGCTTATCATCCTCAGACCACAGCGTGAGGTATAGGGCCACGGTGTCAGCCGCCGCGCGCTCGGTACCGCCCGATGCGGCGTTGCCGATCGACCGCCCGTTCGCGCGCACGTATCCAGCCCGCGATCCAGTTGAGTAAAACGAGACGACGGCGCCGGTCGGCACAAGGCCGGTGTTCTCGTTGGCACCGGGGTCGACAGTCACGGGATCGGTGAGCGTGATGCCGTCCGCCTCCCACAGGATCGAGCCGCCGCTCGGTCGCGTCAGCAGTCGGAACTTGAACGACCCGCTGCCGTACATGGCCGGCAGGAGGCTCGCGCCGTTTACGAGGATCGGATTGGCGTGCTCGGTGCCGGCCGCATAGTCAGCCTGCCGGTACAAGACTGCCGGCGTCGTGGTGCCCGCCTGATAGACCATGAGCGCCGCCGTGCGGATCGGATGCCCGTTGGCGTCGAGGGCCGGCGTGAGAGAGAATGGCGCGAGCATGGCGGTTAGTCCTCGGTGCGGGGCTGGACGCGGATCTGAAGCGCGGGCGACGACTGCGACCGCGCCGCGATGGTGGCGAGCCGACCAACCGGGCCCGAGATGTCGCCGGATTTCAAGAGGCCCCGGAACGCCGCGCGCGCATTCGGATCGGTCGCCATGGCCGCGATCTGATCCATGTTTCGCCCAAGGCGCCATTCCTCAATCATCTTGCCGAACCGCGACGGCAGCTTGATCGGGTTCACGGCGGCCTTTGCCACGCCCTCGATGTTGCCGCCCTTGCTGGCCTCCTCGATGAAAAGCTGATTGTAAGCAGTCTTTGAGCCGACGTTCTGGCGTAGGCCTTGCGCTTGGAACACGTCAAACAGACGGTCTAGACCGGCCATCACGGTCTCGCCGTCCGGCAGGGCGCGCACGGCAGCGCGGAGTTGCTCGGCCTCGCGCGTGTTGCCTAACAAAGCCTTGCGGAATTTGGCCGCCCCATTCTCGCCGGCTGCGCCCATCACGTCGAGGGCCGTCGTATTGAATGTGCCTTCAATCTTGATCCGCACGAGCTGCGCTGCCGCGCGCGGGTTCGTGGCGGCGAGCGCGGAAACAGCGCGACCGATCTCGTCGGCGCTCACGGCCTCGGCGGCCCTGCCCTGCGGAAACAGCACCGCAACGGCGTCCTTTGTCGGCCTATTGCGCTCGGCCAACTGCCCAAGCGGAGAAGCCCGCACGGCGGCAAGCCCCTCGTCCGCCTCGGCCCGCGCGTTCAGCCGGGCCAGCACTTCGGGCTGATCCCGCAAACGGTCATAATTCTGCGTGATCTGCGCTCGGATTGCCTCGCCTGTCGCCGCCTCGCCACCGGCCGCATCCATGATTTCCGTCGTTAGCCGGCCTTGAAACGCCTGACGCGCAGCCGGTGGTGCGGCCTCGTTGAACTCGCGCGCGCCGGTTGAGCCTCGGATCTGATCCGGGACGAATTCGGGATCAAGCGTGTTCCGTCGATTGAACTGGTCGCGAGCCACAATCTTGCCGGCAGGGCGCGAAGGGTCGAAATTATCCAGCGGGCGGGATAGGCGCTCGAATTCGCGGTTCGCCGTCGCGACTTCCGGGGCCGTTTCCATCGCTTCGCGCAGGGCGGTTTTTGCCTCCATAAGCTCGGCAACAAGCGGCCCATCTCCGCCGGTCTTCGCTTTCGCGATCAAACTGTTAATTGCGCGATCCGCCCCCATCAAGCCGCGCGTAGTGAGATCCAATTCGCCGCGCGAGTTGTTGAGGTAGCCCCGGATTTTCGCAAGCTCTGTTGCGTGCTCGCCTTTCGCGCCCATCTCAATCGCGCGCTCGATATGCTCGACCGCGCTTGTCGGGTTCACTTGCCCGAACCGAGGCGCGTAGACCTGTTCCGTGACGTTCGGGCCGCGCTCCTCAGTCGTGGCCGGACGACGACCCGGCGGCGTTTCAAGCTCGCTCACGGCGCGCTCATACGCCGCCAGCGGATCGCGCTCGGAACCGCCCGCGAGGTAATCCACGGCACGCTTGCGGGCTTCCGGCGTCATGTCCTGCGGGCGCAGCCCGGCCGCCTCCGCATCGCGCGCAAGATCCGCTTCGGCCTGAGACCGCGCCGCGCCCAACTCGTCAGCCTCGCGCGACCGCGTAAGCCCCTGCCGCTCGGCCGCCTGCTGATCCTGCGGCCGGAACACGGGACGTCCGGCGCGCTCTTCCTCAAGGGCCGAGATCAGCCGGTTCGTGATGTCGCCGCTCGTATCGCCGGCAAAGTAGCCATCTGGCCCGGTCAGCTTCTCGCGCCAGAAGCTATCAATCGACTTGCCGTCAGGACGCGCCACCTTGCCAACGCCGGGGATGACGTAACGGTGCAAATCTCCCGCGACGGCCTCGCCGCCGCGCAACTCGACGCCGCCATTCGCCGCCACGAACCGGGCAAGCGACATGGGGCGCGGGCCATCGGCTGCACCCGCGCGAGCCTGCGGATCAAGCTGCGGCCCTTCCGTCGTGAACCGTGGCCGGGCCGGCGCGTCGCCCTCGCGCGTGACAAGCCCAAAATCGCCCGGCCGCTCCACGTCAACGTAGCGGTCAACGCCGATCCGCTCGGGCGCATTCCGCGCGTCGTCATACAGCGGATCGGCCACAGCAGACCGTGCGGCCCGACGCTCGGCCTCCGTCTGCATCAGGCCGGACTGCATCGCCTCGCCAGCCTCGCGCGCTTCTACGCGCGGCCCTAGCGCCCGCTGCGACCGCGCGAGCGCCTGACCTTCCGGGGTAGCCGCCACGCCAGCGCGGGCGGCGGCGCCGATTTCCGCGCCCACCGCAGACACGTCGGCGCGGTCCGGCGCGACGCCCCGGAACTGTCGCCCGGCCGCATCACGGTTGCGATCCCCAATATCAGCAAAAAACGAACGCAGGCGGCCCATTCCCTCAGCATGGCGCTGCAACTCCGACAGGTTCACCCGGCCGCCGGACGCTTGGTCCACGGCCTGGAAGGTGGACAGCTTGGTTCCGTTCGCGGCAGCGTCGTCCAGAAGCCGCTGCGCCCCCGTGAGGATCTGGTCTAGCTCCTCGGGCGGAAGCTCGCGCACAGAGCGCACAGCAGCCCGCTGCGCCGCCGATGGGGCTTGCGCGATGGCAGACACGCCGGTCGGGGCGATGCCGCCAGCAAGGCGCGCGTAAGGCTCCGCTGCGGTGCCTTCGGTAAGCTGGCCCGCCGCCTCGGACGCGAGGCCAGCGACAAGGCCGCCAGAGCCGAATGCGCGTCCTACCGCAGTCGCGCCGCCGATTGGCAGCAGAGCCGCCTGACCGGCAAAATTGATACCCTCGGCTGCGAGCTTGCCGGCGCGGGTTTCTGGAGGCGAGATGGGCACAAACGATTGCAGATTTTCGGACCCGGCAGCCTGAAGCGCGCTCGCGACACCCGGCGACTGTGCGCGGTTCTCAATCGCCACCTCACCGAACGGGCGGCCCTGCCCAATCGACTGCGAGTAATCTAGCCCCGCCTGTCCGAGCCGCAGGGCATCAGCCGGCAACCCGACAACGCTCGTTGCGGCCTTCGACAGGCCGGTCCCGAGTGAGCGCAGTCCTTCGGTGGCGTATTCGCGGAACCCCCATTCCTTTGCTGGCGCGGCAGCCGGGGGCGGAGTATCATCGAGGTACGGGTTAGCCCCGCCCGGCGCCGCTGGCGCGTCATCGAGATACGGATTGCCGCTCGCCATGCCTCAAGCCTTCTGGATCGCCATGCAAGGCGGGATCGTGTTCGCAGTCCTAGCAGGATCGCGCGCCGCCGTCACCGCTGGCGAGCCGGGGTTCGGATCGGCCCCTGTGATCCTGGGATTTGTGCTGGCGTGGGCGGCAACGGTGATCCTCGCCGCCCTCATCGACATCACAACCCGGATGGGTCGAACCCGCGAGCCCGCATCTTTTCCAGCACGCGCGCTTGAGGCGCCCCGGCCGCGATTGCAGCGCGGGCAAGCGAGATCTCGTCCGCCGGGGCCGGCTTGAGCGCGCCCGACGCGCTGGCCTCCCGCTGACCGGGCGCAGGCGTACCAGCGGGCGGCCGAGACGCAGGCGCGCGAACGCCCGGCATATTCTCAAGCCCGGCGAACACGGGGTTGGCCGCACCGTAAGCGTCGATCTGCGACAAAAACCCGTCGTCCAGCCGGCCGCCGTGGGTGCGCTTGTAATCCACCATCTGCCGGTGGACCTCCTGCTGTCGCAGCGCGACGCGCTCGGCCATCTCTAGGATCAGCTTGTTTCCGGCAGGGGTGTTTTCAATGTTCGGCCCGGTCTGCTCGATGAACTGCCGGTCGCCATTCGAGAACCCGCCGCCGAGCGACCCGCCGGCCTTGTCGAGGATGAACTGCGACGACAGCTTGCGGAACCCCTCGTTCGCGCGAGCGCCGTCAGCGGCGCCGATACCAAGAGATGCAGCGGCCTTTTTAGCCTCAGTCGCCAGCCCGCCGAACGTGCCGGAATAGAACGACGGGTCATCGACAAGCTGCTTCATGACGCGGATTGAGGCGAGCGAAGACGACGCGGCGCGGTTGCCCTCGCGCGTCTTCACCTGAAAATCGCCGAGATCTTTCTGTGCGACCTTGTCCTGCTCGTTCTCGGCGTTGGCGACGTTCGTGTTGTTGATCTTCGTGCTGCCGGCCTCGGCCTTGGACTTCGTGTAATCCAGAAGCGAGCCCGTATAGCCATTCCGCGACTTGGCGTACTCGTATTCCTGAATGATCGCAGGATCGGCACCCTTGCGCTTCTCGGACAGCATGTCTTCGACTGATCCGCGGAACCCGTTCGCGACGCGCCACGCGTATTCCTTCTGATCCGGCGTCATCTGCCGGTTTTCGCGATCCATCTGCAATTCGTTCGCCAGCAGGGCTTTCATGCCCTCTTTCGCGCCCTCTGGGGCGGCCGGGTGCGCCATCGCCTTGACAAGCCACTGAACGCGTTGCGCGGAACCCGGCTGCATCGTCTGAAACTGCGCGGCGGCGGCGGGCTTCATTCCAGCCTGGACGAGCACCTGTGGCGCCGCCTGTGCGACCTGAGCGCGCTGCTCCGCCGGCACGGGGTCTTCAGCGGCCGGCAGGGTGAGGCTTGCGGCCTCCTGCGCGGGCGTCTGCCGCGGAGCCGTCGAGGCGGGCACGGCCGACTGCGGCATGAACGACGGATCGGCGCTCGCAACCTGTGTGCGGGCCGGCGCCCCACCGCCGCCGCCGAACCGGGACGTGCGCTCGGCATAAACCGCACCAGCCGTCTTGGGCGAGCCGTCGCGGTTGTAGAAGATCGTCCGGTTTGCCGCCGCAGCCTCAGGCGTCACGAACTGCGTCGCGGGCGCGTCAGGGTTCGCCATGGCTCCACGCACGAAACGAGGACCGCCCGCCTCGCCAAGGAAGTGCGACACGTACAGATTGCCCGGCGTGATCGGCACGCCCGCAGCGGTCAGGGCTCGCGCGTTGTCCGCCGTGAACCGCTCCATGGCGCGTGTGGACTGCGCCGGGTCCGTTCGCCCATCCGGCGTCAGGCCGAGTTCCGGGTACTTCTTCGCTAGCCCGGCCCACGTGCCAGCCGTGAACTGGTCGATCCCGGTCGCCGTGCTGTTCGGGTTGCGAGCGTTCGCGTTCCCGCCGCTTTCCTTGCCGCGCAGGGTCGCCAGATATCCACCGGCCGCGCCGCTCGCGTCTGTAAACGATGGAACCCGCGCGGCCGGCTGGACCGGCGCCACAGCATCAGGCGTGCCGGTCCCGCCGCCGCCCATCACTGCCGCAAGCCCGCCGCCGAACTGGCGCTGAAAATCCGCCGTCTGCGCCTTCGCGTCGCCGAGCTTCACCAGCGACAGCCCGGTTTGCAAGTCGCCAGCGTCGAATGCCGTTTTCGCCGCGCCCGCGTAATCACCGGCCTGAACCTGCCCACCAAGGGCCTGCAAGAGGGTCTGTTTCCGGCCCTCCTCAAGCCCGGCGGCGAGCGACGTTCCCGCGCGGGCGAGGGGCGAGAAATCGACTGCGACGCCGCTGGACATGCTGGACCCTTACGCGAAAAGCTTCGTGAGGTTCGATATACCATTGCCGCCGACAAAATTGGAAACGCCGCCGACGAGGTTCGAGATCAGCCCCAGCGAATTAGCGGACGCTTGGTTCTGCGCCTGCGCGCCCTTTTGCAGCGTATCCGCAATCGAGCCCGCGATCTGCGTTCCCTGTCCGGCAACAGCGGTCCCGGCGTTGTAGTTGTTTCCGGCGATGGCGCCCTGAATACCCGCCCGCGCCCCGGCGGCACCCGTATCGACACCAGCCAGCGCCGAGCCGAGGTTCCCAGCCACGCCAGCCTGTCCTGTGAGCGCGCCCGCCTGCCCGGCTAGCCCGGTCTGGTACCCGCCCATGAGACCAGACAGGTTCCCGATGTACGACTGCCAGCCCTGGTCGGCGAGCCCCGTGGCGGTCTTAAGCAGATCCGTGGTGGCATTTCCGCCCGCGAGATCGCCACGCGCTCCAGCGGCCCGCGCCACGGCCCCAAGCGCCTCATCCCGCGCGTACGTGTAACCCGGCGCCGCCCGGAACGCCGCGCTAGCCCTATCCGATCCCTCGGCGCCATTCGCGCCCGTCGCGTCGAGGAGCCGGCTGTATGCCGCGCCGCCGCCCGTTACGAGCGGGTTGTAGACCGCGCCCGCGTCGTTCAGCAGGCCGGTCGCGTTCGCCGCGCCCGTCGTGAGATCGCCGCGAGCCAGCCCGGCACCGTCAGCGATAGAGCCCATGGCGCTTTCGAGGACGCCGTTCGACAGGTCGCGGCCCTGGTAGATGCCGGTCGCGGCGGCGTTCGCAGCGTTGCCGAGGGTGGCGGTCGCGTTTTTCGTCGCCTTGGCGCTGGCGTTCCCGGTAAGCGCGTCGAGTATGCCCACGGCGGTCTCCTATTTGAGGGCCGCGACGAGCCGCGCGACGTATGCTTGAAGGTCTACCGCGTAGTCGTACCACGACACGTCGGTTACGGGAACGCTGGCCGGGGGCGGCTTGGGAGGCGGGGGGAAATCAGCGGGGATCACCGCGCCCGCCTCCCGATCAAATCCGGCACAATCGCCTCGCCCATCAGGAAATCCACCGGGTCCGACACCTCAAGCCGCACGCGGAACCCCTGTTCCCGAGCCCGAACGCGCGGGTTCACGCGTACGGACAGCGCACGATGCCCCTGCCGGCCGATGTCGCGCAGAAGCGGCTCAGACCACGACTGCCCGTCATCCAAGCTCCACGCGACGCCGACCTGCGGCGCCCGGCCCGGCTCGCTTGCGGCAAACTCGCGCCCCTCGCCGGTCGAGATATTCAGGTGGAACGTCGGCACGACCGAGTTGAGCGGGAACTGCGCCATCTTTCCTTCGACGCGCCAGACGAGCGGATCGCCGGCCTCCTGCCGAGACAAGGGCGACAGGGCAAGCAGGGACGTGGACAGCGTATCGCCCAGCAGCCACCGATTGAACGCGTTTACCGAGAACTCAGCCCGCCACCGCGATGCGCCGTAGCTCTCGCGCTCGTGCCACCGCTCCGTGGTCACGTTGTATTCCCACGTCCAATCCGGCCCCGAAATCGACAGGATCGAGTTGCCCTCGAACGTGTACACGCACATGCGGATCGCGCCACGGTCGGCCGTCCGCGACACGGCAAGCTCGAATGGGCGCCACGAAATCCGCACGGGCTGGTATCCGGCGAGCTTCCGCAGGGAGCCGTCCTGCGCGATCCAGAATAGCGGGCCGTCCCAGCCTGCGTCATTGCCGGCCAGTGCCCACTTGCCGTAGAGCCCTACGTCCACGGCCTCGGTCGCGCGAGCCAGGGGGAACGGCGAGGCCCCGACGTCGCGATAGAACGACATCGAGTTGGCCTTGAACGCCACGTACACGCCGTCTTTCACGACGCCGCGCAGGATGCCGCCGCCGCGCGACTGGTCGATGGTCTTGGACAGCGTATTGATGATGAGCGAATTCTGCGGGTTCGGCGCCTCGCCCGTCGCGCGGATCGTGGCGTCTTGGTAGGCGAACAGGAAGTAACCGTTCAGTTCAGCCACGTCGGTCGGGAAGCCAACGTCCTCGTCGGGATAATCCACGACGGACAGGCCGTCATCCGAGACGACGAACGCGCCGTTTTCGGTCACGATCACCTTGTCGGGCTTCGGAGCCTTGTTGTTGCGAGCCATCGAAACAGGCTGTTCGCCGGCAAGGCCGCGCAGCAGGACCGTGGGCGCCAGATTGCCGTTCATGACCGACAGGCGGCCTCGGGTGGCGACGTAGAGCAGGCCGCCGGCCACAAGCATTCCGCGCGGCCCGTATCGGCCGAGATCGGCCACCGCGGCGAGGCCGGGCACATTGTCGATCTTCACGTCAGTTCCGTCCGCGACGGACATGGCGTTCACGAGGCGACCTTGCCCTTCGCCGGGGCGCTCACCGGGGGATGAGGATTGCGGGAATACGATGCCGGCCATCAGATGCGCGTGACCCCATCCAGACCCGAATAGTAGGCGTCGAGCCGGCTGATTTTTTCAAGTGCACCGGCTCGTTTCATCTCAGCCATGCGAGCCTCGATGCGACGAATTAGGTTTTCGTCGCACCCCCAATATGCATCGTCTTTATGCTCGCGCAGGGCGTCCGCGATGCGGTCAAGCTCATCATAGGTCAGGTTCATCGGCTCGCGTGCTCCTGACATCAGGATTTGCCAGCAGGAGAAATTGTTGCACGAAGGTCACGCTCAAGCTGCTCAAGGGCGTCCGAAATGGCCTGCTGTTCGGTAAGGAATTTCTCGACGCGCTCGCGCTGTCCTGGTTTACAAAACGCCTTGCCGAGCAGGGACAAGAGCAGGCGAAAATCCTCGGGGCGGATGGGATCGTTCAACGGTTCGCCCTCAAAAGTACTCCGAACACTGCGGACGATACGTCGGGCGGCCTCGCTTCATCAAGCGCAATTCGCGCTCGGCGGCCTCGGTGCGCGCCGCGATCCGGCTCACGGTCGCATCATCGGCGCCGAAATCGTCCGCAATGGCATTCGCGAGGCAAATTGCGATGGGCGTGAACATCGCATCGGGCACCGGCTCGAACACCTCGAACGCGGTCACGTCGCGCTCAAACAGCGACGCCAGAACACCCGGAAGCTCCCGCCGCGCCACGTCCAGATCCTCGGCGGCACCAGGCTGGCCGGCGCCGACTTCGTTGAGGATCGAGAGCGCCCGATTGGCGAGGTCTTCCAGGGTTCGGGACATCAGGCGGACAGCCGTTCGCGCAGAAGATAGCCCTCAAATGCCCAGATCTTCTGCCGAGCATTGTCGCGAGCGATGCTACGCCCGATGGCCTCGTCAAAATTCTCGGGCGAGGCAGCGGCGCTTTCGCCGGTCACGATGAAGCCGTTGCGCAGAGTGAGGGCGCAGACGGTGAGCGTGGTACCAGGAAACACGTAGAACGCTTCGCCCTTGATTGCGGCGTCAATAAGGGCCGGCGTGAGGCGCGGCGCAGCCTTGCCGGCCTTCACGATGGCGTCTTCGGTCTCGGCTTCGGTCGGCATCAGCGTGCTCCGGGTTTCTTGGTCTGGGGGGCGGTCTGAGCGGCCTGCTTGGCCTCCTGAGCGCCGGGCTTCGTGATCGCTTCGGACGCCTCGCGCTCGGCCTCCGCAGCGGCCTCGTCGGCCTCGTCTTCGGCCTGGATCGCTGCCTGCTCACGCTCGGCGGCGGCCTTGGCCTCGGCGGCGGCTTCCTCGGCCGCCTCCTTGTCGTCGCCGGTCAGACCGGAGACCTTCCAGAACTTCGGCGACGCGGACGCAGAGGCCAGCAGGGCCGGATCATCCACGTCCACCGCCTTATTCGGGGCGAACGTCTTGCCGCCCCAGGTCGCGGAGCCGGTATTCTCGGGATCGAGCCACGTGATCTTGGGCATGGGTTCAGTCCTGCTGCGGGTAGAATTCGATGCAGATGGCGACGCGGCCGGTCGTTCCACCCGTGCCGGGGCTGAACGTGGCGAGCAGCACCGTGTCCTGCGCCATGTACTTGTCGCCAGCGAGCGCGCCGGAAGTCACCGGACCCTTATAGCCCGCCGTGCCGATAGCGGTGTTCGCCGCCGCAGCGAGGCCAGCAGGAGTGCCGGCGATACCGATATCGAGCGTCGCGCCCGTTCCGTTGAACGCCTCGGTCACATCCACGATGGCGGCTTTTACGAACGAGCCGCGCGGGACGCAGACGATCTCGCGAGCGCCGGCCGCGTTGCCGAACACGATAACGTGCTTGGCACCGTGCCAGACGTTGAGCGGAAACTGTCGAGCCTTGTTTTCGAGAGCCATGGTCAAACCTCAATTTCAGATTTCGGGAGCCACGTGCGAACGGGGCGGATCACGCCGCCCCGTTCGGCTTACGCATCGTCAATCGAGGCGAAATAGGCGGTATAAACGCTCCAGTCCTTCAGGAGCGCGGCGTTGTCCTGGAACCGCTTGAACACCTTGCCGAGGCCGTAAGCCGCCTCGACGCCGCGGCCCTTAAGGAACCCGTAGTCGTCTTCCTTGCGCTCGGTCGGCTTCCAAAGCTGGCCGTAGCAGATCGCCACGGCGTTCTGGCCGAGCATGAACACCGGGGCCACGTTGATGCCGGCCGCGCCCGCGCCGACGACGGTGCAGAACGTCTCAAGCTCAGGGATCTCGCGGATGATGATGCCGCGATAGAGCAGATCGCCGTCCTGGAACAGCGGGTTGTCGTCCATGCCGTTGCCCTCGCGAGCGCGGGCGTTGGTGTTGGCCGAGATGATGACCGTATCGTTCGACAGGTCGCGGAAAGCGTTCGAGCCCGCGAAGACGACGAAGTATTCCTGAGCGCCGCCCTTTTTGACCATGTACGGCTTGATCGCCGGATCGGCCTTGCGGGCGCGGCGCTTCATGAGCAGCAAGCCGGCGGCGGTGAGGCGGCCGGTGCCAGCCGAGACGTTGGCGAGCGACGCGGCGTGCGAGCCGCCGACGTAGTTCGCCACCGCGTTGCCGTACTGGACGCGATCGGCGTTGGCAGTGTGCCACGTGTTCTTCTGAGCCGCCGTCGCCTGCGGGTAGGGCGTGCCGTTGATGCGCTGGCCGGCGGCCGAGTAGGTGCCGAACGACGAAACGCTTTCGGACCCGAGGTTGATCGGCGGGCTTTCGCTCGGGAGCGCGTGCAGGGCGAGAATGATCTCGTCGCGCAGGAGCAGCTTGCCCCACTCCATGAGCAACGGGCGCACGGTCTCAAGCTGATCGAACGAGGACTTGTGCAGTTCCTTCTTCGACAGGAGCACGGCGTTGCGCGCCCAATCGAGCCAGAACCGAACGCCGTTGCTATCGAGCTTCTCTTCGTTGCCGGTGAGCGGCCCGGACGACACGCCGGGGCCGCGCAGGCGTCCGACGAGCGGCACGTTGATCTGGTCGCCGCCCTCTTTCAGTTCCGAGAGGATCTGAATGATCGATGTCACGTCCTCGCCCATATACGGGCTGAACAGGTTCTCGCGACGATACTCACGCCAGAATGCCTTCCGGAACTTGACGATTGCGTTATTAGGACTGGTGGTGGTGACGGCCATTGTCTGCCCCTGTTACGCCCGGCGCGGGTTCGCGCCCACGGCGAAAATTGCTGCCTCGCTGTCGTCGCCGTCGTCCGCTGCGGTCGCTGCCCGGCCAGACGGCTGGCGCGAGAGGGACTTCGGAAGCCTGACAACGTTCTCTCCGGCAGCGTTGGCGCCGGTTGCGGGCTTTTGGCCGGCAGGGGGTTCGTTCGGGGCGCCGCCAGCCTGTTCGACCAGCCATTTTTCGCGCAAACGAGCCTCGTAAGCGGTCGGGTTCAGGATCGCTTCGTTTTGGTCATACCACTTTTCCAGCGCCGCGCCAGCCCCGTACGGGGAGAGCGCACGCAGTTGCGCGGCGAACTGTGGATCGGCCGCGGCACGCTCGCTTACGGCCTTGTCCATAGCCTCGTATTTCGCGGGATCCATGCGGGCGCGGGTCATCTGCAGATCGTGGTCGAGGGCCTGCGTGCGGAGCCCCGCAACGGCCTCGGCGACCTTGGCGTCAATCCGCGCCTGCTGTTGAGCCTCCCACCCCTCAGGATCCTCGAACAGGCCGGCTTTCTCGGCCGCTTGATCTTTGGCCGCCGCGCCCTGTTTTTCGATCTCGGCAAGCCGCTTCTCCAGCGCCTCGGCGCGTTCGCGGGTCTTGAGGTAGTCTTCAGCCGTGAACTCGACGCGAGCCGGGGCCGGGGGCGCGGGCGGTGCCGGGTCGACCGCGGCGTCAGCCTTGGCGGCCTCGACGGTCGCCGCAAGCATGTCGCCCGGCGTCAGGTCGCCCTCATCGGGCTCGGGCGGCGGCGGAGCGAGATCGGGGCGCGCGGCCTCCTGCTCCATCATCGCATCGAATTGAGCGTCGCCCGTATCCGTCTCGTTATTCATTGCCTTTTTCCTTTTGTTTGGGCTCGGCCTGCTGGTCGGCTGGTTTAAAGGTCGCTGCTCCTGCAAGCATAGGAATGACCTGTGCAACCTCTCGATAGGGCTTTGTCGACAGGTATTCGATCAAAGCGTTTCTCATTGCTTCATCGATGACGTAAAACTTATCCATCTGAGCCTCTAGCTAGGCTGAATGTAAAGGGTGCGGTGGTTGTTGGGAACGGGCTGTCCGTTCGGTGTGCTTAAAACTGGAAATGACCCAAGGTATATCGTTCCGTTGACTGTCAAGTTTCCGGTTGCGGCAAACGCTGATGTGAAGCCGCCACCAACCGTAATGTTGCCGCCAACACCCGCATTGCCGGTCGTGTTGAAAGAGGATGAATTAATCGCGCCGGTCGCCACCGAGCCCGAGGTCATTGTGCCGCTTATTGTACCGTTGCCGGGGACACTTAGGGTGCCGAACGTACCAGATGGCGCGACAACCGCAGTCGCCGACATGGATGACTGCTGCGTTAGGTTCTCATTGCCAACAATTATTGAGCCGAAGCCGGTATTTGGCTTGAAAACGATATCGCCATCAGGCGACTGAAAAATGCGCGAGAATTTGTATTGGTTCGTATCAGCCTGACCTGGGACGGCCTGACCGCCGCGCGATGAGATGAGAAAGAAGCCTTGGCTTTCCGATGGCCCGGCTACCTTGGGTCCTTTTTGCATGCCAATTTGTGCGAACAGATCTGCGCCGCCATGGTCGCTAAGGATTACATGTTTCCATCGGCTGTCGCTTGGGCCGTCAGAGTAAAGCCCAATTTTAATTGCAGCGGCGTCGCCGTCAGGGCGTCCTCCGTAGAACTCCGCAGGTATCCAAAGGCCGAGCATATTGGATCCGCCGGTCGGACTTCCGGCGGGCTGGCTCCATCCGCAATCAATCTCAATGCCGACGCCTTGAAAATGGACGCCCGGTATCCTTACTCCGTTAGCGTCATTAATTCCTTTGCTTTCCCTAAAATTAGAGACAACAAAGTTTGCTCCGAATGGCCGAGCATTTGTCTTGCCGGCGCGAGACATGCCAAACACGCCAACCGTTGCTTGGTTGTTAGTGTCGTTAAGCGTTAGACCCATGA
>Ga0182230_1000004_pt1 | contig 33379 bp, 41 predicted proteins | sample G6R1MG_28_FD_128384 | JGI IMG/M metagenome (GOLD analysis project Ga0182230, IMG submission 128384) | Miscanthus phyllosphere microbial communities from Michigan, USA - G6R1_NF_07NOV2016_LD1 MG | ecosystem: Host-associated > Plants > Phyllosphere > Phylloplane/Leaf | place: USA: Michigan...
ACGCGCGGTCAGGCGCTCCACGGCCGCCAGGAGCGCGGAAACGTCCGGGGAGGCGGTGACAGGTGCCGGAGCGGCTTCCTGCGGCTGTGCGGACACCGGAGCGGCAACAGGAGCGGCGGCGGCGGGCACGGCTTTCTTCGCGCGCGGCTTGCGCACCTTCTCCAGCCCGGTCCAGTCTTGCACCTGTGCGGCCGTCATCGGGAGCGAGCCGGCACCGCGCGCGGAGCGGATCACTGGTAGCGAGATGGTGCGAACCACGTCGCCCGCATCGTCCAGGGTCTCACAGGTCACGGTGCCGCTATCGCCATAGCCGGGCATCGCGACCAGATAGACGCCTTGGTCCGCGCCGCGCGCCTGAATGCCGGCATCGGAATAGATGGCGTCCGACGGCACATAGACGCCACGCGAGGCGGCCAGCCAGTCGAGATAGCGGACCCGTTCGTCTAGCGTCGCGTCGCGCGGGCCGGTGCCGAGCGTTGGCACGCCTTGGGTGAAGTCAAACAGGTTGAACCGGGCATAAGCGGCGGGCGCGGCGGCGGCCGGCTGCGCGAAAATCTTGCCCATGATCAGCCCTCCACCACTTCGGCGGTGATGCGCAGGACGCGACCGTCCGCGAGATATGCGAACACGCGGCCGTTATCGTCCGTCGCGTCGTTCACGCCGTCCAGCAGGACCAGAGCGTCCGCGATCAGCGCGGCGGGCGTGGCCGGCTCCTCCGGCGTGTCCCATTCCGGATCAGGAAGCGGCTGGCCCGCCTCCAGTGCCCGCACGGCGGCTTCTGCGGCGGCGCGCGTCGGATAGGTCTCCACCATATCCGTGGTATCGTCGCGGTGCTCGATCACCGCCCACGCGGTCGCGTGCTCATCATCGACCGGATAGATATGCGACACGGCCACCGGATTGCTATCGCGCGCGTCCCGCTGCGGTTCCACGCGCCAGCGCTGCGGCAGGGTCTCGACTTCGTCCAGGTCGATGGTCTCGAAACCAAAGCCGGAAACACGGTCGATAATCGGCTCCCCACGTTCGGCCTGTACGCTGTTCCAGCCGTCCAGGAACCCGTCCGATGGCGTAGCCTCCTCCATCAGGCGCAGCGCTTCACGGCGCGCGGTGCTGGCGTTGGGGGCGAACACGTCGACATCGGCGGTCATCGTCATAGGGACGCGATAGAAAGGCATGGGTCGTTCCTTCGTTCGTGGCTGGCATCATCAGCGACGGGGAGCCATCCCGCCGGACCGGCCGGAGCCGGTTTCGCCTTACGAAATCCAGGTGATCACGGGCGGCTCAACCTTCGAGTCGACATGCATGACGGCTTTGCCGTTGCCCGATGCGGTGATGATGTTGATTCGCCCACCACGCCCACGGGTAGCGCGGCCGGTGGTCATGTTAGGAGTGAACCGCAGTTCACGCGATGCTTGCCCCACATACCACGCATCCGCGCAATCACTGGTCAAGTAGTAGGGGCAGGTCGCACCAGGGGCTGCATCCATGCCTTCGCGGAATTCCTTGGTCAGGTCGTTCATGATCAGCGGTCCTTGGTGGCGATGGCGAGGGCGACGAGGAAGGCGGACCCGCAGGTGCACCCAATGGCGAGGGCTAGGGCCAAGTGGAAAGTCAGATCGTCACGGCTCGCGCCCATGGGGGCGGCCATGTCGTGATAGACGATCCAGAGGGCGACGATGGCGAGGGCGGCCAGCATGGCGGCGGCTGCGGCGATGATGCGACGGGCCATCTTAGCGAGCCTCCACGCAAACGATGGCATCGGACTGATGCCAGCCCGCCGCCCAACGCTCGTTTGCCATGGTGCCGGCATTGTAGGGGTTGCGGCCATGGGGATAGGCGGCGCGGCCTTCTGCCTCAAGCCGTGCTGCGGTAACGTCGTGGGCGCACATGCGGGGGGCGTTGGGGATGCCGCCGATGTTGTGGGGGTTGAGAGCCAGGCGGCGGGCCATCTCGGCACTGGTCAAGCTGTCGGTCATTCGTCGTTCCTTCGTTCGGTCACCTTGTCCGGGGCATCGGCCCGGCTGGCGAATCAGTCTGTAGCCTAAATGATCGTGCCGCGCAAATGTTGCGCGCTCCATCGCAAAAGATTTGTGGGAATCTCCATCGCCGCGACGCGCGCCGGGCGGCTCACCCCACGCGCCTAGCGCGCTGGAGTCCTAGCCCTGCGCCCGTGTCATAGGGGCACCCCCCCCGGGTCCGGGTCCTCCCTGGGCGAAGCCATGACCATAGCGGTGAGGGACCGCTAATTCCGGGAGGTCGCGACTTCCCCAGAACTTGCGAAACGACAATAGCGTATGGATTCGCTATGGGTTACCAGACCACCAAGGAGTGTCCCCAGATATGGCTGCGATCGGCCCGAATGGACCCGTTGAACTCGATCCCGGCGCCTATGACGCCCGCGATCTCGACGGCAAAATCACTAATGCGCTCGCCGGCGATGCCGCCGGGCGACATGAGCGCGTTTCGATCGCCATGAAGAAGGCGCGGATCTACCCGGGGAACGTGCCGCCGTTCCCGGAACTCCTGATCGTCTCGGCGACCACGATCAACCATGACGGCACGCCGCAGGTTGGCGATCCGCTGATCGGCGTCGATCCTGTCGTCGAGAATGGATCGGTCATTCAGCGGAGATGGTGGAAGGGAAGCAACTTGGTGGCGACAATCGCCACGTTCTTCCCGACGTCGACCGGCGATTATCGATATGAGGTCACGGTCCAGGGCTTGGGTGGGCAATACCTCAACAGTTCCGCAACGGTCACTGTGAGCACACCGCCTGCGGAACTGCGCCGAACGATCTTCAACACCCTGCGGACGGCGACGCTGCTCTCGAAACTGATCGAAGGGGAGCCGCAACTATACGCGGAGATCTACCCGCTTTTGCAGCAAAGCAAGGCGAGGGTTTTGGCGCTGCGGGACGATCGCATCGCTACGGAGCAACGCATGACAGCATTGGAGGCGCGAATTGGCCGATGATCCACAATATGGGGTAGACGATCAGGTTGTCATAAACGCTGATCGCTTCGAAGATTTCTTGGACACTGTCGTGGCGATGGTCGCCACCAACGACGGCGGCATCGACGCGCTTCAACAGCGCATCGATAACTACCGCAATCCGCCGCCTGTGCCGAAGCCGACCCTGTCGCTTTCGGCGCCGATTACGAAGGTGGAAGGCGACACGGGCACCACTGAATACCGGTGGACGCTGACGCTCGATCCCGACGGTTCGACCGACACTTTCCCGTACAGCTACGCCGTCACGGGCTTCGGCAGCAACCAGGCCAGTGCCGCGGATTTCGGCGGTGCATACCCGGCTGGGTCTGGCACCATCTCGGCCGGAGATCCGAGCAAGGCCGTGGTGATCCTGGCCTACGCGGACCGCGTCAAAGAGCCGGATGAGCAATTCAAGCTGACGGTCTCGGCGGCCGGCATGTCGGACGTCTCCTCGATCGGAACAATCGCCAACGACGATAATGATCCTGTGCCGGCGTTCGTCTTCTCGGGGCCGACCACGATTGCAGAGGGCACGCCGGCTGCGTCCGTGCCGGCCTTCGCATTCGCGGGGCCGTCCGTTATCGTGGAAGGCAACGATTCTACGCCGGTCCCGGCGTTCGCTTTCAGCGGACCGGAGAAAATCGCCGAAGGCAACCCTGACGCGATCGTCCCTGGTTTCGTTTTCACTGGTCCCGGCGTCATCGCCGAAGGCAACCTCCCCACCGCGCAATACACCTTTGCCGGTCCTGCAACTATCAATGAGGGCAGCGTACAATGACCGATGCAACCTATACCGTAACGGAGACTGCGGCGACGACTGTTGCCCGCGAACTGAAGGTTGGCGTTCGCGCCAAGTCAGGTTCGTCGAACCCGGTGAAGCAAACGGATTGGAAGGACGATGTCTGGCCGATCATGACGTTCACCTTGGCGATCGGCGCAACCCAGGCGCAGGCGAAAATCAGCACCAAGGGCAACAACGTCATCGACGGCAATCGCGACCTGGAATTCTACGTCATCAGCCAATCGCCGACCGGCGGGACCGTCACCCTGTCGCCGCAGTTCGCGCAGATCACCGATGATGACCAGACGCAGCCGGTGGTCGTATCGCCGTATGTCTACAGCGACGATCTCGAGAGCGCAGCAGTCGGCGACGATCCGATGGCTCGGCCGAACTGGTCGGCCATGGGCGCCGCTCCCACGACGTACAAGGTGTCGACCAACAAGGGCATCTACAACACCACCTATAACCGTGGCGCCGGTCTGGCCCTTTTTGGTCCGGATCAGAACACGGACGGCACCGATATGGGCTTTATCGTCGAGTACGACGAGAACAAGAGCGCGTCCCCGGGCAACGGGCGGGCCGATGCGTACAGTCTCAACTCCATGTATCTGGCAATGTTCGCCAAGGACATTTCCAATTACGTGCGTGCTTCCACCAACGACGGCACCGTTCCCGCGATCGGCCGCTCCTATGTCGACGGTGCCGACAATTTCGTGTCGATGACGTTCCGGCACCGGTTGCAGACGCCCCCTCCGTCGATGACGGGCGCTGCGAGCATCAAGACCCGCTGGATCTATCACGACGGCCGTATGCGGGTGATCCTTCCCAATGGCGAGCGGTGCTTGGCCGTGGACGGCTCCGGTTCCTATCCCAAGGACAGCGCGCTTCTCACCGGCATTCCGGGCCTTGCCGATGTGGCCTCGCGGCGCGGCAAGGTCGGTTTCCAGAACGCGACGGGCGTCTATGATTTCGGCAACGGCATCCGTGTCACGCCGCTGAAAATGCTCGTCATGAGCCACGCGCGCTTCGCATCGCGAACCGCCGTCGGCAGCGGGAAAGGGCGTATCTGGCTCGCGGGCGATTTCGTCGGCGACGCTGTGCGGTGGGGCTATCGTGTCATGAGCGCGTCCAATGGCGCAACTCCCATGGCCGTGGTGCAGGATTCCCGCGATGTTACCGACGTCACGATCGGCAGCGCGAAGTTCAAGACCTTCCGCTATGTCGCCGAAGCCCCGGTGGGTGGTCCGTACATCATCGAAACCTTCATGACGGACAGCAACGGCGTGACCAGCCTGGTCGGCAGCAAGCGGGTCACCATCGGCGGAACCGCCGGTATTACCTATGGGCAGTCCAACTCGGTCAAGATGGGCGATAGCGTCAACGGCAAGCTGTCGACGTTCAGCCGCCTTGTCCCGTCGCAGCCCTACTTCGGTAATAACCCCGACAACGTGCCGGCCTACGAACTGACCGGCATGGGCACCGATGAATACACCTATTCGTGCAATGTCGAATGCTCGCGCATCATCGCCGAAGCCACCGGCACGCCCTGCCTCACCCTGTCGACCGGCATCCCTGGATCGGGGATCTCGTTCATCGAGCAGGACTCCACGTTTGCGAGTACCTTCCAGGTAAACCGCGACCTGATCGATGGCGTGATCGACTATGTGATCTGGGACCAGGGCGAGGGAGACCGGGACGGCGTCGACGCGCCGAATTACTATTTCGACAAGCTGGAATCGGTCTACCTGAAGGCGGTCGCGCGGACCGGCAATCCGAACCTGCTGTTCGTTATTTCGCCGATCGGCCGCTTCTCCAGCACCAACCCGCCCAATGGCAACACGACTTGGGCAAAAATGGACACCTATGCCCGGATCGTAAAGCTAGCCGGCGATGCCCTGGTGCAGAAATACCCCGGCAAGGTGATCTACGGCAGCAGCAAGCTCGGCATCCTGCACGGCACCAACGATCCGTATCATTACTTCCCGGAAGGCTACATGGAGACGAGCCGGCGGTGCGGGCGCTCGATCGCTAAGGCGTTGGGCAAGAGCGTGCCGGACGGTCGCGGGCCGCTCGCCACGGGCATCACGCGCAGCGGCGCCACGATCACCGTTGCCATGGATCTGAATGGCGCGGCATCGCTGACTGACCTGGTCTCCAAATCGACTGTCAGCGACGATCAGAAGGGCACTCCTGCCCTGTCTGGCGCCATGTACGGGTATGAGGTCAGTTCGGACAATTTCACGTCCCTGCTGGCGATCAGCAGCATCGCGCCCAACGCGGCGCGGACGGCGCTGATCATCACCTTGGCGGCCGATCCCGGCAAGGCCGTGTCGTTGCGCAGCTATCACGGCGCATCCTACGACGACAAATTCATGTTCTGGGGCACCGGATATGCCAATGGGTATGAGGATGTGCCGATCTGGCCGATCCTCAACTACCTGACCAGCGCCAACTAATCGGCGGGGCGGCCTCTACGGGGGCCGCCCTTCCCCTGTAGAGGAACGACCCAATGGCGGGCGAAACCAACGTCACCATCGACGAAACTCGGAAAGTATGGCTCGCCCGCATTGCCGCGATGAACGCGGACACGGCGGCGGGCGAAGTCGCCTTGGCGCTGATCAAGGATCAGATCACCGAAGCGGAGAACGCCGGCAGCGGAGGCGGTGGCGGCGGCGACACCGGCCTCGAGGCGCCGATCGCCAACCCCGTAAGCGCGGTGACTTTCGGGCCGATTGTGAGCGGTTCGACCGGTTATAAGAACCTGGGCGGGACCGAGCATAGCTTCCGAGCCGAGCCGGCGAACGCGACCGACACGGGCAGCATGTCGGCGCCAGCCGAAGTTGAGATGTTCTTGGACACCGATGACGGCAACCCGAATTACGGGTTCAAGGTCACCGGCCTGGGAGGGTCGACCAACCTCAATTTCTATTATCGCACGCCTGCGGTTCCAGCCACGGACGATACCCCGGCCGTGGCGAGCGCGTGGAAGATCTTCTCTGGCGGCGAAGCGAACCATGGATGGGGTCGGTCACTCACCCGCCAGGACGTCGTCGACATCGGCTTGGTGAATGGCACCATCGCCGTCATTTTGAACGGCATCACCGTCAAGACATTCCCGCCTCTCGTCTTTTCGAGCAAATTCCCGGATGGTTTGGGCAGCTATGCGCAATACCGCCTGACCGGCGGCAACTACGTGCAGAAGATCACGCTGTCCGGCGGCGTGATTGCGCCAATGACGACGATCAAGATCGCGCTCGATGTCGATGGCCGCCCCGTGTTCACGTTCGACTATAAGGGAACTCCGTTCGGGTACGTGATCGGGACGTTCGACACCACGGACAGCCAGATCACCACCCTGAAGCCTGCTGCTCTCGTCGAGAATGCCAAGAAGGGCCGAGCGACCTACCGCGGCGCTGATCCGGCGCCAAGCCGGGGCAAGGGCTGGGTATTCAAGCTGTTCGAAGCGGACAGCGACGGTAAACCCAAGGATGGCGTGCTTCCGATCTCGGCCACGCTGATCATGCCCGCGCCGCTCGCCATCGGTCAGAACATCGTATTCTCCGGCAACCCCTACTATACAAACCTCGCAATCGGCGCGGGCTGGCAGGATCGCGCGGACTATCAGGGACCGACCAGCGGCTATCGCAATCCCAATCAAGGCTATGTCGGCGATGACGGCAACCTGAAGGGTTTCCCCGTCGGGGCATCGTACAACTTGCGTTGCAATAAGCCCGCATTTGGGCAGAATCAGAAGCTGCACGAAATCTCCTGGATCGAACCGAATAATACCACCGGCACTAGCCGCTTCACGGTGATCGGCTTGAGCCAAGCCGGCAAGCGATGGACGAGCGAGCAACCGACGGCATACATCAACGGTAGGTACGTCTATCGGGGCATTCCCGATATCAACATGGTCGGCACCAGCCCTGACGAACTGTGGGCAGTTTTTACCGGCAAGACGGCCGATGGAGCGACTGACGACATCCGTCTCGCGGAAGCGACCGCTGACTTTAGCAAGCGCGTGCGCGAAAGCTGGAATACCAGCATGAACGATCCGCTGCACGGCGTCCTCCGGACCATGGAGTCGCAGCAGATAAACAATTGGCGGCAGAACTATCCGTGGTCCGAACGGCCGCGGCCTGGCTATCGCCCATACTCGAACTCGTTGCAGGGCTTCCCGCTCGAGGACCACATCGCCATGTCGCGCCGCAATGGCCGGAAGCTGATGTTCATCTTCGGCCCAAAATGGCCCGACGAAGTGGTGCGGAAATCCGCTCGCGCTCTGTTCACGGGCGAGGGTATGACGGACGGCCTGGCGCTGCGGCCGGAGACGCCCATCGATCTCTCGCTTGTCGGCAATGAGCACTTCAACACCAACTTCACCGGGCTGTACGAAGAACTCGCCGTCGCGGCCGAGCGAGATTATGGATATACCGCCGGCGGCAACAACGAACGCCGCATTTATTCGAGCGTGCAAATTCACAACAGGGTCTATGACCTGCTGCTCGCTGCCATCCCAGAGTATATGAGCCGCGCCACGATCATCTACTCGTGCTCGCCCGGTAATCATCAATTCGAATGGCGTACGGCGAAGGCTTTCGGCATCCGCGGCGTGCAGGCGATCGAGACGTCGATCTATATCGGCATCGGCGTCAAAAAAACCTCGTTCGGCAACAATACGCCGGCCGAACTGAAGGGGCCGTGGATGGCCGATGCCGACAAGCAGGTCGACAATGCGCTGCTGGGGCTGAACGATTACGCAAAGGAGGGCATCCCGCGTAAGCTGTACGAAGTCGGCATGGATATATTTGGCTCGCTTGCGCAGGGCACGATCGCCATGACCGACGAGCAGCGGACCGTCTGGGTGACCAGCGACGAGTATATTCAGGTCTATGAGTACGCGTGGAACCGGATTCGCGCTGAATTCGGATCTGACGCGGCGGCATATTACGACAATGGCAATATGCACTTCTGGGGCCACTGGAATCCCGGCGTTCCAACGCCGAAATGGGATCTCCTGCTAAGAATCCAGCAGCAAGTCGAGGCGGCGAATTGACGAAAAATGGGGCCTATCGGCGGTCGATAGGCCCCTATTTTCGGCCTAAATCACCCCGATTTCGGCCTGTTTTTGGTGGGTTTCGCACAAAAACCAGATGTTTTCCGCGCTGAACAGCGCTTCTCGCTCTGATCCAGCCTCATATTGGTCCGCATCAGCCAGCGGGATGATATTGAGCGGCTTCCCGGTGCTCTGTGCGCCGCATATGGCGCATCCCGTGTCTTCCGGGGCCTCCTGCTCCAGGACGTAGCGCGCAAGGCGCTTCAGGCGGCTCTCGTCGGTAAATTTGGCCTGTTGGATCACGCCAGGGTCGTGAATGCCTCGCGCCTGGTCACTCTTGATCCCGTTGATCTCCATGAGCACCGGATCTGACCCGTTATCGACATAGGGATAGTGCGCGTTGACCTGCCCGCGCTGCCCGGGGCGGCGAAGGCGGCCGGTGATCTGGTAGTGGACCTGCGGCGACCAGTCGAACTCCCCGATCACGACGTCCTGACAATACTGCTGGAGACCATCGAGGCCGGCGCCGCTGCGCAGGGACATCATCATGACGCGGGAGTTGCCGACAGTGAAGTTCCGGACGGACTGCCGCTTCTTCGCCTGGTCCTCGCTGCCGGTATAGAGCACCGGCCGATACTCCCGGAGCATCTTCTCGACGATGATGTAGAACTCGCGGTGCCAGCCCGCGAGGAGCACGCGCGGCACGTCGCGCAGCAGCAGCGCCACATAGGCGGCGACCGACCGCGCCTTAGCGATGCCGGTCATCTGCCGCATCCGCATATCGAGTTCGCGCGCCGCCGCGCCTGCGCCGTGGAAGCTGCCGCCCATCACGCGAAGCGCCAGCTTGCGCGTCAACTCCGCATCGTCCTGCGCGTCGTCGTCGTTCCAGTCGACCTCGAGCGTGATGATGTTCGGCTTGGGCATGGAAGCATCGACCAGGGGATCGTCCTCTGTCCGGCGCAGCATCCAGCCGCTTTCCTTCAGGAACTCGCCTAGCGCGTCCGGTTCCTTGACGATCCGGCCGGCGGCGCACCACTCGCGCACGAACTCCTCCCGCTCGCCAAGTAGCGACGGGTTGATGAACTCCATGACGGTGTGAATCTCATCGCCGTAATTGTACGTGGCGGTCGCGGTCAGCCCCATGCGGAACTTGGCCCGCGCGCTGACGATCGAGCAGCACCGGCCCTTACCCGTCTCGGTGCCCGTGCGCAGTTCCTGGATCTCGTCATAGATGATCGATTTGAGGAAGCCGTTCTTCAGGAAGTCGATCCACCCCGCGATGTTCGTATATCGCCAGATGTAGATGTCCGCCGGTGGCAGGTTGTACGGCTTCGTCGAATAGATGACGTGGCATTTGAAGGTCGTGAAATCCTCGATCCGCTCTGCCCATTGCTGCGCAAGGTGCGCCTGGACGACGATGCCGGCCGGGCAGGGTGCGCCCATCGCGAGCGCGGTGAGCGCGCTGTTCGTCTTGCCGAGACCGACGTCGTCCGCGAGCAGCAACCCGCCCTGGTCGACGGCGATACGCGCGGCCTGCGCCTGATAGAGGTAGGGTGCCTTGCCTTCCGCGATCCCCTTCATCGGATCGGGCTTCCAGTCGGGCGTCAGGATCTCGCCGCGCTTCGCCGCCCGGTCCTTCACCGCGCGATCACCGGCGCGCAGCAGCGCCATGTGCTTCGTCTCGAGCGGATAGCGCTGCATGAACCAGTAGAGATCCGCACGCACGTCTTCGTTGTCGCTGATCGCGAACTCGATCGCGTATTGGTCGACGCGGGGGAACAGGCGCTTGAACGCGATCGCGACGTGGGGCCGCAGGTTCTTGATAATCCACCGCTGGTCGCGGCCAGGCTCGAGCAATACCGTGCCGAACGTCTTCAGCATCCCATGCTCCCCATGCCGGCGGAGATCATGACCACGGGCTTGTCCTGGATCGTGTCGACCATGCCCATAGCGGTGCCGGTGATGAGCATCAGCACCGTGACCTGATCATGCTCGGCGTAGCGCGCCAACTGGCGGTAGATCGCCTTCTTGGGATATTTGAACTTGGCCTCGAGCACCACGCGGCCGTCGGCCAGCAGGAAGTCGGGCCGGTCGCGCTTGCTCAACGCCTTCTCGCGTTCGAACGGGATCTTCGCGGCGGTCAGCACCTCCGCGATCGAGTCCTGAAGCGCGCGTTCGGTCGAAAGCCGCAGGCGCGATTGCCGCAGCACGGCCGCCACGACGGCGGCAAATTTTTCATCTGTCATCACGCTCTCTTTCTCTCGAGGCGATCGGCGTAGCTGACCGATCCCATGAACTCGAACTCGGTGCCGGCGAATAGCGGCATGTTGTAGCGGTGACTGTTCTGCGCGAGGCTTGAACTGTCGGCGCTGTGGAAGGGATAGAGATCCTGCACCGCTACACCGCGCAGCATGTGTGTGACCGGATCGCGGTGCCTGCGCAGCAGTTCGGTGAACGCTTCATCCATGCGCTCGCGCCAAATCGCGCTGCCGACCTGCCAGTGCTCATCGGTCGACCCGATGCACACGCGCGGCCATTCGTCGGCGAGCCGCAACAGGCGGTCGATCGGTTCTCCTGTATGCCAAACTGGTGCGCCACGGTGACCAAAGGGCCACTCGCGAAGAAGCGCGTCCTGCGACTGTCCGCCTTCAGCGATGACGTCGGGAATGACCGCCCATCGGCCGGGCACGAACAATCGCTTCTCCAGCCACGCATAATATTTCGGCCAGTTGGTCGGCCGCCCCTTGGTGAATGCCGTGAATGCGCCATTGTCGAACATCACGCCGGCGGCGACCTGATCCATTAGGTGCGCCTGCTGCGGATATGCGTGCGACACGCAGAAGTGGCGGCCGGTCAGGGCGAACAGGCGCGCTTTCGGGTTGATCGCCGTGACGTGATAGACGGTCGCCACGCCTCAACCCTCATGATCAATCAGCGCGATCGCGCCGTGCAGCAATGCGCCGGCCAACAGCATCCGCCGCTCCGCCGGCACCGCGCGCAGCAGTTCAGCCACGATCGCAACCGCCATATCAGCCGCCAAGGTCGGCTCCTCGATCACCTCGACGGCCGCCATGATGGTTGCGACAGCGTGCGTCGCTACCGATCTCACAGCAGCACCGCGTTGCGCGGTCCGGCGTCGAGTTCATCGCCCACTTCATGCCCGCAATCCCGCAGGCAGTCCGCGCAGCCGCCGCCGGCCGGGCGCACTTCCCAGCACGGCCGCAGCCTGGAAGCCTGGGAGCGCGCGCGGCAGGCGTCGCGCAGGCGTTGGTCGAAGAACGTCGGGATGGTCACGGCGGCGGCCTTTCGCGGTGATTCGGGGGGGCGGTCGAACATGGCAAATTGGTATGCGCCCTGCCAGCCCTGAAGGCGGTCAGGGAGAGCGTCGCCAGCGCGGCATTCACCGCACTGGCAGCGCTCCGGCGTCAATTCGGCCTCGCGTGCTTCGAACTGATCAGCAGGTCGATGAACCGGGCGATCATATCGATCGTCTGGCACCCGCGCAGCACCGTCGTATCGATATGCAGGTCGAATTCGGCCTCCAGCCCGGCCGCCACGACGCCCCACTCGATTTCCGGCTCCACCTTGCGGAGATCCTGCTGGTCGGTGATGTCATTGGCGACAGACGGCCCCAGATGCTCCTCGAGCACGCCGCGGATGCGTTTCTTGGTCTGATCCGACACGTAACTTTCTCCCATCTCTCGGTTGCAGTCTCGGCAGAAGCCGGGGCCGCCGCAGACTGCCGAATCCAAGGCGTCATTGCGGAACAGGTGCACGCGCTTGCCCCAGATGCCGCCATGAATGATCGCTTCGGCGGTCATTTGCGGGCCATCAACATATCATGGATGTCGATGCCCAGCCCCGTGAGCATTTGCCCGCCGCTGCGCTCCGTACCCAACCCCAACGCCACCATCGCCGGCCCGACGATCTGCTTGTGCGCGGCCGTAAGCCACATCTCGCCATCGGGCGGGATTGGGATGGCATCGGCGATCGCCTGGCGCACGTCTGCATCGCAGAGCGAGATTACCTCCTCCGCCCGGCCGGTGCGCTCCTCCTGGCTTTCGCCGCCCAACCAGATGATGCGCTTCAGCAGCCAGTCGCGGTCGACCGGCACGCTGATCAGGTTGCGGGTGACCTTGTCCATGCCGGAAAGGATGGTGACGCCGGCCGTGTCGTCGAGACCGGGCAGACGCCAGCCGGGCGCCCCTTCGTCAATGTCGCTCTGTGCGATCGACATGAGCGACGCGTCGTTGATCGTCATGATCTGCCGGGAGCCAAGGTTCTTCGCCCGGATCAGCTTGCGAAGCTGCGGCGTGGCGTCGTTCGCACGCTTCAGGTGCATGGTCGCGATCGTCTGGCGCTCCGGGTCCACCCGGAGGATTCGAACATTCTTCATCGTGCGCTCCTACTGTCATCGTCGGGGTGGACTAGAATCGGCGTCGGGCCACCGTCCTAGTCCACCCTCCCGTCACTGGTCGGTCGCTTCGGGCGCGTCCGGGTGCTGCGCATGTTCCGCGCGGCGCAGGTCGGTCGCCTTGGTCTCCAGCCGCTCGATGATCTCGTCGACGAAGATCCCTTCGCCCTTCGCGTCTTCGACCAACTGATCGAGCCTGTCTTGTAGCTTCGCCATCGTTCTTCTCCGTTGTGGCACAGTCGCCATCTTCGGGGGCGATCGCACCGCCCCTCCAGTCGCGTCAGTAGCGGCGGCGGCGACCGTGTCCCGTTTCGATCGACGCTCCTACGGCGTACATGGGAAGGCGGTCACCTTCCTGATTGCGATGCGCGGGATGTATCGGCTGCGGGATATTGTTGAGATCCGGGCCGACCGTTGGCCGCTCGACCGGCACCGTGCGCGTTTCCGTAGCCGGTGCATCGATCCGATCTTCTTCATCGAGTACGCGGTCGAGATACCCTTGGGTCCGATCCAACTGGCGGCGATACTGCTCGGCTTGACTGCGAGCGAAAGAGAGGTCGTTCTGAAGTATGGTCTTTTCCTTCTTCCACTCGGCCTCGCGTGTCACGAACTGACCGAATGTCTTGTCATTGCGCTTGCTCTCCTCGCGCATGTCTTCGATCCGATCGCGCAAATCGGCGATGATCTGCGCCTGATTTGCCACCTCGCCGATCAACGCGGTGTTGGCCGAGACCAGCGCATTGAAGTTCTGGAGGTTGTATTCCAGCGGCATGTCGCCCGGCGGCGCGTTGGGGATGTCGGCCGGGATCTCCTCGGCCCCGGGAATGTGCTGCGCGTCATCCGCTTCGGCCGTCATATTGTGCGGCATCTCGACTTCGGTCGGCGGCGTGTCATCGGTGTGCATTTCTCGCTCCTGTCGGCGGCTATGGGATCGATCCGGGCGGCCGCCGCGCCAGGATCGCGCCGTTACCGGCGAAGGGCGTGCAACGCGTCCGCGAGATCCTGACGCGCGCGCTGCGCTGCTATCGGATCATCGTGGCCCACGGTGAAAGAGAAGCGCAGCGGACCGCCGCGCACATAGTCGGCGACCGGCTGGAGATCCGCGGACAGTTCGAACGGCTGGCGGGCGACCGCAGCATCGACCAGGGCGTCGCGCAGCGCCTCCGCATTGGGATGGCTAAACTTGGCGAGGCACGTCGCCTCCATCGCGGTGCCGGCGACGTCCGGATAGCGCAGCAGGCCCGCCAGCACCGCGCGCTCGACGTTCAGGCCGTTGCCGGTCCGCGCGATCGCCTTCGACGCCTGGCTCTGGGGGCGTGCTGGTCGACTGAACGGCTGGCGTTCAGTCGGCGCGCTCGGCTGGCGCGCGGCGCGGCGCGGTTCGGCCGGGCGCGCGGTGTGACGCTCGAAGCGTGCCCGGAACTCGCGCATGTAGGCCGCGCGCACATCGGCGTTGCGGATGGTGCCAGCGTGCTCGCGCAGCCGCGACGCCAGACCGGCCTTCTGCTCTGGCGTGTCGATGGGGCCGGCGGCGACTTCGTGATCCCACACCACATCGACCAGCGCGCGCGTCGCCTTCAGCATCGCCTCCACCGCGACCAGGCCGCCCGACCGCGCCACATCGAACGGGTCGGACCCGTCCGGCGGCGTGCAGAACGACAGGGACCGGTCAGGCTCGAGGAGGGGCAGAGCACGCACCGCCGCCCGCGCCGCCGCCGCCCGCCCGGCCTTGTCGCCGTCGAAGCACAGGATCGGCGTGTTGGCGAGACGCCAGAGCCGCGAGATCTGCCGTTCTGTCAGCGCCGTGCCGTTGGGCGCCACCGCCTCCTCAATGCCGACGGTCGCCAGGCCGATCACGTCCATATAGCCCTCGACCACGATCAGCCGCTCGGCCTTGCGCGCCGCCGGCCCCGCCCGGTCGATGTTGTAGAGCGTCTGCCCCTTGTCGAAGATCGGCGTATCCGGGCTGTTCAGATATTTCGGCTCCGCATCGCCGATGACGCGGCCGCCGAAGCCGATGACGCGGCCGCGCTGATCGCGGATGGGGAAGGTGATACGCGCGCGGAAGAAGTCGAAGACTTCGCCTTCGCGACCCGGCTGATCGCTGATCTTCGCCAGTCCCAGTTTGACCAGCATGGCGGGTGCGACGTCCTTCAGGTGACGGTGCAGCGGCTCCGCATTGCGACCGCCGGGTGCCCATCCGATCAGGAAAGGTTCCACCTGTGCGGCGATGCCGCGCTTGTCCAGATACGCGGCAGGTGCGCCGCCGGATGCGACAGGATCTGTCATGTTGTCCGCGAACCAGTCAGCGGCGCGGGCCATGATGTCGAACATCGCCGCCTGCTCGCGCTCGCGCTCGGCATAGCGCGAGTCTTGCGCGGGCATTTCCATGCCGGCGGCGGCGGCCAGTTCCTTCACCGCGTCCATGAACGGCAGCTTCTCATGATCCGTCATCCAGCGGATCGCGTCGCCGTGCGCGGAGCACCCGAAACAGTGGTAGAAGCCCTTGTCATCGTTCACGTAGAACGACGGGCTTTTCTCGCTGTGGAACGGGCAGCAGCCGCGCTTTTCGGTGCCGGCCTTGGTCAGCTTCACCTTGCGCTCGATCAGCGACGTCAACGACGTCCGGGCGCGCAGTTCGTCCATGAACGCGGTGGACAGGGTCACAGGAAACGGCACTCCGATAGCGGCCACGCCAGCTTCAGCGCGCCAATGACCTTGCGGCGAGTGGGATCGATGTTCAGGCCGAAGTCGGTTTCCACCGCCGCGCCGCCGACGATGGATGATAGAACCGAATAACCGGTTGGCATCTTCTCCAAGGCGTGTTCGCGCCCGCGCAAATGCGGGCACACGGTCAGCGCGAAGTCGGCGCACACGCGATGCACGGGCGCCTCCGTCGTCATGAACCAGCCTTCGTCCGCATGGATGCGACCAAGCTGGAACCAGTAACGATCCGACGGTGGCGTTTTCTCGCCGCATACGGTGCAACGCATCTCTGCGATGGATCGCCGTTGCCGGACATTGTGGGGCTTGGCGAATAGCGGCTTTCCTTCGCCGGGGGTATGCGGTTGCCAGATCGCCAGCTTACCGCCGACCCACCGGCAAGGCCGCACCTCATACCGCATCTCGGATGACCACGCGGCGTTCCAAGGAACACGAATGTTCATTTGCACACCTCGCCCAGCGTTACAGCCGGTGCGACAAGGCCGCTCGCCCAGCCGTTATTCCAGACCAGGCGGCGGGAGACCGGATCGCGCGCAATCTTCGTTCCGTCCTGACAGATGCGGACCAGTTCAGAGCGATCTTTGATCGAGTCCTCATCCATGCGGTCGACGCGCGGCCCACAGCCGGCGACGGCCGCCGCCAAGGCGACACGCGCGACGAACCAATAGCCCCATGACTTCCGTTTCACGACCAAATCGTCGAAGCGGGCACTGGCGCCGGGCGTGAACGGCAAGCGGTCAGCGATGCGACCAAGCGCGCGATGAGTGCGGCGCGACACGATCACAGTCCAACCTCCGCCGGCGTCGGCCAGTTCCAAAAGCCCTGATAGCCGCGGCAGTCGATCGGATGCTCCCACACATCGATGTCGAGCATCGGCCAGCCCCAATTCGCGTGCGTGTCTCGCTCGCTATCGTTGGCACGCGGCAAGCCAAACTCGGCGGCGATGTCCGGGCCAAGGCGCGGCTCGCCTAGCTTCGCAGTTCCCAGCCCGACGCTCCACGGCAGGTCGCCGTGCGCGCGCAGGTCGATCGTGCCGCGTTCGGTGCTCGCCTCGGTCTCCATCGCGCGGCGCAGCACCGGCAGGGCCTTGTCAGCGTGCAAGCAGGTCTCGGCCGCCCAATCGCCGCCGCGCTCGAGCGCCAAGATCAAATCCTTGACCTGCCGGCGATCGATGTTGCGCGACGACGCATGGATGACGATCCGCTCGCCGATCAGGCCGGCATAGGAGGGGCCGCGCTGGCGCGGGTTCCATCCGCGGAACTCGTAGGGCTTGGCACCGGCCATGATGAGCGATGCCCACGGCTGGTAGATGGTGATCGCCTTCATGCCGGGAACTCCGTATGCAGCGCGCCGTACAGATGCCGGCCCGCCAGTTTTTTGCCGACGCGCACGCTGAAACCGGTGCCGTTGCCCCAATCGTGCCAGAACCCCGGCCGCTCCCCCTTTGTCATGCTGTTCTCGCAGCCGGCGGCATCAACTTCGCCGTAGGGCAACCACTCTCCCCACTGCTTGAATAGGAACGGCACTCCCGCGGCATCGCATTGCGCCGCGATGTCATTCACCCACGGACGATGGCTTGGTCGTGCGTGTTGTCCGCTCTCGCCGCCAACGATCACCCAGCCGATGTATCGCCACCAAGCCGGATCGGTCTCAAAATCCACGAAACCCAACAGCGGCTCCATCGACAGGAAGGGTTTCAGCGCGCACGCGACGCGCACCTGCGCAATCTTGCGCTGATCCCGCTCCCACTCGCCCTGACTGACGATCGTCGCGCCGATCCGGACGTTACGCGGCACGCCGTCCGGGAACATCTCGATCAGCATGTCGAGCGCGTTGCCGATCCGCTTGGTCAGCAGCAACCAATCGAGGCTTGGCGTTGCCAGGATCAGCGCCGCGAGATCCGCGCGCCATTCCGGCAGGATGCTCCGGTGATTGTCGAACACGTCGGCAAGCGAGGAGCAGAACACGCGCCGCCGCCGGCCGTGCTCCTCGAAGAATTTCGCTGCCTGCCGCTCCCACTTCACCGGGTTGTGCCAGTTCGACGCGCTGGTCCGCACGCGGTCTCCGCCCCACTGGACCCGCCCATGCCGGCGATCCATGAGATCTTCGGCGTAGCAATGATCGCAGCCCGGCCCGACCTTCGTGCAACCCATCCACGGGTTGAAAGTCGAGTCGGTCCACTCGATCGCGCTTTCCTCGGCCATTAGTACCAGTCCTTCCCAGCGACTCGATCCAGCCGCATAGCGGTGGGGATGTAAAAGGAATCGACGTCGCGATCTTGAGACCTACCAGACTCGTGGAAGGCAAAACCTTCATAGGTGATGCTCACCCACCACGTCTTGTCATCGCTGTTCAGTCGGCCAGGTACACGTTCGATCTCGAATTCGCAGCCGGCGGAAAGCAGCGCCCACGCGACGCCAAGCTGGCTCTGCGCCTCCGCGCTGTCGCGGTTCGACCAATCCTTTTGCGGAACGCGGCCGCGCTCACACAGCGCGATCAGTTCCTCTCTCGTTATGTCTGCCATCGGTGGCCTCCGTTGGTGGCCGGCGGCAGGACGCCGCCGGCAGGGGTTACGCCTTCGTGGCGCTCGGCTTGAACTTGACGACGTGCTTGCCGGCGGTGGTGATCGGTTCACCGGTGCGGATGTGGTTCAACGTCCGGCCCGCCTGGTACTTGCGCTCGAAGGTGCCGAAGCCGCCGACGCGAACCTTCTCGTCGCGCTCCATGCAGGCATTCAGCGCATCGAACACACGCGCCACCGCCAGCTTGGCGTCGGCCTGCGAAATCGTGCTGTTACGGTGGGTTATTTCGGCAACCAGGCCGCCGCTCGAGAAGCGGTTCAGTGTCTTGGGATCGTCCATCGTCATATCTCCTGGGGGTGGTTAAGCGCCGCCGGCCCCCTGTCCGGTATCTGCCAGCGCCAATTCGGTATTGCGGTCGGTCACGGCCTTGGTCAGCCGCTCCCGAAGCGGTTTTGCCGCCGCCTTGGTGACATCCGCCTCCTGCGCCCAAAGCGCGTCGACGGCCTCGAGCGTGTTCGCAGCGGCAACCTTCTTCTCGAAGTCGGCGGCCCACATGTCCCAAGCCTGGGCATCCTCCGGCAGGACCGGACCGCGCTTCTGCTCGGCCTGCTGTTGCTCCGGCTCCTGCCGCGTCTGCTGGCGCTGCTGATTGCCCTGCGGCTCCTGACGTTCCTGCCGGTGCTCCTGCATCTCCTCGCGATCGTCTTGGCGATCGAGATCCAGCGGCACGCCCGATTCATTGCCGAAGTGCTCGAGCGCACGTTCCGGGCGCGGGGTGGCCGCCGGAATATAGGACGGCAGCGCGGCCATCTGGTGATGCGGCGTCTCGCGATCGTACTGCGGGAACATGGCGGCCGCTTCCATGTCGCGGATAAGCGACGTGCCTGCCAACGACTTGCGCAAGCGACGGATGGCCGTCTTCTTCCACATTTCCGTCGGCCAGCGATCCCACACCTTCGCGGTCTTCGCCTCCTGCCGAACGTCGTTGACGGCGGCGGCGTCCATCCATTCGAACTTGAAGACGCCGCGCGTCACTTCGGCGATCGCGTAGACGCCGATCATCGGGCCGCGATCCTCGCCTTCGACGAAAGGGTGATGCTTGATCCCTGGCGTCGTGCCCTCGAACAGCACGAAGCGGCCCGTCTGCGCTTCGTTCTTGTAGACCATCACCGCCTTGACGGTCAGCGCGGCGCCAGCGGACAGGATCTGTTTGATCAGGCCGTAGACCATCGGCATGTACCGCGCGACGTCACGCTCGCGCCATGTCGATCCGTCCTTATACCGCTCTTTTGCATCGACGATCGCGGCTTCCTTGCCGTCGATTCGCAGGCCGTCATAGGCCGCCTTCACGCACGCATCGACGATCGACTGGAAGGTGCAGTTCAGCAGCTTCGGGTTGGCGCGCAGCGCCTGGTTCACATTGGCAAGGAACGCCGCCAGCGGCAGATCCTTCGGCAGCACCCCGGCCAGTTCCTCGCCGCGCTTGTTGAGGGCGTCGAGAACCGCGCGCAGCCGCTCGCCGACGCTCATGACTTCGTTCTGGCTCATCTGCTGCTGATTGCCGCCACGGTTACCGCCGCCGCGCCCTGATCGTTCGTTCACGCCTGTCTCCTATCGAACCTGATTGCCGGTGGTGGTGATCTTCCGGACGCCGGCCGGGACGCCCATGTGCTTCGCCGTCTGGCGCACGACCGTCAGGATCGCCTCACGCACCGTCGGCGAATTCATGATGTGGTCCGGGATCAGCGACATGTCTTCGATCTCGTATTGCGCGATCTCCCGCGTCGAGATGACCGCGCCCAAGTCGCCGACGATGCGCGACCGCTTCGGTTGCCGCCGTTCGATGCTTTGGGTCGCCGGCGCCGGCGCCGAATAATCGATATAGCCGCGCGTGGCCGGCGCGGGGGCAGGGTCGGCGGCGGGCTTGCGCATCGCCGCCAGCATGTCCGCTTGCTCGCGGCGCTGATTCTCAATGCGCGCGTCGTCTTCCGTCTTCCACACGTCGATCTGCTGGTGCAGGCCCTGCATCGCTTCGTTGAGCGGATCGATGAACACCGTCTCCATCGAAGCCAGGCTTAGGTGCACTTCACGGTACGGTTCGGACAGCCGCTTCCGTTCCGCGTTCACCTCCGCCCGGAACTCGGCCGCCATCTTGATCGTGTCGCCGGCATCGGCGGCGGTCTGCCGGTTGCGCACCTTCTGCGCCGCCGCCGACCGAATGAACTCGTCGCGGCGCTGCGCGAACGTCTTACCGCCTTCGCGCGGCGTGTCATTGAACGCTTCAAGCTGCGCACCGCGCGCGGCATCCAGCATCGACCCGCTGTTGTGACCGATCATCCCGTGATCGTCGGTCTGTGGCACTTCGTCAGGAATCATAGGGGTAAGCCCTCACAGCCCGGGGAGGCGGGCGGTCATGAAATTGATGCGGCCGCCTGGCGTGCCGAGCGCGTCGTCAGGGTCATGCTCCTGCGCCCACGCCGCGCGCTCTACACGGAAGCGATATTCGGCGGCGTCGATCGGCTCCGCGGCGACGGCCGGCCAGAAGTCGATGACGGACGCCAAGGTGATGCCGCCGAACGTCAGCGGCTCGTCGAACGCGACGCCGGCGATCTCGATCTGCCAGCGATGCGACCGGTCCATCTCCTCGCCGGTCTCCGGATCGTGGGGAGCACCGAACCAGATGCGGATCGGCACGTCGACCCGCCGGGCGCGTCGGCGCTGGAGGAGGTAATAGCCCTCCACCAACGCGTCCGCGCCGTCCTGATCACGTAAGAACGGCTGCTCGATCATTACGCGTCCAGATGACCGGTTTCGCCGACCATGCGCTCCTCATTATCGCTCCAGTTCCGCGCCGTGAAAGCGTGAACCAGATCGACAACATTCGAGAAGTCCATGCCGTCATCCTCCATCGCAGCGCGAAGCGCGTCGACAGGATGATTGGGCTGGCCTTCCGGCGCGGCACAAAGCGCGGCGGCGAAGTCGGGCACGATCTCCCGAATGGAGTCAAATTCAGAAAGTGACAGCCTGCCAGCGGCTCGAGCCTGTGACCAGTGCGTGGTAACGATCTCGCGCGATCGGTCGCCTTCAACGCCAGCAAGCAGCCAGATCAGGGCGGCGGTGCCATCGAAGCCTTTCGATACTTCCGGCATGGTCGCATCCGCAACGGCGGCGGTGGCCGGCGGCAAAGTGACCAGCACCTTGTCGCTCGCGACCGGGATGTCCTTGCCAGCGCGTGCCCACGCGGAAACCTCCTGCGGCCGCGCCGCCCGCAGCACCGTGACGTCGGCGCCGACGATGTGCTGGACGGCGACCGCCGCGCTGGACGCTTCGATGATGTGATCATCACCTCGAAAGGTGCAGAAGTAGGGGCGGGTTGCCGCCATCGTAATCTCCATTGCTGCCAGGGAAATCAGGACCAGAGGATCAGCCACCACGCGACGATGCGGGGAGACATGATGAAGGCGACAGCCAGCAGCAGGCCGGCGGCGCCGATGCGCACCCGATCCGGGATGCGGCGGTAGATCTCGGTCCAGTTCATCGTCAGTGGCCTCCGACTCGATGATGTTCACCGTATCGCCGGAAAACTCGGGCGTTTCAAGCGCGATTGCGTTAAAATTATTGAACGGTTGCGCGGCGGAATCGAGATGCGTAAGCCTTGCCGGTATGGCGACCCTTCATCCTGATTCGGCAGCGATCGACCGCATAGGCGGCCCGATCATCCGTGAGCACTTCGGCCTTACCCGTGGCGCGATATTCTACTGGCGGCGCAACGGCGTTCCGGATGCGTATCGCCGCGAGATGATCTCGCTCGGCAAGCGGCACAAGGTCGAGATGCCGGAAATGAAGGTTCGCAACGGCCGGAGACCCGGCCGCCCCCCAACGTCCGGCAATCAGCCGACGTCGCCGGCAACGCCGGCGTAACCAGCCAGGAGATGATCATGGCAGAACGTGCAACCCCGGAGCGTGTCGCGTCCGACATGTCTCCCCCCAAGTTCCGGCAGGCCGTCCAGCGCCTCCGGACGATCAAGCCGAAGAAGGAGCGGATCGCCGGCATCAACGGCGAGATCGGTGGCATTTTCGACGCGATCGAAGGGTTCAAGGTCAACAAGAAGGCGGCCAAAATCTTCATGGCGCTGGATGGTCTCGAGCCGAGTGAGCAGCAGGACATTTTCCGATCGCTCATGGGTCTGATTGACTCGGCAGAGTGGGGCGCTGGCGACTTGGTGGATCGCGCCGAAGGTGGCGACGGCAACATTGTGCGGCCGCAGTTCGGTCGGCGCTCGGAACAGGCGGAAGAAGACGACGGCGGTCTGACCGAAGCACTGGCGGGTGTCGAAACGCCGGCCGCAGCCAGTGATGACGAATCGGCCGCCGAACCGGCGGCATCGGATGATGGCGCGGCCAACCCGAAGCCGAAGCGTCGGTCGCCGAAGGCCGCGCTGGATGCGGCAAAGGCGGCATTCGAGGCGGGCAAGGCTCCGGACACCGCGCCGCCGGTCGAGACCTATACCGGCGACAATGCTGACCTGAACCCGGGCGGCGACGAAGAATGAAGCAAGCCGGCGTCATCGCCCTGGATCTTGCGACGACGACGGGGTGGGCGGTGCATCGACCAGGGATGCCCCGCCCGTTCTTCGACGCATTCGTGCTTGGCGGCGGCCCGGGGTCGATCGGTCAGCCGTGCAGCGAACTCGAGGCATGGTTGAACGAGATGTGGGACGCCTTCGAGCCGGCGGGCGGGATCAGCCACTTCGTCTTCGAAGCGCAGCACATCGCCGACAACATGAACCCGCAGAACGCCTACCGCCTGATCGGCTTGGGCGCGATCGTCGAGAAGTTCGCCTATGAGAAAAAGGCGCTGTGCTACACCTGCGACATCGCGACATGGCGCAAGCATTTTCTCGGTCGCGGCAGCGGCTTCAAGCGCGAGAAGATCTGGAATGAGAAGAAGGGCAAGTTCGTCAAAGGGCCGTATCTGCCCGGCGAAGATCCCAAGGAACTCGCGATCCAGCGGTGCGAGCAATACGGCTGGCACACCGACGTCCACGACGCCGCCGAAGCGTGCGGCATCCTAGACTACATGCTGTCGATCATCCCCGACTATCATCGTCCCTGGCGGGACAGGAACCTTATGGGAGGTGGCCGCTAATGGCCCAACAATCAGCTTTTGAGCGCAAGCTGGAGAAGGCTTTCGATCTGGTGATCGAGCACAACGCCAATCCGCGCGCGGCAGCGCGCGCAGTCGGCATCGAGCCGGAGGTGATGAACCGTGAATGGGATGCGCGCATTGAAGCGACGCACGGCGGGCCGCCGCAATGAGCCGCGCACCGCAGCCCGACAATCTGCCGTTTCCGCCGCCGCCGGCCGTGCCTGCCGGGTTCGCGTCGATCGACTGCCCCTGGCACTTCAACACGCGCGGCGCGCTGCTCGATCCCGACGCCGACCGGTCGCCGCAGAAGCATTACCCGACGGCGAGCATCGATCACCTGAAGACGATCCCGATGCGCGAGATCCTGGCGCCGAACGCGCACCTCGCCTTCTGGACGACAGGCCCGTTGCTGATCACCGGCGTTCATCTGGACCTGTTCGATGCGTGGGGCATCGAGATTTCCTCGCTCATGTTCGTCTGGCTGAAGACCTGGAATAAGTTCGCGATGCGGACGCTGACCGGGTCGGCGCTGCTGGATCAGGACATGGCGATGGGCGGCGGCTACACCACGCGCCAGAATGCCGAGTTCGTCATTCTGGGCCGCCGTGGGAAGCCGAAGCGGCTGGATGCCAGCATCCGGCAGGTGATCGTATCGAATCGGCGCGAGCACAGCCGCAAGCCGGAGGAATTCTTCGCCCGGTGCGAGCATTACGCGGACGGTCCGTACCTGGACATGTTCGGCGGCGCACCGCGTCCGAACTGGCAACATTGGGGATATGGGCATCGCGAAGGCGAAGCCGCCCCGCTCATGGAGGGCGTACCCGCGTGACAGAGCAGGATTACGGGGCCACCGATCCGCTTACGAATATCGATGCTGAAGCCGCTCTCCTGGGCGGGATGCTCATGGACAATGAGATCATCACGACCTGGGCCGATCGGCTGAAGCCCGACGATTTCGCCGAGCCGCTGCACGGCCGCATCTACGCCGCGATGCTGAAGTTCTCGAGCGTCGGCCGGCAGGCCAACGCCATCAACCTGCGTCCGATCTTCGCGCGCGACCCGGCGGCCGACGGCGGCGAGTATCTGAACAAGCTGGTCGACACGCCGGCGGCCATGATCGGCGCGCACGACTTCGCGCAACAGATCATCGACCTGTCCGATCGCCGCGTCGCGCGCGCCGCCGTCGAACAGGCCAGCCAGCTTCTCGCGACCGACTTCGATATTCCGATCATGGAGATCACCGGCCGCGTGGAGGCCGCGGGCTGGGCCGCCAGCACGCGGTCCACGATGAAGCCGGTGCGCACGCTGTTCGATATGATCCACATGGTCGGCGAGCGCGCGGACAGGGTCGAGGACGGCGAATCGATCGGGATGCTCAACCTGCTGGTGCCACCGATGGATGAGGTGCTTGGCCCGCTCGAGACCGGCTATCACATCCTTGCCGGCCGCCCTGGCATGGGTAAGACGACGCTCGCGCTGTCTGCGGCGCTCGGCTACGCGCTGAACGGCAATGCCGGCGTCTACCTGTCCGGGGAGATGACCGAGATCCAGTTGGCGATGCGCGCGACGACAGATCTCGCCTTCGCGATGGGCCACAAGATCGAGCACGACGATCTCCGCCGGGGTAAGATCAGTCCGCAGCAGCGAGGGGCCATTCGCGAGGTGGAGAAGCGCGCGGCGCTGATCCCGCTCGATTTCGTCGATCTTCGCGGCGCCAATATCCGGCGGGTGTGGAGCGAGTTGGCCCGCCGCAAAGCCTACCTGGCGGCGAAGGGCAAGAAGCTGATGTTCGCGGTGCTCGACTCGATCGGGCTGTTCGAAGCGGACATCGACGGCAGGCCGATCGACGACGATCGCAAGCGGGTGAACTTCATTTCGAAATTCATCAACACGATGGCGCACGCGCTCGACATCGCCGTGCTGGCGCTCAACCAGCTATCGCGCGGCGTCGAGAGCCGCGCGAACAAGCGGCCGCTGTTGAGCGACTTGAAGGAGTCGGGCAATCTGGAGCAGGACGCCGATTCGGTCACGTTCATCTATCGAGCGGAATACTACCTCGAGCAGAACGAACCGGCGAAGGGCGAGCGCGGTCCCAAAGGCGAGGATCTGCATGAGGAGTGGGAGGTGGAAATGAATCGGGCGCGGGGCAAGGCGGATCTGATCGGCGCGAAAAACCGCCACCAGAAGAACGTGACCCGCACCATGAACTTCTTCGGCAAATATTATTCGGTTCGCGAGGCCAGCGTCATGGGCATCGGATACGAGGAGCCGCTGCTGGTCTGACGAAAACGGCCGCCCGGGCGGTGAACCGGGCGGCCGATCAAGGGGAGCATCCTGCGCTCGCGATCGTGATAAACGGTCCGAGTCGCTCCCGCAACAAGAAGGGAACGACAAATGTCATTCGAAGCATCCGCGTGGGCAGTTAAGGCAGACGTCAGCCGCTCCGCGATGAAAAACCTGCTGATGATCCTGGCGCATATCACCAACGACGAGACGGGCGAACTGTACCCAAGCTTGGCGTACCTGGAAGCGCACACTGGTCTGTCGCGCAAGACGGTGATCGCCTGCATGTCGGAACTCGAATCGGAGGAGATGGGTGTGCTCGAGCGCACCGGCGAGATGAAGGGCCGGACGCAACAGATCCCGGTCTATCGTTTCATCTGTTCGGCGCGCGTTCCGATGATCGTCAAAGGTACGGGTGGAAAATTCCACCGGTTGAAACCGGGTGAGGAAAGGGTGGCGTTTTTGCCGGCAAAGGGTGGCGTTTTTGCCAAGGAAACAGGGGTAAAAACGCCACCCGGAATAGAGAAGGGGAATAGAGAAGTGGAAGATTCCCCCCCCTCACTTCGTGAGGGGCACCCCCCAAGCGATTTGTTCGGCAGTTCGGAAGGCGAAATCGCAGTCGTTCCGCCATCCCGACCGTCGATCATGGAGCACGTCGCTGAAGGTTGGGCGACGCTGTGCGCGCAGCATCCGCGCATCCCGACCGTCCGTTTCTGGAACGCCAGTCGGAAAGCGGCCATCGCGCGCAGAGCCGACGAGGTTGTCCGCGGATCGAACGGGGTGCTCGACGCCTATCAGGTCTGGGACATGATCTTTCGCGCGATCCACACCGACGAATGGCTGCGCGGCGACTCCAATCCGCGACCAGGATACGACCGCGCTTTCGTCATCGACATTGACCGCGTGCTTCGTCCACGCGATTTCCTGAACATCCTCGAGAGGTCCACGACCAATGAACGCGATCACCACGCAAGCCACGACGCCAGCACCGGCCGAGCCATTGGGCCAGCAGAGCAGGCTACGCGTAACGCGCTCGCACGCCTTCGCGCTCGTCAGCAACGGAGCGGATCAGGCGAAGGTCCAGGCGGCGATCAACGATGATCTGTGCATGGATCTGGCCGACGCGTTCGACGGCGTGACCGCAGAACTGGCGCCGGTCATCCCGGAGCGGTTGGTTGCCGAGATCGGCGCGATCGTCGGCTTGCTCGGCGGCGACTGGTCGAACAGCCGGCGGGAGGAGTTCATCGGTTTGGTGGCGATGGAACTGGAGGAGATGCCTGGCGTGCTGGTCCTGGACGCGCTGAAGCGTGCGCGGCGTCGTGTCACCGCCGGCCGGCTGCTGCTGCCGTGGGTCGTGGAGGATGTCGAGAGGAAGGCGGCACCCCTCCAGGTCGAGCGCGACACCATCTCCAAGCTGATCGAACTCGCGGCCTGACATGGGCGCTAAGGCCAATCCTAACCGGCGATCGGACATTCAGCGCGCGCTCAAGCGGGTGAAGCCCGATGAGCAATTGTCGCTGGAGGATCTGGCCCACATCTACGGCGCGACGAAGGGGCCGTTCGTCACGGCGAAAAAGCAGATGGTCGGCTTCCCGCCGCCGGTGCTGCGCGGGACATCGCACTTCTACGACGCCCGCGCCGCCCTGAAGGCGATGCTCGATTACGACATGCGGAACGATGCGGCGGCGGCGGAAAAGGAGAAGCGCGCCGCCGCCATTCTCGGCACGACACATCGGGAACGTGAAGCGGCATCGGCGGGCTTCAACCCCCGCGATCTCCAGATCCTCAACCGCATGGCGACCGAAGTCGAGGAGCGCGAGCGCGCGCAACGGATGTACATCCCGGCCGCCGAAGTGTCGGCGATCGCCGGAGAGGTCTTCAGTTCGTTGAGCGAGTTCATGGCCGGGCTTTCGAACAAGGTCGATCCGAACGGCTTGCTCGACGCCCGGCTGCGAAACATCATCGACAAGGAAGGGCACGACGCGCTGCTTGGCTTCCATAGGAGGCTTGCCGTATTGCTCGACGCCGATGTTGAGCCAGGATCAGATCGAGCAGCGCCTAGTAGCGCTCGGAAACCACGAACACGACGGAAGCGCGCGTAGCGCATTCGCGGCTCGACTGGATCAGGTGAAGCCGGTCCAGGCGATCTCGACGAAGGAATATGCGCGGACCAAGCGCAAGATGGTCAACCAGGGCGGCGAGCCGTTCGACTATGACCCGACCAAGACGCCCTATTCCGACGGCATCATGGACGCGCTCGATCACCCGCTGGTACGGCAGGTGCTGGTCAAGGGTAACACCCGCTCCGGCAAGACGGTCGCCGCGGAGAATTTTGCACTGAAGCGGTGGACGTTCGGCCCGGCAACGAACGTCATCTGGTTCGCGCAAGACGATGAGTCCCTCAACGATTACATCGACGAACGCGGCGAGGAGATGCTGCGCATTCACCCGGAGGTGAATGAGAAGGTCAATTGGGGCGACCGCAAGGCGGGCCGTAAGCGCAAGGACATCGGCCGCTCCAAGATCTTCTACCGCCCCGCCACGATGCGCGCGCTCCGCATGAAGGCCGCGCCGCTGATCGTCGGCGACGAGGTCGACGCATGGCCGCCCAAGTCGCGCGATGCTGCCCCCACGCTGCTATCATCGCGTCAGGAGGAATTCGGGTCGGCGGCGAAAGTGTTCCTCGCCAGCCACGCCGACGCCGGGCCAGACGGCGGTATCGACAAGCACCTGAAGCAATCCCTCCTGCATCTTTGGTGGGTGCGCTGCCCGCATTGTCAGGGCGGCATGACACCGGCGCAGGAGGGCGAGGACACCGGCTGTCGCATCAACTGGAACGTGCCGGAGATGCTGTCCCGTGCCGGCGACATGGATCGCACGGAATTTCTCGAGCAGGTCCAGCGCGACGTGCGGTTGGTCTGCCCGCATGATGGTTGTTACGCGACATTCGACGCCGACCAGCGCAAGGATCTGATGCGCGGCGGACAATGGCTCCAGCCGCACCAGCGCATGTTGCGCGACGGGACGATCGAAGGCGAGGCCAAGGTCCAGTCGATCATGGGCTTCGTCATTCACGCGTTCATGGCGCCCTTCGTGAAGCTGGGAGAGACCGCGCGCGATTGGGCCGCGGCGATGCTGGACTTCGAGGACACCGGCAACGACGTTTCGCTGAAAGAGGCGATCGTCAAAAAGCTGGGCGAAACCTATCTCGGCGCCAAGCTGGACGAAGCGATCGAGAGCCACAAGATCGTCCAAGCCCGCCTCGCCTCTCGCTACGAATTGAAGACGGTGCCGGCCGGCGTGCGGTTCCTGACTGCGTTCGTCGACGTCCAGGGCGACCGCTTCGAGGTGCGCGTTATCGGCTGGGATCTCGGCAAGCAATCCTGGCTGATCGATGCCTTCGCGATCAAGCAATGGCCCGGGTTCGACAACATCGATCCGGGCGGCAAGCTGAAGGATTGGGACATCATCGAGGAGGCGGTGCTGACGCAATCCTATCCGCTTGCCAACAACCCCATGCGGCTCGCCGCCGGCGAACCCGAACTGTTCATGCCGATCGCGCGGACGATGATCGACGCGGTCGGCGTGCCGGGCGTGACCGCGAACGCGCGCTCCTGGTTGTCGAACCTCCTCCAGCGTCAGCCCGGCGACGGCAAGCGCATGATCCCGGGCTACCGTGTCGCGCTGGTGCACGGCGCGTCGTCGCCCAAGGGGCCGCTCTACGGCAAGCCTGTGCCCGTCGAGTTCGACGACGTCGGCCGCCAGCGCACCGTGCGCGTCTTCGAACGCTATCCGAACGTCCATGAACTGAAGCGCGTCATCGCCAAGCGGATGCGGATCGAGGAGCCAGGCTCCGGCAAGATGAACATGCCGGCCAACATCTCCGCCCGCTTCGCCAAGGAATTGGTGGCCGAGCGATTCCGCAACGGGAAGTGGGTCAAGCTGCACCGCGACAACGAAACGTGGGACGGCTGGGTCATGTGCGAGGTAGCGCGCGAGACGCTGAAGCCCGACCGGCCAGAACTGTGGGCGGACCCGAATAACCTGCCGGAATGGGCAATGCCGCATCAACGCGGGCAGGGCATCGACAGCACGCCCGCCGAACCTGTAAACCCGTTCGATCGATTGGCCCGCCTCAACATGGGCATCTCTGGGGAACAGACGCGATGAACCTGTACGGGCCGCAGTTTTACGACGACGATCAGTTGGCGGAGGAGATCAAGCAACTGATCCAGGCGCGCAAGGAAACGATGCGCGGCGACACCGCGGCGTTCAAGTCGGTCGCCGGCGAGGGCCGCCGCGTCGAGTTCGCCTCAACCGCAACGTCTCGTAAGGCGCTGGACGTGGAGATCCGCAACGCGATGACGGAGGCGCGGAAGCGCGGCCTGCCGATCGCAGAGGGCACCGGCGGCAGCGCAATCGCCGTGGAGTATCTGCCGTGAACATCACCAGCACCATCACCGGCGGCGGCTTCACGCTGGCAACCGCCGCCCCCGCCGCCGCGCCGGAGGCGATGATCGCGCCGACCAGCATGGTCCCTGACCAGCCGCCCGGCACGCTCTGGGGCGCGACCGCGCTTTACAAGAACCTGGAGACGTTTGCCGGGCAGGTGCAATACGTGCCGTCGTCGCTGTCAGCGAAACAGGAGGGGCAGCGCGCCCGCAAGGATGCGGTGCGGCTTGCGCGGCACGCGGAGCGCACTAGCGAAAGCCTGCGAGGCGGTCTCGATCGGAAGGCCGACATGGTGGTCGGCGCGACGCTTCGGGTGCACGCACAGCCCGATTGGGATCTGCTCGGCCTGAACGACGGGCGCGACGGCTGGAAGACGAAGAAGCCTTTCGCCAAGTCGTGCGAGCGTGTGTTCCGCGATTGGGCCGATGACGATCGTTGCCTCCAGGATGCGGAGGGGCATTACAATTTCGGCGGCATGATGTGGATGGCGTTCCGCAACCTGGTGGGCCCGGACGGCGAGTGCGCCGGTATCATCCATTACGACGAAGCGCGTCAGAAGCGCTACGGCGCCAAGTTCGCGACGTTCGTGACGATCCTCGATCCCGACCGTATCGAAACGCCGGCGGACCAGGTCGGCCAGCCCAATGTGTTCGAAGGCAAGAAGCTGGATGAGCACGGCCGCATGACCGGCTTCTGGGTTTCGAAGAAGCACCCAAGCGAGGGCATCGCCGACGTCGACGATATGGGTCACACCTTCGTCCCGCGCGAAACGCCTTGGGGCCGCGCCATCGGCTTCCACTTCTACCAGAAGACGCGCGGCGGTCAGATGCGCGGCGTCACGAAGCTGGCGACGGTCCTGCGCCGGACCGGGCAGATGGACACGCTCGATGACGCGCAGATCGGCGCGGCGATCGTCAACCAGGTGCTGTCCAATTACATCGAGACGGAAGCCAACGCCGAAGCGGTCGCCGACAATCTGGCCCCGGCCGGCGGCGTCACGCACTCTGGCATGTCGTTCGACTCGAAGCTGAATTATTACGACAAGGCCAAGATCCGGATCGGCGGCACGCGCATCCCGGTCATGCCGCCCGGCGACAAAATCGTCATGTCGGCGGTCGACCGTGCGGTCAGCGACCCGACCAGCTTCCGCAACAATTTCCTCCGGGAGATCGCGTCGGCGCTGGGGATCAGCTTCGAACAGCTATCGATGAATTTCAGCGACGCCAACTATTCGGCGGCGCGCGCGGCGCTGCTCGAGGTGTGGCGCGGGATCATCACGCTCCGGAAGCTGTTCACCGCCCACGTCGCCAAGCTGATCTATTCGGCCGTGATCGAGGAGGGCATCTTCAAGGGGATGATCACGCTGCCGGCGGGTGCACCGTCGTTCAAGGATAACCGCGCCGCCTATACCGCCTGCATCTTCACCGGCCCCGGCATGGGCTGGATCGATCCGCAGAAGGAAGCGAACGCGCTCGAGACGATGCTTCGGATCAAGATGAAGTCGCGCAAGACGGCGGCGGCGGAGATGGACGGGTCCGACATCGAGGAGACGTTCGACGACATCGAGGAGGATCGCCGCATGGCGGAGGAGCGCGGCTTCGATCTCGATCCCCTGGCGCCCGGCACCGATAGCGCGGTCGAAGGCGCCGCGAACGACAACGGCGACGGCGAGAGCACGTCGGGCAAGAAGAAGCCCGCTGGCGGTCCGAAGGACGGCGACAGCGATGGTCAGGTCGAGGAGGAATAACGATGGCCGTTTATCTGCCACTGGTAGCCGACGCGCTGCTGAATACCCCGCTGGCCCTGCACGACAAAAAGGCGGAGGTGATCGTCGCCGTCCTGGCGAATCGGGTGAACATCGCCAGTTTCGAGCGCATGGCGGAGAACGGCGGGCGGCTCGAGCGCGGCGACCTGGTCGACGTCGCCGCGCTGGCCCGGCGCAACGCGATCGCCGGCATCCCGAACCTGCCGCAACCGGTCAAGACAACGGACGGCTGGTATGGCGACCGGCCCTATGAACTGTCGCCCTCCGGCATCGCGATCATCCAGATCTGGGGCACGCTCTGCCGCACTTGGGGCATCGGACCGTTCTCCGGCATGACCGGCTATGACGGCATCATGACCGCGATCGATTTCGCGCAGCGCGACGCGCAGGTGAAGGGGATCTTCCTGCACGTCAACAGCGGCGGCGGGACGGTCGACGGCCTGGATGAGTGCGGCCGGTTCATCTACCAGTGCTCGGCCCGCTTCGGCGGCAAGCCCATCATCGGCTATGCCGGCGACTATGCGTACAGCGCCGCCTACTGGCTGCTGGCGGCGTGCGATGAGCGGTATGTGGGCGAGACTGGCGGCGTCGGGTCGATCGGCTGCATCTCGCTCTATGCCGACATCTCGCGGATGCTCGACGAAGACGGCGTCGACGTGACCGTGTTCCGCTCCCGGTCCGGCAAGGCGATCGGCGTTGGCGGGATCGAGCCGCTGCCGGAGGGCGAGGTGCGCCGCATCCAAGAGCAGATCGAATATCTCGGCGGGATCTTCGAGAAGCGCGTGGCCGAGTTCATCCCGACGCTCTCGCAATCGGCTGTAGCGGCAACGAACGCCTTGGATTATGAAGGCCCTCGCGCCAAGGCCATCGGCTTAGTAAATGACGTCATGTCCATGCCCGAAGCATGGGCGCGACTAGAGCAGATTGTTGCTCGCTGAAGAAGGGCTAGGCCGTAATGACCATGACTCACCGACTGCTCACCGCCGCCAGCGCGCGCCTTCACGGCACAGCGGCAGCGGTGATCCCCGCACCGGCTGCTGCCGCACCTGCGCTCGTCACCCCGCCCGCCGCCGCCGCCGATGGTGGCGAGGTCGATGTGGTGACGGTCGCCGACGCCAACGCCGCGATCCTCAACGCCGAAGCGAACGCCGCCGCCGCGGAGCGCACGCGCACCAATGCCGTGCTGACCAGCGACGCCGGCAAGGCCAACATGACGATGGCGGCTTTCATGCTGAACGCCAA
>Ga0182230_1000005_pt1 | contig 29194 bp, 36 predicted proteins | sample G6R1MG_28_FD_128384 | JGI IMG/M metagenome (GOLD analysis project Ga0182230, IMG submission 128384) | Miscanthus phyllosphere microbial communities from Michigan, USA - G6R1_NF_07NOV2016_LD1 MG | ecosystem: Host-associated > Plants > Phyllosphere > Phylloplane/Leaf | place: USA: Michigan...
CGCCCCCGCCAACGCCGCCGCCCCCGCGCCGGCTCCCGCCGCCGCCGCCCCGGCCACGCCGCCGGCAGCGGCCGCTCCGGCCGCGCCGCCGACCGCCGACCTGAACCAGACGCCGAAGATCGAGGTCGGCGCGGCGGCGAACGATGGTGGCGAACAGAAGGTCGATGCGACGCAGTTCTGGGACTCGTCTATGTCGGCCGCCGCGACGCTCGCCTCGCCGTTCGGCGGCGACATCGCTCCGGGCATCCCGCGCACCGGCAACTGATCAACGGGGCGTGCCCCACAAAGGAAGGTGACAGGATATGGTCGACCCCATTCGTGACAACATCCCGACCGACGGTCCCGCCGGTTCGGGCAACTACCTGATCGGTTCGTTCGACAACAACCGGACCAACGCGCAGATCACGCTCGCCGCCAAGGCCACGCCCTACCAGGTCGGCACGATCTTGGGCCAGGTGACGGCGACGAAGATCTACAAGCCGCTCGATCCGGCCGCGACCGATGGTTCGCAGAACTTCGCGGCCATCAACTATTCGCGGCGTCCGGCGAGCGCGTCGAATCAGCGCGGCGCGGGCACCGTTCGCGAGGCCACGCTGAACTCGAACCTGCTGTTCTATGAGGTCGCGGTCAGCGCCTCGCAGAAGGCGCAGATCGAGGCGCAGATGGCGGCCGTCGGCATCGTCAACGGCTACTGATCCCGGTAGCTATCCTCTAACACGGCGCAGGGGGAGGGTTCCTCCCACAGCACAAGGAAGGCAGAATGGAACTCTCTCTCGACATCACCCGGAATGACCTGTTCAGCTATGTGAACCTTCAGCGGGTCGCAGGCTCGACCACGTACATCCCGCAGACGCTCGGCCGCATGGCGATCTTCGAGCCGGAGCCGATCGATACGACGTTCGTGCACCTGTACGAGGAAGACAATGTGATCCGCCTGGTCCCGACGACCGAGCGCGGCACGCCGGACATTCGTCAGCTTCGCGACGTCGGCCGGATGCGCGCGCTGAAGACCACGCGTCTGGCGCAGATCGACAGCGTCCGCGCTGGCGAACTGATCGGCGTCGCCAACATGGCGCTCCCGGAGGCAATCCGCGCGCGCAACCTGGGCACTCTGACCACGAAGCGCACCTCCAAGATGAAGTCGAACCTGGAGGCGACCAAGGAACTGCACCGCTTCGGTGCGGTGATGGGCAAGCTGCTCGACGCCGACGGTACGACCGTCATCGCCGACTTCTTCGATGAATTTGGGATTTCGCCGCCGCCGGTGATCGACATCGATTTCGACAACATCCCGGAGGAGCAGCTTCTCCAGAAGTTCCAGGACACGTTCCTGCGGCCGATCACGATCGCGCTCCAGGACGGCGGCCGCTATACGCCGAACGTCTATCTGGCGTCGCTGACCGGCGATGGCTTCTGGGCCAAGCTGATGACCCATCCGGGGTTCCGGAAGATCTACGAACTCAACATGCAGGCGCAGGCCGTGGCGCGGGCGACCAACCCGCTGGTCGTGCCGAACATGTGGATGGAAGTCGACTTCGCCGGCATCCGGTGGATCAACTATCAGGGCACGCGCAATTCGGACATCGCCGTGCCCTTCAACGAGGCGCGCATGTTCCCGATGGGCGCGTCCGACGTGTTCAAGGTCTATTGGGCGCCGGGCGAAACGCTGCTCGACGTCCAGCAGCCCGGGCGGCCGGAATATCTGTACCTCCAGCCCGACGTGCGCAACGCGATGCCCGACCATCTGGACATCGTGCTCCGGGCCTATCCGCTGTATGCCTGCATCTTCCCCAAGGCGCTGATGCGCGCGCGGGTGAAGCCGGCAGCGTAACAGCAGGCCGCCGATCGTAGACGTTGAGTAGAGGCCCGGGTGCGCGCATCATCCGGGCCTCAATCGTAGGAGGAAGGCGCAATGCAGAAGATCCAGACGAAGGCGAAGGCCCACGGCACCTTCAACAGCCCATCGACCGGCTCGATCATCTATGTCGATCCGGACCATGACAACGAATCCTATCACTCGCCGCGGCTGACCGACGCCGAAGCGAAGGTCGCTTTCGAGCGCGGTCTGATCGAAGATCCGGAGAAGGCCAAGGCCGCGGACGACGAGCCGGGCGAGACCGTCAACGATCCGAATGCGATCGGCAACGTCGCGGCCGCGCGCACCGCGGAACTGACCGCCGACAATCCGGTCGCGGAAGGCGCGGCGACGTCGCTCGAAAGCCGTCAGTCGACGGCGTTCCCGGACATGAGCCGCGTCGCCGGCGGCGCCGACGGTTATGTCGATGGCATCCGCGACAAGCCGGAGGACACCACGACCGATCAGCCGAGCGAGATCGACCAGGAGAGCGGCGACGAGGATGCCGCCCCGGCGCCGACCGCGCGCACCACGAAGCCGCGCGGTGGCAAGGCGCAGTAACGCCTTAGCCGAAAGGCTGATATGGAAGGGCCGCCGGGGCAACCTGGCGGCCTTTTTCGTGGGAGATCATGCGCTGTGCAAAGCATCTGGGACAGGGCGGCGGCGATCATGGACCGGGTGGTCGACGGCGTCGTCGGCGATCGCGTGCAATACAAGCACCGCGGCGTCTGGCTGGGCAGCGGTTCGCCGCCGGTGGTCGAAGCCTTCGTGCTCCAGTTCGGCAGCAACCCGTCGATCGAGGATCTGGACGAACCGCTCGGCAATCGCTGGCGGCTGAAGATTGCGCGCACGCTGCTGGACGAACCGTTGCAGTCCGATCGCTTCCAGCATCCCAAGCTGGGGCCAGGCTGGTTCCGCCCTGGCGACGCCCTGCCGGACAACGAAGGGCGCTATCACATCTTCGACGTGCAGAAGGCTTCCGCTCCATGATCACGCTTCCGCCCCCCATCATCCTCCTGATCGAAATGCAGCGCCGTGGCGCCGCCGCCGACTATTCGCAGGTGATCCAGGATGGAAATGTCACCGTGCGGCACGCCCGCAACCGGCAGGCGGTCAAGGGCGAGTTGCCGTCGATCGGGCTGATCCTGGTGAGCGACGATCCGCAGGTATCGGATCAGCAGCGCAACATGGACGAAGTCGTCCGCGAGATGGTGGTCGACGTGCAAGCCGACATTGAACTGGCGACCGAAGACGGCGGCGAAGATGAAACCGGGCTGGCGATGCTCATGATCATGATCGCCATCTTCCTGCGGTCGCTGAAGGATGAGGAGAATGCGTCTTGGCTCGGCGGCCTGTGCGACTGGATCTCCGTCGATTCGCTCGAGCCGAGCGATCGTTCGACCGCCGATGCAGGGCGCATGACGCGCGCCATTCGTGTGCTATACCGAACGCGCTCTGACGACGAGAATGTTCTTCTAGCAGCAGGAGTGAACGGATGAGCGACATCAACAACAGGCCGGTCTCCCTGCCTGCGGGCAGCTTCGATGTGGGCGTGCTCGGAAAGGGACTGGAGAAGGCCGCCAAGGGCGCCGCGAGCAAGTATGAGGGTGCGGTGGAAGCCGCGCTCGCCGAAGCCGGCGGCGCGGAAACCAGCGTGCCCGACAAGCGCGACATCCCCGGCTACGTCTTCCAGGACGTCGAGAACAAGGATCTCGGCATTACGGAACAGGTGCAGGTCTACAAGCCGCGCCTTGACCCCGACCCGCAGCCCGCCGACGCGCAGAGCGACGAAGCCGCGGTCATCAACAGCCAGGCCGAGCAGCGCGCAACCGCGACTGCCAAGGCCACGAAGTAAAGGAGGACTGACCCTTGGCTTGGAACCATCGAACCCGCGTTGTCGCAATGGCGGTAGCCATCCAGGCGACCAGCGGCGTCTTCGCGCAGCCCAATCGCGACACCGATTTGATGCCGGTCTCCGCACCGACCAACACCGCCGCGATCGTGTCGGCCGAAGATCCGACCGCGACCGGCACCATCTGGGAGGCGGCTCGCGTCTATCTCGGCAAGCAGTCGACGCTTGGCGCGACGTTTCCGATGCGCGGTCCCGGCGGCACCGCGCCGCCGGCGGCGAATGCCTGGCCCGCCGGCCGGGTGCTACAGTCGGCCGGCTGGACCGAACTGCGCAACGGTACGGCGCGCACAGCGGCGCTGTCGGCGGCGAACGTGACCAGTCGCCTCACGCTGGCCGCGACCGAATCGTCGGTCGACGACTTCCTGCTCGGCGCACCAATCCAGCAGGACAATTTCGGCAGCGGCTTTCAGCGCACGTCGATCATCCGCGACTATATCGGCAGCACCAAGGAAGTGCTGCTCGCGGAAACGCTCGGCGTCGCGCCGGCGTCGGGCGCCAACTATACGATCCCGGCGTACCTGTCCTATGTGCTGGGCACGCTGACCACGTCGCCGCCGATCCTGTCGATCTCCATCTGGCGCGACAAGAAGCGCTACGACTATCGCGACTGGACGCCGGCATCGCTGGTCATCAACGTGCCGGTCGCCAACGAGGCCAACACCAGCTTCCCGGACATGACCTTCAGCGGCCGCGGTACGGTCGTGGCGATCGTCGACGATGTGACCCCGTCGCTGCCGTCCGCGCTGATCGCGGCACCCGTCGCGCCGGCGCGCAACGGCAAGTTCTACATGGACCGGATCAAGCTGGGCCACCAGTCGATCAGCTTCAATGAGACGGCGACTCTGGCGGCGGCGTCGAACCAGAACCAGGCCGCCGGCCAGGACGGTTTCGACATCATCAGCGGTTCGCGCACGACCTCGATCGACCTGAACCAGATGGCGGTCGGCGACTTCGACCTGCACGCCCGTGAGGATGCGCAGACACAGATGCCGCTCATGTCGACCTGGGGCATGGGGCCGGGCAACAATTGGGGCTTCATCCAGCCCAATATCGTGCTCAACCCGTTCAGCCCTGGCGATCGCAACGGCTACGTGAACCTGACCGGCGACGCGATCACGACCGACGTCGACAAGGCCGCAGCGCTCACGCTCTGGTGGTGACGGCCGGGCTGGCGTCGCGCCGGCCGCCGCTGTAGCAAGGCAAGGCCCGCCGGGGAGACTCGGCGGGCCTTTCCAACTTTGGAGGCCATCGATGCGACATCCACCCTTCACCTCATCGGCCAAGCAGCCGATCGAGTTCGTTCCCGAGATCCAGGACGCCGACGGATACAAGCGCAAGCGCAGCGCGAACATCGCCAAGATGCAGCAGGCGTCGCAGCGCCGGCTTTCCGCGATCGACGAAGAACTGCACAAGCAGCAGTCCGGAACCGTCGTTCAAGACGCCGACCTGGTCAAATCTCTCACCACCGAACGCGCCACGGTTGAAGTCGACCTTGCCAAGATCCCGGACGAATATGGGATCATGGAGCGCAACCTTGATTTCATGCGCGAGAAATATCCGACGCCGCAGCGGTTTATCCTCGCCGTGCCGACCAACGTCGAGCGCGAGCAGATCAACGCTCGCCTGATCTCGCTGGGGCTTCAGCAGATCACGCAAGAGCAGATCCGCGCGACCATGATCGAGGAACTGTACCTCCAGGACTGGAGCGAGCCGGGTCAGCCGCCGCTTAACCCGAGCGAGAACGAGTCGGCCGCCGACGATCGCGCCAACTTCCTGGACGGCTGCTGGCTGCGGCAGCAGGCGCATGATGCCGCGATCGAGATGTGGCAGCAGCAGGAGGTCGAGCGGCTGATCGATGAAATGGAAGGCGCACCGCGCCGCGAGCGTGAGGAGATCCCGCCCAAGATCATCAGTGTGCGCGAACAGGCCCGAATGCAGCGGCTGATCGATCACATGATGACGCACAGCCAGCGGCTTCGAGATCTGGCTGCGGCGAATGTCGACTTCAATCGGCAGAACGCCGTGATCCTGGTCCGAATGCACCTGATCGGCGTCCAGGGCTTCACTCCGCCGATGCCGATCGAGCGCAATGCCCACACGCGCGCGCTCAATGAGGACGTCGTGCTCGCGCTGCGCGATGTCGTCGACGACGCATCCTGGAACGAAGTGGTCGGTTTCATCGACCGCATGTACCAGGTCGATGGGAGTGAGGAAAAAAACTTCGACTCGCTGCCCGAGAAGCTGCCGCTCCACAATGGTTCGACCGGAGCCAGCGAAAGCCCGGCGAGCAGCGATGGGAATTCGACGGGATCACCTTCTACACCAGCCCCCGTCGCCGAATCCGCGACGATCACCGAAGCGTCGTCAGCCTCTACCTCCGGCTTCGACACGGTGCCGGTATCGAGTCCGGAGAAACCTTCCCCGACGGTGGAGGGCTGAACGATCAACCCGTGCGGCTCCTGCGCGCTCTCGATATAGTCGGGAAATACTTCGACGCGCAGGGGCAAGCGAATGCGACTGACGGCTAAACCGAACATCCAACCGATGAAGGCCACGACGGCGGCGGCGGAGCAGTATCGAAAGGATCTGCGCGCCGCCGCCATCTACGCCACCAACAAGGCGTCGCTCGAGACGCAACGCGGCGTGCAGGAGCGGATCACGTCGACAGGCTTGGGCCGCCTATCGCGCGCGGTCGGGCAGACGTCCACCGCGCGGCAGCGCAATCCAGGCGGCAACAATCCCTACGGCGTGATCTTCGCGAAGGGCGGTGATGACAGCCTCGCCGGCGGCGCGCTCGAATCCTATACCCGCGGCTCCACGATCCGCCCCGGGCCGGGCAAGGTGTGGTTGGCCTTCCCGACCGCCGCCGTGCCGCGTCTGGTCACCTTTGCCGGGCGCCGGCAGCGCCTCACGCCCGAGATCTACATGAAAAGCGGACTGATGCAGTCGATCGGCCGGCTGGAGTTTCGACCGATCGGCGGCAACCGCGCGATCTGGGTCGTGAAGAAGGTCACGGTCTCGCCCAAGACGGGCCGGGCTAAGGCCGCCGCCGGCCGAACGCGGTCGCGCATCCCGCAAAAGGAGATCGTGGCCTTCGTCGGCATCCGCGTGACGCGGCGGGCACAGCGGTTCGATAAGGACGGCGTGGCGGCGTTCTATGCGAAGCGGGTGCCCGGCTACATGGCCGAGTTCTTGAACGATCCGCAGCTACGCCGCCGCGCATAGGAATTGCATAAATCCCGGGCGTTCTGCATATCGGTGCATCGCTGCTGTGTTCCCCGCTTCCGCGGCGGCGAAGCGACGGGCGTCTCGGCCGCCTGGACTGCGCGCCCGGCTTGCTTGCACAGGCCGGGCGTTTTGCTATCCCGGTCTCCTCACTGGAGGAAACGTCATGAAGCGAATCCACGGACTCATCGCCATCGCGGCGCTCTCGCTCGCCGTCGCGGCCTGTGATCATTATCCCGACACACCGCCGCCTGGAATCGGCAATCACTCGGCCGGCAAGCCGTGCAAGCCCGGCCTGCCCAACTATGACGAGTGCAGCGCCGAGGATCAGCCGACCGCGAAGCCGACCTCGGTGCCCACCGACGCGCCCGTTGCGCCCGGCTGACGTATCTGATTATATCGATAGCGACTCGCCGCCGAGTCGGATCAACCTGCGGGGTTGTCAATTCGACCGGCACGGCGGCGGGTCATGAAATACCGCGAGGGCGACCCGCCCTAGTCGTGACGAAGTGATCGGCGAAAGGGTAGAACGGCTCCACTGGCAACGGTGGGGCCGTTCGCATATGGTGATCCTGCATCGCCGGATGGATCTGGGGTGCTGATTGGAGAACCAACGATGAAATGGCAGGAAGAAAAGCCGGGCTTCGACACGTCCGTCCATAGCTGGAAACCGTGCACGCCCGAACGCTTCGCCAAGCTGATGCACGGCTACACCGCATATTGCGCCGACGACTTCGGCCATGCGGGCATGTCGATGACAGCGTGCAAGCTGGATCACGACACCGTCGCGACGATCTTTTACCGTCCGAAAACCTTCCCGGCGCATACCGGCGTCAGCACTCCCGCGCTGATGACCGTCGCGACCGAAGGCCGCGTCATCACCTTCGAGCGAATCGCATCGTATGACTATCCCGGACTGCCGGAGGTGACCGGCGTGCAGCCACCCGCTCCTCACCCGCGCATCAACGTCATCGGGGTGCGTGAGGCGATGATCTACGCGCGAGCATTCGAGATGCCGGCTCGGCCGGATGAACACGGTGGCCCGCGCGACGTATGGTACGAATCGCCGCCGGCAGGCGACGGCTTCGTGTGGGGATCGCGAGCGCTATTTGATGGCGACAGAAACACCACCGGCTGGAGTGCGCCCTTCCAGATGAGTGGGCGAATGAGTAGGAAGTAGCTGCCGTCGCTGGGGCGCATGACCAGCGGCTAGGCGATCATGCGGTTCGGCCGCCCTAGCGATGGGGCGGCCGTTCGCGTATCCCGGTCACGCCACCGATCGCGTCCACCTGGGGAGCCAGCCTGTGCGCGCAGCGACGTTTACGACCTATATCAACGCGCAGACCGATCCCGGTCTGGAGCAGGCGTTCAATCGCCAGGCACAGATTGCCACCTCCAGCTATGCCACGATCACACGGGCGGCAGAGCAGGCGACGCGCGCGACGGCAGGGCTGCTAGGCGCGCGCGGGTCGCAAGGTGTCCAGCAGGGCACCACGAACGTTCAGCAGCGCGCCACAGCGCTCCGCACGGTAGCGGCGGCGGCGGCAGAGGCGGAACGGTCCACGGCCCGCCTGACCAGCGCCACGGCGCGGCACAGCGCACAGACGGCGGTCGCGGCCCGGCAGCATGAGGGCCTTGCGCGCGGCCTGACTACTACGTCGGTGGCGCTCAACGTGGTCTCCGGCCGGCTCGATCCGGTCGCCAGTCGTATCGGCGTCCTGACGCGCGCGGTCACTGACCTGACGGGCGTGCAGCTTGGCCTTGCCGCCTTCGGCGCGACGCTGTTCGCGATCGGCCGCACCGCCAACAATTACGCGAACCTGGAAGCGCGGGTGCGCCCGTTCTTCGAGACCCAGAAGCAAGTCAACGCGGCGATGAATGACATCGTCGGCATCGCGCAGCGTTCGCGTAGCGCGCTCGAGCCGGTGGTGGACGTCTACACCCGCCTGACGACGGTCGGGCAGAACATCGGCCTGTCGCGCGGCCGCATCGCGCAGGTGACCGAACTCGCGACCAAGGCCAGCACGCTCGGCGGCGGCACCGCGCAGGCGCGCGACGCGGCGCTGTTGCAGTTCGGTCAGGCGCTGTCCGGCGACTTCAAGGCGGCCGGGCAGGAGATCAACTCGCTGAAGGAACAGGCGCCGATCCTGTTCCAAGCGATCCTGAAGGGATTCAAGAACGCCGACGGCACGATCGGCACGTCGCTCGCCAACTTCAAAAAGCTGGCAGAGGCGGGCGAACTGTCTACCGCGCGCGTGCTAGACGCGTTGCAGCGGTCGGCCAGCTACATCGACACGATGGCCGCCCGCATTCCGAACACGCTGAACAAGGCGGGTACGGATCTGCTGACGTCGGTAACCGTGTCCTTCGGTCAGTTCGACAAGGCGATCGGTTTCACCGGCACGCTCGCCGATGGCATCTCCGTCATTGCGCGCAACATGCGCGTGCTGATCTCGCTCGCCGCCGGCGTGGGCACCGCCTTCGCCGCGATCAAGTTGGGCGGGTTGGTCGCGGAAGGCGCGGCGGCGGTTCGCACCTTCGTCACCATGCGCGCGGCGGCGGACATGCTTGCCACTCGCCGGAAGGCGGCGGCGGTGGAAAGCCAGGCGCAGCATGTCCGCGAGATCGCCGCGCTCAATGCCGAGCAGGCGGAGATCCGCGAGAACATTGCGCTCCTCGAGCGTCAGCGCGCGGTCGCATCGCGTGACGTCACCCGCTACCAGCCGGGTCCGGGATACGCCGGTTCGTCCCGGTTGGCCGCCGCCGCCGCGCAGGAGGAGCGGGCCGCCGTTCGTGCGCTGATCCAGGAACGCCAGCGTCTCGGCATCATCTCCAACGCATTGACCGGCGCGCAATTGCGCCAGGCGGCGGCGCAGGCGCGCGTCGATCTGGCGACCGGTGCGGCGGCGCGGCGCGTGGGTCTCCTGCGATCCGCGATGGGCGGTCTGGTAACGCTGCTTGGCGGCCCGCTCATGATCGCCTTCGCTGCGGCTGCGACAGCCGCGTATCTCTTGGCGACGGCCGAGACCGCAGCCGAGAAGGCGACGCGGCTGCATGAGGATGCGCAGCGCAGTTTCGCCAACATCATCGATCGGTCGACCGGCAAGGTCTATGATCAGATCGGCGCGCTCCAGCGCCTGTCCGTGCAGCAGAAGGCGACCAACAGCGGCCGCGCCGCCTATGACGCGATCGTCGCCGGCAAGACGAGCATCGGTGAGACCGTCTCGCGGGCGGCACGGCTGTCGACGACGGCTGACGCCAACCGCACGCCAGAGCAGCGTCGCGTCGCCGAAGCCCTCGCCAACTTCCAGGCGAACGGCCGCGGTGCGTTGCCGCAGCTTCAGGGGGTGCTTGCCGATCCGAAGATCCGGGCGGCCATCCCCGCTTTGTCCGCCGCCACGGTCAAACTTGGCGACATGTTCGACGGCCTGCGGACCAACATCGACAATCTGGGCCAGTCCGCCGCCGCGACGCGTGTCGTGCGCGGGCAAGCCCGTGCGAACGACGTCAGCCGCGCGCTCGGCGAGGTTGTGCGCACCACGAACGGCAGCGGCGCGCAGCCAAAGCCGCGCACTCGCGCGCAGATCGATGCGGCGGCGGCGACCGAAGCGGCATCGACCGACGTCGAGCGCGCACGCGCCGCGTACAAGACGCTGCAATCGCAGCGGGACACCAAGACGGGTCTCCTGCCCGGACGGGATGACGCGCAGACACAGCACGAACTTGCGGCCGCGCTTCAGGCGGTCACGGCGGCGGAGAAGGGCGCGCGCGACGCTCGAGCATCTGCCACCGCTGGCCGGGCCGCGGAGCGGAAGGCCGCGCGCGACGCGATCCAGGACGCGAAGGACGAAGCACAGGCGAAGGCCGACGCGGCCCTGACCGCGCTCGAGCGCAACAAGCCGAACCTGGGCGACGCTCAATACCGCGTCGAACGAGTGAAGATCCTCGCGACCTACGACGCGGAGATGTCGAAGATCGACGCCAGCGCGGCGGCGTCGCATCGCGCGAGCAGCCAGCGGCTCGCGGATGCCAGGGCGGAAACGGCGGCGGCGGCGAAGGCGGCCGAGAAGCGCGCGGACATCCTCTCCGGCTATGATGACGCGCCCAAGGCAATCGACCGGGCACGCGACCAGATTGACGACTTGCGGAAGTTCGTCGGTTCGGTGGTCGACGGGGCCGAGTTCATCGGCAAGACAAAGGCCGAGATCGCGGCGATCAAGGAGATCAATCCGCTCGGCACCGGCATCTACACGCGCGAGATGGCGGACGCGGATGCCGCGCGCATTGAGGAGGGCGTGCGCAAGCCACTCCGCGACCTGGACCGCGAGTTCAACCGGTCGGCGGAGATCTCTGGCCTGCTGTTGCAGGGGCGCGACGCGGAAGCGGCGGCGGTGGAGAAGCGCAACCGCCTACTCGACGATGGCGTCGGCCTGACCCAAGCCGAATATCAGCACTTGGTCGACAATGAGCGGCAGCAGGGCCGGATCAACGACGCGCTGGCGTCGCGGCAGCGGATCGTCGGCGAGATCACCAACGCTCTGGACGGCGCGCGGGACACGGTCGAAAGCGTCCTAACCGGCATCCAGACGGGCGTGAAGCCGGGCGACATCTTCAAGACGGCGTACAACGATTTCCGTAACCAGTTTGCGAAGATCAACAGCCGCCAGTTGACCGAGAAGCTGTTCGCCGGGAGCGACGAGAAGCTGCGCTCGCTGCTGGAGGGAAAGAGCGGCGTCGACAATGCGATCAGCACGTTCTCCACGTCGATCAATCGCTTTGATTCGCAGGCCAATCGCGGCGTCAGCGCGCTCGAGAAGTTCGCCCTGGCGGCGGAGGGCGCGGCCGGGCGGCTCGACGGCGTCGACACCGGCGGCGGCGCGGGAGACCTGGCGGAGACCGGCGGCGGCACGACGGTCAACGACATCGGCGACATCATCGTTACCGCACGAAAGGTCGCCGATCGCCGCGGTATCGTGGCGCCAGAGCCGGGGCGGATCAACATTCCGCTTGAGACCGGCCGCGCCCTGCCCGGCACCGGCCGCCTGCCGACCGCGCGCCAGACCTATAATGCGGTTGGCGCCAGCATCTTCGGTGGCATCGGCAAGACCTTGGACGGTCTGGCCGACAAGGTGCTGGGCAAGAAGGCGACGTTCGGCGCGGACGGCACGCAACTGTCCGGATCGACCTTCTTCAAGAAGATGGGCGACTCCTTCGGCACCGCGCTCCAAGGCGCGGGCACCGGAGCGATCGCGTCTGGCTTCGCGAAGGCGTTGGGCGTCAAGCAGTCGGGCACTGGCGCGCAGATCGGCGGCGCAATCGGTGCGCTGTCGGGCATCCCCGGCGGTTCGATCATCGGCGGCCTGTTGGGCGGGACGATCGGCGGTCTGTTCAAGAAGACGAAACAGGCGTCGACCACGATTTCGTTGAGCGACACCGGCGACTTGATCACCGGCCAGGCGGTCGGCACGGGCAAGGATCAGAAGGCGACCGCGACCGCGCTCGGCGGCGGGGTCATCCAGGGCCTCCAGAACATCGCCGATTCGCTCGGCGCGCAGATCACCGGCGCGGGTAGCGTATCAATCGGTTACCGCCCGGGGCACAAGGCCGGCGCATACCGCGTCGACACGACCGGACAAGGTCGCCTGACCGGCGTCAACGCCTTCGAGACCGAAGCCGAAGCGATCCAGTTCGCGATCCAGGATGCCTTGAAGGACGGCGTCATCACCGGGATCAGCAACGCGTCGAAGAAGATCCTCGCCAGCGGGCAGGATCTTCAGAAGGCGCTTGCCAAGGCGACGGTGATCGAGTCGATCCCGAAGCGTCTGCTGCAACTGACCGACCCGGTCCGCTACGCGGTCACGAACTTGAACGACGAGTTCAAGAAGATGATCTCGTACCTGAAGGAAGGCGGCGCGACGGCAGAGCAGTTCGCCGATGCGCAGAAGCTGTACGATCTCGAGCGGAAAACCGCGATCGAGCAGGCCAGCCAGCAAGCGGCCGACCAGATCGACCAGTTCCTGAAAGACATGGTCGGCGGGTCGAACTCGCCGCTGAACAAGCGCACGACGTTCGACAACGCCGCCAAGGATCTCGAGGCGTTCAAGGCGGACATCGCCGCTGGCAAGGTGGTCGATCAGTCGGCGCTCCTATCGTCGGCGCGCAACTTCCAGGACGCCAGCCGCGCGCTCAACGGGTCCAGCCAGTCGTTCTTCGACGACTTCGAGATGCTGCGCGGGCTGCTCGCTAAGGCGCGAGACAATGCCGGCATCACCGATGTATCGAACCTGCCGGCATCGCCGTTCACGGGCGACAGTGCTGTGCAATCGGCGCTGGCGTCGATCGGCAAGAGCCAGGTGGCGGCGACCCAGAGCCAGACGGATGTGCTCGCGGGCCGTCTCGACAGCCTGATCACCGCCGTCAACAATCTCGGCGTGGCACCGACCGACTATCCCAGCTACACCGGCGGCAGTTCGATCGGTCTCCTGCCCGGGTTCCAATCGAAGTCCGCCTATTGACGATTGAGGGTCACGCATGAAGCCCGTTCTGATCACCTTGCGCCCGTTAAATGCTCGGACGAGCCAGCGGGAAGACATTCGAGTGGCGGACGGGCCGACGGCGGACACATACGGCACCGCAGGGCTGGTCTGGCAAGCCGCCCTGACCCGCCGTCCGACCATGTCGATCGAACTCATGTCGACCGACATGGACGGGAAGGTGCAGGCGGGACAGGCGCGGTTCGAAATCTCGCTTCCGCTTCTCCAACACGCCGACGCGCGCCGGATGTATTGGAAGGGCGCAAGCGTCGTCATTCACAACACCGGCGTCCTGGAGGGACCGACGGCCATCCCCGATTTCTGGGGTTACATCACCGATGCCGATCCGGACCTGGCGACCGGCCGGTTGTCCGTAACGGCGCAGGTCTCGACCGCGTTCATCGACAAGCCGCTGCTGACCAAGGAGTTCACCGGCGGCGGCGGCATCAACGGTGATCCGGCCAAGCGCGGCGTGCTCCTGCCTGCCGGCTTCGGCACCTGCAACAACGTGCCGGTCAACTTCTTCGACCTTGTCCGCAACATCGGCATGATCGACGGCTACAACAACACGTTGCAGATTAACGCGCTGTTCGAAGGCCGATCATCGTTCGGCCCGCGCGTCGCCGATTACCCGACCTATGAGGCGTTGGCGGCGGCGATCGACACCAGGGCCATCAAGGCGGGCCAGTGGGGTACATGTGTCGCCTTGGGCCTGATCGGCCTTGGTGCGCCGCCGACCGGCGTCATCACCGTCGACGCGATCTTCGGCAGCAATCGCCTGGGCCAGATCATGAAGCGCATCCTGCTCACCCATGCGGGCGTGCTGGCGGTGCGTGTGCAGACCAGCGCCTTCGATGCGCTCGACGCGGCGGTGAACCGCGGCGCGCATTACTGGACCGATCAGCAGCGCAACGTGAAGGATCTGCTCGAGGCGCTGGCGCAGTCGGCGAACGCCACGCCGCTGGTGACCTTTCAGAACCAGGTGACGGTGACTCGCGCCGTCATCGGTACGCCTGTTGCTACGCTCGACCGTTCCGGCTCAATCGATCCACGCGTCATTGAGTGGCAAGCGGCAGCGGCACCGTCGCCCTACCTGCTGATTAAAGGGCGCGCCGCGCGCCCCGCGCTGGTGCTGACCGATGACCAGGTCAATTATGTCGACAATCTGGAAGACAAGGGGGTCTATAACTCTGCGACGGTATATCGGGCGGGGAACTTGGTGTGGCTCGCTGATGGTAGCCAGTGGCTCTATCAAAATGCGACGCCGTCGGCCGGACACGCGCCGCCGTCCGGGGTTGCTCCCGATATTAATGGCGATGTGTATGACGCATGGTGGTTTCGCCGCCAGCCGCCGAAGACGGCCACTGATTTCACCTATGCCGATGGCACCTCGATCGAAGCGTTGAAGCCGTCGGAGAAGGGTGCCACGGTCGGTATGACCTCCGACGAAGAAGTGGCGTTCGCAAAAGCGCAACAACGTATCATCGACATCAGTTCGGATAGCGTGCTTTCGGCTGGCAGCGAGAAACAAGAGACCATTATCCGGTGGAATGACATCACCGCGGATTTGAGCGCGCTGGAGAACCGATACATCACGCTTGGCAAGCCGGCGGATATCACTGACGCACGCAACAATGCGAACGCGTCCGTGTCGGATTTAGGATCATACCTTTCCAGCCTGACGCCACCTTGGAATCAGGAAGCGACTGATACGCCGATCGACTCGTCAACCTGGAAGGCGCGCTGGAGCACGGCCTATTCCAGTTTGGCCGGCTTCCGTGCTGCTATCACCGGCCGCAAGGGCGAACCAGGCGCCGCCGCGCCATTGGTGAAGACGCAATGGTCGATCAACGGCGTCGATGGCTGGCACGACAATTTCTTCGGTGCCGACGCCTATCAGCGGCAATCGAATGACGGTGGGCAGACCTACGGGCCGGCGTATCGGGTGGTGGGTGAGGGCGGGACGCCCGGGCCGGATGGCACCAGCCCTTCGATCGTCTTCCTGCGTTCTGCCACGGTGCCGGCGACGCCTGGAGATAACACGGGCAATCCGCCTGCCGGCTGGACAGATGGGCCGCCCCCCGGGACGGCGTACCTCTGGCAGAGCAAGGCAACATTCCGTGGTGCGCAACAGCTTACGAGTTGGTCGCCGCCACAGCGGATAAGCGGTGATCGAGGTGCGAGTGCGTTCACGCTTCAGGATTTGCAATACTGCTACGAGCCGGAGCCTACAGCGGTGATCAAGCGCGGCGGCGGTTCGGATTGGAACGCGAAGGCTATGATCCGTGAGGGCGATCGGTCCGTGACGGTCAGCGGCTTGTTGATCCCCGGCACATTCATCGCACTCACGACTGACCCCGGCGCGAACGCCAGCTACGATACGCTGGACTACGCGATTCACTGGTCAGACGACACGGGGCTTTTCCTGTTTCGCAACAACGCTGCCGTGCGTTTCGCCAATCGACCGCTCTCCGCCGGGCCGGTGCGGGTCGCTATCCAGAAGAAGAACGATACACTCATCTACACGGTCGAGGGCTACGACGCTCCGGCTGCGCACCCGGCGAATGCGGCGGGCGAAGTGGTCTATGCCGCTTTCGCCATATATCGTGTTGGCGACTCGGTCAGTGGCATCACTTATTCCGTCGATGGCGACAAGGGCGACAAGGGCGACAAGGGCGACAGCATCAAGGGCGATGCCGGGCCGCCGCCGTTCGGCTTCGTGCAGGAGGGTAATCCCGGCCCGGGTCAGTTTGATCGACAAACCTGGTATCAGCCGACGTCGAAGATCTATTGGTATTGGCTCAACGGTCAATGGAATAGAGTGGGTGGTGATCTGTTTTCCGAAAACATTATCAGCCGCAGCGCACAGTTCGCAGATGCCGTCATTATAAGTGCCAAGATCCGAGACTTGGAAGTCGACACGATCAAGATCCGCGGTAACGCCGTGACCAACAGCGTGACCAAGTCGGGTCTGGGCGCAAATGGTGTAAGTGCTGGTGTGACGGCCGATACAGAACGTGCAGGCATGACGTCCGGCGGTGGCACGATGGTGATTATGGTGCAAGCCGACGGCCGGCGAACTACGGGAAGCGGCGTCATGGTGGTCGAGTTGATGGCGTCCGATCCTTCCGGTGAATTCGCCTTGTCGCGTCAGGTCGCGTTCTCTCCCCTCACAGGCGCCATCCCGGTTATGTTTTTTGCGATCAGCAGTTGGGCTGCGGGCACAAGCGTGCAGTTCTGGCTTCGGTTCAGCGCGACGAATTCGACCTGGAATGCCACTAGCGGGCAGATTGCAATCATGGAGTACAAGCGATGATGTACCGCTACGCGGTCTTCGATGCCAATCGTGTGCTGAAGTCGTATGTCTCGCTTTCGGATCAGGCTGACCTTGCTATCAACCTGCCGTCCGGCTGCGGATGCATCCTGTCGAACAGCTTTGCCGATCCGGGCACCGTTCGCTTCGACCTTGCCGGCAAGATGGTGCCACTCAGCAATCTGGTCGTCGAGACGCCGATAGAGGCGCAGGCGCGGATGCTGAACACGATCGACGATGAGCGCGAGGAACGCATGATGGCGGTGCTGACCACCGGCGGCGCGAAGAAATATGAGTACGCCAACAAGGCGCGAGAGGTTCGCGATTACCGGACCCTGCCAGGCGCGACCGTGGCGTTGCTTCTGACCGCCGCTAACCTCGCGGGCACGCAAGAGCGGTTCGCTTGGGCAATGGCGGAAGCTGCTGACACGGGCGACACGTTGGAAGCCGTTATCACGCGTTACGAAGGTGCGATGCGTCGAACGGCGATCGACAGGAAGGTCGCGGCGCGAGCGCAAAAGCTGAAGCGAGCAATCAGCGCGGCGAAAGATGCCAACGGCAATCCGGACACGGGGGCACAGAAGAAGATCTTCGACGCGCGAACTTGGCCGACATCCTGACCGTTGTCGCCGCTGCGGCGCAGGCGTAAACGAAGCGGGCACGAAGCGAGGGCACCATGGCGGCAACACCGGCAGACATTGCGAAATACACGACGGACGGGGTGGTGGTGACGTCGCCAACCAACCCGGCCGTGTCGGCGGCGATCGCGGCCGATCACATCGATGCTATCAACGGCGCTGATCGCGAGATCGAGATGTTCTTCGACAGCGCTGCCGACGCACAGGTGCTGCTCGACGAGCGTTTCGCCTACCTGTCGAAGATCAACCCGGTGCATGTCGGCATCGAGGTCGAGGAAGCGATCGACATCGGCGGCGTGATCCCGGTCGCGCCCAACGTCCCGACGTTTCGTGTGGTCGACGATGCGATCAACCTGGACACGCTGGTCCGGACCCGCGCGTATGCGCAGGACATGAACACGGATCGGTTCAGCGTCGAGGTGCTGGCATGACCACGACCAACGGGTTCTCGAATATCACCGCCACCAGCGCGACGTTGAACATGAGCGACGCCGGCGCGAACGGAACACTGGATGTGCAGATCGCGGTGCGGCCGGACTTTGAATTCTGTGTGTGCCCCATCTTCAATGTCGCGCGTGCATCGACGGTTGATCTGCCGGGCCTGAACCAGCGGACGAATTACTTCGTGCGCACCCGCAACAGGTCTGCCGTAGGCGCCGTTGAGGGCTGGAGCGCGACCGAAGGGTTCCGCACGTTAGACGGCAGCGGGCAGACCACGTCGCCGGCGGCGGTGATGATCGAGCCTGCGATCTTTGTAGTGCCGGCTCCAGTGGTGGAGGTGCAACAGCGGTCGCAACTCTCCGGCTTTCCCCTGACCAACATGTTTCGCGACTCGCCTGCTGCGGCGCGCATGATCCCGACCGCACAGACGACAGGCCAGCCGGATCGGTATGTCATCGACTTCCGCACGGCGGGCGCTCCCGTCGATACAATCGCACTCCTTAACACGAACCTTCCGGAGTCAGCGCGGTGGTTTGTGCAGGCCGGTGCCGTGTTCATCAACGACGACAGCGCGAATGTGCAGTTCAGCACATCGTCGGCGGCGTTTCGTGCGTCACCCAATTTGCCGCAGCGTCCCGGTTATCATGGACTGCTGCGCATCTCACCTGCAAGGTCGTTCAACTGGTGGCGGATTGTCATCGACGCCACCCTGCCGGGTGGCATTCTGCACATCGAGCACGCCATCGTCGGGCTGAACCGCACTAGCAAGAATCATTCGGTCGAAAAGCAGGAGTCGCCCGCGCCGCTCACCACGCTCGAGCGCAAGCGAAGCGGTATCCCCGACCGGGTGCGCGGTCGCCCAATGCGGTCCGTAGACTTCGAACTCAATATGTTGAGCGAAGCGCAATACGAAACGATCTACGGCGATCTGTGGCGATACGAACTGGAGCCGGTGCTGGTCGTGCCCAACAGCAAGAGCGGTGCGTTCCTGCATGATCGCATCCTCTACGGCGACCTGTCCGGCGGCCGCACGGTCAACCCGACCAGCCCTCGCTACAACCGCAGTTTCACGGTCCGGTCACTCGTCTGACGATCACGCTGATCGGAACAAGCACCGTCGACACGCGCTCACGGTCACGGCATATGCAAGGGGGCTTGCTTAGATCAACGGGGACCAAAGGGAGCAACCCATGAACGCCGTTTTCTCCGTCGAGTCGTCCTTCCCTCCTAGTTTGGCGAGCCAACCCCTAGTGGCACTCCTCACCGTTGCATCGTTCTGGACCGTAACCCTGATCTGCCTGCAATGGATCTATGACACGCTCGACCGGGCGCATGATCATCCGGCGCCGCCCCGCAGCTATATCCGCGTCGCCCGCCGCGTCCGCCTGTGGCTGGTCGCCGCCGCGCTCACGATCACCGCCCCCCGGCTGCTGACCCTGATGCTGTGGCAGGTCATGAATGCCGGCGAGCGCGAAGCGGCATCCGTCATTTCGTGGGTCGCCTGCATCCCGGCGGCGGCGATGATCACATGGGCATGGTGGGCGAACAAGTTCGCTGTGAAGACGGAAGATCACTTCGTCGAACACAAGGGTTACTACCGGATCGAACCTGTCACCGGTTCAGAAAAAACACGGGGCGTTGCGATGCTCTGCCTGATATTCGTAGTTGCGTTCGCAACCACGTTCGTCAGGCCCCATGCAAATGTCGACGCTCCCGTCTCTACTGTCTCCGCACGTCGTTAAGGCGGCTGCATCGACGGGCACGCTCGCCGCGCTCCAGTCGGCCAGCCAAGGCACGATCGAGGTCGGCGCTGCGGTCTACACGCTGATCGCCGTGCTGCTCGGCCTGGTCGGCGTCTACCTCGCTCGACTGGTCACGATCGGCGATGAGAACCGCAAGCTGGGCCGCGTGCAGACGCTGCGCGAGACCGGCCCGCTTACCTGGATCGGCGTGCTGATCGTCTGCCCATTCATCTGGCACTTCAACATCGCCATCCCCTGGGCCAGCATGATCGGCCTGGGCGTCGGCTATTCGGTCAAGGTCGTGCTGAAGATCTTCGGCGGCGGCGCGGTTGGCGCGGCCCGTGCGATCGCACAGCGCGCCGCCGATGCCCTGGCCGACACGCCTGATGCCGCGCCCGCCCCTGCCGCGCCGCCGGCGGTGCCGGCACTAGACGCGCCGGGCGCCCGCCCGCCTGCCGTGATCCTCCCGCCAACCGACCACATGGACGGGGAGGAAGGGTTGATGAAGCGGCTGGGCGACGTGCCCGGCACTCTCCCCCCGGACGGCAAAAGCGAGTAGGAACGGGCCTCCAACAACGGAGGCCCACATGGCAGACCAGCCAACCCCGAAATATGTCGTCGACGACTCGAAGCTGAAGGCGTCGATCAGCACCGTATTCAGCTTGGTATTCTTCGGCATCACCCTGGCCGGCGCGCTGTTCGCCGCGCTGTCTGCTCACGACATCAACGGCGTGCGCGAGATCCTGATGCGCGACGCGACGCTGCAATGGCTCACCACGATCGCGCCCTTCATGTGGCTCGCTTGGCGCACGGTGCGGTCCTGGTTCAAGAAGCAACGGGATAACGAGATCGTCGACGCCGCCGACGACACGGTGGCCGTGCGGAAAAGCCTGCTGGCCGAGCCGGTGGCCGATCCCGCTCCTACGCGCGCGCGCGAAACGACAACCCGGCTGCGCGATGCATCTGTGCTCGGCATGAAGGTGGAGCCGGTCAAGGCCAACCCCTTCGTGGTGCCGAAAGCGCTCGAAAAGCTGCCGGTGATGGCCCGGCAGTTCCATGAGGAGCGGGACGCAATACATGCCGCTATCAGCGCGGCGGTCGACGACTTAGAGGCCGAACCGGTTCCGGCCATGTCGCTCCTATCAGTCGCGGAACTGCACGGCCGTTGGATCGGCGGCGAGCGAGAAATCCCGTGGCCGGAATATATGCGGGAGCACGGCTATGCGTGGGATGGCAGCGCCTGGTCACCGATTGCGGCTGATCCCGCCCCCGCCGCCCCGCGCATCGCCGGCGACCCGCTCGATCTGCAACCCGCTCCGGCGAAAAAGTGAGGTGACGACGATGGACATCGACTGGAAGAAAACACAGCGCATGATCGGCGCTGGTGTGGACGGCATTCCCGGCCGCGAGACCTACGGCAAGTTGTTCGCGGCGGCGGCGTCGCGGCCGTTCTCTGTCCTGCCCTTCGAGCGGCTGGGCTTGTCGGCGGCGCGGAATTTCCCGCGCTACAACGTGCTGACCAAGAACCGGCTGCTCGCGACGATCGCGGAGACCTGCCACGAAACGCAGGGCTTCACGCGCTTCGAGGAGAACCTTTCCTACAGCGCGCAGCGGCTCGCCGAAGTGTGGCCCGCCCGGTACGCGGTCGATCCGCGGGCACGCGATAAGACGCCCAATCCTCGCGCGCTTCGCCTGGCCCGGCGGCCGGAGGATCTGGCGAACGACACATACGGACTCCGCATGGGCAACCTGCCGGCGGCGCTCGACAATGATGAGCACCCCGACGGCTGGCAGTATCGCGGGCGCGGCCCGACCATGCTGACCGGCCTGGATAACTATCGCATGACGGGCGCAGCGCTCGATCTGCCGCTGGTGACGAATCCAGATCTCGCCGCCGATCCGTTCGTCGGTCTCGAGATCGCCTGCGAATTCTACACCCGCAAGGGCGTCTACGCCGCCGCCGATCGCGGCGACGACGCGGCCGAGCGCCGGATCATCCAGGGCGGTGCTCTCGGCTTGCCGGAGGTGAAGGTGATCAAGCGTCGCCTGTCGGATCTGGTGATCCTGGCATAGACGACGCGGCCGGCGGCGCGCATGGTGACGCCGCCGGCAATCTCGCCGGTCGATTCGGGGAGATCTCCATGTTTCGAACCATGTGCCTTGTCGCGGCGGCGTGTTGCGCCTCCCTCTCGGCGTGCGGCCCGTCCGGCGGGGTCGCGAGCGCCGGCACCGCGCCGGCTACCGTCGTCCTTACCCCGGCCGAGCGCGCCGCCGCTGCCGTCGCCGACGCCACGCTTCCCTCGCCCGCTACCTCGCCCCTTGCATCGACGATCACCGACGACGCCGCGCTCGCCTTCGCCTGGCAGGCGCTCGACGCGGCCGCTTACGGTGCGGATGCGATGCTCGCGGTGAAGCCCAACCTCGCCGGCACGCCGGCCGCCAAGCGGATGGCCGATGCGCTGGAAGGGTCGGCGGTGTGGCTGGGGATCGCCAGCAACGCGCAACGGGCGGGCCAGGCGCGCAGCTACGCGGCGGCGCTCGAGCAGGCCAAGGCCGCGCTGGCCGGTGCACAAGCGGCGATGGCCGACCTGAAGGGGAAGTGAGATGGCGAAAACGGAACAGCAGACGGCAATCGCCAACGTGCTCGCCGGCGTTTTCGAAGCGGCGCGACAGGTGGCTCCGCTGATCGTACCTGGAGCGACCGTGCCGTCCATCATCGCAGCCGGTGAGGCACTGGTGAAGGCGATCGATGCCGGCGCAGATCTGATCGTAGGCACCTATCCGCCCAATCTGGTGGCCGATCGTGACGCGCTGGAAGCCAAGGTCCGGGCGCATGTCGCTGACACGGCATCCCGCCTGCGCGGCTGATCATCACCTCTGAACGCAAGAACGGCCCGGGGGATTGCTCCTCCGGGCCGTTCCCGTTTGCGTGTCGATCCGTCACCCCGAAGGAAACGGAGGCCACCGACCGCGCCCGATCTATGACACCGCTTTATCGGCGGCGCAATCGGCTGTTGCGGCGGCGGCGACTGCCCGGCCTTCCGGCGTCATTTCCCAGATCGCCATTGTCTTACCGATTCCAGTTCCCGGCCGCATCCGCACCCAACCAGCATCGCGCAGCTTCTTCACCATGAGGCGGACGCCATCGCCGCCGATGTTGAAATGCCGGCGGATGTCTCGTGTGCTCATCGGCCGATAGAGCAGCATCACGGCCAGTTGTTCGTGCTTGCGCGGGTGCATCGCCTGGTTGATGCGGCGAACGATGTCGCGAAGTTGTCCGCGCTCGCCGGCCGCGATTGATCCGCTGCCGCTCGCCTGCTGCTCGGCCCATCGGATCAGGTCATCCACGCCCTTGTTGCGATACATCGGCGTATGGTCCCGGAAGGCATAGGCCAGCCGCTTGATCTCGTCGGAGGTGGGGAGCGGCGGCGGAACGTCCGATAGCGCGGACCGGCCCGCTGCGGTGATGCGGTATTCTCTCGACCAATGCCTGCGGGTCTCGCGCGGCCTGACGTCAGCCAGACCAACCCCTGCCAAGTGGGCCAACCGGTTGCGAACGTCATTGACGCTGTCACCGCCACAGTCGGCGGGTCGCGCCCATTCCCTATGCGCGGGTCCGTCGTGGGCCATGCGCAGGGCCATGAGAACAGCGCGGTCGTGATCGCTGATCACCTGCTGGGGGTCTGGCGGGGTCATGCGGCGCCTCGCGGCAAAGGCACGCGGTTGCGCATTGATGCCTCGGCCATGGCACAGCGCCAATATCGAATTTCCTCGCTCCGCTCGTATTCGCTCAAGAGCGCCCCGAGCACGCGCAAACGGTATCTATAGTGCGCGGCCATGCCGAGTTCGTAAAAACGAACTGCATGGTCGAGATTGCGGTCCCAGCCGCGATCATCGCGTACCCACGGTCCACGGTCGCGCGACCGAAGCCGAGCCAAGCGCCCCAACTCGTGCCGGTCCCGCTTCCACGATGCCCGTACACGCGGATAATCCACGCCATCAAGCGGGTCATAGAAGTCGTCGTCCGGCTCCGTCAGATATGCTTCGCAAGCCGCTGAGTGGAGATGTAGGCCCATCAGCCCTCCCCCTCGGTCGCTGCATGGCCGGTAGCCTTCGTGATGACCGGCGCACCAGACGCTGCCATCAGACGGTCGCATTCAGCGACGGTCAGGCCAGCGCCACCAGCATAGTCGAGGATGTCGATCAGAGCGTCGCAATCCACGTCCGAATAGGTCACGCCGTATCGATCACGAAACGCGGCGGTCAATTCGTGCTGTACAGCCATGGCTTGAGCGGAAGCGCGGGCAGCGCGCCGCAGCAAGGATGCCGAAAGCTTCGCCATCACTTCGCCTCCCCCGTAGCTGGGATGGTCGGGGCGGCTGCGAGGGCGGCACGCGTCGCATCGATCGCGAACATGGCGGCCCGCACCTCGTCGCTATCGTCGCGATCACCCCGCATGACGGCCTTTGCCCAAGGCGAGCGCGGCCGGGTTGCAGCAGCAGCCTTGCGCGCTTCCTCCATCCAGTCCGCGGCGTCGGCAACCATCGCGGGGTCAGTCGCGGGCGGGAGGGAGGCGGCATGTGCGGCACCGGCACAGAACGCCGCGCGCTCTGCCGCCTGATCCGCGCCGGGATACTGATAGCCGGCCGCTTCGGATGCACCGAACGCCGCCAGTTCCTCCCGCTCCCCCGCCCCGCTCGCGGCTTCGGCGGTGGCGAGGATGGCATCATCCAGCGTTGCGATGAAATGGCGCAGGTCGCCGGTGCCGAACGGTCGGACGCCATTGGGGTATGCAGGCTGTTCGTTGGGGTCCAGCGCGGCGATGCGCGCCATCTGCCCGCGAAGGCTTGTCAGGTCGGCATTCAGTTTTGCCCGCGCCTCTGCGGCATCGGTGGTCATGTTGGTCATGCTCATGATGCGGGCTTTCCTTTCGCGAGAGTGGCGGCCAGCAGGCCGGCGGCGTCCTGATCCATCTGGTCGGCGATCTTCACGAAATCAGCCGCCAAGACGCGCAGTTCGTTGACGGTCAAGGGCACCTGGAGTGACACGCCGGTCGGAACGACGTCCACGCGGATCATCGGGATCATGATGCCCGTTCCGATTTCGTGCGCGACCGTGAAGACGCATCCCTGCGCCGGCAGGACATAGCGGCGCTGGTCGCCGTCCATGATGAAGTGCGGCGGGAAATTGAAGCGCGGCGGATCGTCCACCCGAGCACTCAAATCCTTGTAATCGTCGGCTCGTTTGCCGGGAATGAATTCGGTCATGTCGGTAGCCTCTCGTTATCGCCGCATCCGGCGGCGGCGGCGGTGATTTTTTGTGGGGTCGTGGCGCAGGTAGGACAGGTCGGGGGGCAGCGCGTCAGCCCTCTCAAGTTTGACCGGCAAGTCGAAAAAGAGATCGTCCGCCATCGGACCCGCAACTTCACGATCGCGGATCACCACGACGTTGACGCCGGCATCACGCAAGATGCGCTGCATGTCGATCGTGCGAACATCGTCGCCGCCGAGCATGAAGAACACCTCGCCGTCTTCCACCAGCGCCCGGTTCATTGCATCACGTATCGGCGCGTCCAACGCCTGGGAAAATTGGTCCATTACCGCCGGCGTGATTTCTTCCTCTCGGAAGCCGCACGCCTTCATGATCCGGCCGATGGTCATCGCCGCACCTGCACCAGATTGAGCCGCATGTCCGTCACGATGCCAGGCAGGTTGATGACGTGATGTAGATCGTCGGCATGGATGACGATGCCGGCATGATAGAGCGCCAGATGGCGACCAAGAGCCGTGTTGGGCCACGGGCTTAACCCTTCCGGTGCGCCAACCTCGGCGGCGATCCACAAGCGTCCTCGGCCGCTACGTCCGTACCGCCCGCTGTATTGGTCCGCGAGGTAGGAGGGCCAGCCAGGCACCCCATCGTCCTCGCTGAAGCCGGCCGTAAGCCCGCGCGCTTCGACAGCAAGGGCCTTGATCATCACGCAATCCTGCTGGTTCGTCCACCAGATCAGATACAGGTTACCCGCCTCCTCGAAAGGTCCAGGCTCGATCATCACTTGATAGCCGCTCATCGCCATCCACTCCCGAAGTTGTTCAGCCCATCCAGGACGAACGCCAGCGCCTGCACCGTCGGCCGCCCCAGGAACGGGAACAGCAGGAAGAAGGCGAACAAGAACACGACCCACCAGCGCGCGCCACCGGCCACGAACGCCGCCAGCGACGGCGGCCGCTTGTTGCGCGCGCGGCTCATGCCACGATCCCGGCGAACTTGGGCGAACGGATGGACCGCGTCGTGCCCGTGGTCAGCCCGAACTCGACCAGCACGTCGCGGCCCGCGCCCGTCTCGCTCATGCCTATGCGGATGCACTCGGCATCTCCGGCAGACCAGCCGCCGGTCACCCGGAGCGGCTTGGACACGCCGCCGATGCTCGGACCGCGAACGATGATCGAATGCAGCCGGCCGTCCTTCTCGATCGTGTCCACGACCGGGCACGACGCCTGCACGCGCTCCTTCACCTTGCGCCATGCCGGCGAACGGCCGCGCACATAGCCGGCGGCGCGATCCTTCGAGACCAGCCCCTCGAAACCGGCCGCCCACACCTCGCGCGCCTTGGCCCGCATCTCGCCGGCATCCAGCAGCCAGAAGTCGAGCATCCCCAGGAACAGGCCCGGTTCCGTCGCCAGGAAGCAATGCTTCAGCCGCTGGAGGCGATCGAGCGTCGAGACCTCATAGGGCCGCCCGCTCATCCAGGCCGCGTGCGGCATCGCGTCGTACAGCCAGAAGGCACCGTCGCCCACGCCCTTGCGGTGCTCCGCCAACGTCGCGTTGAAGCCGTCATGCGCGACATACTCGCCGAAAAAGGCCATCGGCTCCCCGTAGGTCGCCTGAAGCCGCGACAGAGCCGGCAGGGCCTGCAACGCGCAGTCGAGCGGCCCGCCATCGCGCCCGCCGACGATCATGCCAGGGAGCGCCACCGCGTTGATGCCATCGGCCTTGATCTGCGCAACGCGCACGTCCCGCTTCCAGGTATCGCGCTCATCGGCGGCGGCGGCGTCCAGGCCGTCCCACTCGACCGGCAACATGCACAGTTCCGACGCCACGCCGCCGCCGGGGATGACGCGGGCCGGCTGCTTGACCGGGCGCTGGTCGTTGCCGCCGCCGGAGCGCGGCAGGATCAGCCCGGCGAGATTGCGAACCCAATCACCCACGATCGTTCTCCCGGAAAGCGTAGCCGGTCATCACAGCGATGACGCCCAACATGCGGGCAGCGATCGCGCGCGCCGCATTGATCACGATTGCGCCGGTCATCAGGACGCACGCGCTGATCGGAGCACCGACGTAAAGGGCGACGATCGACGACAGCGTTAGCACCAGGGCAGCGCCCCAGCCCGGAGTCCACTTCTGCCATTTACCCACGGGCCGACTCCTTCTTCATAAGCGCGCTGCGGCGGCGGCGAGCGACCGACAAATAGCCGCGCCGGACCGCAATCTCCGCCTCCAGCTTGTCGATCAGCCGATCGGTCGCGGCCAATTCATCGGCGAAAATACCAAAGCCGTCATCAGTGCGCACGACGCCCGACAGGTCGGACGCGATGGCATAGCTAGGCTTGGTGCCGTAGCCGGTCGCGTTGTTACCCACGGGCGTTCTCCTGCTCGATGGCGGCGCGGAACGCCTTACGGTCGATGAAGGGCAGCATCATCCGAAGCGGCACCATCACGGGCCGGTCCGCTTTCAACTGCATACGGACGGCCGAGCGGCCCGCGCCCATATCGCGCTCCAGCAGGCGCGGGAAAGCGTCGCTTGCCGTCTCCTCCCCGTAGAGCCACGCCAGGGCGGCTCGGTCAGTGTCGAATGCCACCGCACCGGTGCGGGCGTTCTGGATGGTGACGCGGTTTTCATCGGCCCACTCGCGCGCGGTCTCGCAGACCATCACGCCCAGATCGTTGCCCTGATCGATGAGGTTCAGCGCGCGATCCAGCGAGCCGACGATCAGGGACGACTCCCGCACGCCCTCGCCTTCATTGCGCGAGCAGCCGGCCGAGACCGCCGCCCACCGCCGGCCGGGATTGCGCGGCGCGTGGAGCCAGTAGACGGACAGTTCGGTCCAGCGATCCTTATGAGGGCGGAAGCCGCCGCCGCGCGCCGTGGTGGCGAACGCGATCAACTCGGGCTTCTGTGCGGCGATGTCGTCGGGGATGAATGTGGGCTTGTCGGTCATGGTCTGTCCTTTCAGTTGCAGGCGGCCAGCGCGGCGGCGGCGGCTTCCTCGTAGCGGGTGACTTCGTCGGCGGCGTTGGCGAGGTGCAGGGCCACCATCGCGGCGGCGAGGGCGCTCTGGGGCATATCCGCCGCGTGGTAGCGATCGGCGGCGGCGTCATACCACGCGGCGGCGGCGTGCATGTCCTGGGCCAGCTTGGTAGCGTTCGGGTTGATCACAGCGTCACCGCCGCATCGGCCGGCAGGGTCTCAATGCCGGACGGGATCAGCCCCAACGCCTTCCGGACGCGCTCGATGCTGGCGACATACTGACAATCCGCCTCCGGCTTCTCGCCATCGTCCGCGCTGTAGATGTGCACCTCTAGCGCCTCCTCCATCCGCTCCAGCATCTCCCCGGCGGCGGCGCGCAGTTCATCGGCTGGCGGCACGTCTTGGAGAGCCAAGCAGGCGGTGACGAACGCGCGCGCGCCGGGCGTCCGGTCAATAGCGGGTTTGGTCAGCGCATTGACGAGATAGGCGGCCGACGTGGCACGATCCGCCGACGGCCAGAACGCTTGCCCGGTATGAAGGCGGCTCCCGTAAGGAACCGAGATCACAGCACCGGCGGCGGCGGCGCAGGCATCGAGCACAAGCCGGCCGAGACCATCGGCAACGCCGCCGGTGCAGAAGATCGCGCGGATAGTCGAGATATTGAGAGACATAGATATTTCCTTTCGTTCGGTCAGGCGACCAGGGCGGCAACAGCGCCCGAGTCGTTCGTGATTGTACCAGCCGGCCGCAGCAGGTCCAAAGCGTTCTCCAGGGCGGCCATCCCGCCAGGGCCAATCAGATATTCGTGCTTCGCGACCGGACGTTCAGCCCGTCGAGTGCCAACGTGGTGCACGTCGCTCGCCGCCCGCTCCAGGTTCGACAGCACGGCCGCCGCATCAAGGCCACCGCCGGCCATCCGAGCGCGCGGCGCGGCAGTCAGGCGGCGCATAAGGGCGCGCGCTTCAGCCTGTGATCCGCGCAGTTCCCCGGCCAGCCGGGCGGCGGCGGCGCGCTGGCGGACGGCCGCGCCCACCATGCGCATGGCACGCGCCTGACTGTCGCGCAGTTCGCTTTCGAGGTTTGCGGAGTCGACGCGCGCCCGTTCCGCGTCCGCCAGCTTGCCGAGCAACATGCGGTTGCTTTCGTTCGCCGCCATCAGAGCGCGCCGGTCCAGGTCCGCGCGCTCCCGCATGGTGCGCCGCATTTCCCACGCCCGCACGATCGCGCGGCGCTCCCGATCGGTCCGGACACGCTTGCCGCCCGCCGCCGCCGTCTCCAGCGCCACGACAC
>Ga0182230_1000006_pt1 | contig 28626 bp, 31 predicted proteins | sample G6R1MG_28_FD_128384 | JGI IMG/M metagenome (GOLD analysis project Ga0182230, IMG submission 128384) | Miscanthus phyllosphere microbial communities from Michigan, USA - G6R1_NF_07NOV2016_LD1 MG | ecosystem: Host-associated > Plants > Phyllosphere > Phylloplane/Leaf | place: USA: Michigan...
CTGGGCCATTCCGAGAGCATGAGCCGGATGTCGTCGCTGTTTCTGCCGCGCAAGTTCGGCGACACGATCGTCTATCAGAAACCGATCGAGCAGGATTGATACGGGTACGTCCGGCCGGCCGGGTTCACCGTCGAGGAGGCCGCCAACGGCGTCGAGGACCTGGAGAAGGCGCCGCTCGGCGGCATCGCCCCGATGATCCTCGACATCGGCAGGCCCAAGATGGATTGCTGCGCCCCGGTGTTCCGGATTCGCCGCCTGGCCGCTTCAGGCGCCCCCGGTGGCCACGATCGGCGCCGAAGCCCGGGGCCCGGACGCGAACCGGGGCTACGCGGCGGGCGCCAACGACCTTTGCGTCAAACCAGCCGGTCCCGTGTTTCTCGTCGAGACCGCGTGGCTGCTGACGGGTGCGCCGGCATGACCCGTTCCCTGCGGGCCCGGCTCGTCCTGGCGCCGCCGCGGTCTGCCGTGGGACGGCGCGATTCCGGGCCCGTCGGGCGGGCGCGGTAAGGCCCCGCCGGCATTGCGGTTTTCGGGATCGATCAACAGCCCTCCACCGGAATCCGGCCTTGCGGCGCGCGAGGGGTTGAACCGAAGCCGTGCCTGCGGTTTGTTCGCTATATGTTCTCATAAGGACGGACCGGCTATGCATGCACACCCGCACGAACCGCCCGCGGACCTACGGCTGACCGAGGCTGAGGCGATCGCACTGGCCTATCACCGGGCAGCCCGGGGCGATGCCTGGAGCGCCTTGGTGGCGGCGATCGCCGACGCGCTGATCGACCTCGACGAGGCGGAGCGGCGCGCGGCCCAGCAGGGCCGGCTGATCTCCCGGGGTTATGCCCGCTGCCGGACGGGGGCGCATTGAGAGGGGGTTGGCCCGGCCGTGTCGGCCCTTGCAGCGGACCGCAACTTCTGGTAATAATTCCTTCTGTATGAAAATAAGCTTGCATTCGCCCGCGATGGGAGCCGGCCATGGGCGACATCAACGATGAACGGCGCCGCCTTTCGGCGACGTGGCTCAACACCATCGCGTCCGGCGTCGTCTCGGCCGGGTCGTGCGGCTCGCTGCTGGCCTACAGCTTCGGCCCGCGGCCCGGCATCAGCGGGCTGCAGGTCCTGGTGGTCTCGACCTGCGCGCTCGGCCTCGGCGCGACCCTGCATCTCCTGGCCCGGTCGCTCCTGAACAACCGTTGACGCGACGCTGCCGGCCGGGTCCTCGACGCCGAAACCGTATAAGACCGCACCGAATCTGCCGATCCGGGACCCGCCATGACGCCGGCCGAGCGTGACCGCTTCGAGAAGTGCCTCGCCCTGGCGGCCCGGGGTGCGACTGCGGGCGAGCGGGACGCGGCACGCGCCGCCGCCGCGCGCATCGCCGCCGGCCTCGGGCTGACGCTGGACGCGGCCATCGCGGGCCTGCGCGGGTCCCGGCCCGGGCCGGATCCGGAGCCGCCGCGCAGGCCGCCACCGCCGCGGCGGCCCTTCGCGTGGGCGCAGCCGAAGGAGCCGGTGAAGCCGATCACCGTCGAAGAGTTGCGGCGCCAGAAGGCGGAGACGGAGGCGTGGAAGAAGCGGGCCGCGGCCTCGGCCGAGCTCAAGCGGAAGCGGGAGCGGGCCGAACAGGAGGCCTACGCCGCCGAGCAGCGCGCCGCCCAGGCCGAGCGCGACCGGGAATGGGCCGCCGCCCAGGCCCGCCGGAAGGCACCCTGAGCTTCGGGTCAGGCCGTCTCGGGTCCGGCGGTGACGGTCTGGCCCGCCAGCGCCGGGGCGTCGTCGCCGTGGCGGCCGGCGGCGATCACGCGCTTGATCGTCGAGCGGGCGGCGTCGATGGCGATGGCCGCCGCCGACAGGGTCCGGGCCTCGGTGGGCCGCTCCAGGGCGTGCCGGGCGATGTCGCCGGCCAGATCGTCGATCTCGCGGGCGAGCATGATCAGGCGTTCGGGATCGGGCGCATCCTGCGCCTCCTGCCGGATCGCCAGGAGCCGGTCGGTCGCCTCCTCGATCCGCTCGCGCCGCAGCCGCGAGAGCCGCTGCCCAACCCAGGCGACGCCCGAGCCGATGCCGCCGCCCAGGAAGGCGACGAGATAGATCCAGGTCTCGTAGCGCTCGACGATGCTCTGCTGCTCGCGCTCGAAATAATCGACCGCCCCCGGATGGATCGGCAGCCGCGCGCTCGTGGCGCCCGCGGTGCTGTCATAGGCCGGCGCCTGGACGTAATCGGCGGCCGAGGTCGCGTTGGCCATGCCGCTGCGCAGCTCGAACAGGTGCTGGGTCACGTCCGCCGCCACCGGGCGGGACAGGCTCGCGCGCGCCATGAGCCGGTAGGAGGCCCCGACCGTGTGCACGTCCGCCTCCGGCACCTTGGGGCTGCCCCCGAAGGTCTCGGCCGGCATGCTCACCATCTGGAGGCGGGGCATCCGGGCCACGATGGCGTCGGCATTCTCCACGTCGACGAAGGCGACCTTTCCGGTGGGGCTCGCGGCCTGGACGCTCTCGACGATGCGCTGCGCCGCCGGGGCGGTGGGGGCGATCACCGAAACCACGGCGTCCACCGCCTTGCGGGTCAGGGCGGCGGTCAGGTCGGCCTCGCCGACCTCCACGAGGGCGACCTGCCCGGGCGGGAGCGGTCCCGTGCTGTCCTGGCCGGCCAGCGTCAGGCCGTAATGGGCCAGCATCGACCGGATCAGCGTCTCGTCGGCGTCCCGGTGGGCGAGGATCGCGAGGCGCTTGCGGTCGAGATCGGGAAACGCCGTGATGCCCGAGGCCTCGGGCGAGGCGATGATCATGGCCTGATCGCGCAGGATGGCGAGGGTCAGGCCGTTATCCGGCAGCGCGACGTCGGGTCGGACCACGGCCAGGTCGGCCCGGCCGTCGCCGAGTGCCTCGGCGCTGTCGCGCACGTCGTCGAAGGGCAGGATCTTGAGCCGGATCTCCTTGTGCCGCTTCGCAAGGGCGTCGGCATAGGCCTGGATCACGGCCGGCTCGGTGCCGTCCCGCGGAGCGACCGCCACCGTCAGCACCGTCGCGCGCGAGGCCCAATAGGCCGCAGCGGCGGCCAGCCCGAGCCCGATGGCGAGGATCAGGAAGACGATCTCCGGGCGCAGGAGCAGCGTGCCGAACCGCCTCATCGGCCGTGCCCTCCCCCGTCCAGGACCGGAACCCGCCCGACCTCTGCGGACGAGGCCGGGCGTCGGTCGGATCTCGGCTCTATCCTAGCGCCTGATGGTTTCGGAAAACCGGTTCCCACGTTTCCGCATCAGGCGCGATATCAGCGGCCGCGGCGGGTCAGCCAGCCGGCCGCGAAGGCCAGCGCGGCGATGCCGAGCAGGGTGCTGCTGCGGTTGGTGTCGGCGTAGCGGACAGCCTGGCGGCCGTAGGTCTCACCGCGGCGGCGGGCCTCGCGGGCGTAGCGGCGGCCGTCATCGATGAGGTGGTCGGCACGCTCGGAGGCGGCGTGAGCCAGGTGCCGGCCATCCTCGGCGAGATCCTCGGCCCGGTCGCGAGCGCGGCCGTAGACGTATTGCGCGCCGCCGGCCACCTGATTCACGGCGCCGCGGACCTGCCGGCCCGCATCGCCGGTGAGGCCGCCAAGGGTGGTCTGGGCCCGGCCCTTCACGTGACGGGATGCGCCCTCGATCTGGTCGCGGTTCATGCTGCTCTCCTGGTTTCACGGTTGATCGGGACGGGACCGGCGCTGCCGGCCCCGCCGATCGGCCTCAGCTCCGGCCGGTGACCTTGTCGGCCAGGTTCTTGGCGCCGTCCTTGACGTCGCCCACGGTCTTCTGCGCCTCGCCCTTGAGCTCCTGCGCCTTGCCCTCGGCCACGAGCTTGTCGTTGCCCGTCACGTTGCCGGCGGCCTGCTTGACGTTGCCGACGGCCTCGTTGGCCAGGCCCTTGATCTTGTCGGTGGTGCTGCTCATCGAAACTCTCCTTCAGGGTTGCGTCATGGCCGGCTTGTGCCGGTCGGGAGGGGTCCCTGCCGGAGGGCGGGGACCGATGGGGATCAGGCGCGGCGGGTCTCGTAGGCGCCGAGCAGGCTGACGGGCTTGGGGGCGCCGAAGCGGCCGCCCAGGAAACCGGCGAGCGCGCCGAGCACCAGCGCCAGGGCGGCGTAGAAGGCGCCCTGCGTGGCCGCGGACTTCGCGGCGACGGCGGCGGCTTCAGCCTTCTGCTTGGCCGTGGCGACCGCCTGGTCGTACTGCTTCTCGTAATCCTGGACCTGCTGGCGGGCCTGCTCGACCGGGATGTTCTGCGCCTTGGCGAGGGCGTCCGCAGCCCGGGCCTCGGCCTGCTGCTTCTGGGCCGGATCGCCGGTGAACAGGGCCTTCACGGCCGCCACGGCGGCATCGCGGGCCGCCTGCGGGTCCTGGCCAGCGGCCTGCTGGCGCACCGTGCTCTCGATCCCGTCGAGCGGGTTCGTGATCTTGGCGAGCGAGGGCGCGGCGGCCTGGGCGGCCGTCTGGACCGTGCCGCCGACGAGGCTGCCGGCCCCGCCCAGCGTGCTGGTCACGCCGCTGAAGGCGCCGCCGATGAGGCCGCCGACCGCGGAGGTCAGAAGGTAGAGCACCACCAGGGTCGTCACCGCCCAGGAGACCAGGCCGTGCAGGCCCGCCGTCCCCGGCAGCGGCTTACCGGACAGCCGCCCGGCGATGGCGCCGCCGACCAGAGCCGCCACGATGCCCGAGGCCACGAACCAGATCCCGGCGCCCATGGAGGCGGTCGAGGCGGCGGGGTTGTCGGCGGCCACGGGGCCGAAGGACGCCAGGCCCACACCGGCACCGATCAGGTTCAGGATCACCTGGGTCACCAGCGCCGTGGTGGCACCGGCGAAGATCGCGCCCCAGGAAACCTGGTTCAGCAGGACGGCGCGCGTATCGGCGGTCGCGCCTGCGGCCACGGGGGACGCGGTGGTCTGGATGGTGGTCACGCTGTTACTCCGGGTCGTCGGTCGTCTGTGGACGTGGAAGCTGGGATCAGTCGCGGCTGGCGCTGACGAGGAGGCCGAGGCCGAAGCCGGCGAGGCCGGCGACCAGCAGGGAGGCGAGCGGGTACTCGGCGACCTGATGGCTTACCTCGCGGGTGCCGCGGCGCAGGTAATGACTACCGCGCTCGTAGGCCTCCTCGGCGTAGTCGGCGGCCTCATCGGCCGCGTGCCGGACCGTGTCGCGGGCCTGGCCGTAGAGGTTCTCGGCCTGTCCGCTGGCCTCACGGAAGCGGCCCTCGACGGAATCGGTCCGCGAGCCGGTGAGGTCGCCGACCGCACCCTGTACCTTGCCGCCGAATTCCTTCGCAGCACCCGTGATCCTGTCGATATCGACCATGTCGTTCTCCGGTTGAACTTGGTTCGTGGCGAACGGCACCGGGGGTGGCGCCCTTCGGAAACGTGGCTCAGTCGTCGCGGGGCTCGGCCGGCCTGGATGGCCGGGGTGCCCGCTTCTGACGCTTCCCCTCGGCCGCGATCCGGGGATCGCCGGTGAGCTTGCCGATGGCCTCCTTCACCGAGGCCTGGAGGTGCTCGGCGGACGGGACTTTCGTGCGTTCGGTCATGGGCACCTCGGCGGGCTTCAGCAGACCCCGGACCGGACATCAGATGTGCGCGACATTCGCGCGTTCAATGGTACAAAAGGACTAGATTTTTAGATGAAAGGGACGGGCTTCAGCAGGGGATTTTGCGCGAGACCAGGCCTGGGCGATCTCGAATATTTGTATGGATCGGCCCCGGGATTCGGTGTCGATCGGCCGGACCTTCTGTCTTCGACGCATGCCGTCACGACCTGTCCGGCTCCCCTGAGGTTGATCCCTGCCCTGTCGGCAGCGGGGCTCAAACGGGTTGCGCACAAGCAGGTTCCCTGACCTACGTTATTTTTACTGGTATGCCTGCATCACTGACGCGGTTGTTATCGATCAGAAATGGTCTCCCGCCCGTCGATAGCCGGAGATCGCCGGCCGATTCAGGCGTCGTGCCCCGTACGGTGCCGGTCCAGGCGGCCCATCGGCCTGCATCGGAACGCGCAGGCCGGAACGGTTTGCGGACCGTCGGGCCATGCGTCATCGGCGGCATGCATCCGTTCGACGGACCGTGGATATTCAGGAGCGCTGATCCGTTGGCCGTATCTGCGGAGGTTGGTCAGTCCCGCCACCGGCGGATGAAGGATCAACCCCAATGACACTCTTGATGTCGGTCGCACTGGCCCTCGCGGTGCTCGGCGCGCTCGTGACGCATTCCGCCTATCGCTTCGCGCCGGTCACGAACAAGTTCGCCGGCTGGGACGTCGCCTTCATGAGCGGCATCAGCGTCACCGCCCTGGGCAGTCTCGGCGCGCTGCTACTGATCTTCACCGCCTGACGGCCCGGATCCCGGGACACCCCGGCCGATGCATAAGGCCACAGGGGCGGACCCATCCGCCCGACGGCCTGTTCCTTTCACATGGTCAACGCGCACGCTGCCGCCGAACACCCCTTCGGTGGCACGCGCTTCAGCCCCCGCACGGCGGGGCAACGAGGATCCAAGATGGCAGAACAACTCTCCGGCCAGGACGGCCGGCAGGGCAAGCGCGGCCGGCCCGCGCTCATCGTCCTGATCGCCAGCGTCGCGCTCATGGTCGCCGCACTGGCGGGGCTGATGACGTGGCAGGGCGCAAGCTCGCCGCCGGATTACGCCAGCCAGAGCCAGGCGGCCTCGCGCAAGCAGGTCACCGGCAGCGAGAACGGCACCGGCGGTGCGACGTCGCCGTCGAACAGCAGCGCGGTTCCGGGCGGCAACCCGTCCTATCCGCAGCCGGCCGCGCGCAGCGCCAATCCGTGACCCGACACGATCACCGGTGCGCGGCGGAGATCTGCCGCGAGCAGGGCTGGAACGTCGGGACCTGCCTCGTCGGTGATGCCGGCTACGGCCCCACCGTGATCCAGATCACCGCGGTGGGCGACAGGATCATGCTGGCCAAGATCGTCAGCCACGGCTGTGTGGCCGTGGCCTACAACGAGGCGCAGGCGTGGTCCCTGTCGCTGCGCAACTGGCGCGCGGTCGGCTGATCCGACGCCGGTGTGCTACGGAGCGGTCCGGGTGCGCCCACCGGGCGATTCGGCTGGAACCGTGCGGCGCCGAAGCCTCCCGGACGCTTGGTATGGGTCCGGGAGCGCGGGCGCGGCGGTCCGACGGCATCGCCGACCAAGGGCCAATCTACGAGGTACGCCATGACATCGCTGCTCGATCAACTCCGCGCCATGACCGTGGTGGTCGCCGATACCGGCGACATCGGCGCCATCGAGAAGCTGAAGCCGGTCGATTGCACGACCAATCCGTCGCTGCTTCTGAAGGCGGCCAGCATGGAGGGCCTCGCCCCGATCGTCGACGAGGCGGTGGCCTGGGGCAAGACGCAGGGCGGCGAGACCGAGGATGTCGTCCAGGCGGTGGCCGACCGGCTCGCCGTGTCGGTGGGCTACGAGCTGACCAAGCTGGTGCCGGGCCGCGTCTCCACCGAGGTCGACGCCAACCTGTCGTTCAACACCGACCGGACGCTGGAGAAAGCCCGGGCGATCGTCCGCGCCTACGACGCGCGCGGCGTGTCGCGCGACCGGGTGCTGATCAAGATCGCCTCGACCTGGGAGGGCATCCAGGCCGCCCGCGTGCTCCAGCGCGAGGGCGTGGACTGCAACCTGACCCTGCTGTTCTCCCTGGTCCAGGCCATGGCCTGTGCGGATGCCGGCGTGTTCCTGATCTCGCCCTTCGTCGGCCGGATCACCGACTGGTACGCCAAGGCCGAGGGCAAGACGTTTTCGGGCGCCGAGGATCCGGGCGTCCAGTCGGTGCGGGCGATCTACGCCGCCTACAAGGCGCGCGGGATCAAGACCGTCGTGATGGGCGCCTCGTTCCGCACCATCGGCCAGATCCAGGCGCTTGCCGGCTGCGACCGGCTCACCATCTCGCCCAAGCTCCTCGAAGACCTCGCCGCGACGGAGGGCCCCCTCCCCCGCGCCCTGTCGCCCGACTCCTACGGCGAGGCGCCCGAGGTACCGGCGACCGACGAGTTCTCGTTCCGCTGGGAGATGAACGAGAGCGCCATGGCCACCGAGAAGCTCGCCGAAGGCATCCGGCAGTTCGGCAGCGATCTCCGTGCGCTCCACGCGCTCATCCGCGAGCGGCTCGCGCGCGGGTGATCTGAGCGCGTTCCCATGCCAAGAGGCAGGCCGGCCCGGAACGCGGGTCGGACCCGCGCGTCGCCGGTGGATCGTTCCGGACGACCGCCGAGTTTAATCCCCGCCGCATCTGCCGCGGTTCGGAGTGTGCCGTGTACAATCCCTTCTTCTCTTGGATGATGCTGGCGATCGAGGCTCAGCGCGTTGTCGAACTGCGCCTGGTCCGCCTCGCCTGGGGCGGCAGTGAGGGGATGGCCGAGGCGCAATCCATGGTCACGGAGAAGATGCAGGCCGCCGGCGAGGCCATGACGACGCTGATGACGGGCGGCTCCCCCGAGACGGTGATCGCCCGCTACCGCGAACACGTCGCGTTCAACACCAAGCGCCTGACCGCGGCCTGACCCTCGGGTTATCACTCCACGTCAGGAACGGAATACGACGTCTGCCATGATCGAGCCGAACCAAACCGCCTTCATCGTGAAGGTCGCGCGCCGGGACGAGGACGCCCCGGACTGCCTGCTGACGGTGTTCTACGCGGTGATCGCGGACAATCCCGACAGCGGCGTTCAGATCGTCAAGGAGGCCGTGAAGGACGGCGCCGAGGTCACGCTGACCGAGGTGCGCCTATCCCAGGCCACCGCCCAGGCCATCGACCTGCGGCCCGGCTACGCGCGGGCGCTCTAAGGCGGACTGGCGGGGATCGCTTCGGCTTCCACGCCCACCCGTGTTGAGGGGCGAAATCGGATGGGCGTGGAAGGCCAGCGAGCGGCTGGTGCAGTCTGGGTAGATCGACAGGGTTAACGATTCCTTGCGATCGATACCCGCTCAGGAATGCGGGGCAATCCAGCCCAGGACCGTCGCGCAGCGCTCAGCCTGATGGCGGGTCAGCCCGGAGGCCACGGCCGCGCCGTTGCGATAGACCACGAAGGTGCCGTCATCGGTCGCGCGGATCTTGATCGAGGCCATCATACGCCTCCCGCGGCGAAGGTGTGAAGCTGGGTCAGGCCGGCGGAGGTGATCTGCCAGATCGCGCATTCGTCGCCGTGACCGACCCGCTCCAGATGGCCGACGCTTTCGAGGGCGGTGAGCCGGCTGTGATCGGCGGGCCAGGACGCGTTCGGCTTCCGCTGGATGGAAATCCGACAATCGCCGGATTCGGCCGCCTTATTGAGCAAGCGGCGCGTGTGATTGACCAGCATTGGCACTCCGGGGCGGCTCCAATTGGGACGCATTACTTACGTACAGGCTGGCCTATATGGTCAAGCTTGGCAACCCCGCCCCGCGAAAACCCGCTGGATCGTTCCGGCCGATCGGCGCGGATCAGGATGCCAGCGCCAGATCCGCACCGGCGCAGCCCAGCCCCGCCAGGAACAGGCAGCCGCCCATCCCTTCCAGGAGGGCGCGGTACCGGGGCGCCCACAGGGATGCGGCGGCCAGGCTGGTGCCGGCGACCACACAGAACACACCCAAACCCATCATGACGGCCTCTCCGACGCCCCGCGACGGGAGGACGACACGTTTCAAGCCGGAAAGGTTGCCGACCGCGCAGGTTGTCGACAAGCAAATCGGGCGCCGACAGCAGAAGGGCCGACCGTGCGGCCGGCCCTTCGCGCAGAGGCGATGCGTTCGCGACCGGTACCGGGCCGGCGCCGGCCTTATTCGAACATATCGGGCTGGGTCGCGGCGATGTGGCTGTAGAGCGTCTGGAAGTGCAGCCAGCCGATATAGTCGCTGCCGACATGCTCGCGGCTGTAGCGGGCGGTCTTCTCCGACAGGAGCTGCGGCTTGATCCCGGTCGCCTCGACCAGGAGCTGCTGCTTGCAGGCCCGCTCCAGGGCGATGAACCAGAACGCCGCGTCATCGATGCTGTGGCGGCTGCAGGTGAGCAGGCCGTGGTTCTGGTGCAGCACGCCGCGGTTGCGGCCGATCTGCTGGGCCACCGAGAGGCCGCTTGCCTTCTCCACCGCCACGGCGCCGGCCGAGGCGCCGATCACCGCGTGGCTGTTGTAGAAGGCGGCCGCGTCCTGGCTGATCATGTCCAGCGGCCGGCCGGTGGCGCACCAGGCGGTGCCGTAGGTCGTGTGCGCGTGGCACATCGCCATCACGTCGGGATGCTCGTCGTGCACGGCGGCGTGGAGCACGAAGCCGGCGCGGTTGATCGCGTAGCGCCCCTCGACCACGTCGCCCTTGTGGTCGGCGAGGATCAGGTTCGACATCCGCACCTGCGAGAAGTGCACGCACATCGGGTTGGTCCAGTACAGCTCCGGACGCTCGGGATCGCGGATCGTCAGATGACCGGCGAAGCCGTAATCGAAGCCGTGCATCGCGAACGCGCGGCAGGCGGCCACGAGGTGCTGCTTGCGGTATTCGCGCTCTTCGGCGTGGTTGGCGAACTGGGGGATCTCCGGGAAGATCAGGCCCGCCTGCTCGGGCTGGTAGATCGAGGTCCGCTTGCGGCCCGCGCTGTCGTTGGGCAGGTCGATGGCGATGTCGCTGTCGTGGGCATGGTCGTCCAGCATGACGGATCCTTTCGTCAGGGTGAGGGAGGGGTGAGAGGGCTCAGCGGTTGACCAGGCGCTTGGGCATCGTCAGCGCGAGGAGGCTGCCGATCGCGAGACAGCCGGCCAGCGTGTAGACGCCGAGGCTCGTGGACTTGGTGGTGTCGATGATCCAGCCGATCAGGTAGGGGCTCACGAAGCCGGCGAGGTTGCCGACCGAGTTGATCACCGCGATGCCGGTGGCGGCGGCCGCCCCCGCCAGGATGGCGGTCGGCAGGCACCAGAACTGAGCGAGCGTCACGAGCACGCCGATGGTCGCCACGGTGAGCGCGGCTTCGGCGATGACCAGATCCGTGCTGAACCGGATGCTGACCAGCCAGCCCACGGCCCCGATGAGCCCGGGCACCACGATGTGCCAGCGCCGCTCCCGGGCCGCATCGGACAGGCGCCCGACCGTGATCATCGCCACCGCCGCGGCGCCGTAGGGCAGCATCGTCAGGAACCCGATCTGCAGGGGATCGGCGACACCCGCGCCCTTGATCAAGGTCGGCAGCCAGAATCCGACGCCGTAGAGACCCATGATGAAGAAGAAGTAGATCCCGCAGAGCAGCCAGACCCAACCGCTGGTGAAGCCGTCGCGGAAGCGATGCGCGGCCACGGAGGCGCCGTCGGCGGCGACGTTGCGGGCCAGCAGCGCCTTCTCGTCGGCGGTCAGCCACGTCGCCTTCGCGATGCCGTCGTCCAGATAGGCCAGGACGCAGAACCCCAGGATGAAGGACGGCAGCGCCTCGATCAGGAACAGCCACTGCCAGCCCGCGAGGCCGCCCGCGCCGGAGAAGGCGTTCATGATCCAGCCGGATACGGGGCCGCCGACCAGGCCGGCGATCGGGATGCCGGTCATGAACAGCGCGATGATGCCGCCGCGCCGCTCGGACGGGTACCAATAGGTCAGGTACAGGATGACGCCCGGAAACAGCCCGGCCTCGGCGACGCCGAGCAGGAACCGCAGCACGTAGAACCAGGTCGGCGACGTCACGAACATCATCGCCGCCGAGATGACCGCCCAGCTCAGCATCACCCGGGCGATCCAGATCCGGGCGCCGACCTTGTGCAGGATCATGTTGCTCGGCACCTCGAACAGGAAGTAGCCGATGAAGAAGATCCCGGCGCCGAGGCCGTAGACCGTCTCGCTGAACTGCAAATCGCCGAGCATCTGCAGCTTGGCGAAGCCGACATTGACGCGGTCGAGATAGGCCGCGACGTAGCAGGCGAACAGGAATGGCACGAGGCGCCATGTGACCTTGCGGTAGACCCGCGTCGTCTCGTCGATACTGGGCTCGACGAGGGTCATCACCCCCTGGGCCATGGCGTTAACTCCCCGGACATTATTGGTATCAGAGCCGTCTACGCGGCGTGTCCGGCACTATCGTGCCCCGTCGCGGCGTTGACAAACGACGATTTTTCACTGTTTTCGTGAATCCAATTCACGGATTGATGCATGCGCCGGATACCGAGCTTTCCCGCCCTGCGGGCCTTCGAGGCGGCCGCGCGCCTCGGCAGCTTCGCCCGGGCGAGCGAGGAGCTGCATCTCACGCCCTCAGCGGTGAGCCACCAGATCCGCGCGCTCGAACGTACCCTCGGGCGTGCCCTGTTCCGGCGCGCCAACCGCCAGGCGACGCTGACCGCGGACGGCGAGCGCCTGTGCGCGGGCCTCGGACAGGCCTTCGACGCGATCGAGGCGCTCTGCGCGGAATTGAGCCCGCCGCCGCCCTCCTCGCTCGCCGTGCATTGCACCCCGAGCTTCGCCGCCAAGTGGCTCGGTCCGCGGCTGCATGCCTTCGTGGAGGCGCATCCCGATATCGGCATCCGCCTCTCGAGCAATGCCGATCCGATCGACCTCGGCCGGCACGAGGAGATCGATATCCTGATCGCCTATGGCCGTCCGCCGCGCGGTCCCGGCCTGGCGGTCGAGTCCCTGGGCCCCGAGGAGATCGCGGCCCTGTGCACGCCGGACCTTGCCCGGTCCATCGGGCCGATCGAGCCCGCCACCATCCAGGGCTTCACCCGGCTGGATTCGTCGTTCAGCCCCGTGCGCTGGCCGGACTGGTTCGCGCATAACGGCTGTCCGGCCCCCGCCGCGGCCTCCGGGCCGGCCTTCGACCGCGGTTCCCTGGTGATCGCGGCCGCGATCCAGGGGCTCGGGGTCGCGCTGGAGAGCCTGCGATTCGCCCAGGACGAGCTCGGCGCCGGGCAGCTCGTGCGGCTCGGCGCAGGCCGCCTCGCGAGCCTGTACCGGGATCTCCACTTCATCTGCTACCGCGAGCGGGATCGGGACCTGGAGAAGATCCGGGCCTTCCGCCGCTGGCTTCTGGATCGCGAACAGGAGAGCCGGGCCGCGGGCTAAGGCGAGTCCCGCCGGTCGCAGAGCGCGGCCGTCGCCGCATGGGCAGGCGCTGAAACGCATGATAATGCCGAACCGGCAAGACCATGCATACGCGGCGGGCACGGACCCGGACGTCCGACCGACCGCGCGACACGCCGGGAGAGCGCCATGTCGATGTTCGCCAAGCTGCAGCGTCGCGCCGAGGAGGGGCGCCCGGTCCGCGTGGGCCTGATCGGCGCCGGCAAGTTCGGCTCGATGTACCTATCGCAGGCGCCCCGGACGCCGGGCATCCACCTGACCGCCTTGGCCGACCTCTCACCCGACCGGGCACGCCAGGCGTTGCGCCGGGTGGGCTGGGACGAGGCCCGGTTCGCGGCGCCCAGCCTGGAAGAGGCCGCACGGACCGGCGCGACCTGCGTCACCGACGATGCCGACGCCCTGATCGCCAGCCCGTTCGTGGACATCGTGATCGACGCGACCGGCAGCCCGGCCGCCGGCATCCACCATGCCCTCAAGGCCTGCGCGCACGCCAAGCACATCGTCATGGTCAACGTCGAGGCCGACGTGCTGGCCGGACCGCTGCTCGCCCGCCGCGCCGCCGAGGCCGGGGTGATCTACTCCATGGCCTCCGGCGACCAGCCGGCGCTCATCGCCGAACTGGTCGACTGGGCGCGCACGATCGGGCTGGAGGTGGTCTGCGCCGGCAAGGGGACGAAGTACCTGCCGGCCTATCACGCCTCCACCCCCGACACGGTCTGGGGCCATTACGGCTTCAGCGTGGAGCAGGTCGCGGGCGGCGACTTCAATCCGCAGATGTTCAACTCCTTCCTGGACGGCACCAAGTCGGCCCTGGAGATGGCCGCGGTGGCCAATGCCTGTGACCTGACCCCGCCGCGCGACGGCCTGGCCTTCCCGGCCTGCGGCGTCGACGACCTGCCGATGGTCCTGCGGCCGGTGGCGGATGGCGGCATCCTGACCGAGCGCGGCACCGTCGAGGTGGTGTCTTCCCTCGAGCGGGACGGGCGCCCGGTGTTCCGGGACCTGCGCTGGGGCGTCTTCGCCGTGTTCGCGGCGCCGAGCCGCTACGTGCAGGAGTGCCTCGCGCAATACGGGTTGAAGACCGACGACACCGGCCGCTACGCGGCCACCTACAAGCCCTACCACCTGATCGGCCTCGAGCTCGGAATCTCGGTCGCCTCGATCGCAGTCCGGGGCGAGGCGACGGGCGCCACCGGTGCCTGGCGCGGCGACGTGGCCGCCACCGCCAAGCGCGCCCTGAAAGCCGGGGAGCGCCTCGACGGCGAGGGCGGCTTCACGGTCTACGGCAAGCTGATGCCGACGGCCGAGTCCCTGGCGCAGGACGCGCTGCCGATCGGGCTCGCGCACAACCTCGTGCTAAGCCACGACGTCCCCGCCGGCCGGGCGGTCCGCTGGAGCGACGTGGCCTACGATACGAGCCACCAGGCGATCCGCATCCGGCGCGAGATGGAGGCGCTGTTCCGCGCCGAGCTGGGTCAGGCCTCGCCCGCGCAGCGGGTCGCCTGACCGAGGCCGATGCTTGGCGGCTTCGGCGCGGCCAGGCGTCTACCGCAGGGTGTCGGCCACCACCAAGCTGGCACCGTCCGCAGCCAAGTGCTGCCGCTGGTCCTGCGAGGCTGCCGCATCGGTCACCAGGGTCCAGCGCGGCGGCAGCGGCGCCCAGGCCCGCTGCTCGGCGCGCCCGAGCTTGCCCGCGTCGGCCAGGACAACGGTATCCTGCGCCTGCGCGATCATCGCGGATTTGAGCGCGACCTGATCGAGGCTCGCCTCGCACAGGCCGCGTCCGGCGACCACGCCGTCGGCGCTCATCACCGCGCGGTCCGCCGTCATCCGGCGGAGCGCCTCGACCGCCAGCGGGCCGACCGTGCCCATGCTGGTCGTCCGGACGCTGCCGCCGAGCACGACGAGGTCGATCTTCGGGGCGCGGGCGAGAAGGGGCAGCAGGGCGAGGTTGTTCGTGATGATGCGCAGGCGCCGGTCGAGCAGGAGGCGCCCGAAGGCCGTCACGGTGGAGCCGGCATCGAGGATCAGGGTCTCGCCGTCCGTGATGAGCGCGAGCGCTGCGCGGGCAATCGCCTGCTTCTCGGGGCCGTTGACCGCCAGCCTCTGGTCGAGCGTCGTCTCGGCCGAGGGAGCGGCCAGGATCGCGCCGCCATAGGTCCGTCGCACCGCCTTGGTGTCGGAGAGGTGCTGGAGGTCGCGCCGGACGGTGGAGGCGGAGACGCCGAACCGGCGCGCGAGATCGTCCACGTCGATCTCGCCGAGCCCGAGCGCCTCCAGCAGCCGCGCCCGGCGCTCACGCCCGCGCAGCGCCGTACCCACTTTGCCGATCCGCGACAGAGGATCCTCCCACCGATACGAGCGCGCCCGTCAGGCGGCTGCCGGCTTCGGGGCCAGCTCGACCGCCTGGCGGAGCGCCTCGATGAGGCTGCGCTCGTCCGCAACGCCCATGCCGGCGATGTCGAAGGCCGTCCCGTGGTCGACGGAGGTGCGGATCACCGGGAGGCCGACGGTGATGTTCACCCCGGCTTCGAGGCCCAGCACCTTGATCGGTCCGTGACCCTGATCGTGGTACATGGCGACCACCATGTCGTAGTCGCCCCGCCCGGCGAGGAAGAACAGCGTGTCGGCGGGCAGCGGCCCGCGCACGTCCCAGCCCTTGGCCCGGCAGGCCTCGATGGCCGGCGTGATCTTCTCCGCCTCCTCGCCATGGCCGAACAGGCCGTTCTCGCCCGCATGCGGATTGATGGCGCAGACGCCGATCTTCGGATCGGCGATGCCGGCCTTCACCAACACGGCGTGCCCGCGGGCGATGACCCGCTCGACGAGGCCGGGCTCGATCCGCGCGATCGCGTCGATCAGGCCGATATGGGTCGTGACGTGGATCACCCGGAGCTTGGGGGAGACCAGCATCATCGATACTTCCGGCGTCCCGGTGAGGTGCGCGAGCATCTCGGTATGGCCGGGAAACTTGTGGCCGGCCGCGTGCAGCGCCTCCTTCGAGAGCGGCGCGGTGCAGATCCCTTGAGCCTGTCCCGCCTGCACGATCTCCACCGCCGCCGCGATGCAGCGATAGGCGGTCTCGCCGGCGATCGGCGACACGCGTCCGAACGGCAGGTCGTCGGGGACGCATTTCAGGTCGACGCACTGGACCGCTCCGGCGCCGAACGCCGCCGCGCCCGCGTCGGCGAGCGAATCGACACCGATCGTGGCCCCGACGATGCGTCCCGCCTGCCGCAGGCGCCCGGCATCGCCGATCACCAGCGGCCGGCAGAGCGCGTGGACCTCCGGGTGGGCCAGTGCCTTCATGATGATCTCCGGCCCGATGCCGGCGGGATCGCCCATGGTGATGGCGATGGTCGGACGGGTCATGAGAGGTTTCCTTCGGTTCGCGCGCGGCGCAGGCGGTCACGGATGCGCGTGAGGCTGTCGGCATCGCCGAACGCCCCCGCCTTCGTGGCGATGGGGATCGAGAGCCGACCCAGGGTGAGGCCGAGCGAGACGCCCGGCTCGATCTCGTCGGCGAGCTGGATCCCGTGGATATCGAAGCGCGTCAACAGGGCGGCCGCGGTCTCGCCGCCCGTGGCCGCCAGCGCCCCGATCTGCCCGGCGATCGGGGCCAGCGCATCGGCGAGCGCCTGCGCGAGCCGGGGGCCGAGGCGCATGTCGGGCTCGCCCGCCAGCAGGATCTCGACCAGGACGTCCTGGCCGGCGGCCAGCCGCGCCGCGATGGGCGTCGCCAGCTGCGACGGACCGTCCGCCGCGAGCAGGGTCTCGGGCGCCACCGGCAGATGTACCACGGCGCCATCGGCGAGGAGACGCCTCGCGCCCGCGCGCGAGACTTCGGCCAGCGAACCGACGACGAGGAGCGAGCCGCGCCGGTCCGGTGCGATTCGCACCGGCTCCAGGGCAGCCGTCGGGCCGGAGGCCGCGAGCGCATGCGCCAAGCCGGCGCTGCCGATGAACACGGCCCAGGGCGTCGCGGCGAGGCCCGCCTCGGCGATGCGGCGCAGATCGTCATCGGTCTCGGCATCGCAGACGGCGACCGCCTCGGGGCCGGCCGCCACCTCCGCCAGCGCGTCGGCGAGGCGACCGCCGCGCACCGTCGGCAGGGTGAGCGATCTGGACCGGATCCCGGCCGAGGCCAGCATCGCGCCGAGCGCGGCGCTGGCATAGGTGTGATCGCGCCGCCAGACCTCCGCCTCCTCCAGCGGGCGACCGCCGACCCGCATCCGGCCGTCCACCGTGGTCCGTCCGGTCCCGGGGAAAGCCGGCGCCAGCACGCCGAAGGCCCGACCGGAGCGGGCACGCAGATGCGCCAGCGTCGCGGCGCTCTCGGCCGGGGGCTGGCCGCGCAGGGTCGAGTCGATCTTCTTGAACAGGCGCCGCTCCGGATCGTGCAGCCGCTCCAGCAGGGCCGCATGACGCCGCGCGGCCGCCTCCGCGGCGAGGCCGCGGCTGTCGGCATCGTAAGAGAGGACCGGGATCGGCGCGTCCGGGACCGCCGCGCCCCAGGTCACGGCGGCGCTGCGGCCGCGTCGCCGGAACGCGATCGCGCAATCCGCGGCGCCGGTCAGATCGTCGGCGAGGATGAGCCAGCGCGCGTCCATCTCAGGCGCGGCTGACCGGCACGGGCACGACGGGTGCGTCCTCGGTCATCTCCGCCTCGTCCGCCCCGCGGCCGACCATCTTGGCCGTCCAGGCGGTGACGATCGGGACCAGGATCGCCGTGACGACGACGCAGGCGGCGACCAGGATCGTCGCGGGACCGGCCGCGTCGGCATAGGCCGGGTTCGCGGCGGCGACGATCGCCGGGACGGCCGCGGCGTTGCCGGCGGTGGACGCCGCGGCGACCCCCGCGACGCCGGTGCCGCCGGTCAAGCGATCGGCGAGGAACAGCGGGATTCCGGTGAAGACCACGACCGCGACGCCCATGGCGAGGCCGAGCAGGCCGGCCTGCCACACCTTGGTGAGATCGAGGCCCGCGCCCAGCGCGAAGGCGAAGAACGGGATCATCACCGGGATCGCGCGGCTCAGGAAGGCGCGCATCTCGCGGTCGAGATTGCCGATGATCATGCCGACGAGGAGCGGCAGGACGGCGCCCACCAGGGTCTGCCAGGGAAAGGCCGAGAGGCCGGCGACGCCCAGCGTCACCATCGTGAGAAACGGGCCGCTCTCCAGCGACATGACCGTGTAGGCGCCGACATCGCGCGGGCGCCCGTACTGGCCCATCAGCGCCATGTAGAGGCCGCCGTTGGTGTCGTTCATGCTGGCGACCACGGCCAGGGTGGACAGCCCGGCAAACATTCCGGCCGCCACCGGCGCCTCGCCGAGGACCCGGCCGAAGACGAGCCCCAGGATCAGGGCGATCCCGATCTTCACGATCAGCAGCGTGCCGCCCTTCTTGACGATGTAGGGGGTGGCGCGGAAGTCGATGCTCGCCCCCATGCAGACGTAGAACACCGCCAGGATCGTCAGCGCCCCCGAGAACAGGGCGCCCGTGAACGATCCGAAGAATTTCGGGGTGCCGGGGAAGAAGGTCGCGATGAGCGCGCCCGTGAGCAGGGGGACGACCATCATGCCGCCGGGCACGCGCTCGATCGCCCGCTTGATCGGGATCTGCATCTCTGTTCCCTCCCTGCGCATAGCGCGCAATTCCCGCGCTTGGCTGCGGGATTTTAGCGTATTGAGCCACGATGAACTTCGTGACCGCGTTCAAATGCGCGCATTACGCGCAACGGGTCAATAGAATTGCTCACAGTGCGCATTCATTGCGCCGGCTGACGATACCGCTCGCCCGCGTCACGCCCGTGAGGCGGGCGAGCGGTATCGGCTGGAGACATCGCAGCGTCGCGGCCGCCATCGACAGCGCCTCCGGCCGATCGTGGATGCCGGCCTCGCGCGGGCGATCCGCTTTCCGGCGCCGCCCCCGGCGCATACCGATCGACCTCGCCGGCCCGGCCCTCATGGCGGCGGGCGCGATCGGGTTCGGGGCACGGCATCACCGGCAAGACGCGGCCCTGAATCCGCATCTCGGCTTCGACGCGGCGCTCGCGGCCGCGCTGACCGAAACGCTCCGAGACGGATCGCGCAGGGCCGGTTGTCGGCGGCGCCCGGCGCACCGACCGGCGATGCCCGCTGCGGACCGGGAGGCCCCGGCGGCCGTCAGCGCAATCCGAATGTCCGCCGGACTAGGACGATGCACACGAGGCTGACGCTCGCCGCGAACATCAGGAAGAAGCTGGGGGCGAGCGCCGTGTGGGTGATCGCGATCAGGCTCTCGATCCAGAACGGCGCGAAGCCGCCGAACAGCGTCACGCCGACATTGTAGCTGATGTTCATGCCGGTGCTGCGCGTGCGCGTCGGAAAGATCTCGGCCATGAGCGCCGGCAAGGCCGCGCTGTAGCTCGCCTTGAGGGCGCCGATCAGCGCGAGCACGGGGACGATCACGAGCAGCACCGGATAGCTGATCAGCAGCGCGAAGGCCGGAAACATCAGCACGAAGACGCCGATCACCACGGCTCGCATGATCGGCGTCCGTCCGACCGTGTCCGACCAGTGCCCGACCAGCGGCGCCACCGTCATTAGCATGACGGCCCCGACGAAGGAGGCGACGAAGCCGATCCAGGAGGGCAGGCCGAGCTGGTTGACGGCGTAGGTCGGCGTGTAGCTGATCATGTAGTTCAGGGCCGTGGAGGTCGCCACGAGCCCGGTCGCCAGCAGCATGTTCAGCCATTGCTGCACGAACAGGTCGCGCACGGGCGAGCGTGTCGTCTCCTCGTCCGCCGAGGCCTCGAATTCGGGGGTCTCTTCGATGTTGCGCCGGATGTAGAGGCCGACGGGACCGATCAGCAATCCGAACGCGAACGGCAGGCGCCACCCCCAGGAGCCGATCTGGTCCGGGCTGAGCGTGGCGCTCAGGATGACCCCGGACAGGGCCGCCATCACGCTGGCCAAGCCCTGGCTGGCGAACTGGAAGCTCGCGAAGAACCCCTTCCGCGCCGGACCGTGCTCGACCATGAAGGCGGTCGAGGCGCCGAACTCGCCGCCGACGGAAAAGCCCTGGATCAGCCGCGCGGCGAGCACGCCGATCGAGGCCAGGATGCCGATCGACTCGTAGGACGGCATCACCACCATCATGAAGGTGCCGACCATCATCAGCACGATCGACAGCATCAGCGCGGGCTTGCGCCCGACCCTGTCGGCGTAGAGGCCGAGCACGATCGCGCCCAGCGGACGCATCAGGTAGGAGATGCCGAAGCTGCCGAGCGCCAGCAGCAGCGAGGTGGTCGGGTTGCTGGTCGGGAAGAACAGCTTCGAGATCGTCACCGCGAAGTACAGGTACAGCGTGAGATCGTAGAACTCGAGGGCATTGCCGATCGAGGAGGCGATCACCGCCTTGTACATCTGCGACGCGCCGCGGGAGGGTGTCGGACTGACGGCCGCGTCCGGTGCTGACATGATGAATGTGATCCTCGGGCGCCGCGATGTGTCTGGGATCCACGGCGCTCGCTTGCGCCGGACCGGTAGCGATTCCGGTGGCGGGCGCCCTAGAAACCGCCCGCGTGGCCGTCCTTGCGGGGATCGGAGCCGCCCACGTAGCCACCGTCGATCCGGCGCACGAGCTGCGCGCCGCCGAAGCCGAAGGCGGAATCCGGCGGCTCGCGCACGAGCTCGTGGCCCCGCGCCTCCAGGTCGCCCAGCACCGCGGCGGGGAACGCGGTCTCGACCGCGACCTGCAATCCGGCGACGTGGCGCCAGCGGGGCGCGTCGACGGCCGTCTGCGGGTCCTGCCCCCAGAGCTGGGTCCGCACGAGCACCTGCACGTGGCCCTGCGCCTGGATGGGGCCGCCCATGAAGCCGAAGGCCATCAGCGGCGCGCCGTCCTGCATGACGAAGCCCGGGATGATCGTGTTGAACGGGCGCTTGCGCGGGCCGACCTGGTTGGGATGGCCCTCGGCCAGGGTGAAGCCGTAGCCGCGGTTCTGCAGGCTGATGCCCGTCCCCGGCACCACCACCCCGGAGCCGAAGCCCGAATAGTTCGACTGGATGTAGGAGACCATCATGCCGCCGGCGTCGCCGGTGGCGAGGCACACCGTCCCGCCCTCGTTCGGCGCGCCCGCTCCGAAGACCTGCGCGCGTCGGCGGTCGATCAGGGCCGCCCGGGCGGCGAGATAGGCCGGGTCCAAGAGATGGTCGTGGGTGACCTTGGTCATGTAGCGCAGGTCGGCCGCGTAGGCGTAGACGTCCGCGAAGGCGAGCTTCATCGCCTCGATCTGGAGATGGAGCGCGTCCGGGCTGTCGGCCGGCAGGTCCGCGAGGCCGGTCGAGCGCAGGATCCCCAGCGCCATCAGGGCCGCGATGCCCTGCCCGTTCGGCGGGATCTCGTGCAGGCTCGCGCCGCCGAAATCCTGCCGGATGGTGCCGCACCAATCCGTGCTGTGCTCCGCCAGGTCGCCCTCGTCGAGGGCGGCACCGTGCTGGCGGGCGAAATCCGCGATCCGGTGCGCCAGCTCGCCCCGGTAGAAGGCCTCGCCTTGCGTCTCGGCGATGAGGCGGAGCGTGCGGGCATGGTCGGGGGCCCGGAACAGCTCGCCGGCGGCCGGCGTCCGCCCGTCGGGCATGAAGGTCGCCGCGAAGCCGGGCTGTGTCTTCAGCTCCGCCGCGCCGCGCCGCCACAGCTCGGCGATGACCGGCGAGACCAGGAAGCCCTCTTCCGCGTAACCGATGGCCGGCTCGAACAGGCGCGCGAACGGCAATTGTCCGAACCGCCGCGACAGCTCCACCCAGGCGGAGACCGCACCCGGCACCGTGACGGTGTCCCAGCCACGATGCGGAAACGCGCTGTGATGGGCAAAGCGCTCCGGCGTCCAGCCGGCCGGCGCGCGCCCGGAGGCGTTGAGCCCGTGCAGCTGGCCCTCGTGCCAGAGGATGCAGAAGGCGTCCGACCCGATGCCGTTGCCGGTGGGCTCGACCACGGTCAGCGCGATCGCCGCGGCCAGCGCCGCGTCGAGGGCGTTCCCGCCCAGCTGCAGCATCCTCAGCCCGGCCTGCGTGGCAAGGGGCTGCGAGGTGGCGACGAGATTGCGGGCGAAGACCGGCGAACGCCGCGAGGCGTAGACCGCATCGTGTCTGAATTCCATCCTCGGCCTCGTGACTCTGCCCGGCGTCCGGAACTGCGATGGGCAAGCCTTATGCCCGTTCTTCCGAGCGGCGCAGCATTGGATTTCGCAACCCACGGATGAACGCGGCGACGAGCTCCCCGGGTCGGCCTTCTGCGGCAGCGGGATACGCAGTCCCGCACCGGCGATGGTGCGGTTCTGTCGCTGGGACAAGCCGGAGGGACGCTGATCCGGATCCGGGATCGTCGGGCCTCACACCCCAAGGGTCCGACACGGCTGTGCCGCACGCCGCGACGACGGGCTTTCGTGAGCGGGTTCGCCCATCCGGGCGGCAGGCCGGGTTCAGAGGCTCTCGATCCAGCTCTGCAGGACCGACAGGGATTCGGCGCTGCTTCCCGGGCTGAGGCGCTGCGCGGCGTCGCTCGGGATGAAGCCGAACCGGCGCTTGAAGGCCCGCCGGAAGGTGCGCTCGTCTGAGAAGCCGACCGCGTAGGCGATCCGCGCGATGCGCGCCGGATGCGCTTCGTCCCGGATGAGCATCCGCATCGCATGCATCAGGCGGCGGTCGCGGATGTAGCTGACGATGCCGTTCGGCGTGAACAGGCGGTACAGGGTCGAGCGCGACAGGCCGAGCTGCGTGGCGATCAGCGCCGGCGAGAGCTTCGGATTGCCGAGTTCCGCCTCGATGAACCGGCGGACCCGGATCCGCACGTCCTGGTGCTGGGGGGAACTCCCCGCTTCCCGGCCGCGCAGCCAGGTCGCGCAGAGATGGGTGATCGCGGACGCCGCCGCCAGGGCTTCGCGCCGGTCCAGCCGGTCGCCGCAGGCCACGACGTTGGCGACGAAGTTGTGGACCAGGCGCCCGAACGGGTCGCCATCGTGGTCCAGGGGACGGCCGTGCAGGGCGTCCGGGCGGCAGCCCTGCTTCTCCAGCAGAGCGCGGGGGATCAGGACATTCGTGGCATCGACGGCGCCCGCCACGATGCGCACGGGCTGCGCCAGATCGAACACGATGCACTGGACCTCGCTGACCGGCCCGGCGGCATGGTCCGTCTCGACGAGGCTGCGGCCGCGCCTGTAGAACTGCAGCAGGATGTGATCGAGCCCCTGCTGACGGATCATCTCCGGCGACCGTTCGAGGATATGGGCCGGCGCAATCACGTCGCCGACGAGCAACTCGCCGAGGTGATAGCTGCGCATCGCGATCGGGACGGTGAGGTCGGTCTCCGGCCCAAAGCTCACCGCGAAGACCGGCGCCAGGTGCGCCTGCCAGGCCCGGCCCAGCGCGTCCGGATCCGCGGGCGGCTCGAAGCGCAGGCAGGCGATGCCGGTGGCGGGCGGCTCGGGCTCCGCTTCACGCGGGCGAGACGCCTCCGCGTCGGCAGCGGACGCCGTGGCGGTGGCAGGGCCCGGCTGCTGTTCGGCAGAGGCTTTAAGGGCGGCGGCGCTGTAATATCTCATCGTATCGGATCCGCAATGATCCCGATTCTTTCGATCGACGACAGTCCTTCGATAGTCGACATCGCAAGCAATCGAATGAATACGCCCAATAATATCGATTCGCATCGACACAACTCGGCAGGACCGTTTGGATGGTCTCCCCCGCCGGTCGCTCCGGATCGAGAGCGCTCATCGCGCGGCCCCGCTTCATGCAGTATGTCCCAAAAGGGGTGAAGGAAGTGCCAAATCGCGCCTGCGCCGCATCCTGTGGCCGGGACGGCATAGTCTGCAAAAGGTGCATCCGCCTACATCGCGCACTGCGCTTTGAGCCGAGGATGACGGGGCCTTGCTGATGTCGAACCAGCGCGATCTGGCGCACGACATGCGTGCGGTGGGCGAACATTGCCCGAGATCGTTCCGTACCGGAGATCGGCGCGGTTGGGCCCGACGCGGGCTCCTGCTCGGCTGCTCCCTCGCCGCGCTGACCGCCTCTCTGGCGCCGGCGGCGGCGCAGAGCGTCGTGAGACGCCCCCCCTCCTTCCTGGGCCTGACGGCAGCGGATTTCGACACGCCCGAGTACCGGGCCGATTGGGGCCTCGCCCAGATCAACGCCGCGACCGCCTATGCGCGTGGCTTCACCGGCGCTGGAGTGCTGGTGGCGGTCTACGATACCGGCATCGATCGAGGGCACCCGGAATTCGCTGGCCGCATTTCCTCCGCATCGCGAAACTTCTTCTCGGCTCCCGGCATCGCCATCGATCCGGGTTTCATTCAGGATGCGGTTGGTCACGGCACGCACGTGTCGGGCACGATCGGCGCAGCCCGAAACGGCGTCGGCACCATGGGCGTCGCCTACGACAGCACGATCCTGACCCTCTACACGCTACCGCCGGACAGCGCATGGAAGACCATACCGGGCCTCAGCGTGGACGGCTCCGGGGCCATCGACCACGCGACCCGGCAGGGCGCGAGGATCTTCAACGGCAGCTATGGGCCCCTCTTACCCCAACTCTACATCGAAGACGACCAGGGCAATCGGATTCCCAATCCGGATTACGTGGAATTTCAATGGCAACAATACAGGCTCGCTCAAACAAAGAGCGAGTACGACGCGATCAAGCGGGCGGCCGACAGCGACATGCTCCTCGTGTTCGCGGCCGGCAACGATCGCCGTGATCAGCCCGTCATCTCCGTGAACCCGAGCGGGGCAGCTCTGTACCCCTTTATTCGTCCCCGCAACGCTGACAGTGACGTCTACCAGTTCTACGACAATGCGGGTCGCCCGATCGACCAGAGCGAAATCGACTTTTCAGGTGTCGCCGGCTCGATCGTTTCCGTTGTCGCGACCGATAAGAACAACAAGATTGCGTGGTTCAGCAATTGGTGCGGCGTCACCGCTGCCTGGTGCATCGCCGCGCCGGGGGTCAGCATCCTCTCGACCGTGCCGGGCGGCTACGGTGTCAAGAGCGGCACCTCGATGGCGGCGCCGCATGTGGCAGGCGCGGCCGCGGTTCTGCGCCAAGCCTTCCCGTTCCTGACGGCGCCGCAGATCGCCCAGACGATGTTCACCACCGCCACCCCGATCGGGCCGGCCTATATCTACGGCTGGGGCCTGCTCAACCTCGGCAAGGCGATCGACGGGCCGGGCCAGTTCACCTCCACCTGGACGGTCGACACAAAGGGCTATTACGGCCGCTTCGCCAACGACATCTCCGGACCCGGCGGCCTGATCAAGACCGGCGCCGGCATCCTCGATCTCACCGGCACCAACAGCTACGCCGGCGGCACCACCATCAACGGCGGCGTGCTCGGCGTCCTGGCCGACCGCAACCTCGGCGCAGCGACCGGCGGGCTCGCCTTCGGCGGCGGCACCCTGGAGGTCCTGGCCGACGGCTTCGCCACCGCCCGGCCGGTGACCCTCAACGGCACCGGCATGCTGCAGATCGATACCGGGACCTCGAGCTTCGCGGGGGTGATCGCGGACGGGACCGAGCCGGGTTCGCTCATCAAGACCGGCCTCGGCACCGCCAGCCTGTCGGCGGCCAACACCTACACGGGCAGCACCCTCGTGACGGGCGGCACGCTGGCGCTGACGGCGACCGGCCGTCTCGTGGCGCCGATCACCGTCGGCACGGCCGGAAGCTTCGTGAACGCCGGCACCGCCTCGGGCGGCCTGGTCAATGTCGGCTACACCGCCAGCACCGGCACCCTCGCGGGCGGCGTGATCAATGCAGGTATCCTGGCCACCAGCGGCACCCTCTCGGGAGGTCTCGCCAATGGCGGATACACGTCAAACAGCGGCACCATCTCGGGCGGCGTGATCAATGCCGGCCTCCTCGCCAGCAGCGGAGCGATCTCCGGCGGCCTGGCCAATGCCGGGTACGCCCTCAACAGCGGCACCATCGCGGGCGGCGTGACCAATGCCGGCACGCTGACCACCAGCGGCATCCTCTCCGGCGGATTGTCCAATACCGGCTACACCGCCAACACCGGTACCATCGCGGGCGGCGTGAGCAACGCCGGAACCCTCATCACCAGCGGCATCCTCTCCGGTGCCCTCGCGAATGCCGGCTACACCGCCAACACCGGCGCCATCGCGGGCGGCGTGATCAATAGCGGGACCCTGACCACCAGCGGAACGCTCTCGGGCGGCGTGACCAACACCGGCACCCTGGTCGCCAGCGCCGGCCGGGTCGATGGCGCGATCCGGAACGCGGCCGGCACCTTCACCGTCACCGGCACGGTCGCCAGCGACGGCGCCTTCGCCAACGCCGCTGGTGCCACCCTGACCGTGGCCGCCAGCGGCGTCTACGGGCTGGCCGGTGCGCTCGGCAATGCCGGCACGGTCGCGGTCGCCTCCGGGGCCAGCCTCTCGGCCGCCGAGATCGGCAATGCCGGGCTGCTGGTCAGCGACGGCACCCTGAACGGGCCCGTGTCCAACACCGGCACCGCCCGCCTGTCCGGCCGGCTCAACGGGGCCCTGACCAACACCGGCGCCCTGCTGTTCACCGGCCCGATCGCCGGGATCACCGCGATCACCACCACCGGCTCGCTCGACCTCGGCGGCGGCGCCTTCAGCATCGCGAGCCTGTCCGGCTCGGGCACGGCCGTGCTGGGCAACGGCCAGCTCACCGTCGGCGGCCCCGCCTCGTCGACCTATGCCGGTGCCATCGTGGACGGCGGCAGCCCCACGACGCTGACCAAGGTCGGCACCGGCGCGCTCAACCTCACGGGCACCGGACGCTTCTCCGGCCCGACCACGATCCAGCAGGGCACCCTGTCGCTCAACGGCGTCTGGACCTCGCCCGTCACGGTGGCGTCGGCCGGGACCCTGCGCGGCGCCGGCACGATCGCCGCCCCGGTCGACGTGGCCGGCGCCCTGCGGCCGGGCAATTCGCCCGGCACCCTGACCGTGGCCGGCCCGGTGCGCTTCGCCCCCGGCAGCGTGTTCGGGCTCGACATCGACGGGACCGGCACCGGCGCCGGGGCGGGCACCTATGCCCGCCTGCTGGCTCTCGGCCCGAGCGGCACGGTTTCGGCCAACGGCACCCTGGTGCCGGTCCTGCGCGGGATCACCGGCAACGCCGGCAATGGCTTCACCGCGGGGCTCGGCCAGCGCTTCTCCGTGCTGGTGGCGCAGGCCGGACTGACCGGCTCGTTCAGCGGCCTGGCCCAGCCGGCCGCCGGCCTCCCCGCCGCCACGCGCTTCGACGCGCTCTACGGTGCGACCGGCCTCGACCTGGTGGTGACGCCCGCCGCCTACGGCACCCTCGCGCCCCTGGGCCTGGCCCAGACCGGCAATGCCCGGATGGTGGGCGCCGCCCTCGACCGCGCCCGGCCACAAGCCGGCACCAGACCGGACGCTGCCCGGGCGCGGGTGTTCGACCCGCTCTACGCCGCCGCCCCCGGAACCCTGGTGGGCGTGCTCGCGAGCCTGTCGGGCCAGAGCTACGGCGATGCGGTGATGACGGACCTCACGGCGCGCCGGCTGGTCACCGCCACGATCGACCGGCACCTGACGCTCGGCGGCGGCGGCGCCAGCTTCAGCACCGGCGGCGCCGGGCTCGGGCCCAACCGCACCGCGATCGACCTGCGCGGCGGCGCCGGGGCGCCCGACCAGCCGCTGGCCGCCGGCGAGGGCCGGATCTGGGCCGACGCGCTCTACGGATTCGGCGCGCGCGCGGGCGACCGTGCCGCCGGCGGTGCGAATCTCGAGGCCGGCGGGCTGCTGCTCGGCGTCGACCGTCAGGTTCAGCGCGACACGCTGGTCGGCGGCGCGTTCAGCTACCTGCGCGACACCGGCGCGTCCCGGAACGGTGGGACGGGCATCGGGCTCGGGACGTTCAGCGCCGACAGCTACGGCGGCACGCTCTACGGCACCACCCGGTTGGGCGCGGTCGTGCTGCGCGGCACGGCCGGGGGCGCCTATGCTGACGGGCGGGTCAACCGGACGGTGACCCTAGGCTCGGCCCTGGTGCGGGCCAGCGGCGCGCCCGCGGGCGCCGACATCAGCCTGTCTGGCTTTGCTGGCTACGCAATCGACACCGGGCTGCCGGTGGACATCGTGCCGGAGCTGGGCCTGGGCTACGACCGACTGACCCGGGGCCGGGTGGCCGAGCGCGGCGGGCTGGCCGAGCAGGCCTTCACCACAGCGGCGCTCGACGGCGCTCGGATCCTGGCGGGCGGGCGTCTCGCCAGCCTGGCGATGGACGAGACCGCGGGCCTGCGCTTCGAAGCCCGGGCCTACTGGGCGCATGAGCTGGCCGACACCGCCGCAATCGTGCGCTCGCGCCTGTTCGGGGTGCCGTTCTCGACACGCACGAGCGCGCTGGCGCGGGACGGTGCGGTGCTGGGCGTGAGCCTGTCCGGCGCGGTGGCGCCCGGCGTCTCGCTGTCGGCTAGCTACACCGGCGAGGTCCGTCCCGGCGCGACCGCCCAGGTCTTCTCCGCAGGGTTACAGGCGGCCTGGTGATCGCGGCGGACCGATCCGGCGGCGTGTCACGGGCGA
>Ga0182230_1000007_pt1 | contig 26883 bp, 25 predicted proteins | sample G6R1MG_28_FD_128384 | JGI IMG/M metagenome (GOLD analysis project Ga0182230, IMG submission 128384) | Miscanthus phyllosphere microbial communities from Michigan, USA - G6R1_NF_07NOV2016_LD1 MG | ecosystem: Host-associated > Plants > Phyllosphere > Phylloplane/Leaf | place: USA: Michigan...
CACGCATCAGGCGCTTCGTCACCGCAAACGGCGAGCACGGCGCCAGCCCGACCTGAACCATCGCCCCGGGGGCAGGATCGTGGAACAGGTTCAGCACCCGCTCGCAATCGGACAGGATCGTGTCGTCGTCCTGGGTCAACGTCTCCGGGGGCAGGCCGCCCTCGCGATCGGACAGGCTCATCGAGCCGCGGGTGATGGCGGCGCGGATCCCGAGGTTTCTGGCCTCCTCGACCTGGATGTCGACCGACTGCTCCAGACCCTTCGGGAACAGGTAATGGTGGTCGCCTGCCGTGGTGCAGCCCGAGAGCAGCAGCTCGGTATAGGCCACCCGGGTGGCGAGCCGGAATGCTTCGGGGGTGATCCGCCCCCACACCGTGTAGAGCGCCTTCAGCCACGGAAACAGCGGCTTGTTGATCGCGATCGGGTGCGCCCGCGTCAGGGTCTGGAAGGCGTGGTGATGGGTGTTGATGAGCCCCGGGATGACCACGTGGCGCGACGCGTCGAAAGTCTCGTCCACCGGGGATGCCGGCCGGCCGCCCGCGGCGACGCGCTCGACGATCCGGCTGCCCTCCACCACGACGCCGCCCCCGGCCTCCTCCGCCAGAATGGCCAGCGGATCGCGGATCCAGAGGCGGCGGGCCCGTGCTTCGGCGTCGCTCATGCTGTTCCTTTCGGGGCCTCGAATCTGGTCCGGACCGGTATCGGACCCGGCGCGGCGGCCCGCAAGTCCAAGGTGGGTCGCACGCGGCTGTCTCGCGGGCGGATGTCCCCGGGCTTGACGCTCCCGGGCGGCGCTGAGACATGTCAGCGGGACTGACCTTCTTGCCACCCGGACGGTCCCCACGTGACGGTCTGCCCCCCGTGACCTCATCGGCACAGCGCGACGGCGTCGCATCCAGGCTCTCTCCCGGTTCCGCATCTGCGTCCCGCGCGGCGGACCCGGCGCAGGCCCTCGGCAGCGACGACCTGATCGAGCTGCTGTTCTTCGCCTACCGGGATTTCGTCGGCGATCCCGACCGGATCCTGGCCGCCTATGGCTTCGGCCGGGCGCATCACCGGGTGCTGCACTTCGTCGACCGCTATCCGGGACTGACCATCGCGGAGCTGCTCGACATCCTGCGGATCACCAAGCAGAGCCTCAACCGGGTGCTGAAGGATCTGATCGGGCAGGGCTACGTCGCCCAGAAGACCGGCCCGAGCGACCGGCGCCAGCGGCTGCTGTACTGCACCCCCGCCGGCGCGGAGCTGGCCGCCGACCTCACCCGGGTCCAGGCCCGCCGCCTGGCCCGGGCGCTCGCCGCGCCGGACGCGCTGGGCTCCCCGGAGGACTTTCTGATGGCGATGATCGAGCCGGAGGACCGGGCGGCGGTGCGGCGCCTGATGGCCCGGCGCGGCTCCGCCCCGGGTGGCGGCGCGTGACGCCCGCCCCCCGTGCCGAACTGCCCGACACGGCGCCGCATGTCCTCGTCGTCGACGACGACCGCCGCCTGCGCGAGCTGCTCGCCCGCTACCTGACCGACCAAGGGTTTCGCGTCACCGTGGCGGCGAGCGCCGCCGAGGCCCGGGCCCGGGCCCAGAGCGTCGTGTTCGACGCGATGGTGCTCGACGTGATGATGCCCGGCGAGAACGGCTTCGACTATGCCCGCAGCGTCCGCGAGACCTCCCGGGTGCCGATCCTGATGCTCACCGCCCGGTCCAACCCCAACGACCGGGTGATGGGGCTTGAGATCGGGGCGGACGATTACCTGCCCAAGCCGTTCGAGCCCCGGGAGCTGACCCTGCGGCTCAACAACATCATCAAGCGCGGCGTCCCTACGCGCGAGGCGGCGGCCGAGACGGTGACCTTCGGGCCGTTCGCGTTCCGCATCGATCGGGGTGAGCTGCGCCGGGACGACGTTCTGATCCGCATCACCGACCGCGAGCGCGAGATCCTGACGATCCTGGCTGTGGCCGGGGGCGCCAATGTCGAGCGCGAGCAGCTCGCCGGCCCCGGGGGCGCCGCGGCGGAGCGTACGGTGGACGTGCAGATCAACCGCCTGCGCCGCAAGACCGAGGTCGATCCGGCCAACCCGGTGTTCCTGCAGACCGTGCGCGGCGTCGGCTACCGGCTGGCGGTGGATTGAGCCCGGCGCGTCACACCGCGCGCGGCTCGCCCGGCTTCAGCTTGAGGCCCTTGGACACCCGGGTCGAGAGGCTGCCCACGACCGCGACCACCGCCGGCTCTTCGGCCAGCGCACGGATCGCCTCGATGGCCGCCTCGGCATTGGGCTTCATCACGGCATAGACCAGAGGCGCGGATTTGGCCGACCGACCGCGGCCGCCGGATCGCTCCGCGGTTACGGAAACCAGGAAGGTCGTGTAGCGGCTCCGCGTGCGTCCAGGCATGGCTCAGCATGTGGCATGTCGGCTAATTATCACCAATGCCGGCAGCCGCAGCCCAGCCCGGACACAGGTTCGTGAGACACGGCACAAGGCGAATTGCGTGCCGCGGGAGGCCGACCGCCCTGCCCTGCTTGCCGGCACCCGAAGCAGGTTTCGCAGAATTGCGCTGCGGCTTTGTGTCGGAATTCCCTGTCCTATCGAAGGCTCCCGCGCCGCCGGTGCGATCAGCCCAGGGTAAGGTCGAGGCCTGGCAGGGACAGGCCGGAGATCCGGGTGGTCCAGACCTGCCCGGCGGCGACCGGCAGGGCGTCGGTCAGCGTTCCGGTGGAGACGATCTCACCGGCGGCGAGCGGTGGGCTGCCGGGATCGTTAGCCAGCACATCGATCAGGTGCCGGAGGGCTGCAAGAGGGCCGCCGCCGAGCACGTTGCGGGCGCTGCCGCGATCGGCGACCGCGCCGTCCCGCAGGAGCGCGATGGAGAAGCCCGCCAGCCCGTCGATCCAGGCTGGTGCCGCATCCCGGGTGATCGGTACCCGCGCGCCGTGCACCAGCAAGCCGTGCAGACCGAAGGCCGCCACGGTGTCGGGGGCGGCGAAGCGCCAGCCGGGGAACAGCGACTGCACGATCTCGAACCCTTGCACCACCCAGTCGATGCAACCGAGTAGGGCCGCGTCGTCCATGCCGGGCTCGGGGGCCCGGGCCAGCCCGAACACGATCTCCGGCTCGATTCGCGGCTCGACCAAGGCGGCGAGCAGGATCGGGCCGGTGAGGGCGGCGCGCTCAAGCAGGGTGGTGTCGTAGACATAGCCCCAGATCGGCGCGTGGACGCCGTAGGTTTCCCAGAGCGTCGTGTTGGTGAAGCCGATCTTGCGGCCCACCGGCCGCTCGCCCCGCGCCAGACGCAGGTGCCGGACCTCGGCGGCCACCCGGTAGGCGGCGGGCAGATCCAGGCCGGCATCCCAGCCGGTCAGGGGCGCGATCTGGCGGCGATGCTCGTGTGCCGCCAGGATGGTGCGGGCATGGGTGGCGGCGGGGACGGGATCGCGCATCCCCGCTCTGTAGCATGGCGGTCGGGGCCGATGCTGTCGGGCTTTCGAATCCGGAGCGTCCGTATCCGAGAGCCGAGAACCAGTTTTCGGGACGAGGCCCTACCAAACCAGCCGCTCGATCACCGCATCCGGATGCACGGCCTGGCGTCCGAGCCATTCGGCGACGTCGCCGAGACGGTGGTGCTCGGCCGAGACGCCGAGCTCCTCCGCGTGGATGCCGCGGGCCACCAGCAGGCTGGCGATGCCGAAGCCGCGGGCACCGGCGATGTCCGTGCGGATCGCATCGCCGATCGCCATCACCCGGGCCGGATCCACCGGCGCGCCGGTGAGCTCGGCCCCCTTGGCGAGCGCAGCCTCGTAGACCGGGCGGTGCGGCTTGCCGGCATAGATCACGGTGCCGCCGAGCTCGGCATAGGCGGCCGCCAGCAGGCCGGCGCAGGGGATCAGCCGGTTGCCGCTCTCGACCACGAGGTCGGGATTGGCGCAGATCATCGTCACCCCCCGGCCCGCGAGGCGTGTGAGCTCGTCGCGATAATCGTCGGCGGTCTCGCTGCGGTCGTCGAACAGGCCGGTGCAGACCACGAGGTCTGCCTCCTCCTCGGAGACGAGGCTGAGATCGAGGTCCTGAAAGATGCCGAGGTCGCGCTCCGGCCCGAGATGCCGGATCCGGGCCCCCGGGCGCCCAGCGATCAGCTCGCGAGTGAGATCCCCCGAGGTCAGGATCGCGTCGTAGGCCTCGCGCGGCACCCCGAACCGGTCGAGGATGCGGCCGACCCCGTCCCCGGGCCGCGGGGCGTTCGAGACCAGGACCACCCGGCGCGGCCGCGGCCCCGGCAGGCCGCGGAACCGGATCAGCGCCTCGCCGGCCGGGACATGGGCCTTCTGGCCGTCATGCAGCACGCCCCAGACGTCGCAGAGGAGGAGGTCGTAGCGCTCCGCCACCTGCGCGAGGCCGTCGAGGGTCGGGATCGGTGCGGTCATGGAGGGGTCCGGTCACGGTTTCAAAAGGTCCGGGACCTTTTGCGGGTGCAGGGCCGCGCCCTGCAAGCCTCGAGGCCGAGCCCGGCCCCAATCGTGGTTTTACCGCGGCCCGAGCCGATGCTCGGCGAAGAAGTCGAGCATCGCGCGCGAGGCGTCGGGGCCGTCGGCATCGGTGTAGCTGCCCTCGGGGCGGCCGCCCGACCAGGCGTGGCCGGCGCCGCGCACCCGCCAATCCTCGACCACGACCCGGCCGGTCCCGTCCCGATAGCGGGTGCGGGTGAAGGGGTGGCCACGGTCTTCGAAGGTCTCGGATTGCGCCGTCAGGCCGGCGACGTTGGCCTGGGCCAGAACCTGATCGGCATTGCGCACGCTGACGGTGCCGTCCTCATCGCCGTGGAACACGATGGTGGGGATGCGCTGCCCGGCCGGGGAGGCGCCGAACGGCGCCGCGGTACCGAGGCCCGGGGCGCCGACCTGCATGGCCATCAGCGCCGAGCCGAGATCGCGGGCGCAGCCGGCGGCGAGGCCCGAATGCACGCCCACGGCGGCGTAGAGGTCCGGATAGGCCCGGGCGATGTTCAGGGCCGCGGCGCCCCCCGCCGACATGCCGGCAATGTAGACCTGAGCCGGGTCGATCGGGTGGGCCGCCATCACGGCTCGGGTGAGGCCCGCGATGATCGCCGCTTCGCCGGATTCCCGGCGCTGGTCACGCGGCTCGTACCAGTTCCAGCAGCGCTGGACATGGGCCTGCCGGCTCTGGGCCGGGTAGACAACGAAGAACCCTTCGCGCTCGGCCAGCACGTTCATGCCGGTGCCGGCGGCGAAATCGTCCGGGTTCTGCATGCAGCCGTGCAGCATCACGATCAGCGGCGCTGGCTCGACCGAATCACCCGGGATAAACAGTTTGTAGTCGCGGCTGCCGGCCGGCTCGGCGTGGCTGAGGGCAACGAAGCGGCTCTCGGCCGGCGGCTTCCGGGCCACCGGCGACCGCGCGGGTCCGCGGCGCGGCTGGCCGAGCCCCTTCAGCACCGGCGCGAGCCCGCGCACGACCTTGACGACCGCTTTGCGCACCCGCACCGCGGGCTCGGCGCGCGTCTCGCCCCGGGTCTTGTGGGGGGCTTCTCGCCGGGCATCCTGAGGAGCCTCTTCGCGGTGGGTCGAGGGCTGGGGCGCCGGCGTCTGCGGTTCCGAGGGCGATGCGGCCGCGTAGCCGCCGAGGCTGCGCTGGATCAGGGCGGTCGCCTCGTCCAGGCGGCCGAGGCTGGTCAGACGGGTGATTTCGATCATATCGGCGAAGGGGGAGCTGGCGGCCCGGTCGCGCGCGCCGTCCTGCAGTGCCTTCAGCTTGCTGAAGGGGTCCATGTTGGGTGCGCGCTTGGTCACATCAGCGTCCGTGCCGCGGCCGGGATAGCGCGACGATCAGCATATGGTGCGATGCAATAGAGGCCGATGTGCGATGCGGCAAGACCGGTCAGGCCGGGTCGTCGGCACCGATATACTCGGCCCAGATCGGTGCCGCCCCGAGGCTCGCTCGGAAGCTGTCGTGACGGGTCCGCTCCTCATCCGTAAGGCGGCTTCGATACGGCCGGGGGGCCGCCGGCGTGGCCTGGACGACAGCCTGGACCGCCGGGCCGGCCTGTGCGTCCAGGAGTCCAAGACTGGTCTGCTTCCCGCCGAGCAGCTCGACATAGACCTCGGCCAGGATCTGCGCGTCGAGGAGCGCCCCGTGCTTGGTGCGCCGGCTGCTGTCGATCCCGTAGCGGTTGCACAGGGCATCGAGGTTGTTGGCTGCGCCCGGGTGCTTGCGCCGGGCCATCGGCAGGGTGTCGACCACGTCGTCCAGCTGGATCGGCGGCGGCGCGTTGGCCCCGAGCCGGGCGTATTCCATGTTGAGGAAGCCGACATCGAACGGCGCGTTGTGGATCACGAGGCGCCCGTCGGCCAGGAAGGCCAACAGCTCGCCCACGATCTCGGCAAAGAGCGGCTTGTCGGACAGGAAGGCGTCCGACAGCCCGTGGACGTTGAACGCACCCTCGGAGACCGCCCGCTGCGGGTTGCAGTAGCGGTGGAAGGTCCGGCCCGTGGGGATGTGGTTGAGGAGCTCGACCGCACCGATCTCGATCAGCCGGTCGCCGTTCCGCGCCTCCGTGCCGGTGGTCTCCGTGTCGAGGACGATCTCGCGCAGCATGTTTTGTGACTCAGAGGGTCAGGATGCCTCGCCCGATCGGACCGGGCCCCGGGGGCGGATGACCGCTTTCGGGAGACTCTGTCTCCCGAAAGATTGAGACTTCCTTGGCTGCCGGCTGATCGGCGCCGGTCTCTCACGCCGCCAGGGCCAGCCGCCCCTCGCTCTCGTCGGCCTCCGCCGCCATGAACTGGGCCCGGGCGAGCTCGGCGAAGCGGCCGTTCTCGGCGACCAGCGCGTCGAACGTACCGGCCTCGACGATCCGGCCCTCGTGGAAGACCAGGATCCGGTCGGCATTGCGGATCGTGGCGAGCCGGTGGGCGATCACGAAGGTGGTGCGCCCCTCCATCACGGCCTCCAGGGCGCCCTGGAGCCTGCGCTCGGTGGCCGCGTCCAGCGCCGAGGTCGCCTCGTCGAGGATCAGGATCGGCGGGTTCTTCAGCAGCGCCCGGGCGATCGAGAGCCGCTGGCGCTCGCCGCCGGAGAGCGAGCGGCCACGCTCGCCGATCACCGTGTCGAGCCCCGCGGGCTGGCGCGCCATGAAGGCGCCGGCCTGGGCCCGCTCCAGGGCGTCGAGCATCTCGGCATCGGTGGCGTCGGGACGGCCGACCTGCAGGTTCTCGCGGATCGAGCGGGCGAACAGCATCGGCTCCTGGAAGACCACGCCGATGTTGTGGCGCAGGGATGAGAGGCCGATGTCGCGCACGTCGATATCGTCGATCCGGATCGACCCGGAAGCCGGATCGAAGCTGCGGTGCAGGAGGCCGAGCGTCGTCGACTTGCCCGAGCCGGTGGTGCCGACCAGCGCCACGGTCTCGCCGGGCCGCGCCGAGAACGAGACGCCGTCGAGCGCCTTGCGCTGTCCGTCATACGAGAAGGCGACGTCGTGGAAGGTGACCTCGCCTTCGAAGCGGGCGACCTGCCGGGCATGCGGGCGGTCGGCCACCGCCGGCACGGTGTCGTAGATCTCGAAGAACTCGGCGATCTTGGGGGCCTGCTGGAACAGTCCGTTAACGAAACCGACCACATGATCGAGCCGCGCCACGAAGGCGGTGGCCAGGCTCATGAAGGCCACGACCTCGCCCACCGTGGTGGTGCCGGCCTGGTACAGCCAGATGCCGGTGACGAAGATCGCCGTCATGGTGATGGTGGCGGAGGCCCGGGTCGCCACGTTGGCGAGGGCCCACCAGGACAGGACCGGGATCTGCGCAGCGAGCAGGTTCGTGATGATGCCGCGCATCGCATCCTTCTCGGCCTTGGCGCGGGTGAAGGACTGGATCACCGCGACGTTGCCGAGCGCGTCGGAGGCGTGCGCGGCGAGGCCGGAATTGAATTCCTCGACCTGGCCCTGAAGCGTCTCGGTCCGGCGCATCACGAAGGTGGTGAGCGCCGTGAAGGCCAGCATCAGGACGACCAGGATCGAGCCGAGCTGCCAGTTGATGAACAGGGTCATCGGCAGGAGCACGACCAGCGACACCAGGGCGACGAGGTGGTCCCGGAAGAAGCCGAGCCACAGCCAGGCCATGCCGTTCGTGCCCTCCAGCATCGCCTTCAGCACCCGGCCGGAATGGTTGGCCGAGTGGAAGGCGAGCGGCAGGTCGAGCACGTGCTCGAAGTAGCTCGCCATCGAGGACAGGCGGTTGCGGTGGGCCAGCCGGTCGGCGTGGAGCGCGATGAACACGCCCGCCGCGATGGTGAAGAACCCGAACGCGACCCAGGCCGCCAGCAGGGGCAGCATGCTGGCCATGGCGTTGCCGCCGCGCTGGAGGTGGGTCAGCTGATCGATGATCCGGCCCATGAGCAGCGGTTCGGCGAAGGCCGCGATCGCCAGCACGACGTTGGTGACTGCCAGACCGATGGCCAGCCGCCGTTCCGCCTTCAGGAAACCTAGGACCCGCCCGTACAGACGAACCATCGCCACAGCTCCGACACCCCCGGCGCGGCCCGTGTGTCCGGGTCTCGCGCCAACTCTTAAGGTCCGGGCGGCGGGCGGATATCGCTGATTCCGCCGCCAAACCCCTCACACGACACGGCTTATGCCCGGGCCCGCCTGAACGGGCGATGACGGCCCTATACAGGGTCGAAGTCATCACCTTTACGGTTCGTTCAGCAAGATTTCCTAGCGCTGTGAATGACCCGGCCGCAAGCGATCGGGGGAACCGATCGTTTACGTGTCTGGTCCGGGCGCCGCGGCAGGGATCTCGCGACCGCACTCGGCCTCCTCTCGGGCCACGGCCGGTTCGTGACCTTCGCCGACATGATGGCGCTCCTGATCAGCTTCTTCGTGATGGTCGCGGCCTATTCGACGCAGGGCCAGAAGACGATGGAGGTGGTCGCCGGCTCGATGCGCAACGCCTTCGGGGTGGACAAGGAATCGAAGTTCGCCGGCCTCCTCGAATCCGAGGGTTTGCCGGCCGCCGGCTACGTTACATCCCTGCGCACCCTCCCGCCCGAGAAGGCCGCCGACCGGACCACACCGCCCCGGCGCGACCAGAGCAGCGCGTTCGGCCTGACCGAGACCGGCGAGCCGGACCATGTCGGCCTCGCGGTGGCCTCCCTGCGGCAGGCGCTGCCGGACATGCCGGACATCGCCGTACTGTCGAAGAGCGTGGTGATCGTCCGGTCCGACCAGGACCTCGACCTGTCGATCGTCGACCAGGACGGGCGCTCGATGGTCCCGGACGGCTCGACCGGCCCGAAGGAGCGCATCCGGCGCCTGCTGGAGACGCTCGCCCCGACCCTGCGCCAGATGCCGAACCGCATCGCCGTCACGGGCTTCGCCGCCACCGAACGACCGGTTCGCCTCGGTGTCCGGCAGGGCCGACACCGATGCGATGTTCCCCGACAACCCGTATCTGGCGGCCAACCGGCGGGTGACGGTGACGCTGCTGAAGGAGGCGTCTCCGGTGCCGAACGTGAAGGGGCTTCCGTAGAGGACGCGCCTACTTGGCGGTGAGCAGCGCCCAGTAAACCTTGTACTTCGAGCCCGGTGCATAGGCCGTGGCGATCCCCATCCGGGTCGCCTCGGGCGCGAGCATCGTGGCGTCGTGCGGGGCGCTCTCGCGCCAGCCGGAGAACGCCTCCGCCAGGGTGTGGTAGCCGGCTGACAGGTTGGCGTTCACGTCGGCGAACCCGAGCCGCCCCACTGCAGCCTTCACGGTCTGCGCCTTGCTCGGCCGGTCGGCGAGCGCCATGGCAGCGGCCTCGGCCTCCGCCAGCCGCTGCAACTCGGGATCGACCGTGAGGGGCCCGGCGCCGCGGTTGCGACGATAGGACGAGATCATGTCCCGGGCGGCGTCGGTGTCGACATGGGCGGCCTGGCTGGCCAGCGGCAGATAGATGCTCGGCAGCGCCGTCGTGGTCGGCGCCTCGGCGGCGCAGGCGCCCAGCAGGGCCAACGCCGGAACGCAGACCGCCGCCCCAAAGCCTCGTCTCAGGTTGCGTCCGCCCACGTTCGAAGATCCATGCTTGCGCATCCGGCTCGGACGCTCGGGCGATATAGGGAGCGCCGGGCGATCGTGCATCCGTGCCCGATGAAGCCGGGCGCCTGCCCTCAGCCCCCGGCGCTCCGGAGGCCGCGGTCACGCTGCGGCTGGGCCGGTGATGCCCCGGTCTCGTTGGAATCCTGAAGGGGCTTGGACTCCCGGGGTTCGGGCGCCTGTGCCGCCTGGCCGAACCGGCTCGCGATCTCGCCCATCGCGCTCTGCATCGCCTCGAAACCCTGCACCGTCACGATGCTGGCGCCGGGGCCGAGCGGCGGGATGAAGCCCGCCCCCGACAGGGTGGCGAACACCGCGTAGTTCAGGTCGGTCTGAACCTTCTGGCCCAGGCTGACGTCGACGATCCAGACCAGCAACTCGAATTCCAGGAACGGGTCGCCGATCTTTTTGAACACCACCCGGGGAGCGGGGTCCTTCAGCACGTCGGCATGACCTTGAGCGCAGCCGACGATCATCTCGGCGGCCCGCACCGGGTCCTGGTTGCGCAGCACGCTGACCGTGATGCTGACCCGGCCCGAGCGGTCGCCGCGCACCCGGTTCTTGACCACCCCGGAGATCAGGTTCGAGTTCGGCACGATCACGGACGACCGGTCGAAGGTCTGGATCTCGGTGGAGCGCACCGAGATCCGCTTCACGATGCCTTCCGAATCGCCGATCACCACCTGGTCGCCGACCCGGATCGGCCGCTCCCACAGGAGCAGCAGGCCGGAGACGAAGTTGTTGACGATCGACTGCAGACCGAACCCGATACCGACCGACAGGGCGCCGGCCACGATGGTCAGCTTCTCCAGGCTGAGGCCGAGATACGAGAAGGCGAGGGCCAGCGAGAGCAGGAAGCCGAAATAGCCCGCGATCGTGGTGATCGAGTTGCGCAGGCCGGCGTCCAAGTCGGTGGCTGGCAGGTAGGTCAGTTCCAGCCAGCGCTGCACCGCCCGGGTGACGAACACGCCGAGCACCAGGATCCCGATGCCGAACGCGATGCTCGACAGCGAGATCGTCACGTCCCCGACCTTGAAGCCGAAGAAGGCCTGCCGGATCGACGAGACGATATCGGTGGAATCGAGCCCCCAGGGCGCCAGCACGAGAAGTGCCGCCACCAGGATCAGGATCACCCGGGCGGCGCCGGTCGCCAGGACCGAGATCTGGGTTAGCGAGCGCTTGCGCAGGCCGGTATTGGCCTGGAGCGCGGTGGCCAGCCGGGTCTCGTCGCAGAGCGCGCGGCCGATGAAGGTGTCGACGCTCTGGACCAACAGGTAGAGCAGAACCAGGACGCTCGCGGTCCAGATCAGCTGATCGATCAGGAAGGCCGCGAAGGCGACGTAACCCACGAGCGCCCCGACCCCGATCAGCGCCACCGCGGCCCAGCCGAGCAGCCGGGCCGGGCCGCCGATGCCCGTGGTGGTCTTGGTCGGCACATAGGGGCCGAAGCAGGCTTCCTCCTCCTGCTCGGTATCGGCGAACCGGTGGAGGCCGACCGCCAGGATCAGCGCGGTGGCGACAGCCCCGAGGCCGCGGGTCGCGATCGAGATCGGCAGGGCCGCCGAGATCCCGGAATTCAGCGCCTCCACGGATTTCACCACGGTCAGCACCGTGGCGATGCCGACCGCAAGCCGGGTCAGCCGGGTCGCGGCTGCATCGCCGACCGGGGCCGGGCGCCAGGCGGGCTTGTCGGGGCTGAGCAGCCCGTCGCACAGGGCCTCTACGAAGGCGATGAAGGCCAATCCGCCCAGGATCGCGGCGGCCACCGGCAGCAGCCGGGAGGGCAGCAGGTTGGTGGCGTCGAGCGCGTAGTAGACCGCGTAGGAGCCGGCCACCGCCGGTACGGTGCCGAGCAGGATCACCCGCCAGGCGGCCAGCAGGGTGGCGCGCCGCGACGGTTCCGTGGCGGAGGCATCCCGCCGGGCGGCCCGGGGGGCGATGTTGCGCCGCCCGAAATACAGCGCGATCGAGATCCCGAAGGCGAGTCCGAGGAACAGCAGGTTGCCGATGCTGCCGTTGCGGGAGAACAGCAGCCCGATATCCGACAGGGCGCTCTGCAGCGAGCGCGTGTCCCGCGGCACATCGGCCATGACCTTGGCCCAGAGGCCGGGGCCGACTAGGGGCTGCGAGCGCTGGAACAGGTCGCGGGTGAACGATTCGCGCCGGCGGTTCGAGACGCGGTCGATGATCTGATCGCCCTGCACCAGCAGGGAGCGGGCGAGCCGCTGGGTCTCGTCGATGCGGGTCACCGCGGCCTCGCGCTCGACGCGCTGCTCGGCGACATCCGCGCTCTCCTGGGTGTCCTTCGGCTTGGGGCCGAGCTGTGTCAGCCGCTCCCGCGCCGCCTCGAGCGGCGTGTCGAGCCGGGTGATCAGCGCGCGGATCTCCTCGGTGACGGTCCCGGCACTGTCGCGAATCGCCGACAGATCCGCGACGGTCAAATCGGGATGCCCCAGCTGCTTCTCACGCGCCTCAAGTTCGGCCTTGGCGGTGTCGAGCTGGGCTCGGACCGCCTTGAGCTGCTCGGACATCTCGGGCTTGGGCGCCGCGGGCTGGGGCGCCGCGGGCTTGGCATCGGCGGGCTTGGCCTCGACTGGCTTGGCGTCGGGCGCCTTCGCGTCGGCGGGCTTGGCGTCGGCCGGCTTGGTTCCCGGGTGCTGCCCGGCCGGGGTCTCGCCCTGAGCCCAGGCCGCAGGTGGCGCGACGGCCGGGATCGCCAGCATCAGCGCGGCCACGAGGGCCAGCACGGGCCGATGCGGCGCGGCGTTGAGCTTCCGGGAGCGCACCAGCGTGCGGATCATAAGCTACCTCTCGTCGGGCGCGCCGGGCGCGCAAGCGGTGCCCGGCATCGGCGGACCGGCGGCATCGGGAACCGCGCGGGCCTTCTCGAGCGCTCGCCGCCGAAGGCGACACCGGATCGGCGTCGACGAGCGCGTCGAATCGAAGCCTGAGGGGCGAGCGGGATGGCAAGGCGATCGAGCTCGCCTCTCGAGGCCGGGCGCTGTGGGCTTCCAATAGGGCGAAACCGTGCCCCTGCCCACCCTCGGGCGGATCGCCGGGGCCAAGGCCCGCTGTGGGTGCGTCCCCGGGACCCGGCGGGAAAAGCTTCACAAGGGTGTCACGGTGGGATTAGATGAACATCAGATGGACAGGGCCTTTTCGTCGTCACGCGAAAGGGTTCGGCCGGCTCTGATGCCGGTCCGGCCCGGCCGCGTTCCGGTTGCTACCGCACCGACTGGCGTCACCGCGCGCCGGCCCGCCGCCCTGTTGCTCCTTCCGCCTCTCCCGCTGAGCCGACGCCCCGTCCGCCGGCCTGTCCTGCACCGGCTTCTGGCCGCGTCGGACGGGCCGGCGGGGCGCCGGCGCGTTCCCGCGCGTTACACGCGTCAGAGATAGTCTGAAGAGTCGCGCCGATGATGGATCTCCAAACCCTCGTCCTGAACGCGGATTATCGGCCGCTCTCCTACAATCCGCTCTCTCTCTGGTCGTGGAAGGACGCCTTCACGGCCCTGTTCCTCGACCGCGTCACCCTGGTGGCGAGCTACGATGTCGAGGCGCGCTCGCCGTCCCGGGCCCTGCGGGTGCCGAGCGTGGTGGCGCTGAAGAACTACGTCACGCTGGCCCGCAGCCCGGCCTTCACCCGCTACAACATCTACCTGCGCGACGGTTTCAGCTGCCAGTATTGCGGGCTGCGGCTACCCTCGGGCGGCCTGACCTTCGACCACGTGGTGCCGCGCTCCCGGGGCGGCCTGTCGAGTTGGGAGAACGTCGTGGCGGCCTGCTCGCCCTGCAACCTGCGCAAGGCCAACCGCACGCCGCAGGAGGCGGACATGCCGCTGGCGACCGAGCCGCGCCGGCCGACCCGCTACGAGTTGCACCATCGGCAACCCGAGTTCGACCACCGCCAGTATCACCACACCTGGCTCGACTACCTGTACTGGGACAGCGAACTGGAGAGCTGAGCGCGCGCCCGATCGCGCGATCTCGGCCGCCCGACGCTCGGTGCGCGCCGCCGAAACACCACAGGCCTTCAGCCGGTCGCCCGACCCGGGAGGCCTATGTGGAGGCCGCGCCCCATCCCGCCGGAAGAGGGGAGGATTGGCATATCGGCCGGGCTCGATCGGGTTTGGACGCTACGACCGCGTCAGGAACATCCCGGTGAGCAGCAGCGCGAAGGCTGCCAGGCCGAACAGCCCTTCCTTGCGGTGCGTGGGATCGAGGAAATGGGCTGCGGCGCCGGCCGCGCAGCAGGCGACGCCGAGGCCGATCGTCAGAGATGACATCGCAATCCCTCCTCATCGCGCGTCGCCCTCGACGCTGCGAAACAGTCCCGGTCTCGGGGCCCGCCGGACGCCGTTGTCCGCTCAGGATGTTTTGTATTTGAATGCTTGCACGCCTGATGAAAGCTGGAAAGTCGCGGGCGACATCTCATGAATTGCGGTTGTTTCGGTGAGATGTATCAGAGTGATCGACATATCGGCCTCGATGTCTGAAGAGATGAAGTAAATGCCGTATTCGGTGCGATGGCTCGCCGGGCGCCGAATCCTCGGCGGTAGCGCACCCCGAAAAGAAAGCCCCCTCCCCGCATCGATGCCGTGATCCCGGACGCGTTGACCGTCCCGGCCACGCCCGCGTAATCACCTGCATGCTTACCACCTCATCCAGCCGGTTCGACGTCGTGGTCGTCGGCGGCGGCCATGCCGGCGTCGAGGCGGCCGCGGCGGCTGCGCGCTGCGGCGCCTGCACGGCCCTGGTCACTCACGACCCTGCCACGATCGGGGCAATGTCGTGCAATCCCGCCATCGGCGGGCTCGGCAAGGGCCATCTCGTGCGCGAGGTCGACGCCCTCGACGGCCTGATGGGCCGGGTCGCGGATGCGGCCGGTATCCAGTTCCGCCTGCTCAACCGCCGGAAGGGGCCGGCCGTGCGCGGACCCCGCACCCAGGCCGACCGCAAGCTCTACGCCGCCGCCATGCAGGCGGCCGTCGCCGAGACGGACGGGCTCACCGTGGTGGCGGGCGCCTGCGAGGACCTCGTCCGCGATCCGGCGGGGCAGCTCTCCGGCCTCGTGCTCGCGGATGGCCGGACGATCGCCTGCGCCGCCGTGGTGCTGACCACCGGCACCTTCCTGCGCGGGCTGATCCATATCGGCGAGCGCCAGATCCCGGCCGGCCGGGTCGGTGAGGCGCCAGCGATCGGGCTGGCCCAGACCCTCGACCGGCTCGGCCTGCGCCTGGGCCGGCTGAAGACAGGCACCCCGCCCCGCCTCGACGGCCGGACCATCGACTGGTCGGGCCTGGAGATGCAGGAGGCCGATGCCGAGCCGGTGCCATTCTCGACGCTGACCCAGAAGATCACCACGCCGCAGATCCGCTGCGGCATCACCCGGACCACCCAGGCGGTCCACGACCTGATCCGTGCCAACTTGCATCGCTCGCCGATGTATTCCGGTGGCATCGCTAGCCGGGGACCGCGCTACTGCCCGTCGATCGAGGACAAGGTGGTCCGCTTCGGCGACCGGGAAGGTCACCAGATCTTCCTCGAGCCGGAGGGGCTGGACGATCCGACGATCTATCCGAACGGCATCTCCACGGCCCTGCCGGAGGAGGTCCAGCGGGACATCATCCGGCTGATCCCGGGGCTCGAACGCGCCACGATCCTGCGGCCGGGCTACGCCATCGAGTACGATTACGTCGATCCGCGCGAGCTCGATGCCGGGCTCCAGATGAAGCGCCTGCCCGGCCTGTTCCTGGCCGGCCAGATCAACGGCACCACCGGTTACGAGGAGGCGGCGGGCCAGGGGCTGGTCGCCGGGCTCAACGCTGCCCGGTGCGCCGGCGGCGGCGACGTCGCGACCTTCGATCGGGCCGAATCCTATCTTGGGGTGATGATCGACGACCTCGTGACCCACGGGGTCAGCGAGCCGTACCGGATGTTCACCTCTCGGTCCGAGTACCGCCTGTCCCTGCGGGTGGACAATGCCGACGAGCGGCTGACGCCGCGGGGAATCGCGCTGGGCTGCGTCGGCCGACCGCGGGCCGATCACTTTTCGGTCTCGCAGACGGAGCTTCGAGAAGCGCGCAGCCTGCTCGATTCTCTGAGCCTCACGCCGAATCAGGCGGCCCTGCAGGGCATCGGCTTGAACCGCGACGGCATCCGTCGAAGCGCGTTCCAGTTGCTGGCCTATCCCGAGATCAGCTGGGGACAGCTCGCTGCGATCTGGCCGCAGCTCGCCGAGAAGTCGCCGCGCGTCGCCGACCGGCTGAAGACCGACGCGACCTACGCGGTCTATCTGGATCGGCAGAATGCCGACATCGCCGCCTTTCGGCGCGACGAAGCCGTGCGTCTGCCCGCTAGCCTCGACTATGCCGGGATCAGCGGCCTCTCGAACGAGATGCGGGTGAAGCTCGAGACCGTCCGGCCGGGCACCCTGGGTCAGGCGGCGCGGATCGAGGGCGTGACCCCGGCCGCCCTCACCCTCCTGGCCGCCCATGCGCGGCGGGCCGCACCTGCTGCCGACCGCCGCGCCCCATGAGCGATCCGGACCGCGCCCGCGTTCTCGCCGCCTCCGGTGTTTCACGTGAAACAGCCGCGCTGCTCGACCTTTACGTCGCCCAGCTCCGGCGCTGGCAGCCGATCAAGAACCTCGTCGGACCGGCGACCCTGACCGAGGTCTGGAGTCGCCATATCGATGATGCGCTCCAGCTCCTCGACCTCGTCCCCGAGGCCCGGACCTGGCTCGATCTCGGATCCGGTGCCGGCATCCCGGGCCTGATCCTCGCCATCGCGGGTCGCGACCGCGGCATCCAAGTCGATCTGGTCGAGAGCAACGCCCGCAAATGCGCCTTCCTCACCGAGACCGCCCGCCTCACCGGCGCGCCGGCCCGAGTGCGCAACGCCCGGATCGAGGCGGTGATCGGTGATTATCAGGGCGTCGACATCGTCTGCGCCCGCGCGCTCGCGCCCATGACGCAGCTCCTCGCCTGGACGGAGCCGCTGTTGAAAACGGGCACCACCGGACTGTTTCCGAAGGGCCGGGACGTGCAAGCTGAATTGACCCAGGCGGCCGCGCAGTGGAGAGTCGTTAACGACCTCGTGCCGAGCCGGACTGATTCCGAAGCCCGGATCGTGCGCGTCACTGCCCTCGCCGCCCCGAGCCATCGATGACCGAAGCGATCCTCGGCGATTCCGCCGACCGGTCCGTGGATCCGTCCAGCGATCCCGTCTTGCCCCCCGCCGAAAGATCGTCCGTGAGACATCCCCTGCGGATCCTGGCGCTCGCCAACCAGAAGGGCGGCGTCGGCAAGACCACCACGGCGATCAACCTCGGCACGGCCCTGGCGGCGATCGGCGAGGACGTGCTGGTCCTGGACCTCGATCCACAGGGCAACGCCTCCACGGGGCTGGGCATCGACCGGGCCCGGCGCCAGGTCTCGACCTACGACGTCATGACAGGCGAGGCGACGCTGGCCGAGGCGGTGATCCCCACGGCGGTGCCGCGGCTGTCGATCGCACCCTCCACCATGGACCTCCTCGGCCTGGAGATGGAGCTGGCGACCCTGCCCGACCGGGCCCACCGGCTGCGCGGCGTGCTCAAGGATATCGGCCAGGCTCAGGGCCTGAACCGGATCAGCTACGTGCTGATCGATTGCCCGCCCTCGCTCAACCTGCTGACCATCAACGCGCTGGCCGCCGCCGACGCGGTGCTGGTGCCGCTACAATGCGAGTTCTTCGCCCTGGAGGGTTTGAGCCAGCTGCTGCGCACTGTTGAGCAGGTTCGGGGCGCCCTGAACCCGAAGCTCACCATCCAGGGCATCGTCCTGACGATGTTCGATCCGCGCAACAACCTCTCCGCCCAGGTGGTGGCGGATGTACGCGGTTTCATGGGCGACAAGGTCTACGAGACCGTGATCCCCCGCAATGTCCGCATCTCCGAGGCGCCGTCCCACGGCAAGCCGGCTTTGCTCTACGATTTGAAATGTGCCGGCAGCCAGGCGTATCTGCGCCTCGCGTCCGAGGTGATCCAGCGCGAAGGCCGGGTGCCGGCGGCGGCCTGATTGTGTGATCCCGGAAGATCGGGGATCGAGTGCGGAGCGTGACACGGGTGACAAGGATGGCGGAGGAGGGGGCACGACCCCGTCTCGGGCGCGGGCTCGCGGCGCTGATCGGTGATTTCGGCGATGTCGGGCAGGCGGCCAAGGCCGAGGGCAAGATCGAGCCGCAGCGCAAGGTCCCGGTGGAGTTCCTGCGCCCGAACCCGCGCAACCCCCGCCGCAGCTTCGGCGAGGCGGAACTCGCGGAGCTGGCGACCTCGATCACCCAGCGCGGCATCATCCAGCCGATCGTGGTGCGGCCGCTGGCCGACGTGCCGGGCGCGTTCGAGATCGTGGCGGGCGAGCGGCGCTGGCGCGCCTCCCAAAAGGCCGGGCTCGACGAAGTGCCGGTGGTGATCGTCGAGATCGACGATCGGGCCTCGCTGGAATTCGCCATCCTGGAGAACGTCCAGCGGGCCGATCTCAACCCGATCGAGGAGGCATCCGGCTACGAGCGCCTGATGCAGGACTTCGCCTACACCCAGAAGGAACTGGCCGAGATCCTGGGCAAGAGCCGCAGCCATCTCGCCAACACCCTGCGGCTGCTCAATCTGCCACCCTCCGTGCAGGACCGGGTCACCGCCGGGGAGCTCACCGCCGGCCATGCCCGCGCGCTCCTGGCGGTGCGCGATCCCGAGGCCCTGGCCCGCCGGGTCGTGGCCGAGGGCCTGTCGGTGCGCGAGGTCGAGGCAATGGCCGCCGCCGAGGCGGCGGAGGCTGCTGCCCCCGACACACCCCGCCCCGGTCGCCCGCGCCTCTCCGCCGAGCGCCCTGCCCCGGTGCGTGAGCTGGAATTGCGGATCCGCCGGGCCCTGGGGGTCGCGGTGGTCTACAAGCCCAAGGACGAGACCTCGGGCGAGATCCGCATCCGCTATGAGACGCAGGACGAGCTCGAGGGGCTACTCAACCGGTTCAAGGTCTCGGAGCCGGAGCAGGGCTGAGGAAGCTTTTCATGGGCTCCCAGCGCGTCAGCGGCCTCTGAGATCCCTCCTTCGATCAGGGTTGTCGCAGCCATAGGATGAACCCCCTTGTCATTCCGGGGCGCCGCAGTGAGCCCGGAATCCAGATCCGCCGACGAGGCCAGACCTTGATCTTTCGGCGGCTATGGATCCGGGGTTCCGCTGCGCAGCCCCGGGATGACAAGGCGGGTGATGGAGCGCTGCGACAATTCCCAACCGTGAGGCCAATCAAATCCCCTCTGTGAGGAGGGAACGCACGCCAGCGCGGGCCTACGCATCCTATCGAGCCAGCATCACCCCTAACGCCGCCGTCGGGCGCCCGCCTCGGCCACCCGCAGCAGTGCCGCGGAGGCTAGGGCGTGGGCCAGCTCCGGCTCGGCCCGTCGGCAGGCCAGGATCGCGTCCTGAAGGGCTTTTGCGGCCTGCCGCAAGGTTCCGGCAGGCCACGTGCCAAGCTGCCCCTCGATGCTGGCCTTGCGCTTGAAATGCAGCCCCCGCCACGAGGCCGCCATCAGGGCCGGGGTTTTGTCCGGATTGTCCAGGCGGGTGGCCAGCAGGGTCAGGGCATGCCGCAGGGCCGAGCCGAGCACCACGCCGGGATCGAGGCCCTCGTGCCGGAAGCGCCGATAATCGCGTTCTACCGCCTCCCGGCGGCCGTCGAAGGCGGCGTCGATCAGCGTGTTGAGGACGCTGGCGGCCACGTCGCTGGTGATGGCCTCGACATGGTCGAGGGTGACGACCTTGTCCCCTTGCCCCTCCCCGCCCGCGTAGAGGGCCAGCTTCTCGATCTCCATCAGGCTGGCCCGGCGGTCGCCGCCGAGGCTGCGGGCCAGGACCTCCCGGGCGGCCCGGTCGATGCGCAGGCCGCGCTCCTGCAAAGTGCGCTCGATCAGGTCCGAGAGCGTGCGCTCGTCGTCGGCGTAGCAGGGGATCGCCAGAGCCTTGGGCGAGCGCTCGCAGAGAACGCGCATCGGGTTGTTCTTGGCGAGGTCGCCGCCCTCCACCACGATCCGCGCATCGGCCACCGCGGCGCCGAGCACCGCCTCGACCGCCGGCGCGTAGTTGCGGCTGCCCGGCCGCACCCAGATCGACCGGCGGCCGCCGAATAGGCCCATCGTGCCGGCCTCGTCGCAGAGCCGGCCGGGATCGGAGGCGAGGCTGTCGCCGTCGATCCGCACCAGCGCGAAGGGGTCGGACGGGTCGGTGACGAAATCCTCGGCGAGTTTTCGTGCACGTTCGGTGACCAGGCCGGTATCCGGCCCGTAGACCAGGATCACCGGGATACGCGGATCGGGCCCGCGCCGGATCAGGCCCTCGATCTCGCCCGCTTTGACCGCCGTCAAAGCCGGCTCACGGCTTGGTCGACAGCACGGCGGCCAAGCGCGTCTTGATCTGGTCCGCCAGGACACTGGCGAGACGGATTTCGGCGTCGCGCGCCGCCCGCTGGCTGGCGAAGCGCTGGACCGAGCGGTCGTAGGTCGCGGTCGAGGTCGCCACGCCCTCGGAATAGACCTTGGTGCCGGCCATGTCCTCCAGGCTGTACTTGATGTTGGCGACCAGCGTGCCGGCCTCGGCGCGGCCGGTGGTGGAGGAGACGATCGGGGTCTGCACGATCTCGGAGCCCGAGAGCTTCAGCCGATAGCGCTTGCTCGCGGGCTGGCCCGATCCGTCGAGCTCGAAGATCAGTTCGCTGCGCAGGTAATGCCCGAGCCGCTCCTGGCCCTGGGCCATCCCGACATCGTCGACCTGCACGGAGGCGAGCAGCGCCTGCACGGTCTCGCCGGAGGCGGTCGGCCCGTAGAGCGGGCGGAAACAGGCCGACAGGTTCAGCGCCAGGCCGGCCACGCAGGCGAGGCGGCCGATCCGGCCCACCACCGATACTCCCGAACGCACCATCACGTCGCCGTTCCGCCCCGCTTCGTTGCAGCCACTCTTAGCGCGGACCCGGAGGGCCGCGCCATGAGCCTATGGGGCAACCGTTACGATTCCTCTGCGGCGAGAGCGTGGTCGCTCGGTTTCAGACCGTTGCCAGATAGCCCGAGACCGTGACGATCGACAGGATCGTCGAGACCAGCACCACCGTGGAGGTCAAGTCGGCCTCCCGGCGGTAGAACTCCGCCAGCATGAACGGCCCGGTCCCGGTGGGCAGGGCCGCCATCAGCACTGCGACGTGCAGCAGCAGCGGCGGCAGGTCGAACAGGTAGCGCCCGAGCCCGTAGGCGAGGGCCGGCTGCCCGACGAGCTTCAGGCCGACCAGCAGGGCGGCCGTCCGGGGCTGGGCGCTGCCGGGCCGGCGCTTCTGGGCCAGGAACAGGCCGAGCGCCACCAGGGCGCAGGGGGAGGCGGCCCCGCCGAGGAGCTTGAGAAATGTCTCGGCCGCTGCCGGTAGCGTGAGGCCGGCGCTCGGGACCAGGGCGCCGAGCGCCGGTGCCACCAGCAATGGGTTGCGGATTAGCGAGCGGCCGACCGCGCGCCAGACCGGGATGTTTGAACCGGCCTGCCCGGACCCGTGCGCTTCCCGCCGGAGCCCGGTCTCGATCAAGACGATCGCCACCGCGAACACCCCGCAGACCGTCAGGATCGCCGCCACGGTGGTGGGCGCCAGCGCCTCCGGCCCGAAGGCGACGAGTGCCAGAGGGAAGCCCATGAACCCGGTATTGGGATAGCCGGCATTGAGCCCGTCCACGGCGGCGTCGGAGAGCGGGTGCCCCTCCCCCCGCCGGATCAGCACCGTGAGCGCGAACACCGCCAGGCTGCTCACCCCGAAGGCGGCGATGAAGCCGGGCTTCCAGATCGCGCTCCAATGGGCATGCGCGGTCACGTCGAACAGCAGCGCCGGCAGCGCCAGGAACACCACGAAGCGGTTGAGTTCGGTGGTCGCCGCAGCGCCGAGCACGCCGATCCGCCGGGCCAGCCAGCCGGAAAAAATCAGCGCGAAGATCGGCAGCACGACCAGCAGGGTCGAGAGCATGGGCGGCCCGGGTCGGAGGACGAGGCTCCGGCCTTAAGCGGATCCCGCCCCGCCCTCCAGTGCTGGGGGCGGGGATCTGCCATGCCGGCCCCCGCCCCCGCGAAGCCGTTACCAGCGATAGATCAGGCTGCCGATCACCGTGGCGGGGGCGCCGCGATAGCAGAAGCCGGCCTGGCAGTTGTAGTAATCCCGGTCGAAGATGTTGAATGCGTTGATCTGCGCCCGGAAGCCTTTGTACTTCGGATCGAGCGCGGCGAAATCGTAGGCAACCAGCGCGTCGAACAGGGTCACGGTCGGGTTGCGGACCGTATTCTCGTCGTCGGCGAAGCTGTTGGCGTTGAACCGGATACCGCCGCCGACCGTCAATCCGCGCAGCGCCGAGGAGGGCGGGAACAGGTAGGTCAGGAACGACGCGAAGGTGTCCCCCGGGATGCCCGAGAGTCGGTTCCCGTCGATCGCCGCGCCGGTGACGACCGAGGTCTGCTTGACGAAGCGGAAATCGAGGTGGGTGTAGGCGACGGTCAGATTCGTCCCCGGCGCGAAGTTCGCTGTCGCCTCCATCTCGAAGCCGCGCGAGTTGACCTCACCGGTCGCCACTTGGTTGGCGAAGTTCGTGGGATCCTGACGCAGAATGCTGGTCTGGTTGATATCAAAGCCCGCGATGGCGGCGCTGATGTTGGTACCTGGGATGAGGTACTTCACGCCTGCTTCGATCTGATCGCCGGTGGCGGGCCTGTAGGGGCGACCCGTAACGACGTTGACGCCGACCTGCGGGGTGAAAGTCGTGGCGTAGCTGGCATAGGGTACGATGCCGGGCGCGAGCTCGTAGTTCAGACCGGCGCGGTACGTGAAAGCGCTGTCGTTCTGGCTCTGCGGCCCGCGACGACGCCCCGGGTTACGCTCGCCGTGTCGGAGGCGACCCAATCCTGCCGTCCGGTCAGCGTCAGAACGAATCTCCCCCACTTCGCCTGTTCCTGGACGTAGACGCCGACCTGATCTTGCGCCTGGCGGGACGAGCGGTCGATGGTCGGCCGGGTGATCGGCTGTCGGCCGTAGTTCAGGGTGAGCAGGTTGAGGTCGGGCGCCACGCCGAAACCGGCGACGCTCGAGAAGTCGTAGTGGTAATAGTCGATGCCGGTCAGCAGCGTATGGGCGATCGGCCCGGTCCGGAGGTGGCCCTCGAGCTGTGTGTCGACCGCGAATGAAGCCAGCGACTGCTTGAACAGGCCGGTGGACCGCTGCGCGCTGAGGCCCGTCACCGCGTCGACCTGCGTGTACGAGAAGTTGGCGTCGACGCTGGAATAGCGGAAGTTCTGCCGCAGGATCAGGTCCGGCGAGAACACGTGCTCGAAGGCATAGCCGATCCGGTGCTGATCGGTCCGGTAAGTGTTGAGGGCGCCGTCACCCGAATAGATCCGCGACACACGGAAACCCGGGAAGTTGTAGAAGCTGGCATTGCCCGGGACGTTCGATTCCTGGAATTCCGTGAGCAGCGTGAAGGTCGTGTCGGCCGAGGGCCGCCACGTGAAGGCGGGGGCGATGGTGAACCGGTCATCCCGAACGCCGGGGCCGGGCAGGAATGTGTCGGACTGGCGGGCGACACCGGTAAGCCGATAGGCCATCGTTCCGTCCGATCCCTCGACCGGGCCGCCGATGTCGAAGTTGCCCTGGTAGCGGTCGAAGCTACCACCCTGGAACCACGCCTCACCGAACTGGGCGAAGACCGGGCGCTTGCTGGTCACGTCGACGATGCCGCCGGGAGAGCCGAGGCCGTAGAGCCCGGAGGCCGGCCCCCGCAGGATGGTCAGCGCCTCGGCGCCGTAGGGCTCGATGCGGGGGACAGCGAAGCCGACGCCCGTCTGGCGCAGGCCGTCGCGGAAGATACCATCGTAGGTCTCGGCGAAGCCGCGGATGTAGAACGAGTCCGCGCGGGGGTCGAAGCCGAAGACGTTGCTCGACACGCCCGGCGTGTAGGCCAGCGCCTCGTTCAGGCTCTGCACGTTGCGGTCGTTGAGCTGCTCACGGGTGACAACCGAGACCGATTGCGGAGTCTCGATCAGCGGTGTGTTGGTCTTGGTCGCGGTGGGGCTCACGCGCGCGACGTAGCCGGTGATCCCGGAGGGGCCGCCGCCGCCGCCGCTGGTGGCCGCGCTGTTGCCGTCGCCGCCGCTGACATTGGCGCCCCCGAAGCCAGCTCCGGCCGGGACCGTGGAGGCGGGTCGGGTGGCCTCCACGGAGATCTCGTTGAGCTGCACGGCACCCTGCGCAGCGGCCTGGGACGTGACGGCGGCGGTGGCCAGAGCCGTGGCGGTGGCAAGCAACCCGAGGCGGGTGGAACGCATGGACGTGGAACCCTGAGATGCGCCGTTCCTTGGCGCTTCCATCACAGGATCAACCGTTCACGGGCTCTCGATCAAGCGGAAAACGTGTTTTAAATCACACACTTAGAAGTCTTCAAATCTGACATTATTCGTATTCAAAACTCTAGCGGAGGCTCCCGCAGGGCATCGGCCTCGCGGGTGCAAACAGCCTGGTCGGGGGCCGCACCGCCAGCGGAGAGGGCGCCTCGCAGTTCGGTCCGGGCCTTGTCCAGATCGGCCCGGAAGCCTGGATCGCCCATCAGCGTGGCGAGGACCGAGGAGCCGGTGATCCGCCCGGCCGCGACGTCGCTGAGCCAGTGCACGCCGCAGACGACACGGCTCTCGCCGTAGGCCCGGCCCCGGGCCAGGATCGCGGTGGCTTTCTCGGGTACCAGGGAGGCCAGGATCAGCGCGTAGGCCCAGCCCTGGGTGGCGTGCCCGGACGGGTAGCTGAAGCTGTCGGTGAGCGCCTGAGTCCGCTGGACGCAGATCGGCGCCTCGTTGCCCACGAATGGGCGAAGCCGGCGGTAATGCACCTTCGGCCCCCGCGTCGCCCGGGCGAGGTCGAGCCGGGTGCGTTCCAGGAGGTTGAGCACCGCCGGCACCCGGGCCTGGTCGATCCGGGTGCCGAGCACGCAGGCGAAGTTGTCGAGCACCGCGGACGCGCCCTCGGACACGTCGTTGGCGGCGATCTCCCAGCGGGCGCTGCCCTTCAGGGCGCGGGTGCCGACGAAGGCCGCCCGGTCGGCCTTGTCGAGGGGCGCATCATGGGCCGGTGGTGGTGGCAGGATCTGGATCGCATCGGGGCCCGCCGTCTCGGCCAGATAGGGTTTCACCGCCGGCTTGCCGGGCTTGAGCGTGTCGGCCCCCAACGATGGCGCCGCTTGCGGGTTCGCCGGTGCGGGGTGGGGCGTGTCCTCGGCGCGAACCGGAGTCGCGGCGATCAGGACGGCAAGGGCCGGCAGGGAGAGGGTGCGCAGCATCGGATCCGTAGCGGTTCGGGCGAAGGGGCGAGGACGAGGCGGGCCGCACCCGCAGACAAACGAACGGCTTGGCCGGACGGTTCAGTCCGTGCACAGGCCTCCGATCCTGTCCAGGGGCTCCCGTGACGGATGACAGACGGTTGACCCGGGCTGCCCGCCGCGCGAACGCTATGGCGTTTCCTTCCGGCTTCCCGACCGCATGGCCCAGCCCCTCGATCGCGCCCGCCTCCTGGAGGCCTTCGAAGCGCTCGGTGCCGACCTCGCTGAGCATGGGCGCTTCGTCGAACTCGCCGTCTATGGCGGCGGCGCGCTGATGCTGCAATTCGCATGGCGACGCGCCACTGAGGATGTCGATGCGGTTGTGCGGGCCGGCTACGACGAGGCGGCGCTCGCGCCTTCGGTGATCCGGGTCGCCGCGCGGATGGGGCTGGAGGCGGACTGGCTCAACGATGCCGTCGGCATGTTCACCCCGCTTGAGGAGGACGAAACCCTGTTCGCCGTGTCCGGCACGTATCCCACCGGTGGGACACCAGGACTTCGGACCGTCCTGGCTAGCCCTCCCTACCTCCTGGCGATGAAGTTGCACGCCTTGCAGAGCCTCGACCGCGGAGACCGGGACCTGAACGACGCGCGCGCCCTCGCGGCTCACCTGGGCTTAAGCGATGTGCAGGCGCTTGAGCGCCTCTATCGCTCGATCTATGGCGAGGACCCGTCGCCCGAGGTGCGAACTCGGTTTCCTGCGGTCATCAAGTCGGTGCCATGAGACCGCATTCCCTGGCGGAAGTCGTCGCGCGGGCGCGGGAGGACAGGGATTGGGAGCACCATCTGCGCGACTTCCTCGACGCCTTCTACGCCGCCGACGGCGACGTCACGCGGCAGGCGGGGTTCATCGCCGATGAGCCGGGTTTGCTCGGGCTTCCGGAGGCCGATGCGTTCCTGGGCGGGGCCGGGGAGCATCTGGCGCGGCGCTGGGGTTTGCGAATGCCCGCTTGGGTCCGGGCGGAGAGCCGGTATCTGACGACCGCCCTGTTCGTGCCCGACGACAAGGTCCTGCGGGGCTATCTCTTGTGCGTCAGCCCGGTGTCGTTCCGGACGCGGCTGATCTTCACCGGGCCGGACCCGCTCCAGCGCGCCCGCTTCCCCTACCATCGGGGCGTGATCACGATGCCGCCGGAACATGGGTTCCCAAACGCGGAGCCCTGATGAGGCCAGGGCTCCACCCTGGACCCGCAAAAGGTCCCGGACCTTTTGAATCCAGAAATTTGCCGGCTAAACTGCTCGGATCGCGGCCGCCACCGCGGTGGGGAACTCCTCGTGCGGGCTGAGCGCCCCAGGGATCGCGACGCTCGTGACCTGACCTTGGGCAATCAGCGCGTCCATCTCGGCACCCGAGCGGCGCGGAGCCTTCTCGGGGCGCAGCACCAGGGTCGGCGGCAGGCCG
>Ga0182230_1000008_pt1 | contig 26808 bp, 17 predicted proteins | sample G6R1MG_28_FD_128384 | JGI IMG/M metagenome (GOLD analysis project Ga0182230, IMG submission 128384) | Miscanthus phyllosphere microbial communities from Michigan, USA - G6R1_NF_07NOV2016_LD1 MG | ecosystem: Host-associated > Plants > Phyllosphere > Phylloplane/Leaf | place: USA: Michigan...
CAGTTGCCCGGACGCCATCGCGACGATAGCCCCACCGACTGGGCCGGCGGAGGCCACCGAGGCCCCCGGGACGTTGGCCAGAAGGCCGTGGGCTGGATCGGCGTTCAGCCGCGCGGCGGCGATCACCGCGCCCGCGGCGTCGGTCACGGAGAGCGGGTGATCATGGACCGGAGCTGGGACCGACGAGCCGGCACCACCACTCGGTCCGGTCCCCACCGGTACTGAACCGGTCGCGGGCGGATCCGGTGGCGCCGCGTCGGCGCTGGCCAAACGGATGACCACATCTTGTGTGGCGACGCCGCCATGGTGGTCGTCAACCCCGATCGTCGCGGTCACAACGGCCGTCTGACCGGCGCCGAGGAAGGCGAACGCGGCGTCCGCGAGATCGTAGCTCCAAGAGATCGAGCCCGCGTTCGCGATCGGGCCGGACGCCCCGATACTGAAGCCGCGCTCCAGCACCGCGGTTTGCGCGGCTGTGAGGTTCAGGGCGTGGCCCGAGGCATCGAGCGCGCTGATCGTCTGCGCCAAGACCGAGGCCGTCGGACGATCCGTGAGGTCGGGGTCGGTGAAGTGCAGGCTGCCCGAGGCGTGCTCGACCCCGGATCCCGTCGGGGTCCTCAGGCTCAAGGAGGCTCCAGGCGTCGCCACCCCGTCGAACACCGGGGCATCGTTCACCCCGGTCACGGTCAGGGCGAGCGTGGCCGTAGCGGTGTGCCCGAGCGGATCTCGGGCCGTGTAGGCGAAGCTGTCGACCCCGATCCCGCCGGCCGCCAACGCGGCGGCATGATCGGCGCGATAGCTGTAGCTGCCGTCGCCCAACACCGTCAGGGTGCCGTACTGGCCGGCGAGGGTCAGCGGACCCGACGCCATCGCCACGATGGCCCCGCCGACGAGGCCGACTGAAGCCACCGAGGCCCCCGGGACGTTGGCCAGAAGGCCGTGCGCGGTATCGGTGTTCAACCGCGCGGCGGCGATCACCGCGCCCGTGACGTCGGCCACGGAGAGCGGATGATCGGGGATCGGGGCTGGGACCGATGATCCGAGACCCGAGCCGCCAGCCGTCCCCACCGGCACCGAACCGGTGACGGACGGATCGGATGGCTCCGACCCCACGACCGACGTGGCAGCCCCCGACGGGACCGCGTCGCCGTTCGACGATGGTGTCGAGCCGGAGGAGGGGGTGTGGGCCTCCGCCGGCAGCGGTTGTATCACGGATCGAACTTGGACGACCGCTTGCGACTCCGGGACCGCGAGCGGCGTCCGCTCCAGGGCTGGAACGACCGCCGCCGGAGCCTCGATCTGTGGAGACCCGACCGCTTCATTGCCGGCGCCGGGGCCACCGGCGTGCGTGGAGGTATGGGGGTCCGGCGCCGGCTGCATCGGTACCTGAACGACGGCGGCCGTCGAATGTATCGCGGCTTCTTGCAGGGTCGTGACGCTTGTTGGAACAGCCGCATCCTGGGCCCTCGCGCTCTGCGCGTCCGCGGAAGCGAGGACAGATGTCGCAGTCGGAGGCGCGGCTTGAGAATGGTCGCCGGGCGATCCCTGCGGTGCGGGCGCGGCCGGAAGCGGCGTAGTCGTCGGGGGCGCGACGAGGTTCGGGGGACTCGACGACCCTGCGGCCGGGGCGTGGGTCTGCGTCGGGGTCGAGGTCGGGCTCGGCGCGGGGACGACGGGGTTCTGGACCCCGCTTGCGACGGTCGCGAAGACGCCCTTCAGAAACCCGGTCTCGTGATCGGTCTCGACCGCGGTCTTCGCGGCGGTGTTGATCGCGATCTGACCCTGCCCGTTCGGGGTCACGGTTGTGACCGTGGCGGGATCCGAGACGGTGAACAGGACGTGATTGGGATCGTCGCGGTCGAAGACATCGTAGCGCCCGGTATGCCCGTCGGGCTCCGTCATGACCGAGAACTTGACCGCCCCATGATCGCTGGCGATCTCGACGTGCACCGCCGTCCCGCGAATGCCCATCGTGGCGGACGGGGTGGCAACCTTCATGTCGCCCGACTTCGCGGTCTGACCGGCGACGAAGGTGATGATGCCTTGGACAAGGCTGAACAGGGCGTTGTTTCCGGTCGCGCCAGGCTGGAAGGTCATGCCATCGACGACCATCCGGGATTCGCCGTCGAGGTTGAACGCGGTCCCATCGACGAAGATGAGCCCCAGCTTGCCGCCGTCATCCGTCTGGACGACGTCGCCCTTGAAGATCGGGTCGCCCGGGTGCAGCACAACCGTGACGCCGTTGCGTAGCGCGGAGGCGCCGCCGCTGGCACTCTCGACCCGGCCGATCGCCCGCGGCGCCTCCGGGGCGTTCTCGGCGGCCACCCGAGCCTCCTGGGCGCCGACGAGGGAGGCGATCAGCGCGTCCGGGAGCAGAGCGCCGTCCGGAGAGCGCAACACGGGACGAGTGGTGGCGTCGAAGTAGTCGTGGATCACGACGCGGTGGTGTGCGTCCGACACGACGAGATCCGATTGGACACGCGCATAGTGCCCTTGAAACAGGAGTTCGGCATCGACCACGATGTCCGAACCGCCGCCAGCGGGGTGCTCGACGACGCTGACCAGACCGAAGGCTCCGGACGATCGGGATAGATCGGTCGGATCGTGTGTCGGCAGCATCGACGCCTCGGAACTTCGGCGACGGGAATGGCCGCCGCATGGCACTCTGCCTCGCGCTGCTTAAGGATCCGGTGACGGTGCAGGCGAATCTCGAGGCGGGTCTTCGGGATTTCGGCTCGATTCAAGCCGCTCGGTTCAGGACCAAGTCGCTGTCGCCGGCGTCCAACCGGCCGGCGTGGAACGCCGCCAACGGATCCTGGGGATCGTCGGTGTGAACTCGGCGCATCTGGTCGGATGCACCGGGATCCCGGCGTGCGAGCGCCTCGAACGCAGCATCGTACCGATCGAAATGGGCGGTATTCGCAGCGGTTGGGACGACCACGGTATAGATCTCGGTCGCCGCAGCCTTGCCCTTCAGGATGATCCCGCCGACCGCGCGGAAGCGCAGGCCGGTGACCTCACCGGTTCGCTCGACGGTCGCCTGAGAGACGCAGATCGACGTGCCGAAGCGCTTGTTGATCGCTTCCAGCCGTGCCGCCGTATTGATGGCATCACCATGGGCCGTGTAGTCGAAGCGGCGAGCGCCCCCGAAGTTGCCCACTACCGCCGGGCCGGTGTTCACGCCGATCCGCGTCACGCCGAAGCCGCTCGTGTGCTGCGCCGCGAAGCCGCGCGCGAACGCATCGATCTCGAGGGCGCACGCGACCGCCCGGGACGCGTGGTCGGGTTGATCGAGCGGCGCGTTGAACATCACGTGGACGGCGTCGCCCACGATCTTGTCGATCGTGCCACCGTGACGAAAGGCGACGGCACACACACCGTCGAGATACGCGTTCAGGGCTCCCACCAGTTCGGACGGCTCGGAGCGCTCGGTAAAGCTCGTGAACCCTTCGACGTCGGTGAACAGGAACGTCATCTCCCGCTCCTCCCCACCCAGTCGTAGCCCAGAGGGGTCGCGCGCCAGGGTCTCTACGAGGTCGGGGGACAAGTATTGCTTGAAGGCCGTCCGCAACGCGCGCGCCTCGCGCTCCGCGACGTAGTGACGGGTCAGGGCGGCGGTCACGAAGGCCAGGGGGGGCAAACCCAGCATGAGGCTGGCATCGACGAGCACACCGCATCGATACGCGACCCACGCGAAGCTGGCCGCTCCCAGGACAACTGCGGCGAGGAGGCCGACGGACCAGCGCAGGCGCGCGACCGCGACGAGGGTCGCCGCCGCCACGGCGATCGCGACCGCGAGGAACGTCTCGACCGACCCCGCCCAGTATGGACGAACCAGGATGTCTCCGCGCAGGATCTGCTCGATGGCACCCGCGTGTATGTTTACCCCCGGTTCGAAGCCGTCGAACGGCGTCGCACGCCGATCGACCAGACCCAGGGCGCTCGCCCCGACGAGGACGATCCGTCCGGCGATCCGTTGGCGCAGCGCCTCCCGCTTTCCCGGGTCGTGCTTCGCTGCAAGGACCTGCGCGGCCGACACGGTCGAGCGCTCGCCCCGCTCGGAAAAGCGTAGTCGCATCGAGCCGTCGGCTTCCAACGGGATCCTTCGGCCCGCGAACTCGAGATCATAACCGACGATCGCACCGCTCATGCCGGCGGATCGCACGCCCCTCAATAGGACCAGGGGCGATTGCGCGTGGGCGAGGCGAAGGACGGACAACACCAGCGAGGGTATCGGCGCATCCTCCAGCTTGAGGACGAGCGGCATGCGCCGGATGATCTCGTCGGTCTCCCCGGCGACCATGAAGCTCCCCTGGTCGGCGGCCGCCTGCTCGAGCGCCGGCAGGTTCCGGATCGCACCGCGATACGGCGGGAGCGCCTCGAGTTGGGCCGCGTCCTGACGGAGGAGGCCACCTGCCTTCGGTCGCCCGGCTCCGTTCGGGTCCCGGATCAGACCGAAGCCGGCGACGACGCGACCGCGGGCGAACACACGGGCCAGAACGTCGTCGTTGTCCGGCAGCGGTCGACCGGTCGCGCCGTCGGACCGCACCACGGCGAGACCGAGCCGGGAGGTCCAGTCCGCCGCGAGGCGACGGGGGGATGTGCGATCGGCCTCCGAGAAGACGATGTCGAGCCCGATCGCACGGGCGTCGCTGTCCTGCAGGACCTCGATCAGTTCCGCCACGGTATCGCGCGGCCACGGCCATTGACCGATCTGAGCCAGCGACGCGTCATCGATGTCGATCACGACGACGTCGTCCCGGCCGCCATCGGAGAGCGGGCGACCGGCCCCCCTCTGGAGCGTGTCGAAGGCCAGCGCCTGCAACCGGAGAAACGGGGTCGGATAGGCGGCGCGTGCTCCAAGTACGGCGAACGTCACCGCCAGCGCGGCGAGCAGCGGCGACATCCGCCGGATCCCGGGTCCTCCGCCCGACCAGAGGCGAACTTTGGAAAAGAGTCGTTGCGGCATCCCTGGCACCGTCGATGATATGGGATCGTTTGGCCCAGGCGGAGTGATCATTCGCCTGGATGGGCGAGGATCATCCGACGCGCACGATCGCCTTAGTCCTCGTCCGGGACGATCAGGCCGGCGAGCAGGATCCGTTGCAGGGACCGCAGTCCGATGCGCCGATGCTGTGAGCCGGCGACCATCTGTCGAGGATGCTTGCGAGGCTTGGCGGCATCGGAGGTCGCCGTCGCAGCCTCTGTGCCGCCCCCGGCACCCGACCGATCGACCGTCCGTGGAATGCTGACGTGAACGACGGGCAGGCAACCGATGCAGATCGAGCGGATGATTCGCTCGGCGGAAACCTGCTGGCGCGCCTGGAACGCATCCATCCGCGCCTGAGCAACTCGATTTGCCTCCGTGAGCCCTGCGCGCTCGATGGCACTCGCGCACCACCCGACCTTGTTACCGAGGAACGCGGTGAGGGCGAAGACGGTGAGCAACGCCGTCGCTCGGGGGAATGGAATACGGAACATGGAGCCGATTCATCGAGATAGGACCCTATTTCGTCCCTGAACCGAGATTTTCACAACACGGTTAATAGTCCCTTGATCTTTGTTACCCACCACCGGAACGGGTCGACGAGGGTCGTCGGCGGGCCGAATTTCGAGGTGGGCCGGTGTCTAAATCGCATGTCGCCTGTGAAGTCTCCGGAGCGCTCAGGCGCTGTCGCGCGGGCTTCCTCGGCGTCGCGCTGCTGAGCGGTCTCATCAATCTGCTCATGCTGACCGGCTCCTTCTTCATGTTGGAAGTCTACGATCGGGTGCTGCCGAGCCGTTCGCTGCCGACACTGGTTGGTCTGATCGCGCTCGCCTTGCTCCTCTATGCGTTCCAGGGCGGGTTGGAGATCCTGCGCGGCCGCATCCTGGCTCGTACCGGTGCGTTGCTCGATCAAGCTCTGGGGCGGCGCATCCTCGAACTCATTCTCCGCGCGCCCCTCAGGTCACCGCCGGGCGCGGCCCCAACGGACGCGTCGACGCTCGGGGAAGGCCTCCTGCCGCTGCGCGATCTCGATACGCTGCGCGCCTTCCTGAGCGGATCGGGTCCCGGCGCCCTGTTCGATCTCCCGTGGATACCGGTGTACCTCGCCATCTGTTTCCTGTTCCATCCCCTGATCGGCGCTGCAGCGCTGGCGATGAGTGCGGCGCTCGCCGCCATCGCCGTGCTGTCGGAGCACGCGACCCGCGATCCTCTCCGGGCCTCGACCGCGCACGGTGCCACCCGCCTCGGACTCGCCGAAGCCGCGCGGAGAAACGCCGAAGCTGTGGCCGCGCTCGGAATGCGGGAGCGTCTCATAGTCCGGTGGTGCTCCGCCAATAGGGGTTACGGCGATACGGTGCTGGCGACCTCCGATACGACCGGCCTCCTCAGCAACGTCGCACGGACGCTTCGCACGGCCTTGCAATCGGGCGTTCTGGCGATCGGCGCTTGGCTCGTCATCCGCGGAGAGGCGACCGGCGGGATCATCGTCGCCGCCTCGATCCTCGTCTCACGAGCGCTGGCCCCGGCAGAACTCACGATCGCCAACTGGAAGGGCTTCGTCGCGGCTCGGCAAGCCTGGGGACGGCTCGCCGCCGGATTGGCCCGCGTTCCCCCGGAGGCTCTTCCGCACCGTCTACCCGCCCCAGCGGCCAGCCTGTCCGTCGAGGACGTGAGCCTCGTACTGCCCGGAAACGGGCGCTGTGTGATCCAGGGCGCGACCTTTTCGGTGGGGGCGGGACAGGGCTTGGGCATCATCGGTCCGTCCGCGTCCGGCAAGTCGTCGCTGGCACGGGCCCTCGTCGGCGTCTGGCCGCCGATGCGCGGAGCCGTCCGGCTCGACGGTGCGAGTCTGGATCAATGGACGAGCGCAAGCCTCGGGCAGCACCTCGGCTATCTCTCTCAAGAGGTCGCGTTGTTTGCAGGTACGATCGCCGAGAACATCGCCCGGTTCGAGCCGGATGCGCCGCCAGAGGCGGTGGTCGCTGCCGCGCGTGCAGGCGGTGTCCACGAGCTGATCCTACGCCTCCCGCGCGGCTACGATACCGCGCTCGGGGAGGGGGGGGCGGGTCTGTCGGCCGGACAACGCCAGCGCATCGGCTTGGCGCGGGCGCTCTACCGCGACCCGTTTCTGGTGGTCCTCGACGAACCCAACGCCAATCTCGACGCCGAGGGAGAGCTCGCGTTGACCCGCGCCATCCTCGGGGTGCGCCTGCGCGGCGGAATCTGCATCGTCGTCGCCCATCGCCCCTCGGCGCTGGCCGGCGTCGACATGGTGCTCGCGGTAGCCGACGGACGCGTACGGGCGTTCGGGCCCAAGGATCAAGTGCTCGCGCGCGTCCTGCATCAGGGTCCGGCTCCCGACGAGACAACGCCGCTCCGGGAGGTCGCTTGATGAGCTTGGGATCCATCCTCGCACCCGAGATCCATCTCGGGGCACCACCCGAACCGGTCGACGTCACCGCCCGCTCGATCCGGGCCCATCTTCTCCTCGGCATCGGTCTGTCGCTGGCTCTCGTCCTCGGGATCGGCGGCTGGGCTTCCGTCACTCAGATCGCCGGCGCGGTGATCGCGCCGGGTCAAGTGGTGGTCGAAACGGATGTGAAGAAGGTCCAGCACCCGACCGGTGGGGTCGTCGGCGCGCTCTATGTCCAGGACGGCTCGCACGTGAAGGCCGGCGACGTGCTCGTGCGCCTCGACGAAACGCAGACACGCGCCAACCTGGATATCGTGCTCAAGGCGTTGGACGAGCTCACGGTGCGTCGGGCGCGCGACGAAGCCGAACGCGACGGCGCGCCGTCGCTCGCCATCCCGCCCGGCATCGCCGCGCGGGCGGCGAGCGAACCTGATGTAGCCCATCTACTCGAGGGTGAGACGCGGTTGTACAAGGCCCGCTTGGCTGGCCGCGAAGGGCAACGCGCTCAGATGCGGGAGCGCGTCAATCAGCTCCAGGAAGAGATCGCTGGGCTGATCGAGCAGACTGCCGCCAAGACGCGTGAGATCGCGCTTATCAAAGACGAGCTTGCAGGCGTTCGCAACCTCTACGCAAAGAATCTCGTCCCCCTGTCGCGCGTCACGGCGCTTGAACGGGACGCGACACGCTTGGAAGGGGAGCGGGGCCAGCTCACGGCCTCCACCGCGTCGGCCCGCGGGCGGATCGCCGAGACCGAGTTGCAGATCCTACAGATCGACGGCGACATGCGTACCGAGGTCGGCAAGGATCTGGGCGAGATCCGGGCGAAATGGTCGGAACTCGTCGAGAAGCGCGTCGCCGCCGAGGATCTGCTCAAACGCATCGAGCTGCGGGCACCGCAGGACGGAACCGTACACCAGATGAGTGTCCATACGGTCGGCGGCTTGGTGACGCCGAGCGAGCCCGCCATGTTGATCGTTCCCGACGCCGATCGGCTGCTGGTCGAAGCCCGCATCCAGCCGCATGACATCGACAGCGTCCATCTCGGTCAGCGGGTCTTGGTTCGCTTTCCCGCTTTCAACGCGCGTACAACCCCGGAGATCGACGGCGAGCTCACCCGCGTTTCCGCCGATATCAGCCAGGATGCCAAGACAGGCGCGAGCTTCTACACGGTACGCATCGCCCTCACCGCGGCCGATCTGGCACGCCTGGGCGGGGTGCGGCTCGTCCCCGGGATGCCGGCGGACGCCTATATCCAAAGCGGCGAGCGCTCGGCGCTGAGCTACCTGATCAAACCGCTCTCGGATCAAATCGCCAAGGCATGGCGCGAACGCTAGGGAACGGACGCCAACGAAGTTACCTCATCTCGCGGCCTGGAGAGAACCGGAACCGCGTCCGGGTCAGCTGGGGCCTCCAGCGCATGGTCCTGCACCGCTTCGCGCAGGACGTCTGCATCCCTGTGTCCGCGATCGAGTACGGCTGCGGACGCCTGGGTCCGGGATCGCCCACCGCTTCGGCTCGCAGACCACCCGATCCGCTCGGAGCCGGCCAACAGCCGTAGCGACTTGTATGAGCTGCCAGCGAAAAGAGATCTGGCGCCGCGACGCTCGTAGGAAGCGTCGCGGCGCCAGATCGATGGCCGGTCTGCGAGATCCGGGGAGAGACTGGGAGGATCGCTTCGCCCTGAGCTTGAAATATCGCAAGGCTGCTATGGCATCGATCTGTCCGGGCTGGTGTCGCTCGCGTCAGATCTTGGGCGGCTTGGGTGAGGTGGATGTGAGCTTCTCGCCCCTTGCCCGGTACGTCCGCCGGACCGTCTTAACTTGAGAGGGATCGACTCCGACCCTCGTAGGCGCCCAACCCGTCGCTGTGCGCTTGCGGGCGTAGTGGGATTGAGCGGTTCGCGTCGAGTTGTGTCCGAGAAACGCGGCGACGCCGGCCTCATCCATCACAACCTTGGCGCGTGCAGCGGCGATGTGGCGGGTCGTATAGGGGCTGATCTTCGCCCCCCGCAACGACGGCACCGCAATGGCTGCTTTCGCGGATGCCCACGAGCACAAATGCCGGATGCCCGCGGCGATCTTGACCCAAGTGCTGGTCTCCAGAGCCGCCTCGATCATCGCGAGCAGCTCTTTGACCATGGTGGCGAGATTGGGCGTGAGATCGCTCAACTCGAGGTGGCGGACCTCGCCGTTCGCACGCGAATTGGTGGCCTTGGCGTTCGTCACCACCAGCGTGGTTCCCTCCAGGCGGGCGGTCGACCATTCAGTCGGACGCAAGCCGAGTTCGGTACCGAGACAAAGCATGTGGCTGGCTAGACGAGCATACCGGTGCTGCGATTGCAGCAACACATTAGAGATCTCCCTCATCTCGGCGATGCTGGCCGACTTCCGCTTCCGCGCACTCGTTCTGCGTTTCGCGCCCTTGGCAGGCATGGGACGCGCCGGTTCGGCATTCAATCGTGCCAAAGCCGCGCTTGCCTCCTCGTAGGCATCCGGGTTTTTGCAGGCGTTCTCCAAAGCACAACGGATGGCGGCTCGATACACCCGGATCGTCGACGGTTTCCATCTGAAATCCGAACCTTGAAACCATTCGACGACTTTATCGAACGGAGTGTACTCGCCTGGCAGTCCGAGCTCCACCGCCGCCGTCCTCGCGAGATTATCGGCACGTTTGAGAAAATCCCGTTCCGTCTCCGGCGTACGGGTCTGGTTTTCACCGATCATTTTGGTCATCCCCCACGTTACTGCGACTGGCAGTAACGGCTGCCAGCAATGGCGGTCGTTTCAGATCCGCCTTGGACGAGGCTGGCAGAGGTTGACGAAAAACGCTCGGCTACCGCCGCCGATCGAGACCAAATCGCGCTAGCGCAACCGGAAGGTCCGCGTACCCGGTATGCTGGGCGCAGAATACGGCCCCGGATTCAGCGCAGATCGAGGCGATCCACGGCGACCTGCAGCTATCGTGCTCGCAACGAGGATCCCAGGGCAGGCGCTCGGCATGGAACGCGGCGCGGGCATGCTGGACATCGGTGGCTTGCACCTAGAGGGGAACGCTTCGGTCGTAGCGCTTCCTCGATCCACGCAGGGTGGCCATTTGCGGAACCACCCCGGCATCGCACCCATCGTGGGTGCCGTTCGACGACGGCGGATCAGGAAACGCACGCAAGATGTCGTATTCGATCGTGCTGTCGGCGGCATCTTCGTTCGGTTCAGGTTCCCCGGGGGACGGGTCGGCATCGCATCCATTCTGGGTGCAATCCGCGAGAGTGCAGGCGATTTCCTGGGCGATGTGATCAGGCGAGGCGGGCACGTCCGTCTGAGCCGATAGCTGTTCAGGCATCGGGCAGACGGCCGTATCGGATCGACGAGGTCGACGCCGAGGCGTGTCCCCGACAGGCGAAGGCGCGGCGACAGCTATCGGGGCCGGAGCGTCATCCAAAGGCTTAGTCCCAGTAAGACCGGTTTCCGACTGGGGAAAAGCGGGGCGGATCGTACGAACGCGAGCGCCGTCGACTTTGCAGAGCGACCACGTGATGAATCCGCACGCGCGCAGAATTATGAGCGCGTTTTTGATGCTAATGGGAGCCAGACAGAGCCGAGCGCCGATATCGGCGTCATCAGCTGTGCACCCCTCCGTCGAGAATGCGACATCCGACGAAAGCAACCAGGCGACATGCTCGGCTGATCTCTTCACGTCCCGGTTGCGTATGATCGCCAGGGCCCAGGCGTCCGGTGTAAAAGCGGCGCGCGGTTCGTTCGGTGCGACGATCGACATCTTATAGCTCTCGACGTCCCCTTCCGGGACACAGCGAGGTTACGGCCGACCTTCGCAAAGCGCACCCAATTTGGGTGCGCGGGATTGGGGGGCTCCACCACGTCCCGATTTTCTGGTCGAGGAGCCGTCTTCACCCTTCGTGTGCTGCACCGAATCCTGCAAGCATCATCCGGGATCGCAACCGCAGCGGAAGCGGGGTCCGACCGTGTTGAGGTGTTCGAGATCTCAACGGGCAGGGCGCCAATAATTCGACGCGTGGCTTTCAAAGAAGGAGGTCCGAATGTTTTCCTGCTTGTCCACGGATCTGCGCGGGCGCGTCGCGGTAGCGACAGAAGCCACGCCGTGACCATTCGTCGAAGCGGTCGTGGGCGGGCCATACGCCGAAGTTCAGTCGCGCCTGCGGCCGCACGAAGCAGGTACCTGCAAAACGCTGGACGTGATCCGCCAGTCATTCTTCCGTTTCGCCCCGGCTGATGTTTGGGCATGAACGGTGCGGGTGCCGCGCCCTCGCGCCGACCTGAAGGCCGCCGGCATCGGCTACGGCTGCCACGCCTTCGACCTGAAGCTGCCGCGGGCACCCGAGGCCGTCCACACGATCGAGGTCCGTCGGTCGGCCGACGGTGCGGTGACCGGTAGACTGCGGATCCAGGCCGCGATCGCCGCAGCCGCCTGAGTCGATCCGATCCCGCGCAGCTCTGAGGACGATTGATGGCGCTGCGCGGACACCTCGACCGGCTCTCGCGCCGGCAGATGATCGGTTGGGCGCAGGACACCGCCGCTCCCGACACCCCCGTGAGCGTGTTCGTCTCGGTCGATGGCCGGGTGGTCGGCCGTTGCCTCGCCGACCGGCCCCGCGAGGATCTCGTGCGCGCAGGCATCGGCCACGGGCGGTATGGCTTCGATTTCGCGTTTCCCGCCGGCGCGCTGCCCGCGCTCGCCCGCTGCACGATCGCGGTGCGCCGTGAGGGCGATGGCGCCATGCTGCCTGGCTCGCCCAGATCCCTCGATCCGGTCGCCGTGTTCGATGAGGACCTTCAGGAACGGCTGGCATGCGCGCTGGCCGAGCCTGTCGATGAGACCGAGTTGGATCGACGCTTGGCCTTCCTGCTCGACCAGACGCAGCGGCTGCGCCGGGCTCGCGCCGAGCCGCACGGCGAGGGGACCGAGCGACAGTCCCGGCCCCGGGCCCTGGTCATCGATAGCGTGATGCCCTCGGCCGAGCGCGACGCGGGCTCGAACGCGATCCTGTCGCACATGCGCTCGCTGCGGCGGCTTGGGTATGCCGTCACCTTCGTGCCGACAGATCTTTGGGCCGATGGTGCGGCTCTCGAGGCTGAGGGCATCACCTGTTGCCTGCATCCGTGGTACGCCACGGTCGAAGAGGTGCTGCGCAGGAACGCCGGCGCCTTCGCGCTGGTGTACCTGCACCGGATCGACACCGCCGGGCGCTATAGCCAGCTCGCGCGCGATACGCAGCGCGGCGCGCGACTGGTCTACAGCGTCGCCGACCTGCACCACCTGCGTACCGCCCGACAGGCCGAGGTCGAGGGCCGCGTCGATCTGGCAGCCTATGCCGGGCACCTGCGCTTTCTGGAATTGACGGCCGCTGAGGCCGCGGATGCGGTGATCACGCACTCTGCGGTCGAGGCAGCGCTGCTGCGCCGGCGTGTTCCCGCTGAGCGGGTGCACGTCGTACCCTGGGCGGTGACATCGCGCCCGACCGCCGTACCGTTCGCGGAGCGGCGTGGGCTGGCCTTCATCGGTAGCTACCGGCACAGGCCCAACGTCGATGCGGCCCTGTTCCTGATCGAGGACGTGATGCCCGCGGTGGCGACGCTCGACCCGCGGATCCCGTGCCTGATGGTCGGCAGCGGCATGTCCGACAGCGTGCGGGCCTTGGCCGCGGTGCGACCCGGGGTCGAAGCGGTCGGACATGTGCCGGAGCTCGCGTCCGTGTTCGACCGGGTGCGGCTGACGGTGGCGCCGCTGGCCTACGGGGCGGGGGTGAAGGGCAAGGTGCTCGACAGCCTCGCTGCGGGGGTGCCGTGCGTGTGCACGCCGGCCGCTGCCGAGGGGCTGGGTCTGCCTGAACCGCTTGCGGGATTGGTGTCGGATACACCGGCGGGGTTGGCGCACGCGATCGCGGCGGTACACGGCGACGAGAAATTGAACAGAGCCTGCGGAGAGGCGGGGCTGGCCTACGTGGCCGAGCGGCTGAACGAGGGGCGGGTGGACGCACTGATGCAGGCCGCCATCGGTCGATCGATGGTCTGAACGCAGAAGATCCGCACTCGCAGGTCAAGGAGACGGGCCCTCACGCGACGACGCCGACAAGGCCGCACAATTCCGGGGGAGGGGGCCACGCTGCTCCATCGGCGTTCGGGTTGAGCCGGGGCGCTGCCGGGATCCTTGGGGGCAGACAGTCGATGAAGGTTGAGATGAGGCTCGTGCGGAGCCGCAGATCGGCGCGCCTAGACGGCACCATCCGGCCGCACGTTGCCGCACACCGCGATGATCGTCTCACGCAGCTTCGAGGGCGCGAACGGTTTGATCAGACAGGCGTTCACGCCGGCCCGGCGTGCTGCCGGGAAGCAATCGGCTTGCGCCTGCGTCGTCATCATCACGAACGGCGTCTCGCGCAGAGCCGGATCGGTGCGCACGCGGCGCAACAGCTCGTACCCGGTCATCGGCAGCATGTTCCAGTCGGACAGCACCAAGCCGTAGCGCCGCTGGCGCAACCGTTCGAGTGCGGCCGTGCCATCGGCCGCCGTATCGATGTCGCGAAAGCCGAGCTGGCCGAGCACGGCGCGTACGACCTCGATGATCATCGGAACATCATCGACGACGAGGACGGGCGGAAAGCCGGAATAGGGCATGAACTCTCGAAGAATGCGCGCGGTCGAGACGGTGCGCTGACCCGGCGCATCGCCGTCCGTATCGGGTCCAATGTGGCGGGCAAGTCTTGTAGAAATCTGTACGCGGCGCCGACGGTTTGCAGTTGGGTCGCCGACCGTCGACGTTCGCGTGAACGGAGCGATCTGCCACTCTGGCATGTCCGGCTATGCCCACGGTCGCATGCCCGACAGTCCCGGATATCAGCAGCCCCGTCGCGATCGGAACAGTCCCCATGAAGCTCGGGTCGACATGCTTTTGCCGCGAGCGGATGTAAGTGCAAAGGCACGCAACCGTACTGAGGTCGCCGCTACCCGGCCGACTCTCGAAACCTCGCGGTCCGCCGGCGCCAGGGACTGATCCATGAACATGGAAATTCGGAAGGTCGGCGGACGGCCCATCGCCTCGGCTCAGAATCAAATGGCGATCGCGAAGGTCCTGCGGCAGTTGCCCAGTGTTCCCAGCTTCCGGGACCGGAAGAAGGGCGTCACATCCTACCAGAGCCACGTCAAAAGCGACCCCTGGATCCTGATCCTGTTCGTGGTCTGCTTCGTGGTGCCGACGCTGGCTGGTGCTCTGTATTATGGGATCATCGCATCGGATCGATACGTGACCGAGGTGAAGTTCGCCATCCGGCCGTCGGTCGGCACGGCCGATAAGGCGGCACCCGATGCGGTTGGGACCAGCGCCGGCGTGGTGAGTTCGACGATCGCGCAAGATACGCTGATCACCCAGGAGTACGTCCTGAGCCGACCGATGCTTGAGGAGATCGAGGCGCAACTCCCGATCCGCGAGTGGTTCGGCCGCGACAGCATCGATTTCGCGTCCCGCCTCGATCCCGAGAAGCCGATCGAGAAAGCCCTCCGCTACTGGAAGCGGCGGGTGTCCATCGATGTCGAATCGGCCTCGGGCATCATGGGTCTCACGGTAGAAGCCTTTGATCCCGACGAATCGCTGGCGATCACGCAAGCGATTTTGAACGACGCCGAGCATATGCTGGACAACCTCAGCATGAGGGCGCGCGAGGATGCCCTGGTCCAAAGCACGCGCGAGTTGAAGATCGCCGAGGATCGCGTCTCCAAGCTTGAGATCGCACAGACAGATCTGCGCAATCGCGAAGGTCTGCTCGACGCTCAGAAATCCAACGAGGCCAACCTGAAGCTCGTCTCGGAGCTGCGAGGTGCCCGCATCAACCTGGCCGTTCAGCTCTCGATCGGCCAGCGGGATCTAGGACCGGAATCTCGTCGGATCATAGATATCAAGCAGCAGATCAAGGATCTCGACGACAACATCAGTCGGATCGAGCGGCAAGCCACAGGTCAGGATCCGAACCAGAAGCGTCAGCTCGCGAGCGCGCTGACGCGCTTCGAGGCTCTCGAACACGAACGGAAGGAGGCGGTCAAATACGCGGAAGAGGTTCGGAAGGCGTCCGATCGAGCACGCATCCTGGTCGCTCGCCAGCCCCAGTTCTTCAATATGATCACCGAACCGGTTAAGGCAGGATCTGCCACGGAACCCCGTCGCATCTTGATGGTAAGCTTGGTCGCCGCAGGATCTGCCGTTCTGTTCGCTGCCGCGATGTTCGCCCGCAAAACGATGGCGAGCTGACTGAACCCAACGCGTCCGAGCTCACAGACTGCGCCCGCCGGTGGGCAGCAAGCCGCGCCGTGTAATGCTTGGCCTCTGACTCGATCGGAGGCGCAACCAGACGGATGGTCCCGGGCATCTTCGCTTCGGGCAACAAACTGTCGTCCGCCACGACGAGGGTACCCTGACATGCTGACCAGGCGAACGACCGTCGACGACGACCCTACCGGTCCCTGGGCTCCCCGCGATGTCGCGGCCATCGCAGGGCGTATGAGCAACTCGATGGGTGGTGGAAGGCCCGGTTGGGTTGCCCGGTTTGAGACGGGGCTCGGCGTCGGTGACGGCTTGGGTTCACGGCGATGGGAGGCCGCCTCGTGTTGCTGCCTCCGCTAACCATCCCTCCGCGAGCCAACCGATGCTGGCGATCAGGATCGACTGGCCTGTTCCGCCATGACGGCTGCCGCCGCCGTCAGCCCCCAACGAACGAGATCCTGGGCGTCCCGCGCCGTCTTAGCCTCCGCGTAGCATCGCAGTTCCGGGGCGTTGCCCGACGCCCGAAAATGAATCGATCGTCCGCCGTCCAGACCGATCCGGACACCATCCTGCTGATCCACCGTGCGCGACGACCCGATCGGCTGGAGGAACTCGGCTCTGAAGATCTCATCTCCAAGCCGTGCGAGAAATGCGCTGCTCCGTTCGGAAGGGGTATTGGGAAGGCGGTCGCTCGCCATCTCTCCCGCGTCGAGCGAGATCACGAGATCGGCCAACGTCGCACCGGCTACGCGCGCTGCCGCGAGCGTGGCCAGGATGGGCAGCATCGCGTCCCGCGTGGGCAGGGCGGGCAGGATCCGTCCAGCGATGGTGATGTCCGATCCCAGCAGGAAGCCGCCATTCGCCTCGAAGCCCGCAACGGCTCCCGCCCCCTCGGCCTTTGCCCGCTCCATGCCGGCGATGACGAAGGGCGAGCCCACCTTGGTACGCACGACCCGGCTGAAGCCACCGGACTGCTCGAGCGCCGAGCCGGCGGTGACCGGCACCACGACCGTATCGATGCCGAGGTAGCGGGCCGTGATGAGGCCGAGAACGTCGCCACGCACGATCCGCCCCGCCCCATCGGCCACTAGGGGTCGATCCGCATCGCCGTCGGACGTCACCAACGCGTCGTAATCGCCGGACGCCATGACCTCTGCGATGAAAGCGATGTCTTCGGGGCGGTGCGCCTCGGTATCGATTGGAACGAACGTGTTCGATCGGCCGATCGATACGGCGCTCGCACCGAAGCTCGCGAGCAGATCGGTCAGAAGGTCGCGCGCGACCGAGCTCTGTTGATAGACCGCGATGCGCACGCCCTTCAGGATCTCGGACGAGAAGGCGTCGCTGTAGCGTCGATGGTAGCGTTCGACGGCATCGGGCTCTGGGATGGCAGGGACCGGCGTCGGCACTTGGCCGACCGCCGTGACGTCCCCCAGAGCTTCCAGGATGGCGATCTCATCCCTCTTGGTGATCTCGCCGTCGGGCCGGTAGAATTTAAGACCGTTTCGGTCCTCGGGAATATGGCTGCCCGTGACCATCACGGCGTAGGCGCTGCGCCGCATCGCCTCGAGCGCGAGGGCAGGTGTTGGAAGGGCGCCGCAGTCGATCGCCGTGAAGCCGGATGCCGCAGCGGCGCTTGCCACCGTCGCGGCGATGCCCGGACTGCTGTCGCGCAGGTCGCGCCCGATCACGACCTCTCGACGGTCTCCGTCCGCCGAGACGGATCGGAAGAACGCGGCGGCGTAGGCGTAGCTCGGCCAGCCGACGAGATCCGTCACAAGGCCCCGCAAGCCACTCGTACCGAATTTCAAGCTGCTCACGGCGTTTCCATCTGCTCCGGCGCTGGGATGTGCTCCGACGACTGATGCCGCGAATCGCACGCCTTCACAACGCCTGAGGGCAGTGGGGAACCGGATGCGCAGATCGGTTCACCCCTCACGCGCGCACCAGATTGCCATCCCACTGTTCGCCGGGTGAGACGGTCGGTTGCCTCGGAGCGCAGAGATGATGGGTCCGCGTCGGCGACATTGCCGCCCTCAATTCTCGCGAACGCAATCAGCGCAGGCGAGCCGCGTCCACCAGCGCATACTCCATCACTAAATGAGCGATCGTCATAGGGTCATCTTGGCGGCCGGCGGCGGGTTCAGGCTTGGCATCGCTGCTGCCGCCGCCCTGCGGAGGGCAAAAGCCTCCATCGCCCGCTCATCCTCCTGGCATTCGGGCTCGGGCTGCATCGGGTGCCCTGGCAACTGTAAGATATCTTAGAGGATCCGCTCCAGGGCTCGGATCCATTCGGTCTCGGCTTTGCATGAATTGCGCCGGGACGCTTCGCACGAAGACCTTGTGCACACCTCGAGAGTAAATCGAGATTTAGATTGACCAAATTTCCTGCGTCGTCTCATGAGATCGGTCAACCTCACCGTTACCGCAAACATGGTCCGGCCGGGCCTTGAAGTATTTCGATGCTTACCGTCAGCTTGGCCGGAGCAGCGTTCACCAATATATAAAATCCAGCCTGCCCCGTGAGACTTCGATCCAAGGGGCGTGATCGGGGTCTATGCCTTCGATTTGACCATAATGACCAACGAGCGCTGAAACTAGATATTGGGATGCGCCAAAATTCCAAGTTTTTTTAAGTTTTCGTGACGTCGGTCGCGGAACCTCTCGACACGCATCTGTCACAATAGGCCTTAAACAGCACACCGATCAGCCGTCTCACGCGACGGTGAGGCCATGCCGTCGCCTCAACTGATCAGATTGTTCGTCGTTTTCCATATTTTAACTGCTTCGCAACACCGAAATCGAGTCTTTTCGACACAGGTATCGACCCTATCGAGACCGAATCATTGTTTTATAAGTTCTTGATAAGATAATTTCAACACAGATGTCATGTATTACATATCGTTAAATATTCATCTATCTTATATTAACAATTTCCATGTTGTTGAAGACTAGATGAGCACCTGGCAGCCCCCTCTTCATCGACGAACTCGTCCAAGGTGTTCTCCGTGCGCCTGATTTGTCGGCAAGCGTGAGGCGGCGGACCGCGTGCGGTGGCGTGCGAGCAATCCCGGTGAGGATGCGCGTCGGCGGAACGCGCTGAGATCGCCCATCGTCATCGCGTGCGTTCGGTCGCGGCGCCGTTTCGACATGCTCGCCGAGGCGTTCCGGATGCGCGGTTCCTGACGCGGCGTACCGCAGACACAAGCGGCCTCCCTCCACGCGCGGCCAGGCCTCCGTTAACGCTTTTGCGGGATACGGCTTGCCCGGCCGGGGATTTCTGCACCGCGGCGCTTCCCAACGGCCTTGGACCAGGCCAGGTTCATTGACGGCAGAACCGCCGCATGTGCCGAGCCGCCCTTTAGCAGAGGGCGGCCGGCACCGGTGTTAGCAGCACCGGCGTCGGCCTGACCACGATCCGTATCGATGAAGGATACCGACCCATGGCTGAGACCTTTCCTACCGGTGTTGTCCCGTCCGCGAAACCGCCCCGGGGCACGAAATCCGGGCTCCACTCCCTGCCCGTCCCGACAAAACGCATGATCGCCTGAGGCTCGCCCAACGCACCTGCCCGGTGCGGACGCGCCCTGTCCCGCTTTCCTGCAACCCAGATGCCCGATCGATGCCGGGGGGCCACGGCCCGCGGCACGACCCTGCCTGTCGTCCTGTCGCATCGCGGGGGACGCAGGCGGGCGGGCGTCACCTGGACGGACCCCCCTTATGCCCATCGTCGTCTCCCACCCGGCCGCCCACCGCGGCGTCCGGCATCGGATATCTGCGCGCGGCCAGCCCGCCCCCAGTCCGGAGCATCACACACGCATCACCGTCCCGCTCGGCAGCGCGGCTGCTGCCGGCTGCGGCTTCACCCACGCCGTGATCCCGCGGGCTTGCGGGAGCGAGTTGCTCACGGCCGCCGAGGCGGCGGTCGACGGCGCTCTCAGGGCGACCTTCGTGCCGGATCCTCTGCTCGGGCCCGGCCTGTCGCAGCTCGGGTCGGTGCTGGCCTCCGTGGTCAAACGCCATGGCGGCCTGATCGAGATGGCCATGACGGACGCCCTCGAGCGCAGCGGTCGCTACATCGTGCTCCGGGGTGTCGCGATGCCCATCACAAATCCCACCCAGGAACTGGTGCGCGCAAGCACCGTCGCGCAGCTCGGCGACATGTCGATCGCGCTCTCAGGACCCGTGGCCCAGACCGTGTTCCTCGACCTCGTCGTGGTCGATCGGCACGAGAGCCGTGCCATCATCGCCGAGGTCAAACGGGGTTCCGGCAAGAACGAGGCCAGAAAAGTCCATCAGGTCGAGTGGATTTTGCGCTGCGCTCAGGTCCAGGGCCGGGCCTTTCTGGCCAGTCTGGGCTTCGAGGTCGCGTCCGCGCGCGCTGTGCTGATCGATGTCTACGGACGTGCCGGCTACAGCGATGATCTGACGATCTCAGGTCCCGCAATCGACGGCTTGTTCGCGGTGCCGGTCACGGCCGCGGTCGAGGCCGTCACGGCGGTGCTTCAGCGCCGCCTGCGCGGCGCCGTCCCGGACCTGCTCACGGTCGCGCTGTCGAGCCTCGGCATCGGCGAGGACGACGCGCTCCCCCGTCGCCCCGAGCCGCCCGCGCTCTGATCGCATGCCTTGGCGCCGGCCGATGGCCCGGCGCGCCTTTCACCCCTCCGATCACCGCCGTGCCGTGCGCCTGTGCGCCGGTGCGCTCTCTGGATCTATCTTGATGAACTCAACTGCCCCCCCTGATGCCGGCAGACCCCGTACGCCCGTCGAGCCCGTGCCCCCTCTGACGTGGTGGCGCGTCCTCGCCCCCATGGTACTCGACCTGGACGCGCAACGCCGTCTACGGGCCGCTCTCCTGGATACGCCGCCGCTGCCCTCCTCCGACTGGGGGGCCGCCTGCAGAGCTGATCCGACCGCAGCGATCGGCGTCGCAATCAATGTTCTCGCCGAAGGCACGATCCTGCCGGAGCGTCTGGACCCGGCGATGTCGGCGATCCTGTTGTGCGCGGCGCTGGGGGACCCTGCGTGCATCGACCTGCTCGCACACGTGCTCGGGCGGCGGGCGCGGCGTCGGGCCGACCTCGGGGCCCTATGGCTCGCCAGGGCTTGGCGCTCCGCCGCGCGACGCGGCCCCGACCGCGTCACCGCTGTCTCCGGGCGCTGAAGGGGGCAAAGGATGGCTTTCTCGTCAAAACCGCCGATCCTGCAGGTCGATCCCAAGGCGGCACGGCGCCTGCTGCAGCCCATGTTGCCGCGGCGCCTGCGGGCCTGCCTCGACCCTACCCTGCGCATTCCCGCCGCCTGCATCGGCCTCGCCGTCGAGATCACCGCCCTCGCCCCCGAGGCCGAGGTGCCGGTCCAAGCCTGGAGCGCGGCGATCGCCGCATCGGGTGGCGACCTGTGGCACGATCATCGGTGGATCGCACCCCGATGCGCTCTGACCGGATTTCTCGACGCGTGGGCGGTCGAGCGCGACCAACCGGCGGCGCGGGCGCTTGCGGATATCGTGATGCTGCTCTCCTGCGGCGGTGATGACCGCGAGGCTGCCGCGCGTCTGGCTCGGCCGCTCTGGCTCGAATGCGACGCGATCTCAGGCCTCAGCCTGCAACTCTCCGGCCTCGCGGAGGCGCAGACGCGTCTCTCGCTCGGCCGGCCCTCCGAACCCGATGCCGACTCGGACGCCGACGTGATCGGCGCCACCGATCTCGCAACCGCCCTGCAGACGGCTTGGAGCGATGCGTTCGCGGACGCCCTGCTGGAACTCTCGGGTGAAGCCAGCACCGCGGCCGCGGCGGCGGCGGCGCTGGCCGCCGGCGCCCACGATCCGTTCGCCGACGGAGTACCGTTGGTCCGCGCGCTCGTGCCGGTCGGGCAGCGCATGATGCAGCCGCTGGCGGATCACGCGGCGACGCGAGAGCGGCGCAAGCGAAAAGCCGTCGAGGCCTCGCTCGCCCGCAGCGAGGCGCGCCACCGCGACAAGGCGACCACGGGTCGGGCGGAGGCGCCGGATGACGCTCTCAAATCCGAACTCTCGCCGGATGGGCACGTCATGGTCGTCCCGGTGGTCCAAGAGACCGGGACCGATCGCGGCAAGGGCGTCACCCGCGGCTACGAGCACATCATCGGCAAGCCGTTGCCTCTGACGCCGGTTCCGGATCTCGCGGCGGTGCGTGCGGCGTTGCTGTTCGAGTTCCCGTACGCCCGCGGCACCGTCGACCGGCTGCTCGCCGATCTGGTCGGTCGGACGCATGCGACGCTGCGTCCGACGCTCTTGGTCGGCCCGCCCGGCGCCGGTAAGAGCCGGCTCGGGACCCGGTTGGCCCATCATCTCGGGCTGGTGCTCTGGCGGGTGGATGCGACGCGGGATTCGGGGGCGTCTATCGGCGGACTCGATCGGCGCTGGGCGACGTCGGAGCCGGCGCACGCGGTCATGGCAGTGGCCAGGGCCGGCTGCGCCAACCCGCTCATGCTGGTCGACGAACTTGAGAAGGCTGCGACCCGGACCGACAATGGCCGACTCTGGAACGCATTGTTGCCGATGCTCGAGCCGGAGACCGCCCGGACCTACCAAGACCCGGCCTTCCAAGTCGAGGTCGACCTGAGCCACGTGTCGTGGCTTGCCACGTGCAACAGCGTGAAAGGTTTGCCCGGTCCGCTGCTCGACCGCTTGCGAATTCTAGAGATGTCCGCGCCCAGCGCAGTGCATCTCGAGGCCCTCCTCGCGCCGATCCTGGCGCAGATCGCGGCCGATCGCGGGCTCGACCCCGCCTTTCTGCCGGCCCTCGACGGCGACGCGGTTTCGCTGATCCGGCGGGGATGGCGGGGCGGTTCGATCCGACGCCTGACCCGGCTCATCGAGGCCCTGGTGACGGCACGCGAGACTCTCGTGACGCGCCAATAGTCGAGCCAATATTCACGACTTCGAAGCGGCTCAGGTATAACCTTGAAAACTTGAGCCGTTTCAGCCTTTCACGATGACGATCTCCCACGATGGATGACATGCCTCGATGGGAGCCCTTTGATGCCCGGCGGCGATCGTCAGTGTTTCCGATGCGCGAAGCTTGGCCCCACTCGACTGCATCGGGAATGACCTGCCGCTTTTCAAGCATAGGCTCAAGCTTGCATACGGCACGCTGATCGCAGCGAGCCTGCGGCCCACAACTGAGCTGGAACTGGCCACTCCAGCCGAGCAGATCGACCTCACCTCGGACGGCGTCGCAGTCACCACTTGCGCCGGCACCGTCCGGGCCGGCGCGGCCATCCTGACGGTCTCGACGGCGGTCCTGGCCGGCGATGCGAGCCGCCTTCCCGCCGGCGCCGATCCATGGCGCGAGGCCGCCGCCGTCCTGCCTCTCGGCCGAAACGAGAAGCTCTTCCTCCAGGTCTGCGCGAGAGCGCCTTCGAGCCGGACAGCCATGCCCACGGCAACCTGCACGACACGAAATCGGCCGCCTATTCCATCCGCCCCAACGGATGGCCGGTGATCGAGGCGTTCCTCGGGAGCCACGGCGCACGGATCGTGGAGGAGTAAGGGCCGGCGGCAGGATTGACCCACGTTTCGGCGGAGCTGGCCGCCCTGTTCGGCAGCGATGCGGCCTCGGCGATGCGTCCGCTTGCGGCGACGTCCTGGAGCCGGATGGCGGCCATCGGCGGCGCGTACAGCTGCGCCCTTCCGGGGCAATCCCAGGCGCGGGCAAGGCTGGCGCGGGCAACGCTGGCGCGGGCAACGCTGGCGCGACCATTCGAGGACCAGCTCTCCTTCGCGGGCGAGGCGACGCACCCCTTCGATTTCACGACCGCCCACGGGGCCCACGACAGTGGACGGAGGGCCGCCGACGAGGTCGAGGCCGTGCTTCGGGCAGGCGTTCCTTTGAACGGCTGGCCCCGGCCGCCTCCATCGGATCGCGATCGACCGAACGGCGACACCGTTGCGTCCCCAGCGGCACGGGGGCCCCGTCCCGAAAGGAACGCCCACGGGCCGGCGATCGATCGGCTCCCGGGCGTTGCGGCCAAGAGCCGTAGCTTGGAGCCAATCCAGGGTGTCCGTGTTGTGTCCGGCATGCCTTCGATGGACGGCCCCTGGTCGATCATCCGCCCGCCGCGCATCCGGAGACCGAGTTGCCTAATCCCGAAGACCATGAATTCAATCGGAGAGACCTGATGATCGGAGCTTCCGCCGCGGCGGCCCTGGCTTCGGTGCCCGCAGCCGCTGGCGACGCTCCGGCCGGGACGGACAAGCCGGTGATGGCGAAGGTCGTCCTGAACGTGAACGGCCAGCGGCGCGAGCTCGAACTCGATACCCGCACAAGCCTGCTCGACGCTGCGCGCGAACACCTGCACCTGACCGGCTCGAAGAAGGGCTGCGATCACGGTCAATGCGGCGCCTGCACGATGATCGTCGACGGCCGGCGCATCAACGCCTGCCTGACCCTCGCGGTCATGCACCAGGGGTCCGAGATCACCACCATCGAGGGGCTGGGAGGACCTGACGACCTCCATCCGATGCAGGCCGCCTTCGTAAAGCACGACGGCTACCAGTGCGGCTACTGCACCCCGGGCCAGATCTGCTCGGGCGTCGCCGTGCTCGCCGAGATCAAGGCCGGCATTCCGAGCCACGTCACGGCGGATCTGAACGCCCCAATGCAGGTCACGGACGCTGAGATCCGTGAGCGCATGAGCGGCAATATCTGCCGCTGCGGAGCCTATTCCAACATCGTCGAGGCGATGACCGAGGTTGCCGGGAGGCAGGCATGAAGTCCTTCACCTACGAGCGCCCGGGCACGCCCGCAGAGGCGGCCGCCGCCGTCGCCGCCAAGCCGAACGCCAAGTTCATCGCCGGGGGCACCAACCTGCTCGACCTGATGAAGCTGCAGATCGAGACCCCGACCCACCTCGTCGACGTGAACGGGCTCGGGCTCGACAGGGTCGAGCCGACGCCGGAGGGCGGCCTGCGCATCGGCGCGCTGGTGCGCAACACCGACCTCGCCGCCGATCCGAGGGTACGGACGGATTACGGGGTGCTGTCGCGGGCCCTGCTCGCGGGGGCCTCCGGACAGCTGCGCAACAAGGCGACCACCGCCGGCAACCTGCTGCAGCGGACCCGATGCCCGTACTTCTACGACACGGCGCAGGCCTGCAACAAACGGCAGCCCGGCTCGGGCTGTTCGGCCCTCGACGGCGTGTCGCGCCAGCTCGCCGTCATCGGCGCCAGCGACGCCTGCATCGCCACGTATCCCGGCGACATGGCGGTGGCGATGCGCGTCCTCGACGCCAAGGTCGAGACCGTCGACGCAAAGGGCGGTGCCCGGACGATCCCGATCGAGGAGTTCCATCGCCTGCCCGGCGACCGTCCGGACGTCGACACCATACTCAAGCCGGGCGAGCTCGTCACCGCTGTGACGCTGCCCAAGCCCGTCGTCGGCACGCACATCTACCGCAAGGTCCGCGACCGCGCCTCGTACGCCTACGCTCTCGTGTCGGTGGCCGCGATCCTCGGCAAGGACGGATCCGGCCACGTCGCCTTCGGCGGGGTGGCGCCGCAGCCCTGGCGCGTCGAGGCGGCCGAAGCCGACCTGCCGCGCGGGGCGAAGGCTGTAACCGACAAGGTCTTCGCTGGGGCGAAGCCGACCGAGCAGAACGCCTACAAGCTGAAGCTCGCCGAGCGCGCGCTCACGGCGGCAATCAACCAAGCGAGGGCCTGAGCCATGAAGTTCGACACCCCCGCCGGCCAGAACCCGATCGATCAGCTCAAGGTCGTGGGCAAGGCGACCGACCGCATCGACGGCAAGTACAAGACCACCGGCACGGCCGCCTATGCCTACGAGCGCCACGACGTCGTGGCGAATCAAGCGTACGGCTACGTGCTCGGTGCCGGCATCGCGAGGGGCCGCATCGGTGCCATGCATGTCGACGAGGCGAAGGCCGCGCCTGGCGTACTCGCCGTCGTGACCACACTCGAAACGCCTCGGCTCGAACGGGGCAAGATGAACACGGCCTATCTGTTCGGTGGCGACCGTGTGCAGCACTACCACCAAGCCGTCGCCGTCGTGGTGGCGGAGACCTTCGAGCAGGCTCGTGCGGCGGCTTTCCTCGTCCGGGTCGACTACCTGCCCGAGGACGGCAAATACGATCTTGCGGCCGAGGCGTCAGCCGCCAAGCCCGTCCCGGCCGACAGCCAAGAGGGAAGCGGCGGTGCCGGCGAAGAGCGGGTCGGCGATTTCGAAGGCGCGTTCGCCGAAGCCCCAGTGACGTTGGACGAGACCTACAGCACCGCCGACGAGAGCCACGCCATGATGGAGCCGCACGCGACCGTCGCGGCTTGGGACGGCGACAAGGTCACGCTCTGGACGTCGAACCAGATGATCGCCTGGGGCCATGGCAGCCTCGCCAAGATCCTCGGTGTCCCGAAGGAGAACGTCCGGCTCGACGCGCCCTTCGTCGGCGGAGGGTTCGGTGGCAAGCTGTTCGTGCGCGCCGACGCCGTGCTCGCCGCCCTCGGCGCCAAGGCGGCCGGGCGACCGGTGAAGGTTGCTCTGACCCGCCCCCTCATCGCCAACAACACCACCCACCGGCCCGCCACGATCCAGCGCGTGCGCATCGGGGCGACGAAGGACGGCACGATCACGGCGATCGCTCACGAGAGCACCTCAGGCAACCTTCCCGACGGCAGTCCCGAGACGGCAGTGAACCAGACCAGGATGCTCTACGCCGGTGCCAACCGCCTCACGGCCATGAAACTTGCCCAACTCGATCTTCCCGAAGGCAACGCCATGCGTGCACCCGGCGAGGCCCCGGGCCTGATGGTGCTTGAAATGGCCATGGACGAGATGGCGGAGAAGCTCGGGATGGATCCGGTGGAGTTCCGCTTGCGCAACGACACTCAGGTCGATCCCAACAAGCCGGACCGGCGCTTCTCGCATCGCGACCTCGTAGGTTGCCTAAACCTGGGATCGAAGAAGTTCGGTTGGGCCAAGCGCAGCCCGACCCCAGGCAGGATCCGGGACGGGCAGTGGCTCGTCGGGGTCGGCATGGCCTCGGCCTACCGAGACAACATGTCGTTGAAGTCCGGGGCCCGGGTCCGCTTGGACGGTCGAGGAATGGTCACGGTCGAGACCGACATGAC
>Ga0182230_1000009_pt1 | contig 26759 bp, 26 predicted proteins | sample G6R1MG_28_FD_128384 | JGI IMG/M metagenome (GOLD analysis project Ga0182230, IMG submission 128384) | Miscanthus phyllosphere microbial communities from Michigan, USA - G6R1_NF_07NOV2016_LD1 MG | ecosystem: Host-associated > Plants > Phyllosphere > Phylloplane/Leaf | place: USA: Michigan...
ATCCATGAAGATCACCCGGTCGGCGACCTTGCGGGCGAAGCCCATCTCGTGGGTCACGACCATCATGGTCATGCCCTCCTTGGCGAGCTCGACCATCACGTCGAGCACCTCGCCGACCATCTCCGGGTCCAGCGCCGAGGTCGGCTCGTCGAACAGCATCACCACCGGGTTCATGGCGAGCGCCCGGGCGATCGCCACGCGCTGCTGCTGGCCGCCCGAGAGCTGCCCCGGGAATTTGTCCGCCTGGGCGCTCAAGCCCACGCGGGCCAGAAGGTCGAGGCCGCGCTTCTTGGCATCCTCGGCGCCGCGCCCCAGGACCTTGCGCTGGGCGATGGTGAGGTTCTCGGTGATCGACAGGTGCGGGAACAGCTCGAAATGCTGGAACACCATGCCGACCCGGGAGCGGAGCTTGGGCAGGTTGGTCGTCTTGTCGACGACCTTGGTGCCAGCGACCGTGATCTGGCCCTTCTGGAACGGCTCGAGGGCGTTGACGCACTTGATCAGGGTCGACTTGCCCGAGCCCGAGGGGCCGCAGACCACCACGACCTCGCCCTTGGCGACCTTGGTGGTGCAGTTCGTCAGCACCTGGAAGTCGCCGTACCATTTGCTGATGTTGTCGATGGAGATCATCGTCTCGCCGGGCGCCGCCGCCGGCACGCCGGAGACGAGGCTTCCCGGCTGCAGCCCGGCATCCCGGGGGGCGTGGGCGGCGTCGGCGACGGGCTCCTTGACGGACGGGGCCGGCATCGGGGTCGAGGTCATGGCGCGGACTCCAGTGTCGGTCAGCGGATGATGGCAACGCGGCGCTGCAGGCGACGCACCAGGAACGAGGCCGTGAAGCAGATCACGAAGTAGACGATGGCGGCGAAGATATACATCTCGACCAGGCGGCCGTCGCGCTGCGCCACCTTCGAGGCCGCGCCCATGAAATCGGTGAGCGACAGCACGTAGACCAGAGAGGTGTCCTGGAACAACACGACGGTCTGGGTCAGCAGAAGCGGCAGCATGTTGCGGAAAGCCTGGGGCAGGACGACGTTCGCCATCGTCTGCCAGTAGTTCATCCCGAGCGCCAAGGCCGCGCCCGTCTGCCCCTTGGGGATCGACTGGATGCCCGCCCGCATGATCTCGGAAAAGTAGGCCGCCTCGAAGGCCATGAAGGTGATCAGCGCCGACGGGAAGGCGCCGACCTGGATCGGGGTCGAAGCGCCGGTCACGTAAGCGCCGATATATGGCACCAGGAAGTAGAACCAGAAGATCACCAGCACCAGCGGCAGCGAGCGGCACAGCTCGACATAGCCCTTGGCCACGTGGCTGAGGCCCGGCACGCTCGAGAGCCGGGCCATCGCCAGCAGGGTCCCGATCACCACGCCGCCGACCGCCGCCATGGCGGTGAGGGTCACCGTGAAGACCATGCCCTGCCCGAACAGGTAGGGCAGGGAGGAGAGGATGACATTGAAATCGAAATTCGAGAGCATCGGGGCCTGTTCGCGGTGGCCGGGTGCCGGCGGAGCGGGGAAATCGAGGGGCGGGCCGGCGCCTCAGCGCTGGCCCGGGATCGCGACGGCGCGCTCCAGGTAAGTCGCTGCGGTGACCACCACGAGATTGATGATCACGTAGAGCAGGGTCGCGGCGGTGAACGCCTCGAACACCTGGAAGGAGAATTCCTGCATCGACCGGGCCCGGGCGGTCAGTTCGAGGAGGCCGATGGTCAGGGCCACGGAGGTGTTCTTGAGATTGTTCAGGAATTCCGAGGTCATCGGCGGCAGGATGATCCGGTAGGCGTTCGGCAGCAGCACGTACCGGTAGGTCTGGTAGACCGTGAAGCCCATGGCGGTGCCGGCCATGCCCTGGCCGCGCGGCAGCGACTGGATGCCGGCCCGGACCTGCTCGGCCACCCGCGAGGCGGTGAAGAAGCCGAGGCACACGACCGCGGTGTAGAACGGCGCGTCGGGCATCTGCTTGATCGCGTCGCCGAGCTGCGTCGGCACCACCTCGGGCAGCACGAAGTACCAGAGGAACATCTGCACGAGCAGCGGCACGTTGCGGAACAGCTCGACATAGGCCGTGCCGATCCCGTTGGCGGTCTTCGACGGAAGGGTCCGCAGCACCCCGATCAGGGAGCCGAGGAAGAACGCAATGAACCACGAGCACAGGGCGGTCGCGATCGTCCACATGAGCCCGGAGAGCAGCATGTCGAGATAGGTGCCGTTGCCTTCCGGCGAGGCGTCGAAGAAGATCCGCCAGTTCCAATTGTAGTTCATCGTGCCGCTTCTACCCTGACCTTAAAAGACGCACCGCGGGCACGAACCCGCGGTGCGCAGCATCCTTGGCGAACGCTCAGTAGGCTGCCGGATCGGGGCTGGCGATCGGCGTCGTGAACTGCTTCTTCATCTCCGCGCTCATCGGCAGGTTCAGGTTGATGTTGCGCGGCGGGATCGGCTTGGTGAACCACTTGTCGTAGAGGGCTTTACCCTCGGGGCTTGTGTAGAGCTTGGCGGTCGCCTCGTCGGCGACCTTCTTGAAGGCCGGATCGTCCTTGCGCAGCATGATGCCGTAGGGCTCGGGCTTCGACAGGGCCTCGGTGGAGATCTCGTAGGCCGACGGGTCCTTGGCGGAGGCGGCCAGCGACGCGAGCAGCACGTCATCCATCACGAAGGCCACGGCGCGGCCGGTCTCGACCATCAGGAACGCCTCGGCATGGTCCTTGGCCGGCAGGATCGTCAGGCCGAGCTTCCGCTCGGTGTTGGCCTCGTTGATCTGCTTGATGTTCGTGGTGCCCGAGGTCGACACGACGGTCTTGCCCTTCAGGTCCTCGATCGTGTGCAGGTTGGCCGACTTCTTCGAGACGTAGCGGGTCGCGGTCAGGAAGTGCGAGTTGGTGAAGTTCACCTGCTTCTCGCGCTCGGCGTTGTTCGTGGTCGAGCCGCATTCGAGGTCGATCGTGCCGTTCGCCATCAGCGGGATGCGGGTGGCGGAGGTGACCGGGTTGAGCTTCACTTCGAGGTTCGGCAGGCCGAGATTGGCCTTCACGGCGTCGGCGATCTTGAAGCAGATGTCGAGGGCGTAGCCGACCGGCTTCTGGTCGCCGCCGAGATAGGAGAACGGCACCGAGGCGTCGCGGTAGCCGATGACGATGGCTCCGCTATCCTTCACCTTCTTGAGGGTACCGGTGAGTTCCTCGGCCCGCAGGCTGAGGGGGGCCAGGGCGAGGCTCAGGCCGAGCGCCGCGGCAAGGCCGCGGCGAGCGATATCAGACTGCATCGGTACGGAACTCCTGGATCAGGCCGAACGGGATCGGCTGGCGGCTCGGCGCTCGGGCTCGCCCGTTCGGGCGACGCCTTTGCAATGATGGTGCCGGGAGGCTGGCAGCGGCGCCACACGGGACCGCGGCGGACGACGGAAGAACAAGCGCCACCGTCGCGCGAGCGTCCACGGTCGGCTGTTCCGCTCCCGTCATCCGGCCTCCTCCGGCACGTCGAGTCGCCGACCCGCTCGCGCCGACGGCATCATGCACAATTCTTGAGCGTACGCACGGGGTGGCGCGGTTGTGACGGCGATTAAGGCTGACGATTCCACGGCTTCCGATACGGCGACGCCGCCCCGCACGGTCGCGCGGGGCGGCGTCGGTCCGGAAGAGGGTGCGTCTTACTTGGTCAGTTCGTTACCGGTGTAATCGATCTTGCCGTCGGCGCCCTTCTTCCACTCGTACAGGACGTAGTCCGGCCGGGTGATGTCGCCCTTCTTGTCGTAGGCGATCGGGCCGACCACGGTGTCCACCGGCTTGCCCTGGTGCAGCCACTCGGCGAGCTTCTTGCCGTCGCTGGAGCCGGTCTCGGCCATCGCCTTGGCCAGCACCTGCACCGCCGCGTAGGAGTAGAGGGTGTAACCCTCGGGATCGATGTTCTTGGCCTTGAACGCGGCGAGCGCAGCCTTGGCGTTCGGGTTCTTGCGGGCATCCGGCGGGAAGGTGGTCAGGGTGCCCTCGGCGGCCGGGCCGGCGATCGCCACCAGCTCGCGGTCGACCATGCCGTCGCCGCCCATGAGAGGGGCCTTGAGGCCCTGGTCGCGCATCTGGCGCAGGATCAGACCGGCCTCGGTGTAGTAGCCGCCGAAATAGACGATATCGACGTTGGCCGACTTCAGCTTCGAGACGAGTGCCGAATAGTCCTTCTCACCCGGGTTGATGCCTTCGAACATCACCGGCTTCACGCCCTTGGCCTTGAGCACCGCCAGGGTCTCGTCGGCCAGACCCTTGCCGTAGGGGGTCTTGTCGTGGACGAAGGCGATCTTCTTGTCCTTGTAGTTCGCCACGAGATACGCGCCCGCCACCGCGCCCTGCTGGTCGTCGCGGCCGCAGGTGCGGAACGTGTTCCACATTCCGCGCTCCGTGAACTTCACGTTCGTGGAGGCCGGGGTGACCTGGATGATGCCGGCGTCGAGGTAGACGTCCGAGGCCGGGATCGACACGCCGGAGTTATAGTCGCCGACCACCACCTTCACGCCGTCGCTGGCGAACTTGTTGGCCACCGAGACGCCCTGCTTGGGATCGGAGGCGTCGTCGCCGACCGTGACCGACAGGGTCGTGCCCTTCAGGGTGCCGGCCTTGTTGAGGTCCTCGACGGCCTGGCTGGCGCCGTTCTTGATCTGCGCCCCGATGGCGGCGCTGTTGCCGGTGATCGGCGCAGCGATGCCGAGCTTGACCTCCGCGGCCTGGGCCGCAGCGATCATCGTGCCGAGGGCAAGCCCGGCCAGCAGAATCGATCTCATCGCGAACATCCCCTTCGATCGTTGGTCCGGCCCGGTGGATCCGGCCGAACTTACCCGACCTCACCGGAAACGGGCGCCCGTTCGCGCCACGTCAGCGGAGAGGTCTTCTCGTAGAGCCAGCGGTACTGGCTCGTCATCTGGCGCGTGCGCGTGACCCGAAAGCCCACCGTGCCGATGATCATGACCACGATCGTGTCGACCGCATAGTAGCGCGGCGAGACCAGCGTCCCGGAAAACAGCGCGAAATGAATGAAGCGCACGGCTGCGGCCACGAGGAGCAAGGCCCCCAGGCATTGCCAGAACGGCCGCCAGCCCCGGGCGACCGCGCGGGCGGCCATCCAGCCGGCCCAGCCGCCCATCACCACGGTGACGAGCAGGAACAGCCAGGCCGATTCCTCCTCGTACAGGATTCCCTGCAGCATGCTCATGCGCCGACCGGGCCGGTATGGCCCCCCTCCAGATAGGCGGCCTTGACGTTCGGATCGTCGAGCAGCGCCCGCCCGGTGCCGCTCATCGTGACCCGGCCGTTGACCAGCACGTAGCCGCGATGCGCGAGCTTGAGAGCGTGATAGGCGTTCTGCTCCACCAGGAAGATCGTCATGCCGTCCGTGCGGTTCAGCTCGCGGATCGCGTCGAAGATGCCCTTCACCACCAGCGGCGCCAGGCCGAGTGACGGCTCGTCCAGCAGCAGCAGGCGCGGGCGGCTCATCAGGGCGCGGGCGATGGCGAGCATCTGCTGCTCGCCGCCCGACATCGTGCCGGCGCGCTGGTGCAGGCGCTCCTTCACCCGCGGGAACAGGGTGCAGACCTTCTCGAGATCCTCCTGGAAATAGCGCTCGCCGTGGAGCGAGGCGCCCATCTGGAGGTTCTCGAACACGCTCATGCGCGGGAAGACCCGGCGGCCCTCCGGCGACTGGGCGACGCCCAGCCGGGCGATGGCGTGGGTCGGCAGCCGGGTGATGTCGCGCCCGTCATAGGTGATCGTCCCCGTGCGCGCCTGAGGGCTGCCGAAGATCGTCATCATCAGGGTCGACTTGCCGGCCCCGTTGGCGCCGATCAGGGTGACGATCTCGCCCTCGGCGACGTCGATGTCGACGCCCCGGAGGGCGGCGACGCTGCCGTAATAGGTGGAGACGTCGCGCACCGCGAGGAGCGGGGGCTTGCCCCCCGCCTGGATCGCCCGGGTCTCCTCGACCAGGACATTGATGCCGGCCACGCTCATACCGACGCCTCCGAATGCGTCACGTCTCCATGCGGCACGGTGATGCCGACCTCCGCCTCCACGGCTTCCACCTCGTCGTCCTCGACGCCCAGATAGGCGGCGATCACCTTCGGGTCCGCCCGCACCTCGGCCGGGGTGCCATCGGCGATCTTCTGGCCGTAATCCAGCACGACCACGTGGTCCGAGATCTCCATCACCACCGACATGTCGTGCTCGATCAGCAGCACCGACGTGTCGTGCGCGTCGCGGATGTGGCGCAGGAGCGCGTTGAGCTCGGCGGATTCGCGCGGGTTGAGGCCCGCGGCCGGCTCGTCGAGGCAGAGCAGCACGGGGTCTGTGCACATCGCCCGGGCGATCTCCAGCCGGCGCTGGGCGCCGTAGGGCAGGGCGCCCGCCGGGTCGTCGGCCCGGTCCATCAGGTCGATCCGGTCGAGCCAGGCCTTGGCCCGCTCGATCGCCTCCCCTTGCGCGTCCCGGTAGCCCTTGAGGCCGAGGAGCCCGAACAGGGTGTAGCCCGAGGCGCGCATCAGCGGCTTGTGCTGGGCGACGAGCAGATTCTCCAGAACGGTCATGCCCTGGAACAGGCGGATGTTCTGGAAGGTGCGCGCCACCCGGGCGGTGCGGTTGACCGCGTGGTTCGGCAGCCGCTCCAGCAGGTGCGTGGTGCCGTCGGCGTGGCTGAGCCGCAGCATGCCCTCGGTCGGCTTGTAGAAGCCGGTGATGCAGTTGAACACCGTGGTCTTCCCGGCCCCGTTCGGGCCGATCAGGGCGGTGATGTCGCCGCGCCTGGCCTCGAAGGACAGGTCGGAGACGGCGGTCAGGCCGCCGAACCGCATGGTCAGGTGCTCGACGGCGAGCACCGACGGGGCGGGGGCCTGCGCCGCCGCCCGGGGATCCGGTTGAAGCGCCATCAGCCGTGCCCCTCGCTCACATGCGCGCCCGAGACGGCGCGGCGCTCGCCCAGCGATACCGAGGGCAGACGTTCCGAGATCAACCCGCGCGGGCGCCAGACCATCATCGCCACCATGGCGAGGCCGAACAGCAGCAGGCGGTACTCGTTGGGGTCGAAGCCCTCGCCGAACACGGCTTTGAGGAAGCCGAGATTGCGCAGCATCTCCGGGCCCCCGACCATGGCCACCGCCGCGATCGCGACGCCGACCTGGCTGCCCATGCCGCCCAGCACCACGATCGCCAGGATGATCGCGCTCTCCAGGAAGTTGAAGCTCTCCGGGCTGATGAAGCCCTGGCGCACCGCGAAGAACGAGCCGGCGATGCCGCCGAACGCCGCCCCGAGGGCGAAGGCCGTGAGCTTGGTCGCCGTCGTGTCGATGCCGAGCGACCGGCACGCGATCTCGTCCTCGCGCAAAGCCTCCCAGGCCCGCCCGATCGGTAGGCGGCGCAGGCGCAGGGTCACGAAGTTGGTGAACAGGGCCAGCGCCAGGATGAGATAGTAGAGGAACACCAGCCGGTGCATCGAATCGTACGGGATGCCGAACCGGGCGGCGAAGCCGTCCTCCCCGGCGCTGAACGGGATGCCGAAGAAGGTCGCCCGCGGGATCGAGGAGATGCCGGCCCCGCCCCCGGTCACGTCGGTCCAGTTGATCAGCACCAGGCGGATGATCTCGCCGAAGGCGAGCGTCACGATGGCGAGGTAGTCGCCGCGCAGGCGCAGCACGGGGAAGCCGAGCAGCATCCCCCACAGGCCGGCGAACACGCCCGCCAGCGGCAGGCAGATCCAGAACGACAGGCCGAACGTGGTCGACAGGAGCGCGTAGGAATAGGCGCCGACCGCGTAGAAGGCGACGTAGCCGAGGTCGAGGAGGCCCGCGAGACCGACCACGATGTTCAGGCCCCAGCCGAGCATCACATAGGTCAGGATCAGGATGCCGAGATCGATCCAGTACCGGGCCGAGGACAGGCCGCCGGTGGCGAGCGCTGCGAGGATCGGCAGGGTCAGGGCGATGCCGACGAAAAGCCGGATACCGATCTTGGAGCTTTTCTGGCTGGCAGCGGGCTCGCCATGGACCGCCTCGGTGGCCTGGGCCGGGGAGGGGGTCAGGGCGCGGCGGGCGTCCCGGCGCAGGAGGATCAGGCGCTGCAGGAGGCGGACGACGAAGATCGCCGCGCAGAGGCACGCCACCAGGCCCCAGCGCGGGGTGAGCAGGAGGTCGCTGCCCGGGCCGGGATCGGTCCGGTACGCGATGATCGGCACGCAGAGGCCGAAGGCGACGAGCGCGTAGAGCGCGGCGTCGCGCAGGATGCCCGCCATCGCCGATTCGGGGATGGCGGCCTGGGTCGCGGGCTTGAAGTTCGCCATCAGACCTTCTCGACCTCCGGCCGGCCCAGGATGCCAGACGGCATGAAGATCAGCACGATGGCCAGGATCGAGAACGCGGCGACGTCCTTGTACTCGATGGAGAAGTAGGCCGACCAGAACGTCTCGATCAGCCCGATGATCAGCCCGCCGAGCACGGCGCCGGGGAGCGAGCCGATGCCGCCGAGCACCGCCGCTGTGAACGCCTTCACGCCGGGCACGAACCCGTCCGAGAAGGACACGACGCCGTAATACATCAGGTAGAGGACGCCCGCGACGGCCGCCAGCGCGGCGCCGAGCACGAAGGTCAGGGAGATCGTCCGGTCGACGTCGATGCCCAGCAGCGCCGCCATCTTGCGGTCCTGCTCGCAGGCGCGCTGCGCCCGGCCGAACGGGGTCCGCTGCACGAGATACCAGAAGCCGGTGAGCAGCACGGCCGTGACCGCCATGATCAGGATCTGCTTGTAGGCCAGGAACACCGCGTAGCCGTCGCGCTCGAACAGCGTGATGCCGCCCGAGAGCATCGGCGGCGTCGGCTTGTTGCGCGCGCCCTGCACCACCTGGACGAAGTTCGACAGGAAGATCGAGACGCCGATCGCCGAGATCAGCGGCGCCAGGCGGAACGAGCCGCGCAGGGGCCGGTACGCGATCCGCTCGATCGCCCAGCCCCACAGGGCGGTCAGCACCATGGCGACCACGAGGACGACCAGGAACGCCAGGGCGATCGAACTAACGCCCAGCCAGGTCGTCAGAAGAAGGAATGTAATCAATGCGATAAAACACGATACCATGAACACATCGCCGTGGGCGAAGTTCACCATTCCAATAATGCCGAACACCATCGTGTAACCGATCGCGATCAGACCGTAGATCGAGCCGAGCGTAAGCCCGTTTATCAGCTGTTGTACGAAGACGTCCATGTACTCTCGCGGGCGTAAGGTTTTCGTCCAGCCTACAGAGACGGCAGGCGAGCCGGGAGAGCAAGTCCCGTACCGCAGCTGCGGCCGTCCGGCCACAGGTTTCAACCCCGGGCGAACGTCCCGGGAAAACAGTCGGGCGGCTCAGTAACACCCCGCGAATGGGCTTGCGTCTGGCGTAGTTCCTGCTTCACGTTAACGAAAATCAATGCTTGTCCATCCCGGGCGGCAACGAGGAGCAGTACCGATGTCGGGTTCACGGCTCACGACGTTGATTTTCATTGGCATGCTGCTCGGGATCGCGGTGGGCTACGCCTGCAGCATCACCTGGCCGGATCCGCAGACAGCCAAGGAAATCGCCGGATATATCGCCCTGGTCTCGGACATCTTCCTGCGATTGATCAAGATGATCATCGCCCCGCTGGTGTTCTCGACCCTTGTGGTCGGCATCGCGCATCTCGGGGACACCGCCGCGGTCGGGCGTGTCGGCGGCAAGGCGCTGCTCTGGTTCGTGGGCGCCTCGTTCTGCTCGCTGATGCTGGGCCTCGTCCTGGTCAACCTGATGCAGCCGGGCCACAACCTGAACCTGCCGCTGCCCGATGTCGGCGCCGGCACCGGCCTCAAGGCGGCGTCGCTGTCGCTGAAGGAGTTCGTCACCCACCTGGTGCCCAAGAGCGCCGTGGAGGCGATGGCGAACAACGAGATCCTGCAGATCGTGGTGTTCTCGATCTTCTTCGGCGTGGCGCTCGCGGCGCTGGGCGAGAAGGGGCACTTCCTGGCCCAGGGCATCGAGGGCCTGGCCGACGTCATGCTCAAGGTGACGGGCTACGTGATGCTGTTCGCCCCCGTGGCGGTGTTCGCCGCCATCGCGGCGACGATCACGACGCAAGGGATCGGCGTCCTGGTCACCTACGGCAAGTTCCTGGTCGAGTTCTATGCCGGGCTCGCGGTGCTCTGGGCGCTGCTGATGGGCGTCGGCTTCCTGATGCTCGGGGGCGCCGGCATCATGCGGCTGTTCAACCTCATCAAGGAGCCGTTCGTCCTCGCCTTCTCGACCGCGTCGAGCGAGGCGGCCTACCCGAAGATGCTGACCAACCTCGAGCAGTTCGGCGTGCCCAACCGCATCACCTCGTTCGTGCTGCCGATGGGCTACTCGTTCAACCTCGACGGCTCGATGATGTACTGCACCTTCGCGGTGATGTTCATCGCCCAGGCCTACAACATCCCGCTGTCCTGGGGTCAGCAGCTCACGATGCTGTTCCTGCTGATGGTCACCTCGAAGGGCATGGCCGGCGTGCCGCGGGCCTCGCTGGTGGTGATCTCGGCGACGCTGGCGCAGTTCAACATCCCCGAAGCGGGCCTGCTGCTGATCATCGGCATCGACCAGTTCCTGGATATGGGCCGCTCGGCGACCAACGTGCTCGGCAACAGCATCGCCACCGTGGCGGTGGCCAAGTGGGAGGGCCAGCTCACGGAGAGCGACCAGCGCCTCGACCATGTCGGCACGGTTCCCTCGCCCGCCGAGTAGGGCAGCGCACGGCTCCTCGGAGAACACGGCATGTCGGCGATGCGGTTCGGCGCGGTCTTGGGGGCGGTGCTCGCGCTGGCGGGCGTCCCGCGCCCCGCCGCGGCCATCGAGGTGCTCACCGGCACCCTGAAGCACGTGGCTGAGCGCGGCGAGATCGTGCTCGGCTACCGGGAGAGTTCGGTGCCGTTCTCCTTCGTGGAGGGCAAGCACCGGGACGGCAGCCCCCGGGCGATCGGCTACGCCATCGACCTCTGCGGCGAGATCGCCGACGACGTCCAGGCGGCGATCGGCCGTAAGGTGACGGTCCGGTACGAGCCGGTCACCGCCGAGACGCGCATTCCCGCGCTCACGTCGGGCAAGATCGACCTCGAATGCGGCTCGACCACCGCCAATGCCGAGCGGCGGCGGAGCGTCGCGTTCTCGCCGGTCGACTACATCAGCGCGACGCAGCTGCTGGTGAAGAAGGAGTCCGGCATCGCCTCCTACCGGGACCTCGCCGGCAAGAAAGTGGTGGTCACCGCCGGCACCACGAACGAGAAGGCGGTGCGCGACCTCCTGGCCAAGCTCAAGATCCAGGCGGAGATCGTGACGGCCCCCGACCACGCGGCGTCCTACGCCCTGGTGAAGGCCGGGCAAGCGGATGCCTTCGCCACCGACGACGTGCTGCTCTACGGGCTGATCGCCACCGACGGTCAGGACGGGGCGAACTACACGGTCCTGCCCGACAAGCTCTCCTACGAGCCCTACGGCATCATGTTCCGCAAGGACGACCCGGAACTCGCCGGGATCGTCACCCAGACCTTCACCCGGCTCGCCGAATCGCGCGAACTGCGCTGGACCTACGAGCGCTGGTTCCTGAAGCGCCTGCCCAACGGCGAGCGCCTCGACATCCCGATGTCGAACGACCTGCGGACGAGCTTTCAGCTGATGGGCCTCGACGCGCAGGAGTGATCTTTTTGGAATGATCGGCGTGCCGCGGCGCCTCGCTTTCGCCCAACCAGGGGATGAGGAAGGGATCGCGTTTCCCTTGGTCTTCCGCTGCCGCGAGCGTGCCCCCGCCCCATGCCGATCGCCGCGCCTCTCCCCAAGATCGCCGCCCTGCTGCTGGCCGCCGGCCTCGCCTGCGCCGCCACGGCCGCGTCCGCCCATCCCCATGTCTGGGTCACCGCGAAGGCGCAGCTCGTCTATCAGGACGGCAAGCTCGTCGGCGTGCGCGATACCTGGAGCTTCGACCCGGAATACACCGCCTTCGTCACCCAGGGACTCGACGCCAACAAGGACGGCACGCTTTCGCCCGACGAGCTGGCCGGGCTCGCGTCGGAAAACACCGCGAACCTCGCCGAATTCGGCTACTTCACCAAGCTGAAGGTCGGCGGCAAGGAGCAGGCCTTCGCCGACCCCAAGGAGCCGGCGATGCGCCTGGAGGGCAAGGCCCTGGTGCTGAGCTTCCTGCTGCCGCTCAAGGCGCCGATCCAGCAGGGTAGGGGCGTCGCCGCCCTGGAAGTCTACGACCCGACCTACTTCGTCGCCTTCTCGTTCGCGGAGGGCTCGGACGCCGCGACCCTCGCGGGCGCGCCGCAGGGCTGCGCCGCGACCGTCACCCGGCCCAAGACGGAACAGCCCAAGACCGCCGAGGCCGGCTCCCCGGGCATGACCGAGGCGTTCTTCGAGGCGCTCACGGCGGCCTCGTCCTACGGGGTGCAGTTCGCCAGCCGGGTTCTCGTCGCGTGTCCGTAGGGATCGGCATCGACGCGCCGCCCCGGTTCGGGCGGCTCGGGCTGCGCCTAGGGCTGATGGCCGGCGCCATCGTGCTGGCCGCCGGCGTGGCTGCCGGGCTGGCCTGGCTGATCGCGCCCGGGATCGCCGCGCCGCCGCCGCGCTCGCCCTTCGGCATCGGTTTTCGCGAAGCGGCCCCGGCTGCTACCGGCCTCGGCGGCGTGATCCTGGCGCTCCAGGCCAGCTTTTCCCGCAGCCTCAACGCCGCCGTTGCAGCACTCAAGGGCGGCGGCGACTGGACGCCGCTGATCGGACTGGCCTTCGCGTATGGCGTGTTCCACGCCGCCGGCCCCGGCCACGGCAAGGCGGTGATCGCCGGCTACATCCTCGCCGGCGAGCGGGCCCTGCGCCGGGGTTGCACTTTGAGCTTCTGCGCGGCCCTGCTCCAGGCGCTGGTCGCCGGGGCGATCGTCGGGATCGGCACCGTGGTGCTCAACGCCACCGCGGCGAGCGTCACCCGGGCCGGAACCCTGATCGAGACCGTCAGCTTCGCCCTCGTCGCCCTGGTCGGGCTGGCCCTGACCTGGCGCAAGGCCGGCCAGCTCGCCCAGCTCGGGACGCCCTGCGGCCCCGGCTGCGCCCACCTGCCCGACGCCCGGACGCTCGACGCCCTCGACGGATGGCGTGCGCGCGCCGGCGTGGTCCTGGCGGCGGGATCGCGGCCTTGCGCCGGGGCCGTGCTGGTCTTGGTCTTCGCCGTCTCGCGGGGCGTGCCGGGGGCGGGAATCCTGGCGGTCCTGGCCATGGCGCTGGGCACCGCGCTGACCACCACGGCGCTGGCCTGCCTCGCGGTCTTCGCCAAGCGCGCGGCCCTGCGCCTGGCCGGCGGTCGCGGCCAGGGGGGCCTGCTGGCGATCGGCGGCCTGGAACTCGTGGCCGCCGCCTTCGTGCTGGTGTTGGGCCTTGCGATGCTGTCCGGCCTCGCCCTGAACCTCGGCGGCTGAATCCCAGATTCAAAAGGTCGAGACCTTTTGCGGGTCCAGGGCGGAGCCCTGGCGTCTCGGAAGGCCAGACGCGAAATCGCGTCTCGCCAAAGGGACTTGGGCGTGTCACGCTGCATTCTTGAGGCGGAGGAGCGCGGATGCACGCCGACTTCCAGACGATCCTGAACTGGCGCCTGCTGGCCGGATCGCATCCCTTCCCGGGCCCCGATGGCGGGACCTGCATCAATGAGGCGGCGATCGTCGCCGCGGGGCTGCCTTACCGGACGATCCGCTCCAGCGCCGATTGTCCGCCCTGTTTCTCGCGACCGATCGCGGCCTATGCGCTGGGCCTCAACGACGCGATGCCGGACGAGGCTCGGGCCCAGCTGATCGCCTTCGTCCTGCGGCTCTCGGGCAGCGCCGACCGGCCGGAGGTCGAGGCTGCCCGCACCCGGCGCCTCGCCCTGGAGAGCATCCGACAGATCCTGGCCCCGCTCTGCGCCCGCGCCGGCATGGCCGAGCATGCCGAGGCCTGCGCCGGGGCGCCGGACTTGGCCCTGGCACTGGCCGCCGCGCGCGCGGCTGAATGGCAGGGCGGCGCGCTCGCCCAGGAGGCCGCCCGGGCGCGGCGCTGGCGGGACGGCGCGCTGCAATCCGCGGTCGCCCGCACGGCGACAGCGGCCCGGCGCGCCGCGGAGGATGCCCGGTGCGCCGCCGAGGTCGCCGAGGGCGCGGCCCCGTTCGTCCAGGATACCTGGGCGCGGGCCTGCGCGATCCTCGACGCCGTCCTGGCGATCGGCCGGCAGGCGCCGGAGATCGACCTCATCGGCGCCCGCGAACGCCTCGATGCCGCCCGGGCCAGGATCCCGGCCTGATCAGGCCAGGACGGGTTCGGCGGCGAGGTCCAGCTCGATGGTGGCGCAGTTCTCCAGGAACGTGCCGGTGAGGTGATAGAAGAACGTCCCGTGGCCGACCACCGCGATGGTCGACTCCGGGCGCGTCCGCAGCCAGCCCCGGAATCCGGCGACGCGGGCGTCGAACAGGTGGCGCGGCTCCACCGGGTAGCCGCCGACCTCGCAGCCGGGCTCGGCGTGCCACCAGATCTCGGGCAGGTGCCCGACATCGAGATGCGGGAACTCGGCGGCGATCTCGGAGGTCGCCCGGCCGACGTCGCAGCTGCTCTCCTGGCACTCCCGGTGCAGCACCTCGACCAGCACCCGCGGCTGGCTGGGGTGCTCGCCGAACACGATCGCGGCGGTCTCGATCGCCCGGGTCAGGGGCGAAACCACCACCAGCTCGAACGGGATGTCCGTCAGGCGCTGCCGGGCCTCCCGGGCCTGGGCCTGGCCCCGGGGGGTCAGCCGGGCGTCGCGGTGGCCGGGATCGCCGCCGCCCAGCCGGTGGGCGGCGTTGAAGGTCGATTCGCCGTGGCGGATGCAGACGATGCGGGTGGTCTCGGACATGGGGCTCGGATGTGTCGCGTGTCGGGAGGGCGGGACGCTCAGGCGAAGCGGCCGCCGCGCTGGATGACCTCGATCTTGTAGCCGTCCGGGTCGGTGGCGAAGAAGAACCGCGCCAGCACGGTCTCGCCGTGCTTCAGCGTCTTCACGTCGGTGGCCGAAAAACCTTCGCGGAGGTGGCGGGCGTGCTCGGCCTCCACGTCGTCGACCACGACGGCGATGTGGCCGTAGCCGTCGCCGAGATCGTAGGGCTTGTCGCGGCTCTTGTTCACCGTCAGCTCCAGCTCGAACGGCGAGGCCGGATCGCGCAGGTAGACCAGGGTGAAATCGTCGAAGTCGTAGCGGTCTGCGGCCTCGAAGCCGAAGGCGCGGGCGTAGTAATCCCGCGCGCGCTCTTCGTCGCGAACGCGGATCATGGCGTGGACGGGCTTGGACATTCCGGTTCCTGCGAAGAATTTTCGACGCGGCCTATGTGGCGCCGTCCCCACCCGGCGGAAAGGGCCGACATCCCGTCGCGGCGCCTCGCGATCGTGGGACGGCTGCCGAGCTTCGCCCAAAATATTGGAATTTGGCATTTCAACTTGAACGATAGATGTATTCCGACGCGACCCGATCCGGCGCCGCCGCATTTCATGCATTCGAAGCACATTCCTGACGGAACCCCGCTCCGTCAGGCCCGCATCATACTATCGAAAACTCATATCTCGCATCGAGATCAAAAAAGTTATTTTCAAATAAGAAACGACATAGATTTTAGCGCAAGCTTAACCGAAACGTGGCATCATCTTTCCAGACCAGGCCCGCGATTCGCGAACCATCTTCCTGCCGGAGCCGAACAGACATGCTGCGCCTGTCGAATCTCAAGATCATTACGAAGCTGCTGACGATCGTTTCCCTGATCGCCGTCATCGTCGGCGGCTGCGTCTGGTACGCCCAGTCGCGGATGAACCAGATCGACGATGCCTACAGCGCCTTCATCAGCAACGAAGCCGTCGCCGTGGCCGACGGCCGGCGCGTCAGCCGCGTGATCTTCGAGCTCAACTATTACGTCTATCGGATCATCGCGGAGACCGACGCGGCGCAGATCAAGGCCGCCAATGCCGGGTTCGAGGCAGCCGCGCCGACCCTGAAGGCGGCGCTCGGGTCGCTGCGCGACCATGCGCCCAAATTCGCGAGCCGGATCGACCAGCTGCAGACGCGCGTCGACCGATTCCTGCAGGATGTGACCGAGGTGCGCCGGCTCGGTACCAGCAACCAGAACGATCAGGCGATCGCGCAGGTCCACGCGGCGATCGACCCGACCTTCGCCAGCCTGGTTGTGGACGGCAACGCGCTCTCGGACGACATCAACGCCTACATGCAGCGAGGGTCCGACGACCTCACGGACCAGACCAACGCCACGCGCACGCGGCTGATGACCTTCAGCGGCCTGGGGATGCTCGCAGGCATGGTGGCGGCGGTGTTGATCTCGGTGCTCGGCATCACGCGCCCGCTCGACCGCCTCGTCTCCGTCCTGCAGCGGATGGCCCAGGGCGAGATCGATGCCGAGATCAGGGAGGCGGCCCGCAGGGACGAGATCGGCGCCGTCGGCAGGGCGGTCGAGGGTATCAAGGCGATGGTCGCCCGGAAGGCCGCCGAGGAGGCCGAGGTCCGGCGCGTCGCCGAGGAAGCCTCCGCGGCCGCGCGCAGGCGGACCATGCTGGAGCTGGCCGACGGGTTCGAGCGCGCCGTGGGCGGCATCGTCGGCCTGGTCTCGGCTTCGGCGACGGAGTTGCAGGCGACCGCCCAGACCATGACGGCGAGCGCCACGCAGACCGCCACCCAATCGACCACGGTGGCCGCCGCCGCCGAGGAGGCCGCCACCAATGTCGAGACCGTGGCGGCCGCCGCCGAGGAGCTGGGCTCCTCCGTGCAGGAGATCGGCCGGCAGGTCCTCGGCTCGGCCAGCCTCGCCCAGACGGCGGTCGGCGAGGCGGACCAGACCCATCATCTGGTGCAGGCCCTGAGCCAGGCGGCCACCCGCATCGGCGACATGGTCGGGCTGATCTCGACCATCGCCGGCCAGACCAACCTGCTGGCGCTCAACGCCACGATCGAGGCGGCTCGGGCCGGGGAGGCGGGGCGAGGCTTCGCCGTGGTGGCGTCCGAGGTGAAGGAGCTGGCCGCCCAGACCGCCAGGGCGACCGAGGAGATCAGCCAGCAGATCGGCCAGATCCAGGGCGTGACCGGCCAGGCCGTCACGGCGATCGAAGGGATCACGGCGCGCATCCGGGAGATCGACTCGGTGGCGACCTCGATCGCAGCGGCCGTCGAGGAGCAGGGCGCCGCGACCCAGGAGATCGTCCGCAATGTCGCCCAGGCGGCCACCGGCACGAACGAAGTGACCAGCAACATCGCCGGCGTCGCCCAGGCCTCCGAGCAGACCGGCTCCGCCGCGAGCCAGGTGCTCGACGCGGCCGGCGAGCTGTCGCGCCAGTCGGAGCATCTCGGCGCCGAGGTCTCGCGCTTCCTCGCCACCGTGCGGGCGGCGTAAGCCGCGCCGCCTTTACAGAAACCCGAGCGGGCTTGCAGAGTCACACATCACGTTCGGCGGCAAGCGCTTGAAAGATAGCGCCTTTTCCCCTCCCCCTTGCGGGGAGGGGGCAGGGGTGGGGGTGGTGCAGGATTGCGCGCAACGGTGCCTTCTGAACCACCCCCACCTCCGGCTCCTCCCCGCAAGGGGGAGGAGAGAGCGCCGCACCGCTCGCCGTGCGATGTTTGAAGATCGTAGCCCGACTGGGTGGAAGCGACGCCGAAGGTCCGCTCCCTACGCCGGCAGGACGACCACCTTCGTCTTGACCGGCGTGCGCGCGTAGAGGTGGATCATGTCCTGGCTGAGCAGGCCGACACAGCCGCTCGTGATCCCCGAGCCGATCGTCTCGGGATCGCTGCTGGCGTAGATCGTGTAGAGCGTATAGGCGCCGTTCTGGTAGAGATGGAGGGTGCGGGCGCCGAGCGGGTTGTCGAGGCCGCCCGGCATGCCGCGGGCGTATTTGGCCGCCTCGGGCTGGCGCTTGATCATCTCCTTCGGCGGCGTCCAGGTCGCCCATTCGGACTTGCGACCGACATAGGCGTCGCCGCTCCACAGGAACCCGTCGCGGCCGACATTGGCGCCGTACCGGGTGGCGGATCCATCGCCCTCGACCCGGTAGACGTAGTAATTGCCGGGATCGACGATGATCGTGCCGGCGGCTTCCTTGGTCTCGTAGCGAACCGTCCGACGATAGTATTTCGGATTGACCTTGCTGATGTCGACCGCCGGGATCGGGAATTTCTCGTCCGGCATCGGCCCGTACACCGTCGCCGCCTCGGCGAGGAGCAAGCCGTCGGTTGTCGCGCAACCGGCGAGGCCGAGCGCGCCGAGACCCGCGACCGAACCGCCCAGAAACGACCGGCGGCTGAGAAGCCCAGCCCGGTGCCCGCGCAGAGCGACGTCACGCCTGTCGCCGACATCGGCGTCCCAACCGTCCCTGATCATGATCCCGGACTTCCTATGACTCGCGGCCCAATGCGGTAACGCCCCGGCCTCTATGCAATCGCGCGTACGGCTAAGCTGAGATTGGCAAGACCGCTCGTCCCTGGCAAGCTCGGCTTTTACGTCGAGAGTGTGGCCGAACCTGTTCGGGGTCCGGGTCAGGCGACGGATCCGAGCGCGGCCCCGCACAGTCCAGATACCGGCAAGCTTTGCTTTCAAGGCGTCGCCCGGTCCATGGAGAGGCCATGATGCGCCTCATCCCCAGCCTGCCCGCTGTCTACGTCATCGCGCGGGGGGTGTGGCCGCTGCCATGGCCACTCGCGCTCAAGTTCGGCGTGGCCGGCGTTCTGCTGGTCGCATCCCAGTTCCACCTGTGGAGCCGCCTCTCCTCCGGCTCGGTCTTCGCACCCGAGTTCCCCCGCCCGGTGGTGATCCTGTTCAACGGGGCCTTCGGCGCGATCGCGCTGGCCGCTGTCATGCTGCTCGCCCTCGACATGGCGGCGCTGACCTCCCTGATCCTGCCGGGGGGCGGTTGGGCAATCCCCGCCGCCTGGCGCTACGCGGTGGCCCTCGCGGCCGCGCTCCTGGCGGCGATCGCCGTGTGGCGGGCCGTGCGCGTGCCGCCGTTGAAGGACCTCACCGTCGCGATCCCGGGCCTGCCCCCCGGCTTTGACGGCTACACGATCCTGCACCTCACCGACCTGCATATCAGCCGCCTGTTCCCGGCTGCCTGGGCGCAGGCCGTCGTCGCGCGGGCCAACGACCTCGGCACCGACCTGATCGCGGTGACGGGCGACTTCATCGACGGTTCGCTCGCGTCCCGACGGAACGATGTCGAGCCGCTGCGCGCCTTGCGGGCGCGGGACGGCGTCTGGGCGGTGCCGGGCAACCACGAGTACTTCTTCGATCACGATGCCTGGATGCGCCACCTGGCGGGGCTGGGGATCCACATCCTCGCCAACGCCCACACGGTCCTGAGGCGCGACGGCGGCGCGCTGGTGCTGGCGGGCGTCACCGACCGCTCGGCGCCCGCCACCGGCCACCCGGGCCCCGATCTCGAGGCGGCCCTGGCCGGTGCCCCGGCGGGCGCGCCGATCGTGCTGCTGGATCACCAGCCGGCGCAAGCCGCCCGGGCCGCGTCGCGCGGTGTGGCGCTGCAGCTCTCCGGCCATACCCACGGCGGCATGATCCGCGGCCTGGACCGGCTGGTGGCGCGCGGCAATGCGGGGTTCATCTCCGGCGCGTATCGGGTCGGCGCCATGCTGCTCTACGTCAGCAACGGCACCGCGCTGTGGCCCGGCTTCGCCCTTCGCCTCGGGCGCCCGTCCGAGCTGACGCGGATCACCCTGCGGCGCGGGTCGTGACGCGGATCGGATCCTGAGGGTAAGGCGCGACGGCCGATTGCCCAGTCGCCCCCCGTCACCCCCCGATCCGCAGCACCTCGGTCCGGTCGCCCGCCTGTTCGAAGGCGGCCGGGTCGGCGCCGGTCATCCAGACCTGGCCGGGCAGGGCGTCGAGGGCTTCGAACAGGCCGGCCCGGCGGCGGGGGTCGAGATGCGCCGCGACCTCGTCGAGCAGAATCATCGGCGCGATGCCGCTCATCGCCCGCACCAGCCGGGCATGGGCCAGGACCAGGCCGATCAGCAGGGCCTTCTGCTCGCCCGTGGAGGCGGTTCCGGCCGGGACGTCCTTGGGGCCGTGGCGGACGACGAGATCGGTGGTCTGCGGCCCCGTGAGGGTGCGGCCCGCCGCCCGGTCGCGGTTGCGGCCGTTGCGCAGGGCCAGGCGGAAGCGGTCCTCCGCCTCGATCGCCGGCCAGACCGCCACGAGGTCGTCGAGGTCGCCCTCCAGGCGGATCGACGCCCAGGGGAAGGGCTGCGCGTCGTCCCGGGTCTCGGCGATCAGCCGGTCGAGGCGCTCCGCGGTCTCGCGGCGGGCGAGCGCCACTGCGACGCCGAGCTCGGCCACCTCCCGCTCCACGGCGTCGAGCCAGCGGCCGTCATCGGGCCGATCCTCCAGCAACCGGTTGCGCGAGCGCAGGGCGCGCTCCATGGCCGAGACCCGCGCCCCGTGGCCGGCATCCACCGCCAGGACCAGCCGGTCGAGGAACCGGCGCCGGTCGCCGGCGGCACCGCGGAACAGCCCGTCGAGATCCGGGGTCAGCCAGACCACCCGGACGAACTCGCTGAACGCCACCGGCGAGGATGCGGGGGCGCCATCGATCCGGCAGAGCCGGCTCGTGCGCCCGTCCGGCCCCGGGGGCTCCAGCCCGGTGCCGAGACGATGCTCGGCGCCGTCCCGGTCGAGGGTGAGCGAGACCGCGAAGCCCCCCGGGCCGTCCACGCGCGCCATGGCGGCGAACTCGGCCCGGCGCAGGCCCCGCCCCGGCACGAACAGGGAGATCGCCTCCAGCAGGTTGGTCTTGCCGGCGCCGTTCTCGCCGACCAGGGCCACGAAGCGGGCCCCGGGGGTCAGTTCGAGATCGATGTGATTGCGGAAGTCGCGGGCGATCAACCGGGTGAGGCGTGTGGATCCAGCCGTGTCGAGTTCACTCATAAGGCGGCACGATGGAGCGGTCGCGAGCCGCGTGCGGCACGCGATCGATCGAAATCCGGTCGTCGAGGATGCGATGGAGGATCAGGTAAGATCGGAATATGAGGATCCGTACGGTGAGAGCAATCTCCGGCGCGGGCCTGCCCATCATCGGCTGACGACTGAGCGCCTGACATCGGGTGCGCAGCTCAGAGACGCAGCTGCGGGCCCGCGTCGGATTGTCAGCCGCGATGAAGTCACCGATCTCGCGAAGATCGGCTCGGGCTTGTCGCGACAAGACGACAGGCTTCAAGAGGCGGCCTTTTCCATGGCGGCATAGCGCGCCTCCAAGGCATCCAGCGTGGCATCGAGCGGTTCGTAATCTCCACTCTCGACGCCCTCCCGCCAAGCCTCGCGCATCGTCCCAAGGCGATCCTCGTGCTGGAGCAGCAACGCGACACCGGCGGCGACCGCCTCCTCCGGCGAACCGTAGCGCCCTGCCGCGATCAGACGATCGAGCGAGGCTTCCTGAACCGGATCGAGGATGACGGCTTTCGGCATGGCAGCCTGATCCTACACCCGCATCGGCATCAGCACGTACAGGGCCGGCGCGCCCTCGCGATCCTGGATCAGGGTCGGCGAGCCCGGGTCGGCGAGCTTGAACAGGGCGGTGTCGCCCTCGAGCTGGGCGGTGATGTCGAGCAGGTAGCGGGCGTTGAAGCCGATATCGAGGCCGGCCGCCTCGTAATCGACGTCGAGCTCTTCCGTGGCGCTGCCCGAATCCGGGTTGTTGACCGAAAGCGCCAGGCGCCCCTCGGTGAGCCCGAGCTTCACGGCGCGGCCGCGCTCGGACGAGATCGTCGAGACCCGGTCCACCGCCTTGGCGAAGACGTCGCGCTCGACGGTGAGGCGCTTGTCGTTGTTGGCCGGGATCACCCGCTGGTAGTCCGGGAAGGTGCCGTCGATCAGCTTCGAGATCAGGGTCAGGCCGCCGGCGAAGCGCAGGCGGATCTTGGCGGGCGAGAGATCGACCGCGACGGTCTCGCCGCCGTCGTCCAGGAGCTTCTGGATCTCGGCCACCGCCTTGCGGGGCACGATCACGCCGGGCATGCCGACGCTGCCCTGCGGAGCCGGGATCTCGACCCGGGCGAGGCGGTGGCCGTCGGTGGCGACCGCGCGCATGACGGGGCCGCTCTCGGTCTCCAGCGTGTGCAGGTAGATGCCGTTGAGGTAGTAGCGCGTCTCCTCGGTGGAGATCGCGAACTGCGTCTTGTCGATCAGGCGCTTGAGGTCGGCGCTCGCGATCTCGAAGCCGTGCGGCATCTCGCCGGCGGCGAGATCCGGAAAGTCGCCCTCCGGCAGGGCGCCGAGCGCGAAGCGCGACCGGCCCGAGCGGATCGTCATCTGGCCGGATTCGCCGCCCGTCTCGAGGGAGACCTGGGCGCCGTCCGGCAGCTTGCGCACGATGTCGTAGATCACGTGCGCCGGGACCGTGGTGGCGCCCGGATCGGCCACGTCGGCCGGCACGCTCTCGGTGACCTCGATGTCGAGATCGGTCGCGCGCAGCTGCAGGCTCGAGCCGTCCGAACGCAGCAGCACGTTCGACAGGATCGGAATCGTGTTGCGGCGCTCGACGACCCGGTGCACGTGGCCGAGCGACCTGAGCAGGGCCGCGCGCTCGACGGTGACTCTCATCGCAGTACTCAAGTGATGGGGGAGGGCGCCGCGGCCGGCATCCCTCACAGAAACAGGCCGATCAGCTTGGCGAAGGGGGCGGGCGAACGCAAGGCCGCTGCGAAGCCCTCACACAGCTACGCCGCCCCCGGGCCGGATTCGGGGTTCCCGCGGGGGCCGGCCCGTGCGAAAGCGCCGCGCTCCACCTGAAGCGGCACCGTACCGCCCGAGTCCCACAGATCATGTTGCAAACCGTCGAGACCGCGGGCCCGCGGGGCGCCGCACCGAGTGCCAGCCCCGGCCGCATCCTGGCCGCGAGCTTCGTCGGCACCGCGATCGAGTTCTTCGATTTCTACATCTACGCCACCGCCACCGCCCTGGTGATCGGCCCGGTCTTCTTCCCGGCGGGCGCCCCCGGGGTGCAGCAGCTCAGCGCCTTCGCGACCTTCGCGATCGCGTTCATCGCGCGACCGGTCGGGGCGGCCCTGTTCGGGCATTTCGGCGACCGGGTCGGCCGCAAGGCGACGCTGGTGGCGTCGCTGCTGATCATGGGCCTGTCCACCGTCCTGATCGGCTGCCTGCCGACCTACGCCACCGCCGGCTGGTGGGCGCCCGCCGCCCTGTGCGTCCTGCGCTGCGGCCAGGGCATCGGCTTCGGCGGCGAGTGGGGCGGCGCGGCCCTGCTCGCCGTGGAGAACGCGCCGCCGGGCAAGCGCGCCTGGTACGGCATCTTCCCGCAGCTCGGCGCGCCGGTGGGCTTCATCCTGGCCAATCTCGGCTTCCTGGCCCTCAGCTTCGGACTCTCGCCCGAGAGCTTCCAGGCCTGGGGCTGGCGCCTGCCGTTCCTGGCCTCGGCCGCCCTGGTCGGGGTCGGGCTCTACGTGCGTCTCAAGCTCACCGAGACGCCCGCCTTCAAGGCGGCGCTGACCGAGGCGAAGCCCGAGCGCGTGCCCTTCGCCACGATGCTGACCCATCACGGCCGCGCGGTCCTGATCGGCACCTTCGCCATGGTGGCCGTCTACGCCGTGTTCTACCTCTCGACGGTTTTCGCCCTGGGCTACGGCACCGGGACGCTGGGCTACACCCGGCCGACCTTCCTGCTCTTCGAGTGCATCGCGGTCTGCTTCATGGCCCTCGGGACCGTGATCTCCGGGGCGGCGGCCGACCGGTTCGGGCGCAAGCCCGTGCTGCTCTCCGGCATGGCCGCGGTGTTCGCGCTCGGCTTCCTGATGGGGCCGATGCTGGGGAACGCGGCCGCCGCCGGGACCTGGCCGCCGGTGCTGGGCTTCCTGTGCCTCAGCCTGCTGGCGATGGGCTGGGTGTTCGGCCCCATGGGCGCCGTGCTGCCCGAGCTGTTCCCGACCCGGGTCCGCTATACGGGCGCTTCGGTCACCTACAACCTCGCCGGGATCCTGGGCGCCTCGGGGGCGCCCTACATCGCCCAGGAGCTCGCATCCTATGGTGGCATCGGGTTCGTCGGATTCTATCTCGCGGCCGCAGCGGTGCTGAGCTTCGTCGCCGTGCTGGCCATGCGCGAGACCGTGCACGATTGAGGGGCTCGCCCCTCAGGCACGGTCGGGGGCCGCCGGCTCGTAGCGGCCGAGGAACCGGGTCCGGTCCCACAGCTCGATCGCCGCATCCGCGACCATGGCGCGGGTGCGGCGGCGGGCCTGCCTGTCGTCCGCGGCCGGAACGACCTCGGCCGAGAACACGCGGCCGGCCCGGTCGAGCTTGAATGCCCGGTAGGCGCGGCTGCGCTGAGCGGTCTGTGCGTCCAGGGTGAGCATCGGGTCCTCCTCGAAGCCCGAGCCTTCCGGCATCTGGTTAACCGTCCGTGAACGCCCGATGTCAGGTCCGCTTGTCGAGAGGCCGGCCCAGCAGACGCGCGAACTCGGCCTCGATCTCCTCCACCGAGAACGGGTTGCCGGCGGCCTTCGTCTCCGCACGCGGCGCGGGCGCCGGCTCAGCCGGGGGCGCAGGCGCGGGCACGGGCGCGACCGGCGTTGCAGGAGGTGGCGCGGGGGGCCGGGGGGCCGGAGGCTCGAGCGCCGGCGCCGCAACGGGTGGCGGCTCAGGCGGGGCAGGGGGAACCGGAGAGGGCGCAGGCGCAGCGGACATCATCGCCGCCACCGGATCCACCGGCTCCACCGTGGGGGCGGGCGGCGGCGCGGGCGTCACCGCCGAGGACGGGCGCGACAGGGCGGCCTGGAGTTGCCGGGCCATGTCGGAGAGCACCACCGGATCGACGGACCGGCGCTCGGACGGGACGGTCAGGCTCGGCGCCACCTGAACGGTCTCGTCGCGCTCGGGCGCAGGCTCCAGCTTGCGCTCCGAGGCAGGATTGGGCCGCGGGTCGGCGAGGGACGGCGCGGTGCGGCTCAGGATCCGACGGGGCGAGAGCGTCTCCCGGAGCGGCGGGGCAGGGGCCGGCGCAGGCGGCGCGGCGCGGGGTTGCAGCACCGCAGGGGTCGAGACCTCCTGGCCCGGCTCGTCGCCGCCGAGCAGGCTCACGTCGAGGGGAAAACTCACCGGCGGCGCGGCGGCCGAGCGCGGGACAGGCGGCGGCACGACGACGGGCATCTCGAAGCCCGGATCGAACACCGGCTCCGAGCGGCGGCCGGCGATCTCGGCCAGCGCCCGGGGCGGCTCGGTCAGGCGTCCGCCCTGGGCCAGGGGATCCGGCAGCGGCTCGGCCATCGGCTCCGGCCCCGTATCGGCACGCAGGGCGGCCTCGGGGAGGGGACGCTGCGTGCGCTGGATGTTGCGCTCGACCACGACGTCGTTCGGGCCGCCCACGAGCAGCAGGTGCTCGACATTGTCCCGGCGCAGCAGGATCAGCTGCCGGGCCCGGTCGAGCTCGTACACGTCCACGATGCCGAGCCGGGGCTGGCGCCCGCGGGCGGGCGTGCGCCCGGGCAGGGCCAGGCTGCGTCCGGTCAGGCGCCGCACCGTGAACACGATCGCGGCCAACGCCGTGAAGATGACGGCGAAGATCACGACATACTGGACGATGGGGGAGCCCTCAGAACCGAACACGGATTGCAGCCATGGCAAGATTACGCACTCGCACGTTTCGGCCGCCGCAGGGCCGCGCCCGGCACGAGCCTCGCTCATACCACGCCGGCGGCCCCGCAAGGCAAACGACGTTAAGACTTCGTTAACAGGCCCTTAAGTTTAGCGCCATCAAGACAAGAGGTTGTGAAGCACCGCCCGCCGCTGTCCCCAGGAACGTGACCCGCCCCGCGCGCGACGATGGTCCGGGCAGGGGCCGGGGGTGCCGGCACTTAACGGTGCGTTAACTATGCAGGCGGCAGATTTTGCCGAGCCCGCCCGATCCCGCGTGGCGTCGCGAGACCGGAGGCGACCGTGGCCCTGACCGACCTGCCCATCCTGGGGATGCTGCGCACCCGGATGCAGTGGGCGCAGGCGCGCCAGGGCCTGATCGCCGAGAACGTCGCCAATGCCGACATGCCGGGCTTCAAGCCCCGTGACCTGGCGGAGCTGCGCTTCGACCGGGCCACCGGGAGCGCGGTCACCGCCTCGCCCGGCCTGACGCTGACCAGTTCCGCCCATATCGCGCCCCCCGGGCAGTCCGAGGCCGGGGCCGATCCCAAGCGGGCCAAGGGCTTCGAGGTCCGCCCGAGCGGCAACGCGGTCAATCTCGAGGACGAGATGATGAAGGCCGGCGACAACCAGTCGGACTATCAGCTCGCCGCCTCGCTCTACCAGCACAGCCTGACCACCCTGAAGATCGCCATCGGCAAGAGCTGATTGTTTCGGACATCGATCGATCGGACGGGCCGGCGAAGCGCGCGGCGGAAAAGGGGCTATGAGCCATGGAATTCAGCAAGTCGCTCACCGTGGCGGCCGCCGGCCTCAAGGCGCAGTCGGGCCGGATGCGGATCATCGCCGAGAATATCGCGAACGCGGATTCCGCCCCGGCCTCGGCCGGGGCCGAGCCGTACCGCCGCAAGATCCCGTCCTTCACCAGCCATATGGACCCGGAGACCGGGGCCAAGCTGGTGGAAGCCGGGCGGGTCGGGCGCGACTCGTCCCCGTTCCGGACCAAGTACGAGCCCGGAAACCCCGCCGCCAACGCCCGGGGCGAGGTGCAGATGCCCAACGTCAACGC